>Ga0129307_1000571_pt1 | contig 54469 bp, 47 predicted proteins | sample P1105metagenome_FD_94437 | JGI IMG/M metagenome (GOLD analysis project Ga0129307, IMG submission 94437) | Capybara group fecal microbial communities from Wisconsin, USA - P1105 metagenome | ecosystem: Host-associated > Mammals > Digestive system > Large intestine > Fecal | place: USA: Wisconsin... | reverse complement strand
CGACTACCAGACCCATCAGGACTTCGGTTCGGGCGACCGCATCTGCTATCACGGCGTGATATAAGCGTTCCGCAATCCCAAGCTGGCTGCGGCCGTCTACGCATCCCAGGGCGAGGAGACGCCCGTGCCGGAGGTCGGCTCCGGCATGGCCATCGGCGATTATCCGGGCGGGACCATCGGCGACATTTACCTCTTCACCAACGCGGACTCGGTGAAGCTGTACAAGAATAACGAATACGTGACGGAATTCACCCCGAAGGAATTCACCGGCTTAAAGCACGAACCGGTCCTGGTGGATGATACCATCGGCGAGCTGCTGGAGAAGCAGGAAAGCTTCGGAAAGCGCAAAGCCTCTACGCTCCGCGACTGCCTGCTGGCGGCGCAGAAGTACGGGATCGACAGCATGCCGCTTGGCAAGAAGCTCAAGCTCGGCTGGGCTTCCTTCCGCTACGGCCTGAAATTCAAAGATGCCTATGCCCTCTACGGCAAATATGTGGGCAACTGGGGTCAGGCAACGCCCATCTGGCGCTTCGATGCCATCAAGGACGGCGTCGTGGTGGCTTCCTCCTGCAAGGCGCAGAGCCGCGTGCTGCATCTGGACGTCAAGCCCTCGCAGACGCTGCTGACGGAAGGCGATGCCTATGACAGCGCCGCGGTGCGCATCCGCCTGCTGGATGAATACGACAACGTGGCTTCCTACGCGCAGGCGCCCATCGGCCTGTCCGTGGAAGGGCCCATCGAGATCATCGGGCCGGCAGTCGTAACGGCCGAAGGCGGCATGTGCGGCACCTATATCCGCACCACCGGTGAAAAAGGCGAAGCGAAGCTCCACATCACCTGCACCATGGCAAGCCCGATCGACGTGAACTTCACGGTGAGATAAGACGGCCATTATCCGTAAAGACAAGAACAGGGCGGGATCAATCCCCGCCCTGCTTTTTTATGGCGTCTTAACGCCGGCCGTCATTTGATTCCCGCAGCCTGCTTCGCCAGGTCTTCTTCGCCGACCTTCTCGATCCAGTACACCTTAAGATGCTGGAACTTTTTCTCCGCTGCTCTGACGGCCAGAAATTCGCTGATATCCTCGATGATCACGATCTCCTCTGCCTCGTCCTTCCTCTTTCCGCTGGCATTCATGTAGACCCGATACTGATATATCGGCAGCTGTTTTTTCTTAAACAGTCCCATTCGCTTCTCCTTTCCTTCCGCAATATTCCCCGTAGGGTTTCTTCGCTCACAATTGTAGCCCGGCCTCATGTTAATAATGCGGAAACGATGCTTCCGGAGCGGCCTGAACACGCTAAAAATGCGCTATGATTATACGGAGTAAAGCGGAGGAGACTGCCGCGGCGCAGATCGCGGAGCACAAAAAAACCGCCCTCAATGAGACATACCCTCCTTACTGCTTGTCCAGTAAAGAGGGTATATCTCGTTCCCGGAGATCGGGACAGACGGTTTTGCCTGCTTATATTACGCGGGGCCGGACCAATGTTAGCTTTCACAGGGGCGGAAGGATCCCGGTCTCCCGCAGCAGCTCCTCCACCGTGGAAACGAATGAGATCGCGATCTTGTCCTTTACTTCCTGCGCAACATCTTTTAAGTCAAATTCATTGTCTTTCGGAATGAAGACCTTCGTGATCCCGGCGCGCTGAGCCGCCATGAGCTTCTCGGGCAGGCCGCCGATCGCGGTGACCGCGCCGCGAAGCGCCACTTCGCCGGTCATGGCGATATGCGGGTCCACCACCTTCCCGGTGAGCAGTGAAGCGAGCGCCGTGGTCAGCGTGACGCCGGCCGACGGGCCGTCCTTCGGCACGGCACCTTCCGGCACGTGGATATGCAGGTCGTGATCCTCCAGCTGCCCGGCCTCCTCCGGAAGCAGGCTCTTCACCAGACTTAAGGCGATCCGGGCGGATTCCTTCATCACATCGCCCAGCTGGCCGGTAATGATCAGCTCGCCCTTGCCGGGCATGAGCATGGTCTCGATGTATAGGATATCGCCGCCCACGGGCGTCCAGGCAAGGCCGGTCACCACGCCGGCCTTCGGCTGCGGCAGGATGGTATCGTGGCGGATGGGTCTGTCCTCCAGTTCTTCCTGTACCGTTTCTTTCGTGACCCTGATCTTCGCCTCCGGCTCCGTGGCCACCCGTACCGCAAGGCTGCGGCAGAGCGAATCGATGCGCTTGCGCAGGCCTCGCACGCCCGCTTCCCTGGTATAATCCGCAATCAGCATCTCCAGCGCCTCGTCCTCAAAGCTCATCTGCTCCGGCGCGATCCCCATGGCCTCCATGGACTTCGGCACCAGATGATGCTTTGCGATCTGCAGCTTCTCCAGCGGAGTATAGCCCTGGAACTGGATGACCTCCGTGCGGTCAAGCAGCGGCTGGGGGATGGTGTCCAGCGTGTTCGCCGTGCAGATAAAGAGCACGTCCGACAGATCGTAGGGCACGTTCATGTAATGGTCCGTAAAAGTATTGTTCTGCTCCGGGTCCAGCACCTCCAGCAGCGCGCTCGCGGGGCTGCCGTTATAGGAAGCAGAAAGCTTGTCTACCTCGTCCAGCACCATGACGGGATTGGAGGCGCCGCTCTTGTGGATGCCGTCCATGATCCGGCCGGGCATGGAGCCGATGTAGGTCCGTCTGTGCCCGCGGATATCGCTCTCATCATGCACGCCGCCCAGGCTCACGCGCACATATTCGCGCCCGAGCGCCCGCGCGATGCTCCGCCCGATACTGGTCTTGCCGGTGCCGGGCGCGCCCACAAAGAGCAGGATGGAGCCCGACTGCTGCCCCTTCAGATTCATCACCGCGATCTGCTGGATGATGCGGTCCTTCACCTTCTTCAGGCCGTAATGGTCCTCATCCAGAATGCGCCGCGCCTCCTTTAAGTCGATGCGCTCCGCGTCCGCCTTCTTCCAGTTGAGCGTGGTCACAAAGTCCAGGTAGTCATAGAGCATGCCGGACTCCACGCTTTCCTTGCCTTCCTGGCGCAGGCGGTTCAGGACCTTCTCCGCCTCCTTACGGGCGGTCTCGTTCATGCCGGAATCCGCGATCCTCTGGGCAAATTTCTGCACATCCGTCACATTTTCCGGGTGCATCTCGTCCAGTTCCTTCTGCAGATGCTCCATCTGCCGCTTGATGGCGGCCTCCTTGTAGCGCTGCTGGTATTCCTGCTGCTGCGAGGAGTTGGCTTCATTTGTGATGCGGCCGACCTCCATGAATTCATAGAGGGTCTTTTCGATCATCTCCGCCCGCTTCGCGCGGCCATCTTCCTCCAGGATCGCATAGCGCTCTTCGTTGCCGATGTCCAGCGCCGGGCCCATGGCGCAGAAGGCCGCCTCCACGCTGTCCACCTGGTCGATGAAATACTCTGCCGCCTCACCGAAATTCGTGGTATCCGCAAAGCGGCGCATCTCCTCCTGCAGGTCTTTTACCTTCCCGCGCTCCTCCGCTTCCGGCAGGTCTTCGATATCCCGCCTGCGGGAAAGGGTCAGTTCGATGGTATGGTCCGCGTTGATCTGCACGCTTTCGATGTTCACGCGGTACTGCGCGCGGACGATGGCAAAGCCCTGCCCGTTCAGTTCCGTGATCACGCCGGCCACACCGATGGGATAGAAGCTGTCTTCGGTCAGATCCATGACGTTTTCATTCTCTTTGGCGATGATGACGACCACCTTTTCATGCGCGGATATCCCTTTTCCGCCCGCGCTCCGTTTTAACTGTTCAAGCTGAAAAAATAAAGTGGCATTCGGTGCCGCCGCCATATTGTAAACCGGTACTACGATCATATTCTTCCTCCTTTTGCTGTCCTCTTCCCTGCCCGGGAGAAATAAGTCTCCTCATAAAAAGGGTGGGCGCGGTCCTGAACAGCGTTCTATCTCAGCAGCCCCTGCAGCGTCTCGATCAGCTCTTCCAGCGCGTTTTCTTCCGCGCATACCGAACTGCGGTTCATGGCCAGGAATCTCACCGGGGCAAAGAGCAGCGAAGCAAAGGTCCAGTCGCTCATTCGCCGCAGCTCCCCGCGCCGCTGATACTCATGGATCACGTCCAGGATATCGCAGCCGCAGTCCTTTTCGCAGACCGTCTCCGCAAGAGACGGGCACCTGGAGCACTGCTCCACAAAACTGAAAACATCCTCATGCGCCGCGCTGTATTCATAGCAGCCGCGCACAAGCGCATCGATCAGCTCGCTGCCGTCCATCTCGGGACGGACGCGCTCCGCCAGATAGCGGTAGGGTCTGTGCGCATACTCACGGAACACCTCGCCCAGCATAGCTTCCTTGCTGTCATAGTAGATATAAATGGTAGCCGGCGAGACCTGCGCCCTGCTGGCGATCTTTGCCACCGAGGCACCGTTTATCCCTTCCTGCAGGATCAGGCTGACCATGGCCTCCTTGATCCTCCGCTGCTTATCCTCATCCTTAAGACGCATCACATAACCTCCCCGGCACTTCCTGTCGGACCCTCTGCAAGACAAAGGATTTTGCCCTGCAGGTCAATAATAAACGAACATTCACTTATTGTCAAGCAATGTCCGGCAAATTTGCCGATTCTTTTCATTGTAATTTTTCCGGGATTCTGTTATGATAACTTATTGCTAAAAGAGAAACGTTTTCCATAAACGAATCTGAATAATACTTATGCATGCAAGGTGAAGGCGGTTCCGCCGCGAGGAAGGTCACCTAAGACCGGCGTCCGCGCTTTATCAAGGGAAGGAGTACCCAGATGCCCGAACAAAGCAAACATGTTATTTCCAAGTACCAGGGCGAAGCAAATTTCGATCAGGAATATGCCAAGCTCGCCAAGAAGATCACTGACGTCGCAAAACACATGATCGGCGGCGTGAAGGCCGAAGATCCCGAATACTGGGGCTTAAAGGAGGTCCTTTCTCCCGAGCATGTGAAGATCGCGAACCGCATGAAGCTCCGCAAGTTCTATTCCTTTGAAGAACTCGTGTCCATGAACAAGGACTTCGAGCCGGCGCGCCTCAAAGAGCTGCTCGATGAGATGTCCGTCATCGGCATCATCGAGTACGACTACGGCGACAACTACAGCCATACCGCGCCCATCCCGAATGCCCCGAAGATCAAGCGCTACCGCATCTCCTTCTTCGTGCCCGGCTCCGCGGAGCTGTTCAACTCCTCAAAGGACCGCATCGCGAAAAACCCGTCCGTGGCGTCCTTCTTTGAACGCATGACCTTCGTGCCTCTTGCCGGCATCACTCAGATGGTCCCTCCGGGCGGCGACGGCATCGGCATGCACGTGATCCCGGTGGAAAAGGCCATCGAAGCGGAACGCGGCAGCGTGGACCTGGAGCACGTCTCCTACTGGCTGAAAAAGTATGAAGGCCATATTTCCGCGGGCATCTGCTCCTGCCGCGCCTCGCGTGCCTATACGGGCGATGGCTGCGCGGATGATCCGGATGACTGGTGCATCCAGCTGGGCGATATGGCGGACTACACCGTAGAGACCGGCCGCGCCCATTACATCACCACGGAACGCGCCCTGGAGATCCTGCAGCTGGCCGAAAAGAACGGCTTCGTGCATCAGATCACCAATATCGACGGCGCGGACCACATCTTCGATATCTGCAACTGCGACGTGAAGATCTGCAACGCCCTGCGTACGAGCCTGCTCTTCAATACGCCTCACCTCTCCCGCAGCGCTTACACCGCCAAGGTGGAGCCGGAAAAATGCGCGGCCTGCGGCCTGTGCGTGCAGTCCTGCCCCGCCGGCGCCGTGAAGCTCGGCCAGAAGCTCTGCAAGAAGGACGGCTCGAAGCAGACCTATCCGCAGGCCATTCTGCCGGATAAGATCAGATGGGGCAAATACGCGTGGGATGAGACCTACCGCGATACCGCCCGCATGAGCAACTCCTATGAGACCGGTTCCTCACCGTGCAAGGCGGCCTGCCCTGCACACGTCCCGGTCCAGGCCTACCTGAAGAAAGCCCATGAGGGGCTCTACACCGAAGCGCTCGGCCTCATCAAGAAGGAAAATCCCTTCCCGGCCGTCTGCGGACGCATCTGCAACAAGCGCTGCGAAGAAGCCTGCACCCGCGGCAATATCGACAATCCGGTCTCCATCGATGCCGTGAAGAAATTCGTGGCGGATCTGGAGATCAAGGCGGAGAACCGCTATATCCCCGAAAAGGTCGTGCCGTCCACCTACGGTAAATTTGACGAGAAGATCGCCATCATCGGCGCCGGCCCCGCGGGCCTGTCCGCTGCCTTCTATCTCTGCCTGCTCGGCTACAAGCCTACCGTCTTCGAGCGGAACTTCCGTCCGGGCGGCATGATGACCTACGGCATCCCGTCCTACAAGCTGGAAAAGGACGTGATCGACGCGGAGATCGACGTGATCAGACAGCTGGGCGCCGAGATCAAATGCGGCGTGGAAGTCGGCAAGGATGTGACGATCGCTCAGCTGAAGGAGCAGGGCTACAAGGCCTTCTATGTGGCGATCGGCTGCCAGGGCGGCAGACTTCCCGGCGTGCCGAACGATACGGCAGACGGCACTGATTTCGCCGTCCACTTCCTGCGTGATTCCATGGAGAACGGTCACCCGCCCATCGAGGGCAAGGTGGTCGTCATCGGCGGCGGCAACGTGGCCGTTGACTGCGCGGGCACCGCAAAGCGCCGCGGGGCAAGCGAAGTGTCCATGATCTCGCTGGAATCCCGCGAAGAGATGCCTGCTTCGAAATCCGAAGTGGAAGAGACGCTGGAAGCCGGGATCAAGGTGATCAACAGCTGGGGCCCGAAGGAAATTCTGGTGGACAACGCCGAGCACGTCTGCGGCATCGTGCTGAAGAAGTGCCTGCGCACCATCGATCCCGAGACCGGCCGCTTCAGCCCGCTCTATGATGAGAATGTGACCATGACCGTCGAATGCGATCAGATCGTCTTCGCCATCGGCCAGGCCATCGAATGGGGCAAACTGCTGGAAGGCAGCAAGGTCACCTTCTGGCACGGCAATTATCCGGTCGCGGACAAGCTCACCTACCAGACCGAGGATCCGGATATCTTCGTGGGCGGCGACGTCTATACCGGCCCGAAGTTCGTGATCGATGCCATCGCCGCAGGGCATGAAGCCGCCGAGTCCCTGCACCGTCACGTGCAGCCCAAGGCGCATCCGACCATCGGCCGTGACCGCCGCGTCTTCAAGCCGCTGGATAAAGACGACATCTGCTTCCCGGATTACGACCATGCCGGCCGCCAGGAAGCGGAAAACGGCGCTTCCGAAGATCCGTTCCGCGATATCCACGGGACCCTGACCGAGGAGCAGGTGAAGATCGAGACGGCCAGATGTCTTGGCTGCGGCGCCTCCGTGGTCGACCCGAACAAGTGCATCGGCTGCGGCATCTGCACCACCCGCTGCGAATTTGACGCCATCCACCTGCACCGCGATCATCCGGAAATGACCGACATGCGGCGCGGCGAAGACAAGATCGGCGGCCTGCTGGGCTATCAGCTTAAGCGCGCTGTCAAGATCGCGCTGAATTCCGGCTCGCCCGAAGCCAAGCTCATGCGCGAAAAACGCAAAGCCTACAACGCATCCCACAAGGAATTTGCGAAGACGCATCCGTTCACCGGCAACATGGTGCATCCGGAAGAATTCGCCAAATACAGCAAGGATATGTATCAGGGAGACTGATGATATGTCGATTTTAGATACTCTGCTTCAAAAGCTCGGCAGTACGGCGCAGAACGCGGTCACTACCGGCATCAACAAAGTGTCCAGCGGCATCAGCACCGGCATCGACAGTCTGGTGAGCGGCGCAAAGCGCAAAGCGTCCATCAGGAAAAAGAGCGTGACCTTCCGCACGCTTCCCCAGAACGTGGAAGAGATGAAGGCCATGCCGGCCTATGATCCCAAAAATGAATTTGCCGTGGCCGCCTTTACCGTGGCCGCTCTCCTGCGCTACACGAACGCGCCGGGAGACGGCAGAGAAATGCTGGACGAGCTGAACGGACCGGAAAACGTGGCGATCATCGACCTGCAGCGCATGGACGAGAAGATCGTGGGCAACGAGTACATGCTTCGTTCGTATTTCAAGGGCGCGTCCACGTCGAATGACTATGCGCCAACCCTGCCGTATACCGTGGAGATCTGGGAATATCCGAACGCCCGTGAGATCGACAATTACGTCTATCTCTACATCCCGAGCGGCGGCGCGGACAATCCCCGCCAGGTCCAGCTGCGCAGAAAGCCGTCCACCGGCGAGTGGTTCATCTGGTCCTTCCAGGGTCTGCTGATGGACATCCGCATCCCGGCCTCCGCCGACAAGTGGTCGTAAAGCCTAAAAACAATTCGGGCAGGACTTTCCGTCCTGCCCGCTTTTTTATTACCAGAAAACTTTTTACCGCGCGTTATACGATCCCCAGCTGCTTCAGCAGGAAGATCCAGAGGAATAAGCTCAGGCAGCACAGCATCGATGTGGTCGCCACCATTTCCGCCGCAAGCTCCGGCTCGCAGTCATAGACCTGGCACATGGTAAAGCTTACCGAAGCCGTAGGCGCGCCCAGCGCCAGAACGATGATCGCAAGCTCGCTTCCCGCAAAGCCAAGGGCAAGCGCCAGCAAGAGACCCAGAAGCGGCGCAGCGATCAGCCTCCAGATGTTCCCGATGATCAGCTGTTTTCTGTTTTTGCGAAGACTTCCGATCCGCAGCGACGCGCCAAGAAGGATGAGGGCCAGCGTGGTCCCGGCTTTGCCCATGGAAGAGATCGCCGATGTCACGGTCCCCGGCAGCTTAAACGGCAGAAGATGCGCCGCAAAGCCCGCTGCGGCACCGATGATCATCGGATTTTTGATGATCTCCAGAATAAGCTCGCCTTTGCTCTTCTTTCCGCCCGTATAGGATTCCAGCACGATGACTGCGTATAAATTGTAGAGCGGGGTCAGAAAGGCCGAGATGATCCCCATCGACGCCAGCCCCGAAGGCCCCAGCAGGGCCTCTGACAAGGGCAGCGAGATGATATTCAGATTGCTCCGGTACGCATTCTGGTTCAGCATGGCGATCAGGCGCTTCTCCAGCTTCATCCGGCTAAGCAGGATCACGCTGCCGAAGCAGTACAGACTGACGATACCGACCTGAAAGAGGATCATCGGAAGGGAAAAGGTCTCCGAAAAGTCCGCGTTGTACACCGTCAGAAACAGGTGCTGCGGGAACAGGAAGGTAAAAACGAAGCGGTTGAGCTGCCGGATCACCTCATCAGAAAGAATGCCGCTTCGTCTGACCAGGACCCCGACAAGCAGGCAGATCAGGAGCGGTCCTATACAGCGTATCGCGATCAGAAGATTCGTCAGCATATCCGGGCAGCTTTCTGTAAAATTGATGCTCCCATTATAATCATTTTCTTCTGCCGAGGCAAGAAGAACCTTTGCGCCCTCTTTTTTCCGTTTTTCTTTCTTTTTCTTCTCTGTACGAAGCGGGGAAAATGTGCTATGATGGCGCAGGTGCCGAAGATGCGGTGCCTTGCAGAAAGGGTATTTTATGCCGACAATCATCCTTACCGGCGGCGGAAGCGCCGGCCATGTAACGCCGAACCTGGCTCTTGTCCCCGAGCTGAAGAAGCGCGGATATGACATTCATTATATCGGTTCCTATGAGGGAATTGAAAAGACACTGGCGGAAGGCGCAGGCCTTCCTTACACCGGCATCTCCACCGGGAAGCTGCGCCGTTATTTCAGCCTGCAGAACCTGACCGATCCCGGCCGGGTCATCAAAGGCGTGGGAGAAGCCCGTCAGGCACTTAAGAAGATCGCGCCGGCGGTCGTCTTTTCCAAAGGCGGCTATGTAGGTGCCCCTGTCGTCTGGGCCGCGCACCGTCTGGGCATTCCCTGCATCATCCACGAGGCCGATCTGACGCCGGGCCTTGCCAACAAAATGTGCTTTAATTTCGCGGACCGCATCCTCTGCAACTTTCCGGAAACGCTGCAGTATCTGCCGGAAGGAAAGTCTGCCGTGAGCGGCTGCCCTGTCCGCACGGAATTATTTCACGGCAGCAGGCAGGCCGGACTGGACTTCCTTGGTTTTTCAGATGACAAGCCGCTGTTAATGATCGTCGGCGGGAGCCTCGGTGCCGCGTCGGTCAACGAAGCCGTCTGGAAGGCGCTGCCGGAGCTGCTTAAGGATTTCCACATCGTTCATCTTGTCGGCAAGGGCAAAGGAAATGAAAGCGTTCAGGCGGACGGCTACCGCCAGTTTGAATATATCAACAAAGAGCTTCCGGATCTTTTCGCGGCAGCGGATCTGATCGTTTCCCGCGCGGGAGCAAACGCCATCTTTGAATTTGTTTCCCTGAAAAAGCCGAACCTGCTGATCCCGCTCGGAACTGCCGCCTCCCGCGGCGACCAGATCCTGAATGCGGAATCGTTTGAAAAGCACGGCTACAGCCGTGTGCTGCTGCAGGAGGATCTGACGCCTGACTCCCTCGTACGGGAGGTCCGTGCGCTCCATGCCGATCCTTCACCTTATATCCGGGCGATGTCGGAAAGCCACCAAGCAAACGCCGTATCCACCATCGTGGATGCAATAGAGGAAATGGTCCGGAAAAAAGGAGAAAAACAATAGTTTTTCGGATTGCAGGTATTTATTCCGGAGGAATCAGTCCCATGCTTATCAGCACCATTCCGATCCCGGCAAAAAGATATATGAATACTAACGTTAGCAGACCGGCACACAGGCAGGCCGCCACCCTGCGCAGGAATTTCGATTTGATCCGGTCAATGCGAAGCGTATGCCAGATCCCCCGGTAGTTAAAAATAAGCAGTGGGAAACCGAATCCTATGGCAAGTGACAAAGCTGCCTCTCCAAAGCTATCGAAGCGGGTCGAGCCCTCAGGCGGATCAGTCAGAAAAGAAACTGCCAGCATGACCGTGCCCAGATACCACAACCCGGAAAACATCATTTTCAGAATCCTTCCGCTGCGAAAGCCCGGCAGAAGATACTCCCGCACGCGCTTCCACCTGCCCACCCTTTTTACCGCATCCGAATTGACCGTTTCCTCATTCTGCCGGACCGACTGCTCCACTGAGTGCAGCGCTGCACTCAGTTCTTCTGCCGAGGAAAAGCGTTCTTCTGGTTCAAGCCGCGTACACTTCCTGATCACATCGGCAAGTCCTTCATTCCGCGGCTCACCTGCTCCGGGAAATTGTCCTGAAGCAAGCACGTTCAGCACGACCCCGACAGCGTATAAATCCGTAGCAGGCGAAGAAGCGCCGAAACCATACTGTTCCGGCGCGGCATATCCCTGTGTCCCGATCAGCTTCGTATCCTGCGTTTCATCGCTGCGATAGACCTTTGCAGCATCCAGATCCAGCAGCTTTACAATCCCATCCTCAGTAAGTATAATATTGGAAGGTTTAACGTCCCGGTGAATGATCCCCCGACTGTGGAGTACTGACAAGATGTCGCACAACTGCCTGCCAATGCAGCATACCTCTGCAGCCGACATGACACCATTTTCATCGAAAACGGCCTGCAGTGTTTTGCCGCCAAGGTATGTTTCGATCACGATCAGGCAGCCATTGTCTTCTACCGCCTCTATAATACGGGGCATATTCGAAACCGGGTCATTTTTTAACTGCAGAAAGATTTCTTTTTGATAATTGACCAGTCTTTTACGTACGAAGAACAGACCGTTTTCGCTATGCCGGACAAGCTCTACTCCGTGCTCTGCATTCAGCGATTCGATCTCCCGATAATACGAAAGTCTGCTTCGTTCTTCGAGTTCCACGCGGTGATCCTTTACTGTTTTTACTGTGTTTTCTTACCCGGAAAGGCGGAATACTCCATGAAAGATCCTCAGGAAGCTATCTCTACAGACGGTCTGCAAAAGATCCTGCTGAAGACCAAGCCCGATGATATCCCCGCTTATTACGAAGCGCATAAGGATGATCTGATCAGGGGTGACCGCCCGTTCATGGACTACATGAACGCGCGGATCAAGGAAAAAGGATTGTCCAAGCAGCAGGTATTTCTTGCCGCCGACCTTCCGGAAAAATACGGCTATAAGCTGCTGGAAGAGGAAAAACATACGCAGAAGCGAGATATCTACCTCCGACTTTTCTATGGCGCACGCCTTACCCTTCAGGAGGCACAAAGAGCGCTGCGTCTGGCCGGTCAGGAACAGCTCTACGCAAGGATAAGACGGGACTGTGCCCTGATCATAGGCTTCAACAACAGCCTCAGCGTCGATAAAGTGAACGAGATCCTGCAGCAGTACGAACTGGAAACGCTTTCCCCCTGCGGAAGCAGTGAATAAATTCCCCCTTGGCGGGGGGAACGCCAGAACATATGTTATCATACAATAAGATCGGTTCCGACCGATCTTATTTTTGTCCTTCTCCCTCTTTTTTTTCAGAAGCTTCCTGTTCAAGAGAGGCCAGTCCAAGTCGGATAAGTTCGGCTGTCGCTTCCGATCTGGTCTGAAATCTTCGGGAGAAACGAAAATCTTCGATTTGTTGAAACAGTTCGTTGTCAACGGATACTGTATAGCGCGGTCTGTCGGTAGCCATTTTTTTATCCTCCGGTTCCCTATTGTACACCGGTGAACCAGAGATGTAAAGAGGCAGACTTCACGGCATATTTCTTAATATTATAAGCTGTTGATATCCCGCAAAAAAAACACAATGCGGTACGAAAGGATCCCGGGAAAAATGAAATGGCAGCCTGTAAACCTTGACAAAACAAAGGAGGAGTCGTTATAATGAATAGGTGCAGTGAACCACTGAACCAAAAAGGAGAGCTCATGAAAAAGGAACCAAAGCGTTTTTCGATCTCTGTGCCCCGGGAATTGTACGAGCGCTTATGCGCCATGCAGCGTAACTGTCCTGGGAGCAGCAGGAACGAAATGCTGGTCAGCCTGATCCGCAAAGGACTCGAGACAGCAGACCGCGGTGATTTTTCGGTCAAATCGGAAGAAAAAGAAGAAAAAGAAGAAAAAGAAGGAAAAGAAGAATGAAGACAACAAAACTGGTATTGGGGATCTTAGGACTTATCCTTTCCATCGTGATCATGATGCAGTCTTGTGCCGCCAGCGTTGTTAACGTCGTGGAGGATAACGGGGACGTCGGCGGCTTCGCCGGATATCTGGTTGCTTTCCTGCTGATTGCCGGGAGCATTGTCATGATCGCGACCCGAAACAGCCAAGGTAAAGGAGGTGCGATTGCCGCACTGATCATCTTCCTTATAGCCGGTGGTCTCGCTGTCAGCAACGCAGCCGTCTACAAGGATCTATCCGTATGGGGCATTGCCTGCTTCATTCTGGCTGTTGTGAATCTGCTTTCAGCACTGCTGAAAAAGAAGCCCTCTGATTAATCTTCCGGAAGGAGAAGCGTACACATGAAAAAGAAACTGATTGCACTTATCTCCGCGCTGCTTGTCTGCAGCCTGCTTGCCGCCTGCGGGATCAGCAGCCCGTCACCGAGCAAAATCGGCACCGTTACGAAAGAGCAAATATCCGAAAACACATCCGCCGCCAGACAAAGCACGAAAGCGTCTGAACCCACAGCAGAAAAAACCACTGAAGCCACCGTCAAAGACATCTACGATGTTGGCGATATTGTAGAAGTAAGTGGCCGGAAGATCATCTATACGGCCTGTGGTGAGTATATTTCTGACAGCCCTTATCTGCAGCCCGGTGACGGCAATAAATATATCTTTCTGGAATTTTATGTCGAAAATGTCGGGAACAGCAGCATCAGCGTTTCCTATTTTGACTTCGATGCCTATGCTGACGGATATGCTGTCGACCAGAAATACTTCGATGAAGATGCTCTGCGCGGCAGCCTGTCTCCGGGACGCTGGAATCTTGGCAAGGTCTACTTCGAAATACCTGCTGATGCCACTGAGATCGAGGCAGAATATGAATACAACATGATCAGTGGAAAAAAACTGAAATTTGCCTACGAGGGCACAAAGGATTCCGGCTTTGTTCCCGATGCCAAAACCTCTCCGTCAAACGACACCTTCAAACCCGGCGATATTATCGAGACCGGCATGTACAGGATCACTTACGTCAGTTGTGATTTCTTTGTCTCCGATAACATGTTCATTAAACCGGAAGAGGGAAATGAATTCATTTATCTGGAATTTGAATTTGAAAACACCAGTGACTCCGATCGAAGCGTCAGCAGTCTTCTCTTCGAGTGCTATGCGGACGGCAGGATCTGTCGCAGCACTTCCCTGAGAGATGATGATCTGAGCGCTACACTTTCCCCCGGCCGCAAGGTCAAAGGAACTGTCGCTTTCCAGGTTCCGAAGGATGCTTCCGTTATCGAAATAGAGTTTCAGGAAAACTTGCTTTCGGGCAAGGCAGCGATATTCAGCTTTGAAAAATAAGAGTTTTAGAATCTCGGTACATCAACGCAGCAATGCCGCCCCTTTCGGGGCGGCATTGTCATGTTCTGCCGCAGAGCGGCAATCTTTATGTGTTATCGTTGCTTTCTATCTGGGGGAGATGCCGCTGCGTTCGTCGCTGAAGATCTCGGCCGGATGGTCCACACTGTACATATAGCTCATCAGATCGATCAGCTTGTTGGTGTAGCCCCACTCATTGTCATACCAGGCGATCAGTTTGACGAAGTCATCTCCCAGCATGATGCCGGCCTTCTCATCGAAGATGCAGGTCTGCGGGAAGCCGGTCAGGTCGGTGGAGACCACGGGATCCGCCGTGCAGGCGATGATGCCCTTCATGCTGCCCTTGGCCGCGTCTTCCATCGCTTTGCAGATCGCGTCATAGTTGGTCTTGGTCTTCAGCTTGGCCGTCAGGTCAACCACGGACACGTCGGCAGTCGGCACGCGGAAGCTCATGCCGGTCAGCTTGCCGTTCAGTTCGGGAATGACAAGGCCTACAGCCTTCGCGGCGCCGGTCGTGGAAGGAATGATATTGCCTAACACGCTTCGGCCGGTACGCCAGTCTCTGCCGCCGCGGGAGTCGACGGGTTTCTGCTTGGCTGTTGCGGCATGGATGGTGCTCATCAGGCCTTCTTCGATCCCGAAGGTATCATGGATGACCTTGACCATAGGCGCCAGGCAGTTGGTGGTGCAGGATGCGTTGGAGACAACGTCCATATCGGGCTGATAGGTCTCGTGGTTCACGCCCATTACGAAAGTCGGGGTGCCCTTATCTTTGGCAGGTGCGGAAAGGATGACCTTCTTCGCGCCGTTTTTCAGGTGAGCGGAAGCCGACTCCTGCGTCAGGAACGCGCCGGTCGATTCAATAATATATTCGGCATAGCAGTCATCCCAGGGAATGTCCTCAACTTTATCGTGGCTGTACACGCGGATCTTCTGCCCGTTCACGATCAGGTTCTTGCCGTCATGCTCCACATTGCCCATGAAGGTCCGGAAGACCGAGTCGTATTTGACCTGATAGACCATGAAATCCAAGTCCGCGTTGCGGAGGTTGATGCCGCTCACGCGATAGCTGTGGCTGCCGCGTTCGATCATGCTGCGGAGCGCAATACGTCCGATACGTCCGAAACCGTTGATGCCTACATTGATTGCCATGATGATACTCCTTTTGTTCACGTTTTCAATTTTTTACAACAACGCATGCGCGGAATAAACCGCGTAAAAGAAAGAAGCAGGCGATGGCTTTTGCCCTTCCTGCTTCAACTATACCCACCGATCCTGGCCTTGTCAATAAAGCAAAGGCCGGTTTCAAAAGTTAAGTTTTTGTCAATTGATTGACCATGCGGTAAACGCGTGTGACATTGATCTCCAGCTGTCTGCGGCTGAGTTTTCCGTCCTTAAGGCCCTGCAGCATATTGGCGTAATCTGCCTTGCTGCCCGGCATCATCAGATTCACGCCGGCTGCCGCCACCTTGCGGGCCTGCACGCTCGGATAGTGATTGGCCTTCCGGTTCATGAAGGCGCCGACCCACCAGTCTGTCATCGCGATGCCTTCAAAGCCGAACTCGCGGCGGAGGATCTCCGTGCACAGATCGTAGCGTTCGGTGGAATGCATGCCGTTGATATGGTTGTAGGAAGTCATGACGCAGCACGGCCCAGCTTCCCGGATACAGATCCCGAAGCCGCGCAGATAGATCTCGCGCAGCGCGCGTTCGGAGACATTGCTGGAGTTGCCGTAGCGGTTCAGTTCCTGGTTGTTTGCCGCATAATGCTTGATGGTAACGGCTTTCCCCGGATGCTTCTGCACGCCGCGGGTGATGGCTGCCGCCAGCCTTCCGCTGATGAGCGGATCTTCCGAGAAATACTCAAAGTTCCGTCCGCAGAGGACGTTTCGATGGATGTTCAATGCGGGAGCCAGCCAGATATCCACGCCGAAGCGCTCCATCTCATCCCCCACGATGTCGCCGCAGGCTTCGGCAAACGCCGTATTCCAGCTCTGCGCAAGTGCCGTGCCGATAGGGATGGCTGTGCAGTACTGATATTCCGTTTTGACGCCGCGGGGCGCCTTGCTTTTTCCGAATAACAGCTTCATGCCCCATTTTGCCGCGCCGGGCAGAAAATCCAGCACACCTTCCGGGATACTGCCTGCATTCAGTGCATGCACGCCCTTTTCGTCCCGGTAAAACTCCCGGGAGAGTCTTAAGCCTGCAGGGCCGTCTGCCATAACAGCCGTCGGGAAGAGAGCTTTCTTTAAGGCCGATGTCGTTTCACCTGCGGCACCTGCCACCTTCCTTCCGGCATCTCCGACCACACTGAGCATCCCGCCCTTCGGATCAAAGGCGCCGATATTCGCATAGATGAGCTCTTCATCGGAAAGCGCTTTGACCACGTCGTCCACGGGTTCTTCCGCATCATAGCGCACCGTTTCCATGCCGATCTTTGCTGCTGAGACCAAAAGACGCGGCAGGCCTTCGGGGAGGCTTCTCTCCTTCTTTTCCGGCTTCCAGTCGGCAAAGACAGGGCTTCCCCAGACGCGCTTTGCCTGCCGCACGATCGCTTCGGCGTCAAGCTCCAGAGCGGCCACAGGTCTTGCCGCCGCAGAGGAATTGCCGGCGAGCACGAGATACTCTCCTGCCTCCAGGATCCAGGCAGAGCGGTCCGTATCGTAAGAGGCAAGCTCGGTCAGATCAAAGCTGACGGAAAGCTCCGCGCTCTCTCCCGGCGCAAGAAGCGGCGTCTTTGCAAAGCCTGCGAGCGTCTTCGGCGGCTGGTCGAGCTTTCCTTCCGGGACGGACACATAGACCTGCAAAACTTCCTTGCCGGCAAGAGGTCCCTGGTTGGTCACTTCCGCGCGCAGCGTGATCTTTGTGCCGTCCGCCGAGACGCGTTCTCCTCCGATCGTAAACTCACTGTAAGACAGCCCGAAGCCGAAGGGGAACATCGGCTGCTTTTCGGCCGCATCGAAATAGCGGTAGCCCACATAGATGCCTTCCCGGTAGTCCGTATCGTCAGGATCACCGAAGCTGCCGACCGCCGGAAGCTCAGCCGCAGCCGTCCAGGTAGTCGCAAGCTTTCCGGAGGGATTTGCCCTGCCAAGCAGGATATCCGCAAGCGCCGCGCCGGTCTCCACTCCCAGCTGCGAAAGCAGCAGAATATTGCCGACCGAGGCTACCGGAGAAAGGTCCACGGGACCTCCGGTATTCAGGACCAGCATGAAGCGGTCAAACTGTCTGTCCAGCTCGAGGATATCACGGATCTCGGAATCGGTAAGGAAGAGATCGCCCTTCACGATCTCTCTGTCGTTTCCTTCGCCGCTGATGCGGGAGACCACATAGATCGCCGCGCCTGCTTCGGTCTTTAGCGAAAGATCGTATTCCGGCTCCGGCATCACTTTGCCCATGCCGTAGATCGGCGCAAACTGCTTCGCGGCCTTTGCCTGCGCCTTAACAGCCTTGATCCAGGGGGCTTTTGCCGCTTTGCGCGCCTTGTCATACCCATCCAGCCAGTCTTTTGTGGTAATGGTAAAACCGGCCTCTTCCAGTCCCTGCTCTATGGAGATAAAGTAGCGGGAATTCACCTCGCCGCTGCCGGTCCCGCCTTTGACCGTATTCCGCACACCGCTGCCGAAAGCAGCGATGCGGCCCGGCTTTCCCAGGGGGAAGGCGCCGTTTTTCTTCAGCAGGACCGCGCATTCCGCAAGGCCCTCCCGGAGCATGGCCAGATGTTCTTTCTCATAATCATATAATTCGGTCATTTCGCCTCTTTTTCCTTCCCGCCGGTCATGGGCACGCTGTTTTTCACAGAAGATTCCCGCACGTCACTTCAGCGCTGCCTTGATCTTCTCTGCCGTTTCCTGCATTTCTTCCGGCGTGGTCTCGCCGGGCTTCCACAGCTTCAGCGCATCGTCCCCCGTCTTGCGCGGGATCACATGCAGATGCAGATGAAAGACTGACTGTCCGGCGGACTCTCCGTTATTCTGGATCAGATTAAAGCCGTCACAGCCAAACGCGTCCATCTGGGCGGCGCCGATGCGGGCTCCCGTCGCCATCATGTGGCCGAGCAATGCCTCCGGCGCTTCGGTAGAATCCTTGTAATGCTCCTTCGGCAGCACCAAAGCATGGCCCCGCGCCGCCGGTCCCAGATCCAGGATCACCCGAACCTGTTCGTCTTCAAGCAGTGTACTTGACGGGATCTCCCCGTTTGCGATCTTGCAGAAAATGCAGTCCATTTTTCTCTCCTCCTGATTTTAATATCCTTCCGGACGGCACAGTCCTCTGCGCTGCGTGGCCGTCAAGGGAAATTGCCCGGTGAGGGCTTATGAGGCAGACTTTTGGCCGGACGGTCAGCGGCACATGCGGAAGAAGCCGACGAAGCCGGACGAAAACCGCGGTTTCCTTGTCCGCGGTTTTCGCCGAGAGCGGAGCGAGAATGCATCAGGCATTCTTGCGACTCTCGAGGCTGCCGGAGCGGAGGCGGATGATTCCGCATCCCGTGCCGCTCCGGGCGGACAATCCGTCTGCCGTAGAAGTCCTCACCGGGCGATTAACCGTCCCGCCAAAACCTGCCTAAGAAGTCTTCGTCCGGGCGATCTCCTTCTACCGTGCCTTCACCAGTGCTTTGGTAGCCTGCTCGAGGCCTTCCACCGTGAGCGGATACATAGGCACTTCCTTCTTTACGTACCCGATCGTCTCGCTCCCGTAACCATGTTCCCAGCTCCAGGGACTTAAGGGGTTCAGCCAGGCGATCTTCTTATACCGCGCCGTAAAGCGCCTGATCCAGGTGATCCCCGGCTCATTGTCGCTGCCGTACCAGTAATAGATGTTTCCGCCGCGCGAGAGCAGCTCCGAAGGCGCCATTGAGGCGTCTCCCACGATCATCACCTTGTAATCGCTGCCGAGATTTTTCAGCACCCATTCCGTATCGATCGCGTTCGGTTCCCAGCAGCTCGGCGTCGTATACAGCTTATCATAAAAGCAATTGTGAAAATAATAAACCTTCAGGTCCTTGAAGTGATTGGCCTTGCTGACCGCCTGAAACAGCGTGGTACAAAGCGTGGAATAAGGCCACATGGAGCCGCCGGAATCAAACAGAAGCAGGAGCTTCACCATGTTTTTCCGCTCTCTGGTAAACACGAGCGAAAGCTGTCCCGCCTTGTCTGAGGTCTCGCGGATGGTCGCATCCACGTCCAGAACGTCCTTCGGGCCGTCATCCAGCGCCGAAAACTGCCTCAGCCTCCTGAGCGCGAGCTGGAACTGCCTGAGATCCAGCGTATGATCCTCCCGGAAATCGCGGAAATGCCGCTCCCCGGCGATCTGGATCGCGCTGCGGTTTTTGGCCGGCCCGCCGATGCGGATCCCCTTGGGATTGTAGCCGGAGTGGCCAAAGGGCGATGTGCCGCCGGTCCCGATCCATTTGTTTCCACCGTCATGCCGCTCATGCTGCTCGGCCAGCCTCTCCTCCAGCATGCGCCGAAGGTCTTCCAGTTCAAGCTCGGCCGCGCGGCGGTCCACCTCGTCCTTATCATAGCCCGCCTGCGGCATGGGCTGCGAGAGCCACTCCAGCAGTTCCTTCGGCAGCTGCTCGATATGCTCAACACCCTTGAAGTATTCCAGGAAGGCCTGATCGAAGCGGTCATAGTCCGCTTCCGTCTTTACGAGCACCGCCCGCGCCAGATAGTAGAATCCGGTCAGCGAAGCATGCTCCAGGCCCTTGTCGAGCCCCTCCATCAGGGTCATCCACTCGTTTAAGCTTACCGGCAGGCCCTTATCCTTTAACAGATAGAAAAAGGCCGTAAACATCAGATCCTCCCGCGGTTTCTCAGTGTCTGCTGAAGGATCGCCATATCCTCGTTTTTCTTGAGGAGCACGCCGGCAAAGGGTACCGTTTTCGCGATCTTTGCGGGATCCACTCCGCCGATCTGCAGCGCCTGCAGCCAGTCCAGCACCTCGCTGGTGGACGGCTTTTTCTGCAGTCCGCGCAGCTCCCGGATGGCATAGAAGGTCACCAGGACCTCATGCAGCAGCTTGTCATCCAGGGTATCAAAATGCACCCGGACGATACGCTCCATGGTGGCTGCGTCCGGGAAGGCAATATAATGGAAAATGCAGCGGCGCAGGAACGCGTCCGGCAGTTCCTTCTCCGCGTTGGAGGTAATGATCACGATAGGGCGCTGCTTCGCCCTGACCGTCTCGCCCGTCTCCGGGATATAAAACTCCATGCGGTCCAGTTCCCAGAGCAGGTCGTTCGGGAACTCCAGGTCGGCCTTGTCGATCTCATCGATCAGCAGCACTACCTGCTCCTTGCGGCTGAAGGCTTCGCCCAGCTTGCCCAGTTTGATATAGCGGCTGATATCATCCACGCCCGCCGTTCCGAACTGGCTGTCATAGAGACGCTGCACGGTATCGTACACGTACAGGCCGTCCTGCGCCTTGGTAGTGGACTTGATATTCCAGATGATCAGTTCCTTCCCCAGACTGTCAGCAACGGCCTGCGCCAGTACGGTCTTGCCGGTGCCCGGCTCACCCTTGATGAGCAGCGGCTTTTCCAGCGCCACCGCGATATTCACGCTCCGCATCAGTTCATCCGATGCGACATAATCTTTGCTGCCTTTAAAATCCTGCATCATAATCCGTCCCTTCGGTGATCGTAAACTTTCAGATCTTTCTCAGCATACACGTTTTGCGCCGAAAAGACAAGGGGCGGAAACAGCGGCCTAGATCTCTTTTCTGACCAGCGGCATACTCATGCAGCGGGGGCCGCCGCGTCCACGGGAAAGCTCCGAGCCGCTCAGCTTCAGGACGGTCAGGCCGGCATCTTCCAGCAGCTTATTGGTCACATAATTGCGGTCATAGACGATCACTTTGCCCGGGGCGATGCAGAGCGTGTTCGAACCGTCATTCCACTGTTCGCGTTCCGCCGCGATGCCTTCGCCTCCGCCGCAGCGGATCAGCGTCAGCCTGTCCAGGCCAAGATAGCGCTTAAGGATCTCTTCCAGTCCGCCCTCCTCTTCCGTGATCGATACTCTTCCTTTTCCCCGGCCGGTCAGTGCAAAGACCTTGAGGGAGGGCAGGATCCCCGGATGCACTGTGAACTTGTCCCGGTCAACCTGCGTAAAGACCGTATCCAGATGCATGAAGGCACGCGTCTTTGGGATCGTAAAGGCCAGTACGGTCTCGACATCCGATTCCTCACGGGAGAAGAGCCGTTCCGCGAGCCTCTGCACCGCGTCCGCCTCCGAACGTTCGGAGACGCCGACTGCCAGCACTTTTGCCGAGAGGTTCAGAATATCGCCGCCTTCCAGGCTGAAGGGTTCCTCAGGGGTATACCAGAGCGGCACCTGCACCGCGTAATCCGGATGCCAGGCAAAGATCGTGCGTCCGTAGATGGTCTCACGGCTGCGCGTGCGCGTGTGCATATGATGCAGGCTGACGCCGCAGCCCACTACGGCAAAGGGATCCCGGGTAAAGTACAGGTTCGGCATCGGCGGCACCAGGAAACGTCCCGCGGGGAGCACATAGTCCGCAAGGCGGCCCTGCCCCTTCGGAAACACCTCGTTATAGGGGATCCCCTCCATGGTGCGGTCAACAAATTCAAGGGGGTCCCTGATCGCGTTCAGGTATTCCGTAAGCGCTTCTTCGCTGGCTTTCGCCGCAGGTCCCGCTTCCGCCAGATATTCACGGATAAAAGGTTCCTTGATCTCCGGACGGGCAGCGATCGCTTCCGCCGTCATCCGGTCCAGATAAACGACCTCCGCCCCGTTTGCCCGCAGCAGGTCGGCAAATTCATCATGCTCTGCCTGCGCCTTGTGGAGGTAAGGAATATCGTCAAACAGCAGTTCCCCCATCGTAGCCGGACTTAAATGTTCCAGCTCCCGCCCGGGGCGCTGCAGCATGACTTTTTTCAGATCTCCGATCTCGCTTCGTACCGAAAGCTTCATAAATGATCCTTCCCTTTCGAGAAATGTTGGTGTTTCACAGACACGATCAAGCTTCTGTTCATGTTTATTATATAAAAAATCCGATCAAAAAAGAAGCCGTAATAAATATTGACTAAAACAGAACCGGAGCAGGAAAGGGCTCCGGTTCTATGCAGAAATGACTAATAATTAAGCTGGCAGGATGAGAGAGCAGCTCTCACGCGGCCGGTACGCCTTACTCTTCTTCAAAGCGGAAGACCGCGTAAAGGAGCCTGTGATCGGAGGCAATCCTGTCCGAAATGCCGCTGGAAAGCTCGGTAAAGCCCCTGCTGACCACGATATTGTCCGGGGAGAAGTTCAGGTTTCGGAAGGTGCCGTAGCGTCTGTCCGGCCGGTTGACGAAATATTCGCCCTCAAGATACGCAATGTCATTCAGATCAAAGCTGTTCAGATCCCCCATCAGGGCGTAATATTTACATTTTTTCGACATTCCCGCAATGGTCTTCATCTGTTCGATGCGTACGCCCCGGTCCTCAAAAGAAAGATGCGTCACGAAGACGTCCAGCTTCAGTCCCTGCACATTGATCACGGCATGACCAACAGAGCGGTCCTCACCGTTTCCGGATTCAAGCGGAGTCACCTCAAAGCTTTCGATGGGATAGCGGGAAAGGATCGCCGTACCGTATTCGCCGGCGCCGAGCGGAATAGCCTTGGCAAACACATAGTAGGAAAAGCCTGCAAGGCGCGCAAGTTCCGCCGCTTCGTCAGCGCCGCCGGAGCGCTCCGTGCCAATATCCACCTCTTCAAGGCCGATGATGTCCGGCGCGATCTCGCGGATCGCTTGCGCTACGTTTTCGAGCCCTTCCGCGCCGTGCTTGATGTTGAAGTTGGCAAGGGTAAGCTCAAGGCTCACGCGGCCTTCCGTGTTCGCCTCCGCCGTCCCGGAAGCCGGGGTGCTCCTTTCCGTGCTATCGGGAATGACCGTGCCGATGCTTCCTGATTCGCTTTTCGGCGAGCCAGAGCCCGTGCAGGCGGCAAGAAGGAGGCAGAGGAGCACTGCCGAACAGGTCAGAATTATTGTAGCGTTAAATCTTTTCATGTTTTTCCAGACAAGCGGGTGGTTCCTCCGGATGAGGGGATGATTCTTCTGTCTTTTTCTGCCTCCGGCCTTCCGGCCGCCCGGCAGGGGCATCCCTCCTTAGCGTCTCAGGCGGAAGGTCCTGGGCGCAAGCTTATAGGTCAAAAGCAGCGCCGCCGGCACATAGGCTGCGGCAAAGAGGCAGACCACGATGCCGAACAGCAGGCTGTTATCCCGAAGGGCATCGATCTGCAGGCTGAGATAACAGACGAGGTAGGTCAGGATCATCACGATCCGGTAGGCGACACCCTTCTGAGCCAGTCCGTCCGTATAGGGCTGCAGCAGATAATACATGGTCAGGTAGTGCACCGAGAAAAAGACCGACATGGCAAGCGGCGCCACACCGAGCACGGCATACTCGATCCCTCTTCCCGCGCCGCCGCTCACCAGATACAGGATGGGCAGGCCTGCTGCGATCACGGCCGCGGGAAGCAGGTTGATGAGGACCAGGGTCTTCAGCCGCTCCGTAAAGATCCCCAGGATCACGTCCGGCCTGCGGTAGAAGTTGTAGTTCATCATGCTGCTGTCGCAGTTAAAGAACAGGGTCTGCGTGATCGTCTCGCCGCGGTTCAGGATATACATGAGAAACAGCGATGCCGGCAGGATCTTCGGCAGATTCGCACCGACAAGGCGCCCCGCCTCAGGAATGAAGCGACAGGCGGCCGCGCCCAGTGCAAAGGCCACGGCAAGCACCGCTGCCTGACGCTTTGCCGTCCTGGTGAGGACCCTTCTGTGGCGCCTGACAAAAAGCGTATTGAAATAGGCAAAGCCGCTCTTTCCGGCGGCAGCTTCTTCCGGAAGCATATCTTCCGCCTGCCCGCCGTCCATCTTCTTCAGATAGCTCTCCTTCATGACCTTGGCCGTGCTCTGCTCGCCTTCCACCCGCAGAGCGCGGTTTTTGAACTCGATATACTTCAGAACGCGCCTGTGATCATCCGCTTTCAGGAGCATGATCAGGCCAAATATCCCGGCCGGAACAGCGGCTGCGCTGAAGGCGAGGATGGCCTCCTGCGGGAGCGCAAGGCCAAATGCGGGCGGCACGTAGGCTGCCGCAAACAGCAGAAGCATTACCGCCACAAAAAGCTTATTCGCCTGCGGCGCACCGCCGTCAAACAAAAAGCCCTTTTTCCGGAAAAGCACAAGCTGCAGATACGAGACGATCAGCTTTCCTCCTACAACAAGGAGCGGAAGGAGAAGAATGACGGGCATCCGCAGGCTCCTTAAGGCCGGGATCAGCAGGCGGCAGAGGACAAGCAGGGGCAGAAAGCCCGCGGCATCCTTGATCAGCGCATAGATATAGTTGGACATCGAGTATTTCTTCGCGTCCATGCGCAGCAGAAATACCGCCGTGAACATCTCCTCGGACGGATCAAAGAGAGGATTGTGCATGAGCGTGCCGAGCAGCGTCAGGCAGAAGAAAATGTGCAGCGCTATGCTTCCGGGGTCCGCCGCAGAGCCGATCTCTTCTTTGATGATCACGCTGGGCAGGGCGACCATCATGGCCAGATAAATGATCTTTCCGAGGAAAAACGAGAAGATCTCGCCGAGGATCTTAAAGGCAAAGACCAGCGACTTGATCCAGCTTTTGCTGTAGATATCCGCGGGCAGGAGCTTTTTCAGGAGCGGAACGTGCCGGAGCACGCGCAGCGTCCCGTTCACCCGGCATTCGATGGCCAGGCGTTTTGAAAGGAAGAAGGCTTCAATCATGCGAATTCTCCCGCTCTGCCCCCGCGGGCTCATCCCGCAGCGCGGCGATGATGCTGTCCTTGTACTCTTCCATCCCGAGTCTGCCGCGGTCCATGGGCACGAGCACCCCGCCGTGCAGCAGCACGACCTCATCGCACATATCCAGGGCAAGTTCCATGATATGCGTGGACAGAATGGTGATGTGCTCCGCCTTGCGGCTCTTTAATAGGCGCTTCATCTCATCCTGCGCGACCACGTCCAGCGCGGTAAGCGGCTCATCAAGGAGCAGCAGCATGGGGTCCGCGATCAGGTTCAGGAGCATCTGCATCTTATTCTTCATGCCGTGCGAAAAGTCGCGCAGCAGCTTGTTTCGGTCCTCCTCTTCGATCTGCACCGCGTCAAGGTAGGCGTCCGGGGAAAGCGGCCTCTCGATCCGCCCCGCGTTGATCTCCAGGAAGAACTTCAGCAGCTCCCTTGCCGTGAGAAATTCCGGAACGACCGGTGTGGACAAGACATAGCCGATATCCTCCGCCGTGACCTTGCGCCTTCCGCCCGCCTCATCCTCCAGGAAGAAGCTGCCGCCGGTCATCTTCACGTCTTCGTTCAGACAGTTGAAAAAGGTCGTCTTGCCAGCGCCGTTTCGGCCAAGCAGGGCGTAGATCTTGCCCTGTTCAAAGCTGAAGGAGGCCCCCTTCAGGACTTCTTTTTTGTCATACGTCATCCGGATATTCTCTGCGATCAGTTTCATGCAATATCCCCTTCCTTCCCGGGAACAGCAGCGCCGTTGATGAACACCTTCCGGCACAGGGAATCCGAGACCATCGGGTCGCCCTCGTAGATCGCAAAGTCCGCATCCTTGCCGACTTCGATCGAGCCGACACGGTCCGCGATGCCCACGTGCTTTGCCGGGTTGATCGTGATCGCCTTCAGCGCCTCAAAGGGATCCATGCCGGCTTTTACGGCAAGCCCGGCGCACAGCGGCAGGTATTCCTGCGGGATGACCGGGGAATCGGTGATGATGGAGACCTGACAGCCTTTTGCGGCAAGGATCCCCGGCGTCGTCCAGGACTTGTTCTGCAGTTCGAACTTGCTTGCATGCGTCAGCGTAGGACCGACAGCCGCCGGATATCCCTCTTTGGCGAGGATATCGGCGATCAGATGTCCTTCCGTCACATGCTCAAGCGTCAGATCGACGTCAAACTCCTTTGCGATGCGGATCGACGTCAGAATGTCGTTTGCCTGGTGCGCGTGGATCTTCAGCGGGATCTCTTTCTTCAGAACAGGGATCATGGCCTCGCACTTGAAATCAAAGGCCGGTTCCTTGCTCAGATCGCCTGCGGCCGCTTCCTTTTTCTGCAGATACTGCTTTGCCTTGAACAGCATGCCGCGGATCACAGCCGCTGTCGACATGCGCGCCGCATTGCCCTTTTCGCGGTAGCAGCGCTTCGGATTCTCGCCCAGAGCGCCTTTCATGGCCACGGGATCGCGGATGATCATCTCGTCCACGCTGATCCCGACCGTCTTCACGGCGATCCAGGTCCCGCCGAGCGCGTTTGCGCTGCCCTGACCGGTCGCCACGCTCGTCACGCCTGCTAACGCCGCTTTCCTGACGGAAGGATCCAGGGGATTGAAGCTGTCGATCGCGCGCAGATGCGGCGTGCAGACGTCTCCCATCTCGTTGTAGTCGGCACCCTCAAAACCGATGCCGTAGCCGTCCAGGCCCAGATGGCAGTGAGCCTCCACAAAGCCGGGATAAACGTCCAGCCCGGCAGCGTCAAAGATCTCTTCATCGCCGCCAAGGCCCTCGCCGATCGCTGCGATCTTTCCGTTTTGGATCAGAATATCCGCGGTATAGGCTTCCCGATGTACCGCGTCATGGATGCGTCCGTTTTTGATGATCATTTCTTTCTCCTTTCGGGGCGCGCCGCCCTGGCGCATTCCTGCCGCAGTCCTTTACTGAAACTGCGCGGCGAAGCGGACTTTCCCGCCTTTCGTTTATAGTAGCACATCATGCGGCAAACAACAATTTTTCCGCAGGTAATATCGCAAAAAAAGGAAGCCGGAGACGGCTTCCTCATAAGACAGTTTTATCATTTTCAGGAATGCACAGATCGCCTTGATCAGCTCATGGGCTGATCTTATGCCTTCTTCACTTTTGCAAGCAGCCGTGCTTTTTCTTTGCGTGCATGCTCCAGACCGGTATCTTCTGTGAACCCCCACTCATTTTCCAGCAGGTCGATGATGCGGTCGTACGTCCCGGCGGCTTTCTCATACTCGCCCATGATCTCATAGATATCGGCGATGCCCATCAGTTCATCAGTAAAGCGCGGCCTCTGTGTTTCTTTTTCGAAAGACTGCTCATAGAGTTCGATCGCTTTTGCATAATTACATTTTTTCGCGTAATACTGCGCAGCTTCAAACAGGCAGGCAAAATCCTCCGGATGCGTGACGACCAGATCTTCGATGATCCCGTCAGCGGTCTTTTCATCGAAGCGGGCGAGTGCGATATGCGCCTGATAGACCCGAACCATAACAGGTCTTGCGTCCGGGAGCCGGCTTGCCCGCTCCAGATAGTTTTCCGCCTCGCTTGCCCGGTGATCGGCGAGCAGGTTGTCGATCAGGTAGAGGTACGGCAGGCGGACGTCAGGGTTTTCTTCAACAATACTGCGCCAAAATTCGATCGCTTTGGTATGGTTGGCTATGTTCCAGTCCCAGGCGGCATGGCCTTCTGCCCGGTCCAGAACCCATTGACAGTCTTTTTCGCCCGGTGCCATCCGGATGACATCCTTCGCGTAACGGGCGGCTTTCTTCGCATCTGTGTTCATGCGGTGCCAGTACAGATAAGCAAGAACACTGGATGAGCGCTGTTTGTTCTGCGGATTGTCAAGCTGTGTCTTCAGATAGTCTTCGTATTCCCGGAAAAGATCCTGCGGCAGTTCCTCATTAATGTCCAGACTGTTCTCGATGCGGTTCATGTGCTGTTCGCTGCTCAAGTCGAAAAGGTCGTCGATGCTGACGCCGAAGGTCTCCGCGAGAAGCGGAAGTGTGGTGATGTCCGGCATCGATGCGGCGTTTTCCCATTTTGACACCGACTGCGGACCGACACCCAGCTTATCGGCAAGCTGTTCCTGTGTGAGGCCGGCTTTATAGCGAAGCTGTCTGATCTTTTTTCCCAATTCCATATGTTTATCCTCCAAGCCAAGTCGTTGTGTTGTGATCACGGCTTTATTATACGAAAACAGCCTGAGGTGTTCAATAACGCAGTTTTCAAGTCGGTTCGCCTGATGGTGGAATGGATCCCCACACTGTTATTGTCTCAATCATACTAAAAAACTGGACTGCTGTAAGCAATGACAACAGTCCAGTGATTGCCGGTCAGGCTGGTCAGACAGCTGCCGGGATCCCTCTCATCCCTTGCTGCGCATCATTTTTGCAATGCCGGCGACGATGCCGAAGGCGACCCCCGCAACGGGCCAGACGATCCAGGTCCGGTGCCATTCCATGGTGAGGAAGCTCCAGGCCAGATAGCCGGCGGTAACGAGCGCCCAGTAGATCGATGCGATCGGCGCGATCTTTTTATTTGCCGCTTTTTCGATGCGGCTGTAGTCGTCTTCTTCAAGAAGGATCTTGAAGCTATCCCAGATCATGCTGGTCCGGACGATCATCATGACGCCGGCAGCGATCAGGATGAGCAGGGCACCCACCGACAGGACCTCGGCGAATTCGTTGTCCTCAAACAGCAGGAGTTCGATGAAGATCGGAATCACGGCGACCACGCAGAGGACGATGCCGATGGTGAGCAGGCGCGTATTCTGCGGAGCGTAGCGCTCACGCCGCTCTCTGACCATGCCGGAGACGCCGTAGGCGGTGTCGATCTGCTCGCTTTCCAGATACTCGAAGCGTTTGCTGCGGATGCCCGTTGTGACGAACAGGGCGACTGCCGTGCCGATCAGAGCGATCAGGGCGATGAGTCCAAGGCCGGCAGCCTGGTTTTCCGTAAGTGCGATCCGGCCCGCCTCCTGCCCGCCGGAGAGAATGATCAGCAGCACCGGGGAGAGGATGCAGAGCATGACACCGAGGGCGACGCGGCCCGAGGCCATGTTTCTGTGATCGAGGAAAGCGGCCGCTTCCTCCATACTCACGCTCATTGCGCTGTTTTCATCCGGCTGAAGGCCGCTTACGGGTGCCCCGCCAAGGTCCAGTTCATCTTTTAAGAGGACGTCCGTGCTCACGCCGAAGATCTGGGACATCGCGAGAATGCGGTTCATATCCGGGATGGACTGCGCGCCTTCCCATTTGGAGATGGACTGGCGGCTCACGTCCAGCTTCTCCGCAAGGTCTTCCTGAGACCAGCCGTTTCGTTTTCTGAGTTCGATGATCTTGTCTGCGAGTATCATGGTTTATCTCCTTTGCTGTCTGCCGGCTGCGAAGGCCTTTTTGCCTGCCCGGCGGCTTTTGTTTTCGCCGCCATCATAGCGTTTCCGGCTGTTGCAGGCTATAAAGTCCGGCGGAAAACTCCGCAACCGGCAGTTGCAAAGCGTGTTTTTTTGCTTGTCAATCCGCGGGAGCGATCTTTTTCAGCAGTTTTTCGACCTTTCCGGCCATCTCGGCGAGGGCACCGCTCTTAAGCGGCGAGGCGAGGCCGGCTTCCTCAAGCAGCTGCGGCCAGAGCTTCGTTCCGCCCTTTTTGGAGAGTGCGATATAACGCTTAAACGCATCGTTATAGTCCTCCTGCGAGGCCAGCAGGAACTCGAAAGCGGCCGTCTGGGCGAGCACGTAATCGATGTAGTAGAAGGGGCTCTCGTAGATGTGCATCTGATACTGCCAGCGCGTGCCCTCTTCGATGTAGGGGATGCCCTTCGTACTGATCCACGGACGGAATTTTGCTTCCAGCTCGTTCCAGCAGGCCTTGCGCTCCGCCGGGCTCATGTCGGGGTTCTCATAGATGATGTGCTGGAAGTAGTCCACGATGGTCCCGTAGGGGATGAAGCTGAAGGCATCCAGCGCGTGCATGAAGCGGTAGTCCTTTGCCTTATCACCAAAGAACTTGTCCATGTGCGGCCAGGCAAAGAATTCCATGCTCATGGAGTGGGTCTCTGCCGTCTCCATGCCCATGGAGAGCTCGAACGGCTCATTGTCGAAGCAGAACCAGGCGTTCAGGGCGTGGCCGGCCTCGTGGGTCATCACGTCCACGTCGCCCGCAGTGCCGTTGAAGTTTGCGAGGATGAAGGGCTGCTTGTACAGTTCGAAGGAGGTCTGGTAGCCGCCGCCCCACTTGTTCTTGCGGGAATCCACGTCAAAGGCCTCAGCATCCATCATCATGTCTATGAAGCGGCCGGTCTCTTCGCCCATGGCGTGATACATCTGCGTTGCCGCCGCGAAGATCTCGTCCTTGCTGCCCGGCTTCGGATCGCCGCCGGGGATGACCACGTCATTATCGTAGATCATATAATCCCCTTCGATGCCGAGCTTCTTCGCGTTCTCAAGGCGCAGTTTCGCCACCACCGGCACGATGTCCTTCAGAATATTCTCGCGGAAAACGGCCACGTCCTCCTGCCCGTAGGCAAGACGGCCCATGCGGTAATAGCCGAGCTCCACAAAGTTCTTGTAGCCCATCTTCTTTGCCATGCGGTCGCGGATGTGCACCAGGCGGTCGAAGATATCATCAAGCACTTCGGCGTGGGCAGAGAGCCCCTTGCCGAGCGCTTCGTAGCATTCTCTGCGCGTTTCGCGGTCTTCGGATTTGGCATAGCCCATCAGCAGAGTCCGGGGCATCTTCTCACCGCGGAATTCGAAGTCCATGCCGGCCATGAGCTTGCTGTACTCCATGACCACCTTGTTCTCCTCGACCATGTCTTCGATGATGGCAGGCGACATGCTCTTCAGTTCGATCTCCCACTGCTTAAAGACCAGCGTGCCGAGCTTTTCCTCCAGTTCGCTGCGCAGGGGCGACTCCAGCATGGCCTTCGCGTACTCCTGATTCAGGGCCAGCGCCTCGGGTCCGATCTCATCGTAGTATTCGTTTTCGGCCACATAGAACTCATCCACCGTGTTGATGGTGTAGCGCATGCTGGCAAGCGCGGCGTTGGTATAAAAGCGCTTTAAGAGGGCGTGATAGTCCTCCCGCGCGGCGAGGATCTCCTCCGCCGTTTTTGCCTCGCGGATACGTGCCACGATCTGCGGAATTTTTTCTCTTAACTCTTCGATTTTTACCCGTTCATAGGGCAGTTCGGAAACCTTCATGCTCTTACTCCTTGTCTTTTTGCTGGTTCATGCTTCTGTAAAAGGAAATGCTGTTATTGCTTATTCCTTCCTGTGTCACTGTCTTTTTGCTGTTTCACGGCGGTTTTTTTCTGTCTTCCCGGCAGCTGCGCTAAGATCACGGCGGCAAAGAGGGCTACGCTGCCCAGGACCTCGCGGCCGCTCATCCGCTCCTGCAGCAGCACCCAGGCCGTCAGCGCCGAGAAGACCGCTTCCAGGCTCATGATGAGCGAGGCGAGGGCAGGGTCCGTGTATTTCTGGCCAGCCATCTGCAGGGTATAGCCGACCGCGCCGCTCATCACGCCGGCGTACAGGATCGGGATGCCGGCGGCCGTAATGTCAGACCAGCGGGGCGTCTCGAAAAGAAGCATGCCGATGCCGCTGATCACGGCGGTGGTAAGGAACTGAAAACCGGCCAGCAGGAACAGATTGTCCGTCCCTTTGGAAAAGTGATCCACGCTCATGATCTGGAAGGAGAAAACGAAGGCACAGAGGATCATCAACGCGTCGCCCTTTTCGATCACGAGACCTTCCTTGACGCTGATCAGATACAGGCCGATGACGCTCAAGGCAACGCAGAGCCAGATCTTGAGCGGCGGGCGCTTTCCGAAGAAGATGCCGAGAAGCGGCACGCCCACCACATAGAGCGCGGTTATAAAGCCGCCTTTTCCGACGGTCGTGGTCGCAATCCCGAGCTGCTGCGAGAGGCTCGCAAGCACAAGGAAGATGCCGCAGACCGCGCCGCCAAATGCCGCGCGCTTAAGGCTCTCCCGGGTGAGCGGCGTCTTTCCGCCTTTTCTTCCCTTTACGAAGCCGAGCGGCAGCAGGATCGCCGCCGAAAGGATATAGCGCGTGCAGACGAAGGTGCAGGCGCCCACGTATTCCGTCCCCACGCTCTGGGCAACAAAAGCAGCGCCCCAGATCATTGCGGCGAGGACCAAAAGCAGGCTCATCATTTTACCGGACGGCTTCTTCTCCAATTATCCGGTCTTCTCAGATGAATTTGACCGCGGTGCCGTAGGCCATGACCTCGGCCGCGCCCTGCGTCACGGAAGCGGACGCGTAACGTACGCACACGATGGCGTCGGCACCGAGCGCTTCGGCTTCCTCGACCATGCGCTTGGTCGCGAGAGCACGCGCGTTGTTCATCATCTCGTTGTACTTCGTCAGTTCGCCGCCGACCAGGGTCTTTAGTCCGGCGCCGATGTCCTTGAACGCGTTGACCGTCTGGATGGTGCTGCCTTTTGCGAGGCCGAGCACTTCGAGTTCTTTTCCGTTAATAGTTTCAGTAGTTGCTAAGATCATCTTCTTCTCCTTTGTCGATCTCCCGGATGCGGGTGATGAGTACCCAGATCATGCCGACGCCCAGCGCGCCGAGCGGAACGGCAAGCAGGATCAGCGCAGGGGTCGTCACGGCTGCCGCGAAGAACAGCAGGTAGATGTATACGGCCAGGTATCCCACGAACAGGGCCGCGATGACGATCGGGGCGATCATTTTCTTTCCGTGTTCTTTCTTCATCACTGCTCTCCTTCCGCCTCCAATATGCCACAAAAAAAGGAAATGTGCAAGATAAGTCCTGCCATTTCCCTGCTTTATGATGCTTCGCTGCTGTGCGGCAAAGCGCCGCATCATTTTCCCTTTCGCGGCGGCATGCTGGCCGCCGCTGCCCGTGCCGCGCGTTTATTTTTCTCTTCTGCGATCCGATCATCCCTTACAGCCAGCAGGATCTTCAGCGCCTCCGCTTTGGTCAGCTGGAAGTTCTCACCGTAAGCCGCAACAAGGTCCTTTTCCAGCCCGAAGACCGATTTCTTCCGCCGCTCCAGATACATCTTGTACGCCTTCTGATAATCATCGTTGCTCAGGATCTTCGCGCGGTCATAGCCGCCCACGCGGCTCAAGGTGCTCTGAATCATGATCATCGCCTTCGGATCGACCTTCTGGATATTTTCCCGGAAGATGTGTACCTGCTTTTTATCGATCGTGGACAGGATGAGGTATTTCGGCACTCCGTCGCGCCCGGCTTCCACATTCAGTACCGTCAGACCGTAGCCGAACGAGCGCAGATAGGCCAGCACTTCGGGATCACGTTTCGAGGTGACCACTTCCATGGTGACGTCACCGCCCACCAGTGCTCCCGCGATCTTGCCGCCCACAAAGGTGCCTGTCGCATAGCCGCCCGCGTAGGAGATCGCGGTGAGCAGCGCCGGCGCATCGCCGTTCAGCGCGTCCCGCACTACCAGATACCAGATAAACACCTCCAGGAAACCGATAAGTGCGCTCGCCAGTGTCCTTTCCTTGACGGTCAGGACCGTGCGGATGGTGCCAAGCGACACGTCGATGATCCTGCAGCAGAAGATCGTTAAACAACTAAACAGAATATGGGTATTCATAAAACCAAGACCCCTTCTCGTGATATTCTCTTTTGTGCCGCCCATTATAACAGAAATCGCCAAAAAAGCTATACATTTCTGCACAAAAAAGCGCCCGCACGGGGCGGGCGCCGAAAAAAGTCCGAAGACTTATGCCGCAGGCTGCGGCGTCTTTTTGCTGGTCAGCTTCTGGATCACGACGATGGCAGCGATCACAGCCAGACCGATCACGTCCGAGAGCGTTCCGGGGATCATCATGCAGACGCCGGCACCGATCAGCATGATCCGGAAGACGATGTTGAGCGGTTTGGACAAAAAGCCGTTCAGGCCTGCCGCGATGCCGAACAGACCGATCAGCGCGCTGAGCGCGACCTGCGCGACCGTCAGGAAGGTGATGTTCTCGCCTTCAAACAGCATGATCGGGCTGTAGGCAAAGATATACGGCACCACGAAGGCGGCGATAGCCAGCTTCGTGGCATTGATGCCCGTCTTCATCGGGTTTGACTTTGCGATAGCCGAGCCTGCGTACGCAGCCAGGGCGACCGGCGGGGTGATATCGGCAACGATACCGAAGTAGAACACGAAGAAGTGCGCGGCAACTCTCGGAAAGCCGAGCTGGATCAGGATGGGAGCGGTAGTCGCAGCCATGATGCAGTAGTTCGCGGTAGTCGGCACGCCCATACCCAGCACGATGCAGCAAAGCATGGTCAGGACCAGACCGATGATGCGGGCATCCTTGGCCATCTGGACGATGGCGTTGATCAGGGTAGAAGCCAGACCGGTAGAAGTGATGCAGCCGGCAATAATACCTGCCATACCGCAGGCGACAGCGACGCTGATGCCGCTCTTGCCGCCGGCTTCGAGCGCGTCGATCGTGTTCGTGAAAGTCTTCTTTGCGGCACGGGCAAGCGCTTCGCCGAAGCCTGTTTTTTCTTCGCCTTCCGCACCGGCCACGTGGTCGTGGAAGAAATGGATGAAGCCGATCAGCATGGCGGCGAAGATCGAGAGTGCGGCGCTGAACTGCATTGTCCTGGTCCCGGAGGAAACGAGCCATACCAGCATGACCAGAGGCAGGATCAGGTAGCAGAACTGTCCCAGATAGCTCCACCTGGGCAGCTCATTGCGCGGGATACCTTTCAGATCAAGCTTTTTGGCTTCCAGATGGACCGCGATGAAAATGCCGGTGAAATACAGCACCGCCGGCAGGATCGCTTTCAGGGCGACCTGCGCGTACGGGATATCCATATATTCTGCCATCAGGAAGGCGGCGGCGCCCATGATGGGCGGCATGATCTGACCGCCGGTGGAAGCGGCTGCTTCAACGGCACCGGCAAATTCGGGCTTGTAGCCGGTCTTCTTCATCATGGGGATGGTGAAGGAACCGGTGGTCACGGTATTGCCCACGGAGGAGCCGGACACCATGCCGCAGAGAGCGGAGGAGATAACGGCTACCTTGGCGGGACCGCCGCTGGACCAGCCGGCGATGCGGTTCGCAAAGGAAATGAAATAATTCGCGATGCCGGTCCGTTCCAGGAACGCGCCGAAGATGATAAACAGAATAATGTAGGTGTAGCAGACGCTGACAGGCGTACCGAAAACGCCGTTCGTGGTATAGAACAGCGTGTAGATCACGGAACGGATGATGATATGTGCGGAACCGCCGTAGCTTGCCTGTTTAAAAAAGGTATAAACAAGCAGTGCGCCGGCAACACAAAGGATGGGAATACCGACAGCGCGGCGGCACAGTTCCACCAGAGCCAGGATCCCGATGATGCCCATCACGATATCCAGCGTGTTGATACGGTTCTGGCGGTCGATCAGATCCTGCGCAAAGATGGCATAGTAGAAATAAGGACAGGACCCGACGATCATGATGATCCAGTCGTACCAGGGCATGTGATTGACCTTGGGGTATCCTTTTTTGATCGGATAGGTCAGGAAGCCAAGGATCAGAATGAAGCCAATGAACAGGGGCAGACGGACCTCAGGCATCGCACTGGAAAACAGGGTCATGTAGATGCAGTAGACGGAAAAGGTCGCAGCCAGGATCTTGACGATCAGAGCCGGCGTCCCCTTCCAGATGCGGGTATTTGATTCGCGGTCATATTTCCGCATGACCTCATCCAGGTCGGCTTGCATCTCTGCGTTATCAGTAGTTTTGATTTCTTCGCTCATATGAAACTCCTGAGTAATCCCCGCTAAGGGATGCTTTTGACATAACAGGGCCGCGGCATTCCTGCCGCAGCCCCGTGTTATTGCGGACGATGCTTATTTGGTGGGAACAGTCACGCCTTTTTCGGCAAAGAACTTCGCAGCGCCCTTGTGATAAGGAACGGAGGTCATCGAAGAACCGTATTCGATGGAGACTTCACCGTATTTCGCGTGAGAGTCGACCAGCTTGCCGGGATCTTCGAAGATATCCTTGGTCAGCTTGTACACGACTTCTTCATCAATGTCGTCACGGACCAGGACCACGGCGCCGACGCCGACGGTCACAACGTCTTCAGCGATGGTGCTGTAGGTGCCGCCCTTGATCACGCTCTTGGCGTAATAAGGGGAAGCGGCAAGCAGCTTGTTCAGGTGCTCTTCATCGAAGGAGATCAGGTGGGTGTTCTTGTTGGTGGTCGCCAGGTCGACAACGGCAGTGGTCGGAGCGCCGGCAACGATGAAGGCGGCATCGATCTTGCCGTCCTTCAGGTCGTTGGCGGAATCGCCGAAGGACTGATAGGTGGCTTTGATGTCATCCAGTTTCATGTCATAGGCAGCCAGCACGTCCAGAGCGTTGAAATACACACCGGATCCGGCAGCGCCGACGGAAACACTCTTGCCCTTCAGGTCGGTGACGGACTTGATGTCAGGGTTCACGGCGACCAGCTGGACAGTTTCGATGTACAGGGCACCAAGCACGGAGAAGTTGGTCACTTTGCCCTCCTTCTCAAACAGGTTGGTGCCGTCATAGGCATAGGCCATAACGTCGGACTGGCAGAAGGCAAGCTCGGCTTCCTTATCCTGCAGTTTGTTGACGTTGCCCTTGGAACCGGCTCCGACGAGAGCGGTGACCTTGGTCCCGATGTTGTTGGTGGCGTGCTGGGCGATAACGGTACCGAATGCATAGTAGGTGCCGCTTTCACCGCCGGTCACAAAACGAAGTTCCTTCGGGGCAGCGGGGGCAGCGGAGCTGCTGCCGCTCGGGGTGGTTTCGCCGCCGCAGGCAGCCAGGCTGAAGACCATCGCTACGGCCAGCAGCAGTGCGAACACTTTTTTCATAATGTTTCCTCCTTTTGCGTCAACGGCAAAAGCCAACCTTTCGAGCTGACCATTTTTAGTTAGAAATGCCGTTTCTGTGCCGCTTATGTGATGACCTTATCATAACAAAAAATAAAACTTTTGTAAAGAGATGCGACATTGTTTTTCTTTTCGCAGCTTTTTTTCGCTTTTTCTTTGTTTTCCTCACTATACGGCAGTTTTTATAACGTTTCCCCAAACCGCGTCAGGCAAAATATTAGCGCAGATTTAGCAGGCATCTTTCCGGACCGCATTTCCTGCTCCCGCTGCGTCCTGGCTTCACGCGTTGAAAACGTACTGATCCATCCGCCGGAAGGCTTCGCGGATGCGGTGCGTGGGAGAGGCAAGGTTCAGGCGGATGCTCTCCGGCGCCTGGAAAAGGCGTCCGTCCTGCCAGCCGATGCCGTAGTCCCAGCCCTTCTGCAGAAGCTCCGGCTGGCGCATGCCTCGGTCTTTCAGCCAGTCCGCGCAGTCCATAAAGAGCATGTAGGTGCCCTCAGAGCGGAAGGCGGAAACGCCGGGGAAGCGGTCGCGGATGCAGTCTGCCGCAAGGTTCACATTCTCAGTCAGCACCGGCAGGAGCTGCTCCAGCCAGCTTTCGCCCTCGGCGCTGTAGGCGCCGATCAGGGCATGCTGAGAGAGCACGTTCATGGAATTGTAGTGCGTACGGGCACCGATGCTTTCCACCCGCTCGCGCAGCGTTTTGTCATAAATCACATGATAGCTGCCGATAAGGCCGGCCAGATTGAAGGTCTTGGAGGGCGCATAGAGCGAGACCACATGCGTTTTCGCCCAGTCGCTTACCGACTGTGTGGGGATATGCTTCGCCCCGCCGATCAGAAGATCGGACCAGATCTCATCCGAGATCACGCCCACGCCGTTTCGCGCGTAGACCTCCATGGCCGCGGCGATCTCTTCCCTCGTCCAGACGCGTCCTGCGGGATTGTGGGGGCTGCAGAAGATCGCCGCGTGGATATGATGCCGGCGGATCTTCTCTTCCATATCTTCATAATCCATGCGCCAGATGCCCTGGTCATCCCTCTTCAGCGGGCTGTGGATGATGCGGAAGCCCGCGTCCTCCACGCAGTGGGTAAAGCCCATGTAGGTAGGGCTGTGCAGCAGCACGTTCTCCCCCGGGACGGCAAAGACCTTCAGTGCCGAGAGCACGCCGCCGAGCACGCCGTTTTCATAGCCGATCACTTCCGGCGTAAGGTCCGTTACGCCCTTGCGCCTTGCATGCCAGCCGGTGATCGCCTGATAGTACTCCTCCGCAGGCGAAAAGTAGCCGAAGGCGGGATGCTCTATCCTCCTGATCATGGCTTCCTGAATCGAGCGGGCCGTGGGGAAATTCATGTCCGCGACCCACATGGGGATGCAGTCAAAGCCTTCCTTCGGCGCCGTCGGGGCAAAGCCCTTCCACTGCGGGTCGCCGACGGCATCCACGGCGATCGCGTCGTGCCCGCGGCGGTCCAGCAGCGCTGTAAAATCATAAGTCACGCTGTTTTCCTCCTGTCTGCAGCATAGGATCCGGGTCTGCAGAGGCCCGGTCCGTCAGTTCTTTCTCATATACGGCAAGGACACGGGGCGTACCGTCCCTGTGGTCCATTATTTCTTCTTCGCCGATGAAGCAAAAGCCTTCCTTTTCGATCAGCCGCCTCGATGCGGTGTTTTCCCGGCGCGCCGTGCAGAGAAAGCGTTTCGCTCCCCATTCATTTTTCGCATAGGCCATCAGCGCCCGCAGGACCTGAGTGCCGAAGCCCCTCCTGTGATACTCCGGAGCAAGGCAGATGCCCTGCTCGCGGGCAAGCTCCGGGCTCTCCGCCGAAACGCCGGCAAAGCCAATCGCGCGGCCGCTTTTCTTCTCAAAGATCAGCCAGGCGTCATGCGAAGCCTGGAAGCGCACGGTCCGCGCCATACGGTCCCTTGCCTCTTCCTCGCTGCCCGTCAGATCCCAGAACATATAACGGCAGCATTCGGGCCGCGACCATACGCCGCGGTACATGTCCTCCCAGTCGGAAAGGCTGCCCTTCTTCAGGATCAGTTCTTTTGTTTCGAGCATTTGCACGCCTCTGTTTTCCTGTTCTGCGGTCTTTCCTTATCCCGCGAAAGGCGTATATTCGGTCCGGTTCAGGTATGCGCCGTTATCCGCGCCGCTCTGCACGTTCTTCCAGAAGCCGTCCGGCAGGATCTCAAACCAGACCGCCTCGCTCACATAAGGATAAAAGCGGCAGTAATATCCCTTCTCCCGCAGGGCGATCAGCGCCTTGTCGACCGCAGCTTCATCCGGATTCGCGCCCCCCGCAAGCTTCAGACGGATCTCCATGACGTTGTTCATTTTCAGCGTTTCTCCGGAAATCTTCAGCAGCTCTTCCAGACTGCCGGCCGCATGGAGCGAGAGCACGGGGCTCCCGATCTTCATAAAGCTGGCCCTTGTCTCCGGCGCACCCTCGCCGAGCGCTTCCTTTAACACGGCTCCTGTCTTCTTTTCCGCCTCATCACGCAGATAGAGGCCGTAATAATCATCCGTCACCGTATCATCCAGACGGCTGACCCAGACGGTAAAGCTTTCGCCGTAGGTCTTTGACGAGGCCTGAAAAGGGACAGACGCCGATCTGTCTGAATACTTCACCTTTTCCTCGCTGAGCGTGAAGGTATCAGAAACATCCTTGTGATTTTCCAGACGCGTCAGATGGGCCTTTGCCCTCTCCCGCAGCCTCTTCTGTTCTCCGAGCCTGCAGCCGGAAAGTGCGCCGGCAAGCAGCGTAAGGATCAGCAGCAGCGCTGCCGGACGGATCAGTTTTTTCATATGGCGCCCTCCTTTTTCAGTGATGGTTCCGGAAGTCCCATGGTCCTTCCTTTCTTTTACGAGGCCTGTGTCTGATATTGTTATTTTACCATCCGCAGGCAGATGCGTCAACGGCGGATCCTGCAGGAAGGTTTTCAGGCAAAAAAAGAAGGCGTCCGAAGACGCCCTTCATCTGCTATCGGCCGGATCGCAAACAGCGCGTATGAACTCGCCCCGCGTCAGGTCTCCGCCTCCGCTCTCCGCAGGCGGATCAGGTTGTAGCTCAAGACGGAAATGAATACGATCGCCGCGCCCACAAGCGAAAGCGGCGTGAGCATCTCCCCGTAAAAGATGGCCACGAGCAGGGGATTGAGCACCGGTTCGATCCCGCTGATCAGACTTGCGGGCACTGCCGGCGTCCGCTCCAGCCCCTTGGTCAGAAAGACGTAGGCAAGCCCGAGCTGAACGATGCCGAGCACGAGGATAGCCGCCCATACCTTCGCCTCCGCCGCAAGCGGCTTTTCCGCGATCAGGAAGGGCAGTCCCGTCAGGACGTTTAGCATCATGCCGAGCAGGACGGAGGAGAGGCTGTCCGAATCCTCATTCGAGTTCAGCATGAACACGCCCGAGTAGAACACACCGGACAGCAGCGCCAGCACATCGCCGAGGGTATGCCCCGAGGAAAGGCTGTCGACAAAAAAGCAGATCACGCCGCCGAAGACGAAGACCGCCGCGATGATATCCAGGCGGGTCGGCCGCTTTTTAAACAGCAGCGAAGTGAAGATCATGACCCAGATCGGCGCCGTAAACTGCAAGATGATGGTGTTCCCGGCCGTCGTGAGCTTGTTGGCAATGCAGTAGAGGATATTGGTGCCCGTGATGGCGAGCGCCCCGATCAGCACCGTGCGGTTGATCCGAAGGCGGTGGCGGCTCAGGCGGAAGAACAGCGCCAGGACCAGGACCGAAAAGATATTTCTCGCGCTGTTGATCGCAAGCCCGTTCCAGGGAACATATTTCATAAACAGGCCGCCAATGCTGAAGCATACCGCGGAAAGAAAGACATATACGGCGCCTTTTGTCGAAGCGCTCCTGCTTTGGCCTTCACCGGCTGCAGTGACCATGCGGATGACCTCCCGCGTTTTGATGGCGCCCGCCGGGCGGACGCTCAGCTTATTATACCCGAAAAACGCGCCTTTACAAGAGGCAAATAAAGCCGGCAGGCCTCAGCTGCAAAGGACGAGGTCTGCCGAAAATGCGTCCTTATCTGTGTTTATTCCTGCTCCGCCAGGCTGCTTCTCAGAAAATAGGCGGGCGTGCAGCTCCATGCATGGCAGTAGCTGTTCACGATGCTGCCGCCGTACGGCGACCGCTCCGGATCTTCGGGATCATACAGCTCCCAGAACGTATCTGCTCCGTTCTCGATCATGCCGCCCCAGTATTTCCGGATCAGGTCCAGCGCCTCCGCCTTCTTTCCGAGACAGATCAGTGCCTCAATGCAGTAATGGTGCATATACGGCGATACCATCTTCAGCGCGCCCGCCGCAGCCGCTCTTTCAAGGACAGCGGCGTCTTCCGTCAGTCCGCCGAGGACTGCCCAGACCTGACTGGCCATGGAGATCTGTCTGCGAGGGCCGCTTACGAAAAGTCCGAGCTTTTCATCATAAAGCTTTCTTCCCGCCGCTCTTTTTTCTGTGATCAGCTTTCTGACCTTTTCCAGAAAAGCAGCGTCATCCAGTGCTGCGGCAAGCTCTGCGGCCGCATCCAGGCAGTAGAGAAATACGCCGTGGGCAGATGCCTGCTTGTCAAGCTCCAGATTCCAGTCGATAAAGCACCAGGGCTTTTCCTCCGGCTCGCGGATCAGGCCGTCTTCCGCAAAAAAAGCTGCCGCGGCTTCGATCTGTCGCTTTGCCGCAGGCCACAGCTCTTCAAGCAGTGCCCGGTCATTCGTCGCTGCATAATAGTCCTTTAACGCCCGGATGAACAGGAGCGCATAGTCGAACATATAGGTGTCATCCGCGGCCGCTTCCGGCTCCGTAAAAACGCAGGCGGCGATCCTTCCGTCGTCAAAGGAGGTTCCGGCAAACAGATACAGGCAGCGCTTGACAAGGTCAAAATTCCGGTAGGTCACAGCATTGGTCAGCGCCTGAAGCCGAAGGTCGCCGAGCCAGAGGCGCCTGTCTCTCTTCGGTCCGTCCTCAAAGACCTCCTGCATGCACTCTTTCAGTGTCCGGCAGGCCGTCTCATCGATCTTCTTCAGCAGCTCTTCATGAAACTCCGCTTCCCCAAGCCGTTCCTCATCCGCGCTTGTTGCCGCTTCGCAGCTTACCCTTTCCGCTTTAAGGCCGAAGCGGCCGCTGATGTCTTCCACTGCAATGCGCAGATAACGAAACGCATATCTGCCGGGCAGCTGCAGCCTTCCCGGGACACTCTCCAGCCGGATCCGCTCCTGCTGGACCCATCCGCTGCAGATCCAGCCCCGATAGCTCGTCACGTCCTCGTCCAGTTCCCGAAGGTGCTCCGCGAACTGAAGATTCAGCAGAACAGGCGCATCCGGATGATGTCCTTCATAGGAAAAATCAAGCGACACGTTTCCGGTCAGATGCGTTCCGAAGTCAAAGACCTCGCTGTCGCCTTTTTGCAGGATCCGGCCGTTTCCCCTGACAGTAACGGTCCGTTTATGCAGCCCGGGCTTTAACGCCTCTGCCTTCCGGATCAGAGTTTCATTCACAATCATCGTTTAAACGCATCCCTTCCCGGCTGTCAGCTGATCTTCTTGATGATCACCGATGCCTTAAGATCATTGAAAGAGGCAATAAAGAAGTCGCAGCAGTCCTTCACCTCACTGTTACCGACGCCGACTGCCTTCATGCCGCCGTTATGCGCGGCAACGATGCCGGCAACCGCATCTTCAAACACGATGCATTCATCCGGCGTCAGCCCAAGCGCCTCTGCTCCCTTCACGAAGACCTCGGGGTCAGGCTTGGCCTTTGCGACCTTCGTGCCGTCGATCACGGCGTCAAAAACATCCCGTATCCCCGTCCGGTCCAGGATCATGCCGGCGTTTTTGCTGGCTGATCCGAGGGCGATCTTCAGTCCTTCCCTGCGGGCATCGGCCAGAAACTGTGCTGCCCCGGGGAGGATCTCATCCGGCGTGATCCGGCTGATATGCTCCACATAATAGGCATTCTTCCGCGTGCAGTATCTTTCGATATCCTCCGGACTCATCGTCCTGCCGTTTAATCCCAGGATGATCTCAAAGGAGCGGATCCTGCTGACACCCTTTAACAGCTCGTTATCCTGGGTGTCAAAGCGCAGGCCAAGCTCATCGGCAAGGCGCTTCCAGGCCAGGAAATGGTACTTTGCCGTGTCAACGATCACGCCGTCAAGGTCAAAAATAAATCCTTTTATCATCAGTATTTCAAATACTCTTTCCCGCAGAACGGATCGACCGGGCTCACGCCCGTGAACGCTGACTCTCCGCAGATCTTTGCCGCCGCTGCGCGGATCATGGCGTCATGATTCGACCAGCAGTTGATATAGGTCCGGATCATCGGCACGTCGACCAGATGATAGGGATTCTGAAGAGAGATAAACAGCGTCGGGACTTCTTTGACGAACCAGGGCATGTTGTTCCCCAGCCCGAAAAGCGTATACCAGCTGATCCTGTTCGTTGTCTTATTTGATGCGTTTTCGATATTGCCGAGATAGATCACCAGATCATACTTGCTGCGGAAAGCAGAAACGCTGTCGAAGGGCAGCGGTTTGCTGAAATCGAAGGTCTCCCGCTCATAAGGGATCACGGTGAAGCCTCTTTTTTCCAGCTCTTCCGTAAAGCTGTTCTGTACCCGCGCGTTCGAAGTGCAGTCGCCGAGCAGCTGCAGCAGCACTCTGCGGTGTTTTTCCGGTGTCACGGGGAGCAGTCCCTGCGTGTCCTTGACCAGGGTCACCGCCTTGTCTGCGCATTCCTCGGCAAGGCGCAGGTGCTCCGGGCATCCGATCACGGACAAAGCCTCTTCGGGCACCGTCAGATCCCGGTCGAACAGCCCCAGGGAGATCTTTGCCGCCAGGATCCTGCTGACGGCTTCATCCAGCCGCGCCTGCGTCAGGAGACCGCGTTCAAGCCCCTCCCTCATAAAAAGAAGGTCTTCCTCATAGTCCTTGTTGAACAGGAACATATCGCAGCCGGCCATGATGGCCCGCGGGACCGCTTCCCGCCTTTCCATCGCGCTGCAGAAGCCGACCATCGGCGTGGCATCCGTGATGATCAGGCCGTTGAAGCCGAGCTTCTCCCGCAGAAGGCCATGCAGAAGCTCCGGAGAAAGCGTTGCCGGCAGCATTTTGTCCTTTTCCTGATATGACGGAAGCGCAATATGGCCGACCATGACGGCCCGTGCGCCGTCTTCGATCAGTCTCCGGTATACCTTCCCGTACGTTCTGTCCCATTCTTCGCGGCCGAGCGAATTGACCGAGGTCAGGATATGCTGGTCGCATTCATCAACGCCGTCGCCGGGAAAATGCTTGAGGGAATACATCATTCCCGCCTCTTCGCAGGCGCGGATATACTCTCCGGCGAAGGCAATGACCGTATCCGGATCGCTTCCGTAGGTCCGCACGTTCGTGATCGGATTGCGCCAGTTCATATCGAGATCGACGACCGGTGCGAAGGCGAAATTGCAGCCAACCGCCTTCCCTTCCGCCGCGCAGATCCTGCCGAGCTCGTAGGCATATTTCGGATCGCCGGCCGCGGCAGCCTGCATCTGCTTGCCAAAGGCGGTCCCGCCTTCCGCGATCCCGTCTCCGCCGGCCTCGAGATTGGCCGCCGTGAACATGGGGATCTTCGATTCCTTCTGCACAAAATTGTAGGCGTCCCGGATCTCCTGCGGAGCGCCTGTCCTGAACATCAGCCCTCCCGGCTGTTTATTCAGAATGGCATGATGAAGGTAGCCGTGATCCGCGGAGTAGCCGATGGGAAAGAACAGCTGTCCGATCTTTTCCTCCTCAGTCATTCCGGCAAGTGTCCGGTAAAGAAATGCCGTCTGCTCCTCAGAAAGCGAAAACGGCTTGCTCTTCAGATCGATCATCTTCCTCTCACACGCCCCTTTCCTTTCGCACGAACAATGCTTTCAGCTTCCCTTCGTTGTTCAGGTAGATCAGGAAGCCCACCAGAAGAAGGGCCGACGTGATCTGCTGTACGGAAGACGAAACGTTGAGCCTGACATAGAGCAGCGAGATCAGCGCGCTGCAGACTGCGCCAAGAAAATACCCCAGTTTGTCATTGGAAAATCTTCCGATAAAGCCGCCGATGAACATCGGGAGGAACGCCATGAACATGGGAGAGATGGAGCCGAAGTTGAGCGACATCTGGATCGTTCCGTTTGTCGTAGCCGAGATAAAGCCCTGCGCTCCCATTAATGCTCCCGCGATCGTATAGCACAGCAGCGCGTTCGGGATCTCCCGGATGCCCGTATTCACAGCGACCTTCTGTCCTGAAAGCAGCGCCTTATATTCATAGCCGAATCTGGTGTGATCAAAAATGATGATCATGAAAAGCAGCGTCAGCACGATGATGATCAGGAAATTCGGAATCGTTGAAAAGCCAAGAAGCGAGGCTTTATTGGCAAAGCTCACGCCGTGGCCGCCGGTGATCGTAAAGGCAAGCCCTTCAAAGAACAGGGCAACAGCTAACGAGACGATGATCGGCGGGAGCTTGACCGTCACATAGACGGCGCCCGAGATCAGCCCTAAGAGCGCGCCGGCGCAGATCGACACGAGCAGCATCGCAAGCGGTCCCCAGCCCAGGGCGAGGGCCAGCTTTGAACTGATCACCGAAGACAGAAGGGCAACGGAGCCCACGGAAAAATCAAATCTTCCCGAGTTCAGATTGATCGCGAGCGCGAACGTGACGAGCATCACGTTCGCCGCCGCGCGGATAAAGGTAAGCAGGTTCAGCTGCGTTTCAAACAAAGCGACGCCCCGGGCACCCGAGATCAGCCATACGGCAAGCAAGGTAAGAAGCGGCAATGCCAGCGTTCCGATTATTCTTTTACCGATTTTCATAGTCACAGCTCCTATGCTTTCATTTTGACTGACTGTGTGACAGCCCGGGGCGTTTTCCGCTCATTGATTATTTGGCAAGGTTCTTGATCTCATCAAAGGAATAGGCTTTGACAAAGTTCTCGAAATCCTGATAGGACGCGCCGTAAAGGGTGTCCAGCATCGCACGGGTATAGGCCGGTTCCGTCTTGGAAGAGTCAACGGCAAAATATTCCTTCGCCGTCTCGGCGTTGTCGGCTACCCAGTAGCCCTGACCGATCGCGAAGGCATTGCCTTCCGCATTGCGGATCGGATGGCCCTGGACCGCAGAAAGGGTCGCCATAAAGATGGGGCCGATCGAAGCGGAAAACTTGCCCGCCAGATAGTTCAGCGTACCGCTTTCCATGAGGGCCACGGAGTCCTTCGTGTAGCAGTCGATATCGCCCAGCTTCTGGCCTTCACGCTTGAAGCCGGCAAATGCCGTCTGACCGGATCCGACCGCCAGCAGCACTTCGACCTTGGGATCGTTGGCCACAGCGGCAAGCTTGCCGAACCAGGCATCGTCAAAATCGTAGCCGCCCACATAGCCGACCAGTTCCACATCGCCGATGACGGCCGGTGCAAGCTGGCAGCCCGCGCCGTAGATCGCACCGATCATGCCGCCGAAATCACTCGCGCCGAGGTAAGTGCCCTTGCCCGCTTCGCACATGGCGACCAGCATGCCTGCCGCGCGGTAGATGTGCATCTCGGTATAGTAAGGCGTTGCGCCGCCGAACATGCCGAAGTACTTATAGCCCTGATCCAGGAAAGATTTGGCCATATTATAGCCGGCCATATATTCGGTCATGAGGTCCGGACCGATAGCGCCGACATAGTACTTGTAGCTTTTGAACTTCTCGTACTGCTCATCCGTCAGCGTGCCGGTGGCAACGGCATAGTAAACACCGTTAGCTTCGCACTGCTCGATCTGAGCCGGACGGTCTGCGGAGGCGAAGGAGATGATCGCCTTGCAGTTGTTCGCAATGAAGTTGTCAATGGCGCTCGCCTCGGCAGCCGCGTCAGCAAGCTCATCCGAATACATGAAGGTCACGTTGTACTGCTTCTGGATGTATTCCTCATAGTAAGCCCGGAAGGCCAGCGCTTCGGCGCTCGTCACATCAGAGACCAGCACGCCGATCTTCACGTTTTTGGAATCATCAGGGCCGCTCTTTTCCGCCTCGGAAGAGGCAGATGCCGCCGGCGCGGTTCCGGTCGTCTGATTCGGGTCCGAACCGCAGGCGCTGAGAGAAAAGACGGTCACTGCGGCAAGAAGCACGGCAAGAAATTTCTTTACGGTTTTCATTTTTTCCTCCTTAAAAACCTGTTTATTTATCGCGGTAAGATATTGCCCTTATTGTTCGACATTGAAATGAAGACCACAAGGATGAATATCAGAGCCTTTACCATCTGCCCGATTCCTGAATCAAGGCTGAGCGTCAGCATGATCTGGTTCAGCAGGGTCATGGAGACGGCGCCGATCGCGGCAGACCATATCCTGCTCCTGGCGCCGCCGGAGACCGGCATCCCGCCGAATACGATCGAAATGATGATGTCCATGCCGACACTGGATGCCGTATTCCGGGAGAGTGTCGGGGCATAGGTGATCGTCAGGAACGCACCGAGGCCTACGCCGATACCGGCGATCGCGAAGGCCGCGATCGCAAGTCTTTTTCCGTTCAGGCCGGTCAGCTTTGCACAGACCGGGTTGCCCCCCTGGAATTTTTCGTGGCGTCCGAGCTTTGTGTAGTTGAACATGAACACACAGAAGCCCAGGTAGATCAGCATGACAGCCAGCTTGACCCAGACGTTATTGATCCCCCGGACTGCCGCAGCCGGGACCTGGATCACATCGCCTGTCCCGTTTGCGCCGATCAGCACCAGGGCAAGCGCGTTGAGCAGCGACAGCATGGCAATGGTCGTGACAAAGACCGGCAGGTTAAAGACCGATGCCAGCACCGAGCTGATCAGGGAGATCAGAACGGCAACGCCCACGCAAGTCAGCAGCATCACCAGAAGGCTTCCGCTCCGGTTGTAAGCCATGGCACCGAGCAGCGCACTGACGCACAGGGAGGCGCCGAGCGAAATATCGAAGGAGCCGAGGGTATAGATGAAGACCGCACCGGTCGCTCCTACGACCACGATCACCGACTGGTTGATGATGTTCTTGAAGCTGTAGGGAATGTTGATATCCCTGATGACGGCGATCGCCATGAAGACGGCAAACAGCAGGATCAGCCCCATGACGGGCGCCAGGCGCAGCAGCCGCTCTCTGGTCTGCTCTTTTCGGATGATCTTTTCGTTTTCCATTTCGCCCTCCTCAGATCATGCAGCGGATCACGTCCGCTTCGGAAAGCTCCGGGCTGCGGAGAAACTCTTTGCTGATGCTCCCGTCCTTCATGACCAGCAGTCTGTCCGACATGCCGATCAGTTCCGCCAGTTCTTCTGAGATCAGCAGGATCGACTTGCCCTCCTGCCGCATCCGGTACATCAGACGATACATTGCCTGCTTTACCCCTATGTCAACACCCCTTGTCGGGCAGTCAAGGATCAGGATATCGGACCCGCGGCCGGTCCATTTGCCAAAAGCGACCTTCTGCTTGTTGCCGCCGGACAGGGCGGATACATACTGATCGGCGCTGCTGCATTTGATCTGCAGGGCAGCCACCTGTTCTCCGACATATTTCTTTTCTCTTCCCGGAAGGATCAGCACATCCTTCACCGCAAATTTATCGAGCCCCGCGACGGAAATATTGTCCCTGATGCTGGCCTCGGTGCAGAGAGACTCGCTGTCGCGGTCCTTTGCCACATAGCCAAGGCCTTCCTTCATGGCTTCCGCCTCATTCCGGATCGTCTTTCCGTGTACGGTGAAGGAACCGCTTTCCGCGTGCTCCGCACCGAACAGGACCTTGCCGAGCGTATGCATGCCGCAGTGCGAAAGTCCGCCGATGCCGAGGATCTCTCCCGCATGAAGTTCCATGGAAAGATGGACCAGCTGATCGGACAGGCACAGATCATCTGCCTTCAGGACCGTCTCCGTTCCGGCATCTTTCTCATAATCGCTGCGGTAATAACTGCCCTGGATCTCACGGCCGATCATCGAAGTCCGGATCGCGTCAGGATCATATTCTTCCGCGCTGAAAGTCCGGATGATCTTCCCGTCGCGCAGGACCGTGAGGCGGTCGCATTGCTCCATGATCTCGTCAAGGTCGTGAGAGATGAAAATAACGGTTTTCCCTTCCGCCTTCATCCGCGCCATGATCTCATAGATGATATCTCTTCCCTTCTGGGAAAGAGCCGTGGTCGTTTCATCAACAACGAGCACCGACGGGGCTTTGGCCATGACCTTGGCGATCTCGACGAGCTTTCTGTCCTGAAAATCCAGCATGCCGGCAGGCACGGAGGCGCTGATATGGCCGGCACCGATATCATCGAGCGCTTTCTGCGCCTGCGCAGTCATCTTTTTTCTGTCAACGAAGAGTCCTCTTGTGAACTCCTGCGTTTCACCGAGGAAAATGTTCTCCGCGACCGTGATCCCGGGGACCGTGCCGTTTTCCTGAACGATCATGCCGACGCCGCGGCGGAGCGCATCCGTCATTGACGTCGGAGACCAGGGCTTTCCCATGAAAAACATTTCCCCGCTGTCTGCGTGCTGCATTCCCGCATAGATCGAAGTCACGGTGGATTTTCCGGATCCGTTTTCTCCGATCAGTCCCAGGACCTCACCGCCAAGCGCCGTGATGCTGACATCAGCAAGTGCGATCGTCGGGCCGAAGCGTTTCGACATGTTTCTGATCTCAACCGTTTGAATCATGGCACAAATAACCTTTCAAGCTCTTTCGTTCTGTCCCTATCATAGCGGCTTTTCAAGCATTCAAAAATTGTTAAAACAATTCACTTTTATTGACTATTTTTGTTAATTATGCTAAAATTAGACTATCATATGTGTCTTTTTTGACCTGAAAGGAGGGAACGGCATGAACGAGATCGAACTGATCCAGTCTCTCCATAATTACAACGAGAGCGAATTGTTCTACATGCAGTATCAGAATGCAGGAAAAGATCCTGACACGCTGAGCCGCTTTCTGTCAGCGCTTGACGTGGAGGAGTGTGTGAAAAAACATCTCCTGATCCCGGAATTTCCCGCAACGATGCCTGACGCCATGCGGGACGAATACTTCTTTTCCGATCCCGAGATCGGTATGATCATCAGCAAACACAACTGCTATTCCCCGGTCTTCCAGCACTTTCATACGTATTTTGAGGCTTTTTACGTCTTCGAAGGGATCTGTGTTCAGGAGATCGGCGGCATCCGTCAGACGCTGAGGATGGGCGATCTGTGCATCATTCCGCCGGGGGTCAGTCATTCCCTTTCCGTACAGGACAGCAGTATCGTCATCAATCTGATCAATAGCTCTGCTGTGATCGAGAACGTCTTCAAAAATCCGCTGTATTATAAAAACAACGTCCTGTCCGATTTCTTCGTCCGGAACATGCATTTTTCCCCTTCCAACAGTTATCTGATCTTCCACACGGGGAACGACCACGAACTGAAGGACCTGATCCTCCAGATGATGCTCGAAAACATCAACCGCTACCAGGAATATGAAGCGATCCTGAACGCGTATTTTTCGGTCTTTTTCGGAAAGCTTCTCCGTTATTATGAAAACACCGCTGAGCTTAACGCACCGGATACGCAGAAATCCAGGCTGTCCTACGAACTGAGCAAGTATATCCAGGATCACCACCGCAAGCTCACCCTTTCCGACGTTGCCCGCCGTTTCGGCTACTCGGACGAGTATACCTCGCGGCTCATCAAGCAGCTGATGGGACGGAATTTCAGCGAGATCCTCGCGGAAAGCCGCATGAAGCATGCCGCCGCCCTGCTGAAATCGACCAACCTTCCCGTCCGGGAAGTCGCTTATCAGGTCGGCTATGAGAATGCGGAAAACTTCATCAGGACCTTTAAAAGACACTATGAAAAGACCCCGACGGCATACCGGCGGAGTCTTGATGAAGAAAAAACAGGATTATTGTGAAATGTCTTGCCGCTTACCCGAGGCGAAACAGAAAGAATCTCCGGCGCTTTCGCCTGAGGACTTCCTTCGGCAGCATGCTGATCAGCCGCCGGCCGTTCTCCTTAAGCCAGGCCTGCGCCGCCTTATACTCAGGGTAAAAACGTTTTAACTCAAAGTAAAAGTACTTTGAGTGGTTCATGTATTTCAGATGGCAGAGCTCGTGGACGACCACACTGTCCAGAACCTCCGGCGGCGCGAGCAGGAGCAGGGCATTAAAGTTGAGGTTTCCCCTCTCCGTGCAGCTGCCCCAGCGGGTCTTCTGCGTGCGCACGGTGATGCGGCCGGGCGAGACCTTCATGAGCGGAGCGTAATACGCCACCCGCTCCAGGAAGATGGGCCTTGCCTTTTTCACCAGGGCTTGTCTCTCTTCTTCGGTGAAGCGCTTCCCGTCCTTCGGAAAGACTTGAGGGTCCGGTTCACGCACGGCCAAACACTTCTTTCTCGATGATGCGGGCAAAGGCTTCCAGCCCTTCCGCGTCCCTTTCGTCAAAACGCGCCGGCTTTGCGGAGTCAAGGTCCAGCACGCCGGCCACCTCGCCATCCGGTCCGAAAAGCGGCACCACGATCTCCGAGCGCGAGGCCGCGTCGCAGGCGATATGCCCGGGGAAGGCGTAAACGTCCGGAACCAGCTGGGTCTGCCCGGTCTTTGCCGCCGTTCCGCACACGCCTCTTCCCCAGGGGATCTCGATGCAGGCCGTTTTTCCCTGGAAGGGGCCGAGGACGAGCATCCTGCCCAGGTCTTCTTCCGACAGATCCTTTATCCCGCCTTCCGCAAGCGAAGGCGTTCCCTCCTGCGCAAGATAAAAGCCTGCCCAGCTCACGTCCGGCAGCTCCTGGTACAGCAGGGCCGCCGCATTCGCCAGGTTGGCGATCCGGTGAGGTACGCCTTCGATCAAGGCCTTCAGCTGTTCATTGATTGCAGAATACATCGTTTTTTCCTCCGATTCCGGAAAATCATAGCATATCCCGCCTGCAGGGGCAAGTCTTCCTTTTTCTGAACCATTTCTGAAAACTGTGAAATCTTCTCTTCCTGCATGAATCTCTTTGACGCCCCGCTTTTTTCATGCTATACTGTAGGTACAAGTTTTGTTCCCAGCAAATATCATCAAGGATAACGATAAATGGATCAGAAGAAATTAACCGAGGAAGACCTTCGTTCTTTTATTGCCTTACTTGCCGGAAGCCAACCGACACCGGGCGGAGGGGGCGCAGGAGCCCTGATCGGTGCCGTAGGCTGCGCAGCCGGAATGATGACTGCCTCTCTCACCGCCGGACGGGAGCGCTACAAAGACCTCGCCGAGAACGCGCAGCAGGCATTAAACCAGGGCATGCCCCTCACCTCTGCCTTTCTGGATGCGGTAGACCGTGACGCAAAGGCCTGGAGCCAGTATCTGAAAGCCGTCAAGCTCCCTCACGGAGACAGGCTGCAGGAGGACCTCCGCCAGGACGCGATCGATCAGGCTTCCCGCGACTCCGCCAGAGTTCCCCTGGACGTGCTCCGTCTCTGCCGCGAGGCGGCCGATCTTTTGCTTTCCCTGGAAGGGAAGATCAACCCCACCTGCATCAGCGATCTGGGCGTAGGCGCCGCAGCGCTCTCCTCCGCCGCAAAGAGCTCCTGGATCAATATCCTGATCAATCTGAAGAGCCTCTCAGGGCGGGATGATCCTTTTGTGATCTCTGCCTATGCCGAAGGAAAGCGGCTGATGGAATATGTGACAGGAAAGTGCGATGCACTCTACGAAAGAGTGCTGGATGTGTACAGTTTTTAACAATAGCAAGAAAATAACGAAGGACGCCGGCATTCCTGCCGGCGTCCTCTTTTTGTCTTGATTTTGTCTTGATCTGCCGCGTCTTATTCCGCAGCCGGCACAACACTCAGCACGTGCGGGTTCGCGCCGTTGTACCAGTACAGGAAGCAGGTGATATCGACCTTATCGCCGGCCTTCAGATTCTCTACCGTCTTATAGACATCGCTGTCCGGACCGGTCAGGTAAGATTCGACGCAGAAGCTCACCTCTCCGCTTTCGCAGGATGCGCTGAAATACAGGTCGGGGTCGGTATCATTTTCCTTCTTAGTCACAGCATCAGCCCCGTCTTTTCCTGCTGCGATCTCCATGCCGTGGAAAACGACCTTGCAGTTCATATACTGTGCAAGCACCGTCTGCTCTTCATCAAAGACGTCCATCTCAACGGCTGCCGCAATGTACTTGCCTTCCAGGATCTCTTCCAGCTTGCCGCTGCCCACTTCGATCTCGCCGGCATATTCGGCTTTTTCACCGGACACACGCACCTTGGTGCCTTCTTCCAGCTTGTCAAACTGTTCCTGGCTCATGGCGCAGCCATAGCAGTAGTAAGCGCCGTCCAGATCCGCCAGATAGAGATTTGCCGTTCCCTTCTCTGCGTAATAGTCCTGCTTACCCTGGACATAAGCTTCGATCAGCACCGGTTCCATCTGCTCGGTGGCCATGAATTCCGTATAGCTCATGACGTTTTCGGACTTCTCATTGATGCTGCCGGTCAGTTTAATGCCGGTCACGTGCGGGTTCGCCCCGTTGTACCAGTACAGGAAGCCTTCCAGATCGACCACATCGCCGGCCTTCAGGCCTTCCGCCGTCTTGTAGACTTCCGTGTCAGGACCGGTCAGGAAGGATTCCACACACACATCCAGTGCGCCCTGAGCGCCGACCAGGTGGATGTAGAGGTCCGGATCGGTATCATTTTCCTTCTTGCTGACGGCTTCGCCGCCATCCTTCGGCATGACCACAAGGCCCTTGGCCACGATCAGCTGATTCATGTGGGCTTCCAGAAGTTCATCGTTGCCCACAGCGTCTGTGACATCGACCGGAAGAGTCGTAAAGCTGCCGTTTAAGATCTCTTCGACCTTGCCTTCGGCGACTTCGATCTCACCGGCGTATTCACCCTTTTCGCCGGAGATGCGAACCTTCGTACCGGCTTCCAGCTTGTCATACTGCTCCTGAGTCATCACGCAGTTGTAGCAATAGTAGGCACCGTCCACGTCTGCCAGATAGAGATTGGCCGTGCCCTTCGCTGCATAATAGGCCTGCTTGCCCTGCACGAAGGCTTCGATCACGACGGGATCCATCTTCGCGGCAGCCATAAATTCCGCATAGCTCATGGCGCCTTCGGATTTCTCATTGACATTGCCGACGACCGCGACATTCGTCACGTGCGGGTTCGCACCGTTGTACCAGTACAGGAACGCTTCGACGTCGACCACATCACCGGGCTTTAAGGCCGCCGCTGCCGCGTAGGCATCGGTATCCGGGCCGCTCAGGAAGGATTCCACGCAGAAGGACACGCCGCCCGCGGTGAAATAGATATCCGGATCGGAATCGCTGGCTTTTTTGCTGACTTCCGCATTCACGACCAGAGCGGAGAATGAGACTTTCCGGTTCATGTAGTCGGCCAGAGCCTCTTTGCCGGCAAACTCAGTCACATCCACGGGATCCGCCACGAATGTGCCTTCTTCGATCTCTTCCAGCTTGCCGCTGCCCACTTCGATCT
>Ga0129307_1000570_pt1 | contig 54508 bp, 44 predicted proteins | sample P1105metagenome_FD_94437 | JGI IMG/M metagenome (GOLD analysis project Ga0129307, IMG submission 94437) | Capybara group fecal microbial communities from Wisconsin, USA - P1105 metagenome | ecosystem: Host-associated > Mammals > Digestive system > Large intestine > Fecal | place: USA: Wisconsin... | reverse complement strand
TTACGTACTACAACAACGAGAGGCCTGCGTATGCTCTGCAATACAAAAGCCCTGTCCAATACAGGCTTGAACAGGGCTTTGGTTAGATTTTTTAATCTGTCTACTTTTGCTTGACTAGTTCAGTTGAAGCCCCGCTTTTGAGAATGTATTATAACACAAAACGGGCATATATAAAACAATTCGCATTATAACATTATTCGCAAAATAGCATTCTCCGCGGAATAATGGATTGACATCTTGGGTAAATAGATTTAAAAAAGGAACTGATTAAAAGAGGAGGAAAGAATTGCGTATGCGTAGGACAACTGTATTTTCAATCGCATTCCAGGCAAAAGTGGTTCTGATCACGGTCATTGTTGTCCTTGCTTTTATGGTGCCCGCATTCAATGTATATGCAGAAACAGGATTCATGACAGGCGCCCCATCAGCAGAGGCGGAGCAGGAGGCGGCTGCGGACAGCGCAGACGGCCAGGATGGATCCGCTCCGGAAGACCCCGCAGCGGAGGCGGAAGAGCCTGCAGCAGAAGAGAAAGAAGACCCTGCAGCGGAGGCGGAAGAGCCTGCAGCGGAGGAAACCCCTGCAGTCATAGAGGAAGAGGCTGTTTCTGCGGAGGTGCAGGAAGAGCCGGTGAACGAGCAGCCTGTATACCAGGCAGGGGAACGTCTTTCCGATGAGCAGGAACGGATCTGGTTTTACAACATCGGCGGCGGCACATTCGGATCGGATATGATCCTTGTCGAATCCAACGGCAGATTCGGGCTGATCGATACCGGCAACCGTTACCAGAATACGATTGCGGGGGAAGACGGGACGGTGTATGAACTGCTCGCTTCGGAACAGCTGTTTTCTCAGGAACCTGGAAGATCCGGCAAAGACGGCATGATTTATATGATCCGTACACTTGGTGTCGATCACCTTGATTTTATTATTGCGACACATGCACATTCTGATCATATCGGCGGGATCCCGGAGATCGCGGATCTTCTGGTCCTCGATCAGGCGGGCAATACGCACCCGCTGATCGATGCGGCAACACTGTATCTGTACAAGCAGTACCATCATATCAACAGTAAAGAGGATGATCTGGAAGAGCGCGAGGCGGATTCATGGCACAACGATGCCTTCTTCTACCAGGCCCAGCAGGCGATGGAACGCAGCGGGGCGGTCATGGTCGATGTCAGCCTCGGTCTGTCGGCGAAAGAGGGAGAGACCATTACGGCGGACTATACCCGGACGCTGGAGGCGATCAGAGCGGCAGAGCACATGCAGGATGCCACCTATGAGGCGCGGCTGACAGATGATCCCTACGATGACCGGCTCACTCTTTCCTGGGAAGACCTGCGGTTTGACCTTTACAATCTGTTTGCGGCAAAAGATGCGGTGGATGAGAATGTCAATTCTATCGTTACTGTGGTCACGATGGGCAGCCATAAGGTGTTTCTGGGCGGTGACATCAATACCCGGGGAAAAATCGAACAGAAACTGGCCGCGGTCATCGCAGAGGATCATGGCACGATGGATGTCATGAAAGCCTCGCATCACGGGTACAACAGCTCGAATTCCAGAGAACTGGTGGATCTTCTGCAGCCAAAGGTCATCGTAAATCCTGGATACCGGACTGACGCGGGGGAGAACGAACCCTCGACCAGTTATCATTCGCTCAAGTATTATGCGGGCGCGCATTACGGCACCGCATTTTATGAGGTTGGTGCAGCGGGAGACATGCTCGCCATCGACTTTTTGGATGATGTCCTGCGTATTCAGTCTGCTGCCGGAGAAGGGGCGCAGATGCAGCTCAGCCCGGCTGACGGCTGCAGAGAATCTACCGTGCCGAAGGACGGCTGGTCAGGCTGGGTGCAGGAGATGAATGCTCCGGGGGGAACCATCTGGTACTATTTCAAAGATGGCAGCCCCCAGACAGGATGGGACCGGATCGGCGGGAACATGTACTATTTTGCCTCTGACGGGGTCATGTTGATGGACCACTGGGAGGAGGACGATCTCGGCCGTTATTATTTTGATTTGGCTGGACGGCTGGTGATGAACCGGTGGGTCGAGGTGGACAGCGAATGGTACTATTTTGATTCTGCCGGTTATCTGGTCACTGACGGATGGGCCAGTGACAATACAGGGTGGTGCTGGATGGACAGCGACGGCCGGATGACCCGGAGCGCGTGGATCCTCGATAAAGGGGAGCGGTACTATATCAAAGAAGACGGGCATATGGCGGCCGGGGAATGGATGAAAGACAGCACAGGTTGGCTATGGTTGAGCAGCAGCGGCAAGGTGGCCCGGGATAAATGGATCCAGGATAAGAACGAGTGGTATTATCTCAAAGCCGACGGTTATATGGCAGCCGATGAGTGGGCTAAGGACGGCACCGGCTGGATGTGGATGGATAAAAGCGGCAAGGCGGTCTGCGACCGCTGGATCAGATACGACGGCAACTGGTACTATCTGAAATCGAATGGCTATATGGCAGCCGGCGAGTGGGCTAAAGACAGCACCGGCTGGATGTGGATGGATAAAAGCGGCAAGGCGGTCTGCGACCGCTGGATCAGATATAACGGCAGCTGGTACTATCTGAAATCGAATGGCTATATGGCGGCCGGCGAATGGGCCAAAGACAGCACCGGCTGGATGTGGATGGATAAAAGCGGCAAGGTGGTCCGCGACCGCTGGGTCAGATATGACGGCAGCTGGTATTATCTGAAATCGAACGGCTATATGGCAGCCGGCGAATGGGCCAGAGACAGCAACGGCTGGATGTGGATGGAAAAAAGCGGCCAGGCGGCCCGCAGCAGATGGCTCAGAATTGGCGAGACATGGTACTATCTGATGGCAGATGGGTATATGGCAACAGGACAGCAGACGATCGGAGGCAAAAAATACACATTTGACGCGGCGGGAAAGCTGATTCCGGAAAAGAACTCTGCGATTGAATGAATGACAAGCAAGTAATAGTGTGCTACAATTATTATTTGATAAAGTATACCCGTTCTTAAGGAGTAAACAAATGATAAGACAAAGCAGCAGATTTACAGGTTTGACAAGAATGATATTGTCCTTCATGTTGATCATCAGCCTTTTTGTGACCGGAATGACACCGGTTTTTGCGGCTGGTGAGGATGGCTCCTCTGAAGAACCCGAAGGTGAACAGACTGAACAGACACTGGATATCACGCAGGCGGTTGTGAACGGTGTGGAGAGCACCTATGTTTATGATGGCAGCGAGAAGACCCCGGCTTATGAGGTTGTCTACACAAAGGAAGACGGCACGGAAGTCATTCTTGCGGAGAACGTTGATTTCAGCGCATCCTATACAGACAGCGACGGGCAGCCTGCAACCCCGGTCGAAGCAGGCTCGTATCAGCTGGTCATCACAGGGCAGGGCGATTACACAGGCATCAAGACCGTGCCTTTCAAGATCATCAAAAGAGGCTGGATCCAGGACAGCAACGGATGGCAATGGTATGATGCCAATGGTGAAGCGGTCAGGGATGCCTGGATTAAACCGGGCGACAAGTGGTATTACATGAAGCCGGACAGCTATATGGCGGCAGATGAGTGGGTGCAGGACAGCAATGGCTGGTGCTGGATGGACAGCGAGGGCGAGATCACCAGAAGCGCATGGATCCAGGACGGCGGCGAGTGGTACTATCTGAAACCGAACGGCTATATGGCTGCAAACGAGTGGGCCAAGGACAGCAAAGGCTGGATGTGGATGCAAGGCAATGGCACGATCACGAAGGACAAATGGATCCAGCCGGGCGGCGTGTGGTACTATATGAAGCCGAACGGCTATATGGCAGCCGGTGAATGGGCCAAGGACAGCAATGGCTGGATGTGGATGGGCAGCAACGGCAAGATCACCAGAAAGGCCTGGATCAAGTATAAGGGCAGCTGGTATTATCTGCAGGCCAATGGCTATATGATGACCCTGAACTGGGTCAAAGACAGCCAGGGCTGGATGTACATGGACGCGAACGGGCACATCACAAAAGGCAAATGGCTCAAGAGCAACGGGAACTGGTACTATCTGAAAGCCAATGGCTATATGGCTACCCTGCAGTGGGCCAAAGACAGCCATGGCTGGATGTATCTGGATATCAGCGGCCATGTGGTCAAAAACAAGTGGTTCAAGCAGAACGGGAACTGGTATTTTGTCAAATCCGACGGATACATGAGAACAGAGCCGTATGTCTTCATCAGCATCGGAGAGCAGACGCTGTATTACTATGACAATGGCGTCTGCAAACTCAAGACCGCGGTCGTGACGGGCAAGTTGTACGGCGTCAAGTACCACGGCACACCGACAGGGGATTACAAGATCCTGTCGAAGCAGAGAAATACGCACCTGAAAGGGCTGGAGGACGATGGAAAGACGGAATACGATTCCTTCGTCAGATACTGGATGCCGTTCAGAGGCGATGGGTACGGGATGCACGATGCGGACTGGAGGGGTTCCTTCGGCGGAACGATCTACAAGTATTACGGTTCGCATGGCTGCGTCAACATGCCGGTCGGTGCGGCTGGAGAGCTTTTCAACATGGTCACGGTCGGCACCATGGTACATATCCAGCAATAGCAGGCATATCGTTCGAGAAGACTCAAGATGAGACAGCACGAGAGGGGAACCGGGAGGGGCCCCTCTTTTGATTTATACAGAGCGGGAAGGGGCGGTCAAAAACTTGACGCAGCGGGCATAAAGCGTGTAAAATATATTGAACTGGTCCACCTTCTGTTTTTGTATAAAACAGAAGGTAAGGCCGTTTTTTATTGAAAAGGATGTGCAGATGAAAAACACGGTTACCCGGTATATCTTCATATGTGTTCTGGCTCTCACAGTATTGATCGGGCTTCTGGCGCCGTCTGCCACTTTGAGTTATGCGGATCAAGCGGACTTCACGGTGACCGGCGGGCAGACGTTGTCGACCGGCGAGACGGGCTGGCGGCTTGAAGGTGGGGAATGGCACTATTACCGGGCCAACGGAGAGCTGCTGACAAACGGCTGGATTCGGGACAGCCACGGCTGGTGCTATGCGACAGAAAACGGCGATCTCCTGAAAAACGGATGGGCGCAGGACAGCGTGGGAACCTGCTGGATCGGCGCCGACGGATACATCACATATGGGCCGCAGTGGATCCTCGTGGACGGGGAATGGTATTATCTGCGGCGCAGCGGCTACAGAATGGTCAATGACTGGAAAGAAGACAGCAGCGGCTGGTGCTATCTCGGGGAAGACGGAACGGTGCTCCGGAACGGATGGGCAGAAGACAGCCACGGCTGGTGCCGGATCGACGGCACTGGATATATGATGGCCGGTCCGCAGTGGATCCGGGTAGATGGAGACTGGTACTTCCTCGACGAAGAGGGTTACCGGGTCTCGGACGACTGGGCGGAAGACAGCACCGGTTGGATGTGGATGGACAGCAGCGGCAAAATCTCAAAGGCGAGATGGCTGTATACAGACGGCGAATGGTACTACCTGAAAGCAGACGGGTATATGGCGGCGGAGTTATGGCTCAAAGACAGCAAGGGCTGGTGCTATATGGGCAGCAGCGGCAAACTGACCAAAAACAAATGGGTACAGGACAAAGGCTGCTGGTACTATTTGAATGCCGACGGCTATATGGCTGTCAATGAATGGGTGCTTGACAGCATCGGCTGGTGCTGGCTCGGCAGCGACGGCAAGATGGTGAAGAGCAAATTGCTGGAGATGAACGGAAAGAAATACTATATCAATGCCAGCGGGTACTGGTCTGCGATTTATGACTTTCCGGAAACATATCGCCCGGCACTCATCCAGCTGCAGAATGCCCATCCGAACTGGATTTTCTACCAGGAGAAGACCGGCGTCGCCTGGAGCACGCTGCTTGCAAAAGAAAAGACGATCGGACTCAATCTGGTCGAACCGACCAGCCCGGCATCCTACATCAACCAGGATTATAAGAACTACAACTATGACGGACGCTGGAAACAGGCATCTGATGCAGCGATCTCTTATTACCTCGACCCGCGCAACTTCCTGTCTGACAGCGGGGTTTATCAGTTTCTGGATCAGCGCAGTTCCGTCAACGCGGGAACGCAGTCCCAGGTCAAGACACTGGTGTCGTCTTACAGCTGCTTTATGAACACCGCCGCTTACCGCGATGCGATCATGCAGGCGGGGAAGAACTCCGGGGTTAATCCGGCTGTACTGACGGCGATGGTGATCGGCGAACAGGGATGGAAGGGAACGAGTGACCTGATCAGCGGAACGAATGCGACTTATCCCGGGATTTACAATCATTTCAACGTCGGCGCCTATACGGCGAACGGCATGAGTGCGATCCTCCGCGGCCTGTGGTGGGCAAGCGGGGCGGGTACCGGCGCGACTTCGTTCGGGCGTCCGTGGAACTCCATTGAGAAGTCCCTGACCGGCGGAGCCATGCACTACAAATCCGGGTATATCGATAATGCTCAATATACCTATTACACGAAGAAGTTCAATGTCATGAACGGGGCATCCAACGTCGGGGATCACCAGTACATGACGAATGTGGAAGGCGCTTATGAAGAGAGCCGGCTTGTCAGGATGGCCTACAGCGGCGATACGAGTGTCCTGATCTTCCGGGTTCCGGTATACAGCGACATGCCTGCCAGCAATTGCCCGGCGCCATAAATGAGGGACTGAAATGATGAGAAAGACATGGAAAAAGCGGATACAGGCCGGCTGGACAGCGCCCGTGAGAACGGCGTCAGTACTGCTCGGACTGTTTCTTCTGGTGGCGGGATGGCTGCCCGGCAGTGTGCCCGCCGTCTACGCAGCAGATGCCTATCTGGACGTGCAGCCGCAGACCGCGGAGGTCGGCAATGACATTGCGGTCACGATTGTGCTGCAGGGAGACAACATCGGGCGGGCCCGGGTGATGGTTTCTTACGACAAAGAGGTCCTGTGTTATCAGGGAGACGAGGGTGACAGCGGGATGATCGATCTGACTATCGCAGGAACGGGGGATGGGATTACCTATACCCTGCCGTTCAAAGCGGTTGGCGCCGGCAGTTCCGCACTGACGATGACCCCGATGAGCGCTTACGATATGGACGAGATGAGTATGCCGCTGCCGGAAGAGCAGACGGTGTCTGTAACGGTGACCGCGCCTCCGGAAACGGCACCATCCGGGCAGAAGGAAGAAGTGGACCCGGACACCGATCCGGTGAAGAAGGATCCGCAGGAGCAGCAACCGGATAAACAGGAGCAGGAAGAAGCTGCTCCCGATGCGGAGCCGCATCCCGCTGCGACGGTGCCTGTCCTGCTGGCACTGGCTGCGGTCATCCTTGTCATTCTGGCTGTGGTTCTCGTTAGAAGACGGCGCCGGTAGCCACCATTTAAAGGGGCTCCAAACTTGAACATTTTCCCGTTTTCAACTATAATGAAAAGAACTATATACAAGGGAGCAAGCTGTGAATACAAAAGAGAATGAAAAGCACATTCAACACGCACATATCGTGATGATATACCTGATCGTCTATGACATTCTGGCGGTCAGTTTTTCGTATTTTGCGGCATTATGGGTGCGGTTTGATCTGAATTATTCCTGGATCCCGCCCATTTTTCTTGAGGCCTGGAAGAAATTCGCACTCATTTATGCGCTGCTGTGTGTTGTGGTGTTCTGGCTATGCCGTCTCTATCAGAGTATCTGGCGGTTTGCGAGTTTTGATGAACTCCAGCGGATTGCAGTCGCAACGCTGATCACGACAGTCTCTCATATTGTCCTGATCACACTGCTTTTCCAGCGTATGCCGATTTCCTATTACCTGATGGGAGCGTGCCTGCAGTTCCTGCTGGTCACGGCAGTGCGGTTCTCATACCGCTTTGTTCTGATGATCAAATCCGTTGGCCGTATGAAGTCCGCGAGCAACTGTATGCTGATCGGCGCAGGGGCGGCCGGGGCTGTCATTTTGAGAGAACTGGAGCGGTCAAAGGAACTGGATGATAAGGTCGTCTGCATCATCGATGACAACCGCAATAAATGGAATCGCTACATGGAAGGCATTCCGGTCATCGGCGGCCGCGACAAGATCGCTGACGCTGTCGAGGAGTACAACATCCACAAGATCTATCTGGCGATTCCGAGCCTTTCGGGTAAGGAACGCAAACAGATCCTGGACATCTGCAAAGAGACCGGCTGCGAACTGAGCATTTTGCCGGGCATGTATCAGCTGATGCTGGGCAAGGTGACAGTCAATTCGCTCCGCAAGGTCGAAGTCGAAGACTTGCTTGGCAGAGAGCCTGTCAAGATGGATTCGAGGGAGAGAAGAGAGTTCCTGACCGACAAGACCGTTCTGGTAACAGGCGGCGGCGGCAGCATCGGCAGCGAGTTGTGCAGGCAGGTCGCATCGATCCGTTCCCTTGAGCGGCTGATTATTTTTGATATCTATGAGAACAATGCCCATGAGATCAGGCTGGAACTGGAGGATGCCTATCCGGATCTGGACCTTGTGGTGCTGATTGGTTCTGTCCGCAACAGTCATCGCGTCAAGCAGGTGTTTGAAGAGTACCGTCCGGACATCGTCTTCCACGCGGCGGCGCACAAGCATGTGCCGCTGATGGAGGAGAGCCCCTGCGAAGCGATCAAGAACAATGTTGTCGGCACGTACAATGTCGCTTATGCGGCAGCAGCCTATGGGTGTGAAAAGTTCGTTCTGATCTCGACAGACAAGGCGGTCAATCCGGTCAACGTGATGGGCGCCAGTAAGCGCCTGTGCGAGATGATCGTACAGACTTTTGCAAGAAAGATCGAAGCTGGCAGGGCGGACGAATTGCCCCACCTGTACAACCATGATCCTTACGAAGACGGGTTCAAGGATGTTCCGCTGCCGCCGGCGCCGCAGACAGAATATGTTGCGGTACGGTTTGGCAACGTGCTCGGCAGCAACGGGTCGGTCATACCGCGTTTCAAGAGTCAGATCGCAGCGGGCGGGCCGGTCACCGTCACGCATCCGGAAATCATCCGCTACTTCATGACGATCCCGGAAGCGGCGTCGCTGGTCATCACGGCAGCAGCCTCGGGCAACGGCGGAAAGATTTTCGTGCTCGATATGGGCACGCCTGTCAAGATTGCTGATCTGGCCAGGAATATGATCCGCCTGTCCGGATTGAAGCCGGATGAGGACATCCAGATCATCTATACCGGACTCAGACCGGGAGAAAAACTGTACGAGGAGCGTCTGATGGATGAAGAGGGTCTGCAGACGACGGAGAACGAACTGATTAACATCGGAAGCCCGATCCAGTTCGACGAGAACGAATTCCTCAATCAGCTGCAGTCGCTCGTAGAGGCTGCAAATGACGACAGAGAGGACATTCGCGAACCGCTGGCGGCGATGGTTCCGACCTACCGTTTTAAAAAGACAAATTAAGTGTTTCAGACAATGCGGCGCCGGGCCGGCGCTGCAGGAGGGCAGTACATGGCATTTCGCAAACCTGAAAATATCAAACCGTTAGAATCCAAACTGTGGCTCAGCAGCCCGACGATGTATCCGGAGACAAAGGAATACATGCTCGAGGCGTATGAGACCAACTGGATGAGCACAGTAGGCAAGAACATCAACGAAGTGGAAGCGCAGATGGCGGAGTACGTCGGCGTGAAGCATGCAGTAGCCCTGAGTGCCGGTACTTCGGCGTTGCACCTTGCAACAAAACTGGCCGGAGAAAAAGTTTACGGTCAGGCGCGCCCCAATGAAGGGACGCTCAGACAGGCAAAGGTCCTGTGCTCGGATGTGACATTTGATGCTTCCATCAATCCTGTTGCCTATGAAGACGGCGAAGCCGTGTTTATTGACACCGAATACGACACCTGGAATATGGACCCCGCAGCGCTGGAGAAAGCGCTGGAACTGTATCCGGAGGCCCGGATTCTGGTGGTCGCGCATCTGTACGGCACGCCTGCGAAGATGCAGGAGATTCAGGAGATCTGCAAACGGCACAATGTGCTGATTGTGGAAGATGCAGCGGAGAGCCTCGGAGCGCAGTACAAACTGGACGGCAAATGGGTCGAAACCGGTGCACTGGGCGATTACAGCGCCATCTCGTTCAACGGGAACAAGATCATCACCGGTTCGAGCGGCGGAATGTTCCTGACGGACAGCTGGGAAGATGCTGAAAAAGTTAAAAAATGGAGCACGCAGTCCAGAGAGGATGCTCCCTGGTACCAGCATGAGGAGATCGGTTACAACTACCGCATGAGCAATGTGGTAGCGGGCGTCATCCGCGGACAGATTCCGTATTTGAAAAAGCACATCGACCAGAAAAAAGCAATTTACGAAAGATATGCCGAGGGGCTGAAAGACCTGCCGGTTCATATGAACCCGTTCGATCAGGAGAATGCCAGACCGAATTACTGGCTGAGCTGCATGATCATTGACGAGGATGCCATGTGCCGTCAGGTCCGCGATGACAAACAGGCGCTGTTCCTCCCGGAGGCGGGCAAATCCTGCCCGACCGAGATCCTCGAGGCGCTGGCGGCCTACAATGCTGAGGGCAGACCCATCTGGAAACCAATGCATGCCCAGCCCATTTACAGAACACACGCTTTCGTAACGGTGAACGGCAGCGGCCGCGCGCAGAGCAATGCATACATTGATAACGGCGCGGTGCAGGATGTCGGGATGGACATCTTCCGCAGAGGGCTGTGCCTGCCGAGCGACAACAAGATGACAGAAGAGCAGCAGGATGTCGTCATCGAAGTCATCCGCAGCTGCTTTAGATAGCTGATACAGCAAGCAAAAGGAACGGAGATACAATGCGCGGCAAACGGTTAAAACAAACAGCCAGACTTTGCACGATCCTGACCAGTACCAAACGAACGAAATATCTGAAAGACCATCATATCTTCGGCGCGATCGGTGAGAACTGCAACGTGATGACAAGAACGGTCCCGCTGTATGCAAGACTGATCCGGCTGGGAAATAATGTCCGCCTTGCCTCACGGGTGACATTTGTCACGCATGATGTTTCGCATGTCATGCTGAATGCCAATCCGACACTGGGCGGGGAAAAATTTCAGGAGAAGATCGGTGCGATCGAGATCAAGGACAATGTTTTTGTAGGGGCAGGTACGACCATTCTGTATGGGGTACAGATCGGCTCGAACGTTATCATTGGTGCCGGCAGCCTTGTGAACAGGGATATCCCGTCGGGGTCTGTGGTGGCCGGCGTTCCGGCAAAGATCATCGGGACGTTTGACGACTATCTCGAAAAACGCAGGGCGGAAGTGCCTTATCCCGAGGAATTCAAGCCTTCTGGTGAAATGATATCGGAGGAAGCAGTGGAATGGTGCTGGCAGGAGTTTTATAAGAACCATGCGGAATAGGCACCGTAGTTAACAGGACAACATGATGCTATATAAAAAGATCGGAAAACGTGCGCTGGATTTTGTGCTTTCAACGACAGCACTTGTTTTGCTGAGCCCGGTGGAGGTCGCACTGACCGCAGCAGGGGCGATTGCGATGAAAGGCAATCCTTTCTTTACACAGGATCGTCCGGGAAAGGATGAGAAAATATTCAAGCTCATCAAGTTCCGCACGATGACGAACGAAAAAGATGAGAACGGGGATTTCCTGCCGGATGACGTCCGGCTTGTTCCTTATGGACGGTTTTTGCGGAAAACATCTCTGGACGAGCTCCCTGAACTCCTGAATATCTGGAAAGGGGATATGGCGATCGTAGGTCCAAGACCTCTGCTTGTCCGTTATCTGCCGTATTACACCGAAAGGGAACACAAACGGCACAGCGTACGGCCCGGCCTGACCGGACTGGCGCAGGTCAACGGCCGCAATGCACTGGCCTGGGATGCCCGCCTTGCGATGGATGTCCAGTATGTCGAGACCGTCTCTTTTGCCAGAGATGTGCGCATCATACTGAAGACGCTGAAGAAGGTCATCAAAAGCGAGGGTATCGCAGACGCCGGCAACTTCGAGATGCTGGATCTTGATCAGGAGAGGAAAGAAATCATTGCAGATAACCAGGATCAATGAGCAGCAGCTCTGCTGCTGGAAAGAACAGATCATATCGCTGCTCGACAGTTCGGTACGGATCAACTTTCCCTCGTTCTCGGTGGGGGAGGATTACGGGGCACGCAAGTGCGAAGCACTTGCCTCGTACCTGAAGGATGGATCCGCAGTGGTTTTTATTGCACACGAGGAGTCCGCTCTTTTGGGCTGGATCTGGTGCCATCCGATTGACAGATTTGATAAAACAAGGCTTCATGTTGCGGAGTTTGCCGTCAGCGGGACCTGCCGCAGACAGGGCATTGGCGGGCTGCTGCTCAAAGCGGCGGAAGACTATGCTCTGGCGAACGGATATGAAGAGATCGACCTGCTGGTCACGGCGGACAATGAAGCGGCGGTGGGATTTTATGAGAACGCCTCTTTTACCGCGGAAAGATATCTGATGAAAAAAGAACTGAAAGAAGGAGAATAGATATGCTGAAAGTGTTTACGATCGATCAGAGTCAGGAATGGGATGAGATCGTCAGAACATTTGATAAGTACGATGTATATTATCTCAGTGGATATGTGAAGGCTTTTCAGCTGCATGGCGACGGGGAGCCTCTGCTGCTCTTCTGGGGCACCCCTGCTCTGCGCGGGATCAACGTGGTGATGAAAAGGGACATCGCTGCAGATAAGCATTTTGCAGGCCGCATCGAAGAAGGTACGTATTATGATCTGGCGACGCCGTATGGATACGGCAGCTGGATCTTTGAAGGAGACGAAAGTCAGGCGGACGACTTTATCGCCGGCTATACCGACTGGTGCAAAGAGAACCGCATTGTCAGTGAGTTCGTGCGCTTCCATCCCGTTCTGGAAAACCGGGAAGGCATCTGCAGCGTTCTGTACGACCCCATCCTGCTGGGCAACACGGTGGCCATCGAGCTGGATGATGAGGAAGCGATCTGGGCGCGGTACACGTCCAAGAACCGGAGCCATATCCGGGTTGCGAGAAAAGAAGGCGTAACGGTAGAAGTAAGCACGTCGGACGAAGCATTCGATCAGTTCCGGAAGATCTACGAGACGACAATGGATCACGACGATGCCACCGATTACTACTATTTCGACAAGGCATTCTTTGACAGCATCCGGGATGATCTTGCGGGCAACTATGAGATCTATACCGCTTATCTCGGCGATGTTGCAATCGCGTCTGCCATCATGCTGTTTGCGGGCAAGTATATGAACTACCACCTGAGCGGACAGCTCTTTGAATACCGGAGATACTCAGGCACCAGCCTGCTGCTGCACGAAGCTGCAGTCCGCGGCTGCAAAGAAGGGTATGAGTGGCTGCATCTGGGCGGCGGACTCGGTGCGCAGGAAGGCCCGCTTTATGACTTTAAGAAGAGCTTCTACAAAAAAGGCGAAGATAAGCAGTTCTATATCGGGAAGAAAATTCTCGATCCGGATGCGTATCAGAAGTTGCTCGATATGAGGGAAGATGACCTGCAGGAAGGCTTTTTCCCGCAGTACAGAGGCTGACGAAGAGGTGCGCCGAGAGGGAGGAAACAAAATGCTGAATTTTACAATCGGACCAGTCATGTGCAGCGATGCGGTCAGAGAGATAGGCGGCGAGCAGGTCCCTTATTTCCGGACTGCGGAATTCTCTGCTCTGATGAAGGAGAACGAGAAGCTGATGCTGCAGTTTGCCAAGGCACCGGAGGACTCACGGGCGGTGTTCATGACGAATTCATCCACCGGCTCGATGGAAGCGGTCGTGATGAATTGCTTCACCCCGTCCGACAAAGTTCTGGTCATTGAGGGCGGCAGTTTCGGACATCGTTTTGCGGAGTTGTGCGAGATCCACGAAGTGCCTCACGAAAGCCTTCTTCTGGAACACGGGACCGAGCTCACCAAAGAGCGTCTGTACGAATACGATGGAAAGGGCTTTACGGGTCTTCTGGTCAATATCGACGAGACCTCGACCGGGGTTCTGTATGATGCGGAGATGCTCGGGGAATTCTGCCGGAAGAACGGTCTTTTCTTCGTATGCGACTGTGTATCTGCATTTCTTGCGGACCCCTTTGATATGGCGCATTGCGGCGCGGACGTGATGATTACCGGTTCGCAGAAAGTACTGGCCTGCCCGCCGGGAATCTCTATCATCATTCTTGCGCCGGGGGCAGTTGAAAGAGTCAATCACGCACATGTCAGATCGATGTATTTTGACCTGGCAGATGCACTGAAGAATATGGAAAGAGGGCAGACGCCTTTTACACCGGCGGTCGGTATCCTGCGGCAGATCAATACGAGGCTGAAGGAAATCGAAGCTGCCGGCGGCGCGGATGCAGAGATTGCCCGCGTGGCTGCGCAGGCGGCGGATTTCCGTGAAAAGATCAGGGAACTGCCGTTTGAGTGCGTGGCTGCATCGCCGGCGAACGGGGTCACCTCCCTGCACCCGCTGCATGGGGATGCCTATGAGATTTTCCTGGAACTGAAAGATCATTACGGGATCTGGATTTGCCCGAACGGCGGGGACATGGCTCATACAGTGTTCAGGGTAGGGCATATCGGCTATCTCAGCCACGAAGACAACACGACTCTCGTCGAAGCATTCAAGGACTTGCAGCGCAAAGGGATGCTCTAATCCCGCGGAGAAGTCACAGGAGCACAAAATGGTTAAAGTTATCACATATGGAACATATGATATGCTGCATTACGGGCATATCAAACTGCTGGAACGGGCAAAAGCGCTGGGCGATTACCTGATCGTCGGCGTCACTTCGGACGATTACGACAAGACCCGCGGCAAAATCAATCTGCAGCAGTCTCTCACGGAGAGGATCGAAGGCGTGCAGAGCACAGGTCTTGCCGACCAGATCATCATTGAAGAATACGAAGGCCAGAAAATCGACGATATCAAGAGATATGACGTCGACATCTTCACCGTTGGGTCCGACTGGGAGGGGTATTTTGACTACCTGGGAGACTATTGTAAAGTCGTGTATCTGCCGCGGACAGAAGGGATCTCCAGCAGTGAGATCAGAGCCAAGGAACGTTCGGTCCGGCTCGGGTTCATCGGCAGCAATGAGAGCAGGATCCTGAACAAATACTGCTCAGAGGCGAAATTTGTAAACGGGATCACCGTCTCCGGTGTCTGCACGACGGACCAGGACATCATCGACAGCCATCACGAGCTTCCCCTTGTGGCGGACTATGAAACGCTGCTGGAGGACAGCGATGCTGTCTATATCCTGTCGCATCCCTCGATGCATGAGACGCATATCCGGCAGGCGCTGGAACACGGCAAGCATGTTCTTGTGGAGATGCCTGTCACCATAGAGCAGGATCGTCTGCAGGAGTTGTATGCGTTGGCGGACGCCAAAGGTCTGATCCTGATGCCGGCGATGAAAACGGCATATGCGACGGCGTACAACCGGCTGCTCCTGCTGCTCAAGACAGGGAAAATCGGAAAGATCGTATCCGTGGATGCCACCTGCACGAGCATCCGGGATGTCAAACAGGAGAACAAGGATTACAGGGATATCTGGAACAGTATCTGCGCGTGGGGGCCCACCGCCATGCTGCCGGTATTTCACATTCTGGGCACCGCTTACAGGAAAGCGGATATCACCAGCCTGTTCCTGGATCAGGAATCGCTCTTTGATGCTTTCACAAAAGTTGATTTTGTGTATGACGATGCAGTGGCTTCGATAAAAGTGGGTCGCGGCGTCAAGTCAGAGGGAGATCTGGTGGTCACCGGTACAGAAGGATACCTGTATGTCCCGGCTCCGTGGTGGAAAACGGACTACTTTGAGATCCGGCATGAGGACCCCAACGATAACAGGCGGTATTACTACCAGCTGGATGGTGAGGGGATCCGGTACGAACTGGTGGCATTTCTGAAAGCGATCAAGTCCGGTGTGGACCCGGATTATATCACAAGGGAAGTGGCAGAACAGGTTACTAAGATCATTGACAGTTTTTACAGCGGCAGCACATCGGTGATCAGATAATCACCGCCGGCCGGCAAGGGGGATATATGAATCAGTTATCGCGTAAATACGGAACATATGAAAAGCAGGAAGAACTCCTGCGTATGATCCGTGACATTGACGAGCTGCTTGAGAAAAACGGCATCACCTACAGTCTCTGCGGCGGCTCTTTGCTTGGCGCCGTCCGCGAGAACGGGTTCATTCCCTGGGACGATGATATCGACATCATGGTCAGCCGGAAGAACTACAACAGGCTGGTGCGGTTTTTCGAGTCGGACAGCGATTCTGCATACACCTTGAACAGGCACCTCTGGGTCAATACGATCCAGCGCAGAGAAGATGCCGGCAAGGAGTCGAACGTGACGACCATCGATGTCTTTGTCATGGACAATTGTCCGGACAATGCGCATGTGCGCCGCCTGAAGACCCTGATGATCAAACTGATGCAGGGGATGATGAAAGAAGAGCAGATCTACGAGGACCGCTCCCTGCCGCAGAAAGCGGCTCTCTGGCTGACGCACATACTGGGTGTCCCGTTCAGCGAAGCCCGTAAGTTCAAGTGGTATCACAAGATCGCGATGATCGGCGATAAAAAGAAAACAAAGCACATGACCGGCTATACGGATCTTTACAAAACGCTCTCCCTGCAGTATTCCGGGGAGCTGTTCCGGTCGGTCGTCAGGCATCCCTTCGAGGATATCGAGCTGCCGATCACCGCAGAATACGATTCGTATCTCAGAACCCAGTATGGTGACTATATGACACCGCCCGATGAAAAGGACAGAGTGCCGATTCACAGCATGTAAAGGATAAAAAGGATGACAAGAGATATTAAAGAAGTCCAGGCGGAGCTGCTGATACTTGCTGAAAAGATGCACGCGTTCTGCATGGAACACGATATCCGCTACTCGATCCACGGCGGTACGATGCTCGGTGCGGTGCGCGAAAAAGGATTCATCAGTTGGGACGATGACATGGATGTGTCCTTTACGCGTGCGGAGTACCAGCGGTTTGAAAAGGCATTCAGCGCCGACCCGGTGGCTGGCATTGTGCTGAACAGCGACAAGTTATATCCCCGTCTGCTGATGAGGCGGGAAGGCCATCCGATCGTATGGATCGACATTTTTATTTATGACTATATCACCGCCAACCGGTTCGCCAGAAAGTATAAGATCGCGAAGCTGAAGTACTATAACCTGCTTTGCAGAAATCCGGAGCTCCTGGCGCTCACCAGACAGAACAGCAAAGGCAATCCGCTCCGGTATGCCGTCATCTCTGCCATCGTAAAGCATGGCAACAGAAAAAACAGAAACAAACTGCTGCAAAAGGCAGGCAAGGTAATGCAGTCGTGCCCCGGCGACAGGGCATGGATTCACCGGTCGAATGACACCATTGCCGGCATGCCCATGATCCTGCCGGCCTATGTGATGGATCGATTTGAGCAGATCCCCTTTGAGGATACGACACTGATGATCTCATCCTGCTGGGATGAGATCCTGACAGTCAGTTATGGGGCGGACTATATGACACCTCGTAAGACGGAAACGGATGCGGCGAGGGAAATCTTCGTCAATGCAGAGGCCAGAAATGCCGACCGGGAATATGACAAATAGAAGGAGCTCGCTGTGTTGAGAGAGAGTTATGCGCAGAGACAATCACGAATCCCATTAGTACTGTGTATCACAGTATTTCTTGTTACGTTCTTTTTGAACAGAGATTTTGGGATCCGCTATCTCTACAATTACTTTCTGGTAGCGGTTGTCCTGATGCTCGCTGTCATATTTGACGGGGTGGTGCGTGTCAACAAGGAAAAGCTGGTTTATGTTTTCCTTGCGGCTGTTATAGTTGTGCTTTCTTTTCTGCCGACTTCAGTCCGCGATCCGCTGGTCATCAACACGGCGATCGCGGTCGCGCTGTTCACAGTCTGCTGCCTTCTGGCTGCGCCGTCTGAGCGGGAGCTGGATATCGCGGCCAAGACCATGCTGCTCTGGGGGTGTGCAGTCACTTGTTATCTATTCCTGGTAAAACTCTTTCCAGGTGTATATTGGGCCAGCATCTACCCGCGTCTTTCTACGGAAGCAAAGGAAGAAGCCATCTCTTTGATGCGGGAACACTCTTATGGCGTTGCAATGGGCGGTTCCGCTGTCTACATCGACTACATTCTGGCGCTGGGTATTTTTATCTGCGCAGGGGTGCTGCTTAACAGTACCGGCGAAAAGCGGAGAAAGCTGATATGTCTCATGCTGGGGTGTTTCTTCCTTGTCGGCATGGTGATTCAGAACAGAAGAAGCGAGCTGCTTGCTGTCATTATGGCAGTCGGGTTTATTCTGATCCTGAATGCAGATCCGGACCATATCGGCGCCAGAAAGATCCGGCGGATCACCGGTGCTGTTCTGGCGGTTATGGCGGGGGTCGCATTTATGCTCTCGCGCGGCATGCTGGACAGATATCTGGAAACCTTCACAAATCTGACGCGGAATGGATCCGTGGGCATTGCGTCAGCCAGTAACGGGCGGTTGATTCTCTGGAGTGATGCATACCAGTTGTTCAAACAATCACCCATCTTCGGGATTGGCTGGCGGCAGTTCAGTGAACAGAACAATGTCCTGTATATGGAGGGGAACAATGTGCACAACGACTATCTGCAGTGGTTGTGTGAAACCGGTATCGTCGGGTTCTTACTCATTTTTGTGCCCTTCTTTTATCTGTGGATCAGAACCATGATGCGCTGCCTGGAACTGAATAAGATGCAGCGTGCGGGTTACCGGCTCTATGTTGACGGGGCGAAAAGCTATGCATTGATTTCCTGCGCGATTCAGACTTTCTTCCTGATTATGCACTGCATCGATCCATGCTTTTACAAACTGATTTTCTGGCCGATTTTCACGCTTGCCATTATTCTGTACAACCAAAGTTACCGGCGCCTATTAATAGAAACTAATGAATAGAATACGGACGAATTTTGTTCTCAACTTAATATCGCAGGTGCTGCGGATCATCACCCCGTTCATCACAACGCCGTACGTTTCGCGTGTGCTGGGTGTTGATAATGTGGGTATTTTCAGTTACTCCCTTTCCTACCAGACATATTTCTGCCTGCTGGCTGCCCTGGGGACAGCAGCATATGGCTCAAGAGAGATCGCCAGGGCAAGGGATGACCGGGAGCAGCTGAGTTCTACATTCTGGGAGATCCAGCTGCTCAGGGTATTTACCTTCCTGGTATCGCTGGGCGGGTGGATCGCGCTGATCTGCACGCGTGATCAGAACCAGCTCGTCTTTGCGATCCTGACGGCCTACGTTGTCGCGACACTGTTTGATATCTCCTGGCTGTATACCGGTCTGGAGATGTTCTCTTACATCGTGACGCGAACGATTGTCATGCGGGTGATCGAAGTGGTGGCGATCTTCACGCTGGTCAATGACTCCAATGATCTTCCGCTGTACTGCGGGATCATGGGCGGCGGCATGCTGCTGGGGAACGTAGCACTCTGGATGAGTCTGAGAAAATATGTCGATCCCTTCAAGCTGCACGGTGTCAGACCATTCCGGCATCTGAAAGGGACGCTGATTTTCTTCCTTCCTTCGATCGCAACAACGATCTACACGGTGCTGGACAAGACGCTGATCGGTGTGATCACGGCCAGTTCCTACGAGAACGGTATTTATGAGCAGGCGACAAAGGTAATCGACATCGCCAAAGCGGTCACGATCACCTCCCTGAGTACTGTGCTCAGCCCGCGGAGCACGTACCTGTATAAAAACCATGATTATGAGCTGATTAAGAGTAATCTGAAGCTTTCTGTCGATATCATGATGGCGATCGGATTCGGGTTTGTATTCGGGATTATTGCCGTTGCGGACCGGTTTGTCCCGGTATTCTTCGGCAGCGGCTATGACGGCGTCATCCTTCTTCTCAAACTGCTGGCGCCTATCATCGTGGTCATTACGGTCAGTGCCGCATTGGGAGATCAGTATTACAATCCTGCAGGGCTCAGACTCAAAAGCGCGATGTTCCTGCTGGTCGGTGCGGGCTGCAATGTTGTGCTCAACCTGATACTGATTCCGATTTTCAAAAGTTCCGGCGCAGTGGTTGCGTCCGTCTGTGCGGAAACGATCATTACGGCTTTATATCTGATCAACTGCGATGGGTATCTGCGATTCCGCCAGATCGCGGCGATCGCTTACAAGAAAATCATTGCCGGTGCAGTGATGCTCGGTTCGATCTATCTGGCCAAACCGTACATTCCCGAGACTGTTGTAGGTCTTTTGATCCTGGTCTTTGGCGGCGGTGCGATGTATGCAGTGGCTTTGCTGGCGTTGAGAGACAGCGCAATGATCCGTGTGATGCATGAACTGGTCGCCGGATTCAAGAAAAAGATACTGAGGAAATAAGTGACTACCATGAAACAGGACGACTACGTGATCAGCGAAAAGAGACGGGCTGTCTGGGCAGAAGAACTGGAGCTGTTCAAAGCGGTCCGGGAGATTTGCGACCGGCATGGCCTGAAGCTCTTTGCTGACAGCGGGACGCTGATCGGTGCGGTCCGCCACGGCGGATTCATTCCCTGGGATGACGACATGGACTTTGCCATGCTGCGGAATGACTATGACCGGTTCATCGCATATGCGGAAAAAGAACTGCCGGCACCGTACTATCTGCAGATCCCGAGGAAGGGCGATGATTATTTTTACGGACACGCAAAAATCAGAAAGGATAACACGACTGCGATCCGTTATCTGCAGTATCCGGAAAAGTACCGCCATCATCAGGGGATCTTCATTGATATCTTCCCGCTGGATAATATTCCGGACGGCAAACTGGAACATAAGATCCACAAATTTGTTGCGCTGAAACTGCTGATGTTCATCAGCTATGCCAAGTATTATTACAGACTGAGTGAGCATCCCCGGTCTGCCAGAATCAAGCACAGGCTTGGGCGGATTCTCTTCCCGACTGACAATGCTCTGTACCGCTGCAGTAATTTCTACACCCGGTGGATCAAACGGCCGGACAGAAAGGCAACAAAAAAAGTGGGATACACATCGATGTATTACTATCTGGAGGAACAGGGCTCCTTTGATCGGGACTGGTACGCATCTGCAGAGGAACTCCCGTTTGAGGATACGACGATCCCTGTGCCTGTCGGTTATGACAAAGTGCTGACGAAGTGGTACGGAGACTATATGACGCCGGTGGAAGCGCCGAGCGAACACGGAGAGGTTTTCTTCGATCTGGATCACGACTACAAAGAGTACTACGACGGAACGCGCTCGTTTACGTATGAAGACTGCGGGCTTTGATCCTGCGCAGGTTGAGTAGCTGTGACGCTGTGAACAGGGAAGGGTTAAGAATGAAAAACATCGCAATTATATTTGCCGGCGGCATCGGCAAACGCATGAAGTCCGGTGATATCCCGAAACAGTTTCTGAAGGTGGACGGAAAGCCTATCCTGGCGTACACGATCGACGCCTTTCAGCAGCATGATGAAATTGACGGGATCATTGTTGTCTGCGTACGTGACTGGATCGGCTACACAGAAGAGATGATTAAGAAGTACCATCTGGACAAGGTCGTTGCTGTCACCGAGGGCGGAGCGACCGGCCATGAGTCCAGAAGACTGGGACTGCAGTGCGCAAGGGAATACTATGATGAGGCTGTTGTGCTGATTCATGACGGAGTGCGGCCGCTGATTGATGCGGAAACGATCTCCGCGGCGATCGCCTGCACGGTGGAGAACGGTGCGGCGGTGGTGTGTTCTCCCGCGATTGAAACGATCTACCATGATAACGGGACGAATCAGAAGATCATCCCCAGAGAGGAGTGCCTCCTTCTGCGGGCACCGCAGTGTTTCCTGCTCTCGGAGATTGCCGATCTTTATGAAAAAGCGGAAGAACAGGGGCAGACAGACGTCATCGACTCCGTGACGCTGATGCAGATGTTCGGGAAAAGCGTTCCCGGTGTTATCGGACCGGCAGAAAACATTAAGATCACAACGCCCCTGGACTTTTATATGTTTGAGGGGATCATGAAAAACAGAAAGGGAAAAGCCGAGTAATATGGTACTGCAGGAAGATATTCAAACAATCATTGCGGATCAGAACATTCCGTGGAAAGTGCTTCAGCAGGCAAAGGTCCTGGTGACTGGTGCGACCGGGCTGATTGGTTCACTGTGCATTCGCGCATTGCAGGCGCTTCCTTTCCCGGTACAGATTTATGCACTTGTACGGGATCAGGAAAGAGCTGCTGCCATGCTGGGCGATGAAGTCCGGTATATTATCGGGGATATCAGAACCTCCGTCACGGATCTGGAAGAACTGGATTATGTGATTCATTGTGCTTCCGTCACCAAGTCAAAGCAGATGGTGGATACCCCTGCCGACACACTGGAAATCGCCATTGACGGCACGAGGAATATCCTGCAGCTGGCGCAGAAGTGTCATGCGAAAGGCGTGGTGTACGTGTCGTCCATGGAAGTCTATGGTGTCACTGAGCTTGCGCAGAACCCGGTCACCGAAGAAAAACTCGGCTATGTGGATCTGACAGCGGCAAGATCGTCATACTCGGAAGGAAAACGGGCAGCTGAATGCCTTTGCAGCGCGTATTATCATCAGTACGGTCTGCCTGTGAAGGTCGCCAGACTGGCGCTGACGATGGGTGCCGGCATCCCGCTTTCGGACAACAGAGTGGCCATGCAGTTCGCCAAAAGTGCTGTACATGGAGAAGACATCGTGCTTCATACAGCAGGCAAATCCAACTCCAACTTCGTATATACATCCGACTGCATCCGCGGCATCTTCACGATCCTTCTCAGCGGTGAGGCGGGACAGGCCTATAATGTCTGTAACGAGGCCGAGACAAGAAGCATTGGTGAGATCGCGGCGATGGTTGCCGACCGGATCGCCGGAGGGAAGATCAGCGTGGTTTATGATATCCAGGAAGGGAATACGTTCGGGTACGCTCCTGATGTGGTGCTGCGTCTGTCCGCAGGGAAACTGAAAGCACTGGGATGGACACCTCATATCAGCCTGGAAGACGCATACCGGCGTCTCATCAGATATATTCAGGGAGAGTAATAGTTGTTGCTATAAAAGAAAAGAGGTCAGCTTATGGAATACAGTTTGGCTATCAAAGACATTTTCGGGATTCTGAAAAGAGACTGGAAACGGATTTTGATCATTGTTGCTGTCTGTGCAGCACTGCTGGGCATTGTGCCGATGATCATGCCTTCCAGCGGTTCCGATGTCACCCCGGAAGATGTGGCGGAGAATGAAGAGAGCATTCAGGCTTATGAAGACTGGTCGGAGTCCAAGGATGAGACCGTGGAAGCGCTCTCTGAGGGCTTGATCAGCGCATACGAGTACATGCTGAATGACCCCTGCATGAAGATCGATCCGTATAACTGCACTTATCGGCAGATTACAATTGCGTTTGGCGGTGACAGTGCGATGGCTTCCCGCAAGCGGACCGTGCAGAGCTGGGTCGATAAGGGATATGGACAGATCGTCGATGGTTATCCGAAGTATCTGATCGACGTGTCTGGAGATATCGGGGAAGTAACGGTCACGCTTTTTGAAGGTGACGGGTATGATCTGACAAGCACAGCACAGGAGATCGAGGAGTACATCCGCACCACTGCGCAGAGCGATAACATTGAAATCGAATCGATCAGCAACACTGAATGGCAGGGCAAGAGCCAGGTGCTGTTTGAACGGCAGGATCAGCTGCGTAACAATGCACTGCGCATTCAGAATGAGATCACCTACTATGGGAACAGCACGGCGCTCACAGAGCCGGCGCATATCTCGATGCCGTCGAAGAGTGCAGCCGGGATGGTCAAGTATGCCCTGTTCGGCGGTATTCTGGGTCTGATCCTGGGCATTGTATACGCGGTATTCCGTGTCATCCGCAAAGGGGTATTGATTTCTCCGGCGCAGATCAATGATTTCTTCGCAATCCCGGAGCTGGGGACATATGTGGCAGGCGATGAAGAAAAGGCAAAGCTGCTCGCCGCGACGCTGGACGTATATAACGATAGCGAACACGGACTGTTCCTGTTTAACGATGCGGATGCGGCTGTCTGCGAACAGCTGAAAAACGATATGCACAAATATACCGGAAAGCCGTTTGTGACAGGCAGCGGGTTCTCGGATGACATGGCGAGTGCGGAGCAGATCCTGCAGGCGGACGGCGTTATTGTCCCCATCAGATTTGGCAAAACGACCTTCAAGGAAGTACAGAAGCTCATCAAGTGGGCACAGCGATTCAAGAAGGAACCGGTCGGATACATTGTACTGGATGCCTGATAGGCGAAAGGGCAGTTCATGGCGAATGGAGGAAAAAACAGGACGGGAAAGCACAGTATCAAGCGCTGGCAGAAAGTCCTGGTCGCGGTGCTGGCGGTGCTGGTCCTGGTGTTGGGCGGTGTGTACGTCTTTACGATGAGCAAACTTGGAAAGATCGAAAAGGACAACGACCTCGATCTTTCTTCCCTGACAACTGTACAGATCCCCGGGTACCGCAACATCGTGCTGCTAGGTATCGATACCAGAGATATGTCTGTTATTGAAGGGACCCGCTCTGATACGATCATGATCGCAAGCATCAATGAGACGACAAAAGCGGTGAAAGTCACGTCCATCTATCGGGACACGATGCTCAAAATGGGGGACTGGGACAGTTATGAAAAGGTCACGCATGCGCATGCATACGGCGGTGCTGCAATGACACTGCAGACGCTTAACCAGGCGCTGGACATCGATGCGACGGAGTACATCCTGTTCAATTTTAAGGCTGTTGCGGACGCAGTCGACGCAGTTGGCGGCCTGACTGTGGATGTAAAGGATTACGAAATCGACGAGCTGAACTATATCACCGCACATACGGCCGGCGTGCTCGGTGTCAGCGACTACGGGCAGGTAAAGGAACCCGGAGAGCAGGTACTCGACGGCGTGCAGGCGGTCGCATACGGACGAATCCGTAAGGGCGTTGGCGACGATTACAAACGCACCGAGCGGGGGCGGCTGGTGATGGAACTGCTGCTTGAAAAGGTCCGCAATATGAGCCCCGGCGAGCTCAACAAGATCCTCGATGTTGTTCTGCCGCAGGTGCGTACCAACCTTACCAATTCGCAGATTCTCGATCTGATGGCGGACTTCCCCAAGTATAATATCGTTGAGAGTTACGGGTTTCCGTTCCAGAAATATGCTATGTACATTGATGATGTGTCGGTTGTAGTACCGCTCGACTGGGAGGCGGATGTGACGCGCTGGCATGAAAAGACGTTTGGCGAAACCGACTATCAGATCAGTCCACAGGCGAAGGAAATCAGCGACCATATTAAGACGGAACTTCTGGATGAAGGCCGTTCTGATGAAGATTCGGGCGAGGAGGACTACGGGTACTGACGGAAATAAGAAACCGAAAAAACAACAGCGCAGCAGGAGTCCTGCCGCGCTGTTTTTCTATGGATAGTTTCTCCTTTTTGTCTGTTGGTTATCTTTTACGGATACCATACATCTCACGCAGCTGCGGGGTGACGTCTTTGACCATATTGGAGTCGGTCTCGTCGCCTATGTCTTCCGCCAGTTTAGCATTCATCCTGTCACACAGCTCCTGGGCTGCGTTGTAGCCCATGTACTTCGCGCGCGCATTGACAGCCGCTCCTTCGATGATGATGGCGATGTTGCGGCCCGGCCGGATGGGGATGGTATGGCTCGCGACGCGGATGCCGAGGAAGGCGGTGTGCTGTTCATCGAGCCCTAGCCGGTCATAGGAATCGTCCTTGTCGTATTCCTGCAGCGTGATGGCCAAATCGATGTTCATGGTGTCCTTGACGCTCTCCACGCCGAACATGTTCTTGATATTGAGGATCCCGATGCCGCGCAGTTCAAGCAGGTGTCTGGTGAGTTCCGGCGCGTAGCCGACCAGTGTCGCGTCGGAGACCCTGCGGATCTCGACGACATCGTCGGAGACGAGACGGTGACCGCGGCGGATGAGCTCAAGTGCGACTTCGGATTTGCCGATGCCGCTGTCGCCCATGATGAGCACGCCAATGCCGTATACATCGACCAGAACGCCGTGCACGGTCACGCGCTCCGCCAGCTGCACTTTCAGCCAGCGGGTGAGCTCAGCAGTCAGGCTGGTGGTGGTCTTTGAGGAAACGAGCAGCGGGATCTGATTGCGGTGGCAGGCAGCGATCATGCCGGTGCCAGGCTTGTTGTTGTTCGCATAGATCAGACAGGGCAGGTTGTGCGACGTGAATTCATCATATGATGCACGCGCCTTTTCGTTGTCCAGACTCTGCATATAGGCGGACTCAACGTTGCCCAGGACCTGGATACGGCCTTCATCGAAGTCGTAGTACCAGCCGGTCAGCTGCAGCGCCGGGCGGTTGATCTCCCAGGTCTCGATGTATCTGTTGTCCGTGTCGATCTCAGGGGTCAGGTTTTCGAGTTCCTCTTTTTCGATGAGATCGCTGACAGTGATTTTGACTTTACTCGCCATGGCGGATTCCTTTCTGTGGTAAACCGGCGCCGGTCTGCCGGCGCGGGGAAAGCGATTCCTATAGTGTAAGTATAGGGTTTGTGCTCTATAAATTCAACGGGAATGAAAAAGACCGGCTCCGCAGAACCGGTCTTTTGTATGCTGATGGATGACAACCTAGTGGCCGTACCGCACGAACAGCATGATCATCGAGATCGCGATGACGATGATCGTGGCAGGTGCGCTGTACTTGCAGTACTCGCCCCAGCCGATCGGACGGTCGTTCTCCGAGGAGACGGAGCAGCCGACGACGTTCGCGGATGCACCGATCGGGGTCGCGCTGCCGCCGATGTCGGTACCCATGGACAGTGTCCATGCCAGTGTGGAGAGGTCGAAGCCTTCGACGAGGGCAAGGTCCTTGATGATCGGGACCATGGTCGCTGCGAACGGGATGTTGTCAACGAACGCACTGGCGATCGCGGATACCCAGAGGATGATCGCGATGGTGATCAGCAGGTTGCCGCCGCTGACCTTCGCAATGAAGTTCGCGATGAGTTCGAGGATGCCTGTCTGCTCGAGGCCGCCGACGACGATGAAGAGGCCGACGAAGAACAGCAGGGTCTTGTAGTCCACGCCCGCCATGATGTCCTTGAGCGCCTTCGCGTAGACGATCGCGGTGACGATGGCGACGCCGATACCGATGGTGGCAACGGTGAGGCCGGTCTGTGCGTGGGTGACGAGCAGGACGACTGCGATCGCGAAGATGATGACGCTGGCGAAGAAGTCGCGTTTGCTCTGGATGACTTCACTCGGTTCCGGATACTCGAGCAGGGACGGATCCTTGACTTCGCTGCGGACCTTCTTGTGCATGACGATGTAGAAGTAGACCAGCGTGAAGACGAGACCGACAGCCGCGATCGGGCCGGTGTTGGTGATGAAGTCGCCGAACGAGTAGTGCAGCGAGGTACCGATGATGATGTTCGGCGGGTCACCGCACATGGTGGCCGAGCCGCCCAGGTTCGCGCAGAAGACTTCTGCGATGATCATCGGGCCCGGATCGAAGCGGAGCAGTCTTGCAAGTTCAATCGTGGCGCGGGCCAGGAACAGGATGACCGTGATGCTGTCGATGAACATCGCCAGCGCCGCGGACAGAGTCATGAACGCGACGAGGATCTTGACCGGGTCGTATTTAACGGCCTTGGCAAGGGTCAGGCAGAGCCATTTGAAAAAGCCTGCGTGTCCCATCCCTTCGATCATGACCATCATCCCGCCGATGAACAGGATCGTGGCCCAGTTGATACCGCTCGATTCTTCGGCAGCTTCGTGTGCTGCATACCAGAACGAGGTATGGAAAATGTTTTTGAATGCCAGTGTGTCAATGATCGCCTGCGGGCTGCGCATGCAGACGCCGAAGACGAGTACGATCATCAGAAGACCGGCGCCGAGTGTGATCAGGTGCCGCGGGATCTTCTCCATGACGATCATCACGAACATGACGATGAAGATACTGACTGCTAGGATTTGCGTAATCAAAGCGTCCTCCTTCGGATGATTAGTAATAGCTGTCTTTCACTCATGTGTGAATTGGAACCGCACTGCAACCTGCCCGGCTGCCTGTGCGGGCATCAATGTCTCGCAAAAAAACATAAAGATGCACATAAATTATAGCAGTTACCGTGACAGATTGTAAAGTTCATCGAGTGTTGATTTTTCAATATTCATTGTCAAAGATTTGTCAAAAGAGCACAGTTTGTGCACAGGGCGATTCTGCGTGAAAAAACTGGACCAGTCCGTGCGGACAGCGTATGTGTCATGCAGAATCGGCGCGTGCGGGACAATAAAAGAGCCCTGCGGACAGGGCTCTTTGCACAGCGTTATGACGGGCGTCTCTTAGACGAGGGTACCCAGGTGCTTCATGGTGCGGATGAGCTGGCTGACGTAGCTCATCTCGTTGTCGTACCACGCGACGATGCGGACTTCATAGATGTGGGTGCCGCACTTTTCGGCCAGGGTCTGGGTCGCGTCGAACAGCGAGCCGTAGCTGATGCCGATGATGTCGCTGGAGACGAGTTCTTCCTCGGTGTAGCCGAAGGATTCGCTCTGCGCCGCCTTCATGGCTGCGTTGATGCCCTCGACGCTGACGCTGTCGGTCATGTCTTTGAGGGTCGCATCCAGGATGGTGATGGAACCGGACGGAACGGGCACGCGCTGCGCACTGCCGATGAGTTTGCCGTCGAGTTCCGGGATGACCAGGCCGATCGCCTTGGCTGCGCCGGTGGAGTTCGGGACGATGTTGATCGCGCCGGCTCTCGCTCTTCTCAGGTCGCCCTTTCTGTGCGGACCGTCGAGGATCATCTGGTCACCGGTGTAGGCATGGATGGTGGTCATGAAGCCGGTACGGACTTCTCTGTAGTTCGCCAGGACTTTGGCCATCGGGGCGAGGCAGTTGGTGGTGCAGCTCGCGCCGCTGACGATGTTGTCGTCTTTGGTCAGGGTCTCGTGGTTGACGCCGTAGACGATGGTCGGCAGGTCATTGCCGGCAGGCGCGGAGATCAGGACCTTCTTGGCGCCCGCGTCGATGTGCGCCTGGGACTTCTCTTTGGATGTGTAGAAGCCGGTGCACTCGAGGACGATGTCGACGTCGAGTTCCTTCCAGGGCAGGTCTTTTGCGTCGGGCTCTTTGTAGATGGGGATGTCGCGGTCGTCGACCTGGATGCTGTCCCCGTCCGAGGAAATGTCATGGAAATCCGCATAGCGGCCCTGCACGCTGTCATACTTGAGCAGGTGCGCGAGCATCTTCGGATCGGTCAGGTCGTTGATCGCAACGATGTCGATGTCCTTGTCCTCGTGCATCTTGCGGAAGGCCAGGCGGCCGATGCGGCCGAAGCCGTTGATTGCAACTCTTGTCATGTTTTCCACCTCCGTGAATATAGTAGTGTTGATTATATATGTGTGTTTATTGAGACCGGGTATTTGCCGTTCGAGGAATCGCTCTGTCCGCGCATCCGGCGGCGCGCCGCTCAGCCGTGTGCGCGGCATTCACTTATATTGTCATAATAGTAAGCTCGCTGAATGCCTTGCCCGGATCTTTGTCTGTGAGGATCAGCCCGCAGTCCGCGCCGGCAAAGGAAACCGGTCCGACTTTGCCGAACTTGGTGTGGTCCACCAGGATGTAGACGCGGGATGCGTTGTCGACTGCCGCCGCCTTGACCAGGGATTCGTCGATGTCGTTCGTGGTCAGGCCGTGCGCGATGTCGATGGCGGTCGCGCCGATGAAGCATTTGGTGAAGTTGTACTTGCGGATGTTCTCCACGGTGTCGTGCCCGACGATGGACTCGGTCGATGTCTTGACGTGCCCGGCCGTCGTGTAGACAGTCAGCCCGCGCGCGGCGAGCCGGTAGGCGTGCTTGATGCCGTTGGTGACGTAGGTCGCCTTCGCGTTGGTCAGGAAATCGATCATCGCACCTGTCGTGGTGCCCGCATCGATGAAGACGAGATCGCCGTCCTGCACGAGGGAAGCGGCGTACGCGGCGATGCGCTGCTTTTCTTCGGGCAGCAGGTTGTGCTTGATCGAGATGTCCACGTCGGCCGCCGGGGTGGTGGCTGTCTGCGGGATCGCGATCGCGCCGCCGAACACTCTGCGCAGCCGGCCCGCCTTGTCGAGGGCGGCGATGTCGCGCCGGACGGTCGCATCGCTCACGCCAAGCACGGGTGCCAGTTCGGTCACCCGTACAGAGTTCTGCTGCTGCAGCTTGTTCATGATGGCTTCAAATCGTTCGTATTGGAGCATTTTGAAATACCTGTTAAAGGGGGCTTGGGGGCCTGGTGCTGGGCGATTCCGCGGAATCGCCAAACGTCTTCATTTACAATATCATGCAAATTGCGCAAGGTCAATCTAAAATGAACAAAAGCGAACAGTAAACATCAAAACCAGGCAAACTTTATATAGATGAGAGTCCCAACCACTGGTGTACTTTGTATTGGATGGAAAAAGTGGTTGCCATACAAAACGCAGCCTGGGAGCATGTGTTTCGGGGACTGCTGGTTATGTCCAGTTTAGTAATCTGCGTTGAGATACAAAGTGATTTTGTATAGGTGGTGGAAAAAGCAGTATATACAAACATTCCGGATGCCGTAAGCAGAGGGTGCAGAGGATTTGTTTGTACGTCCGGGCAAGATCTGCGGCTGTACATAAATCGGTTTGTACGGCGGATGTAAAATATGATTTGTACATAATCAGGCGGTGTCAGGCGGCGTCAAGTGGCGTCAGGCGGCGATTTCGCGCAAGATAAAACCGCTGCACCGGGGAATTGTCCTGGTGCAGCGGTTTTGCAAACTGGAATAGCGGCGTGTGCCGGGCTTTTGAGTTGGTTGCGTTAATGCTCTACTCTATATGATTCGCAGTACCGGACATTCTGGCACGGGCCTTGCGATTAGTACTGCTGGCCGGGGATGCCGCCACTGAAGGCCGGGCGGTCTTCGAACGCTGCGCTGACCACGGACTCGTCCGCGATCTTGATCAGCGTGGTGTGGCCGTTGACCTCGAACAGCAGGTCGCGGTAGCCGTTCTCGTCCGGTTCGCGGATCTCGAGCAGGGTGATGGTCAGTTCCTGGTCGTCCGAGACTTTGACCTGGCAAGTCTCGCCCAGAGACAGGCCGTAGAAGTAGATATCCGAACCCATTCTCGAGAGGTCGCCGTCCTGCTTGAGATCGCGCATGTACTCTTCGAATACCTGCGGATACATCGCGTAGCCGATGACCTCGCGGCCGGTGCCGGCAAGACCGAAGTACTTGCGCAGGCCGCTCTTGATGTGGTCGAAGTCTTCAGGCGGCAGGACTTCGCCGGGACGCACGTCGATCGGCTGGACGTCCTTGAGGACGACCTTTCTGAGGTCTTCCGGGAATCCGCCCATCGGCTGGCCCATCATGCCCTGGAAGAAGTCCACGACGGGCTGCGGGAAGGCGAGGGTCTGTCCCTTTTCGAGGATGTTCTCCGGGGTCAGGCCGTTGCTGACCATGAAGATCGCGAGGCTTGCGACCATGCCGGAGGACGGGGTGACCTTGATGATGTCGCCGAGCAGCTCGCCGGCCGTCTTGTACATCTCCTTGACCTTGGTGAACTCGTGGCTCAGCAGGCCCGCCTCCTCCGCCTGCTCGCGCAGGTAGTAGTAGAGGTCGCAGGGGATGCCGTACTTGTAGATCTCTTCGCTGACCGCTTCCTGGCTGGTCTCGAAGTCTTTGTAGACCGGACGGACGTCCGCCCAGTAATCGCTGATCACCTGCATGCCGTCCACATCGATGCCGGTGTCGCGCGGGGTGTTGCGCATCGCCGCGATGATGGTGTTGAGGGCCGGATCGGAAACGCCGCCCGCCATGCTGTTGATCGCCAGATCCAGGATATCGACACCGGCGTTCGCCGCGATGAGTGCGGTCGCGACACCGTTGCCGCTGATATCGTGTGTATGGAGATGGATCGGGGTGTTGAGCTCATTCTTGAGTGTCGAGATGAGCGTGGTTGCCGCCATCGGGTTGAGGACGCCGGCCATGTCTTCGATGCCGATGATGTGGGCACCGAGCGATTCCAGTTGCTTGGCCAGATCCACGTAGTACTGCAGATTGTACTTGCAGTTCGGGTCGAGGATGTCGCCGCTGTAGCAGATGGACGCCTCCGCGATCTTGTTCTGCTTTCTGACTTCGTCGATCGCGACTTCCATGCCGGGCACCCAGTTCATGCTGTCGAAGATGCGGAATACGTCGATGCCGCCTTCCGCCGCCTGCTTGATCAGCTCGCGGACTTCATTGTCCGGCGCGTACTTGTAGCCGAGGCCGTTGCTGCCGCGCATGAGCATCTGCAGCATGACGTTCGGGATCTTCTTGCGCAGGGCGTCGAGGCGCTTCCACGGGTCTTCGGTGAGCTTTCTGTACGCGGTGCCGAAGGTGCTGCCGCCCCACATCTCAACGGAGAACAGGTCTTTGCCGTAGGTGGCGACCGCCGGGGCGATCTTGGTCATGTCGACCGTACGCATCATGCCGGCCATCAGGGTCTGCTGGGCGCTGCGCATGGTGGTGTCGGTGATGAGCAGTTTCTTCTGGTCGAGGATCCACTGCTTGACATAGTCCGGACCGTGCTCGTCGAGCATCTGCTTGGTGCCGGTGAGCTGGTCGAGGTCCTCCTGCGGGATGCGCGGGAAGGCCGGGACGTTGAACTGGGGCTTGACGCCCTTGTTGTGGTTGATGGTGATGTTGCCGATGTGCTTGAGGATCATGCGCTCGGCGTCGCTGCCCGGGGTGCTCTTGACGAGTTCCGGATGCTTTTCGATGAAGCCTGTGTCGCAGACGCCTTCCTTGAAGTTCGGATGGTGCAGGACGTTCAGCAGGAAGCCGACGTTGGTCTTGACGCCCGCGATTTGCGTTTCCCTCAGTGCGCGGATGGCCTTGCGGCGTGCGCCGTCGAAGGTCAGGGCATAGGAGCTGACTTTGACGAGCAGGCTGTCGTAGTACGGCGTGATCTCACTGCCGGTGAAGCCGTTGCCGCCGTCGAGGCGGATGCCGAAACCGCCGGAACTTCTGTATAGGCTGAGTTTGCCGGTGTCCGGGAAGAAGTTGTTCGCCGGGTCCTCGGTGGTGATGCGGCACTGGATGGCGTAGCCTCTTCTCGTAATCGCTTCCTGATTCGGGATGCCGACTTCTTCGCTGTCCAGCGGATAGCCTTCCGCGACCAGGATCTGGGACTGCACGAGATCGACGCCGGTAATCAGCTCACTGACGGTGTGCTCGACCTGGATGCGCGGGTTCATTTCGATGAAATAGTGGTCGCCGGACTGGTCCACAAGGAACTCAACGGTACCGGCGCTGCGGTAGTTGACCGCCTTGGCGATCTTGATGGCGTCCGCGCAGATGGCCTGCCGCTGTTCTTCGGTGAGCTTGAGCGACGGGGTGAACTCGATGACCTTCTGATGGCGGCGCTGGATAGAGCAGTCGCGCTCGAACAGATGAACGATGTTGCCGTATTTGTCGCCGAGGAGCTGGACTTCGATGTGCTTCGGGTTCTCGATGTACTTCTCGATGAACATCGTGTCGTTGCCGAATGCTTTGCCCGCCTCGCTCTTGGCGCGCTTGTATTCGTCGATCAGTTTGCCTTCCTCGCGGACGACGCGCATGCCGCGTCCGCCGCCACCGGCTGCCGCCTTCAGCATGACCGGATAGCCGATCTGCGCCGCGATCTGCAGGGCTTCCTGTTCGGACTCGATGGCTTTCTCAACGCCCGGGATGGTGGGCACGTGCACGGACTCTGCGACGATCTTGGACTGGATCTTGTCGCCGAGGCTGTTCATCATGTCGCCGGTCGGGCCGATGAACTCGATGCCGTTCTCCGCGCACATATCTGCAAAGTCCGCATTCTCCGCCAGGAATCCGTAGCCCGGATGGATGGCGTCAACGCCTTTGGCCTTGGCCAGTTTGATGATCTCTTCCATATCAAGATAGGCGCCGACCGGGGTCTTGCCTTTGCCGATCAGATACGCTTCGTCCGCCTTGGTGCGGAAGAGAGATTCCTTATCCTGCTCGGAATAGATCGCTACGGTACGGATACCGAGCTCTTTGCAGGCGCGGAAGACACGGATGGCGATCTCGCCGCGGTTTGCTACCAGGACGCGCTTAAATCTCTGAATGTCAGCCATGATATTCTCCTTCTTTTACTGTAACGGGATGGTTGCCGCTGTCTTAAGGCATTGCGCGATGCCCGCGGGCATATGGCTATGCATTGGGTTTGAAAAAAGAGTGCAGTTTTCTGCACTCTTTTATTTTAGCACGAAACATGGGTGATGGATGCAGGAATTGCTTTCACTATTTATAAACTACAGATATACGGTTTTTGATGGAATTGCGGTTACTTTGCCGCTTCCCGGACGCGGCGCTTTTCTTCCAGACGCGCGGCCCAGAGCTCCTCGGCTTTCGGCTCCCAGTGGTCCGCATAAGAGACGGTCTTAGAGGTTAGGTGCTCGGCGGTCTCCGGGGATTGCAGATCGGTGGAATGTGCGCCTGAAAGGTTGACCATCCGGGGCAGGAAGTCCGGGTTTTCGAGCATGGGACAGGGCTGCATCATATTGTCGTTAAAGGGCATGTTGTCGTGGTACTGCATGAAGAGTGGCCCCTGCAGGCATTCGAGCAGGCTCTTTTCACGGATGTTGGAGTCCGAATAGTGAATGAACGCGCACGGATCCACATCGCCGTTGGCATTGATGTGCAGATACCGTCTGCCGCCTGCAATGCAACCGCCAACGTATTCGGCATCGTTCTGGAAATCCATCACGAAGAGCGGCTTTGTCTGCCGGTATTCCCGGATGCGGCGGTAGACGAGTTCCCGCTGCTCGGGGGTGGGCAAAAGCTCCGGGGCTGCATCATTGCCGACGGGCATGTAGTGGAAGTACCAGATGAAGTAGGCACCCATCTCGATCAGCTTGTCATAGAATGCCTCCGAGGTGATCGAGTCGTAGTTGACGCTGGTGTAGCAGGATGAGATCCCGTAGGGCAGTTTGCGCTCGTGCAGGATCTGCATGGCGTGCACGACTTTCTGGTAGACACCGTCGCCGCGGCGGGAGTCGGTCGCTTCCTCAAAGCCCTCCAGCGAGATGGCGGGGATGAAGTTTTTGACGCGCAGCATCTCATCCGCGAAGGCCTCATCGATGAGGGTGCCGTTTGTGAAAGAAGAAAAAACGCAGTCGTTGTGCTTTTCGCAGAGCGCGATGATGTCATCCTTGCGCACGAGGGGCTCGCCGCCGGTATACAGATACATATACACCCCGAGTTCCTTTCCCTGTGTGATGATGCTGTCCAGTTCATCAAAACTCAGGTTGAGCTTGTTGCCGTACTCCGCAGCCCAGCAGCCGGTGCAGTGCAGGTTGCAGGCGCTGGTGGGATCCAGCAGGATCGCCCAGGGAATATTGCAGTTGTACTTCTCCCGCAGTTCCTGCTGGATGGGCCAGCCGACAAGATTGGCATTGATAAAAAAGTTCTCCGAGATCTTGGTCATAACGCTCACATCGATGTCATTGAACATGTGCAGGATGTAGGCGTGGTATGGATGGTTTTCATCTTCTATGATGCGCCTGATCAGTGCCCGCTGTGCCGGGAAGGAGCCTTTTGCAAAACTGTCGCCCCAGTCCATCAGTTTCCTGAGGTTCGTCTCCGGGTCCTTGTATACATATTTAAAGGTCTGCTCAATGCCGAATTTCTTCATACTGTTGGTCAGATTCATTGCTGGTTGCCTCCTGACTTGGTGATCACTGTGTGCGTGAGCTGTGCGAACGCACCGAAATAGGATTTATTATCTTTAATTCCAACATAAAAAAGCCTGCGAAAATACAGGCAAAGAGAGGGCAGTGTCTGAATGGCGGCAGGCTCAGCGGGCGCCTTTCGCTTTCTCTTCCAGCTCTTTCAGTTCGAGTTCAAGGTGTCTTTGGAGCAGTTCACAGATCCGGTGCACATCCTGCCGGGCGAGCGGGTCAAGCCCCTGCTGGAGCCAGTCCATGGTCATACCGAAAAGGACGCTGCGTTGATAGTTCTGCAGGAAGGCACGGTCATCCGGCAGGATCGTCCGGTCTTTGAGGATCGCGTTCAGGAATTGCCCTACAACATGTTGTGAAATGCGCCACATTGACAGTTCAAACCGCTCCCGGTTGGCGGAATGATAGATCTTCAGTGCCGCTTGGCGGTGTTCCAGCGTGCGGGAGATGACCGCATTGAGGGTGTCTTCGACAGTGTTGAGAGACAGCGATTCTTCGGGTAAAGGCAGAAATTCTTCCTCAGCAACCGCCTCCGCCAGTGCTGCCATGTCCTGAAAATAGTAATAAAAAGTATTGCGGTTGATCGCACAGCGCTCCACAATGTCTTTCACAGTGATATGACTGAAAGGGTTTTCTTCCAGCAGTTCCAGGAAGCACCCTTTGATGTTCTCTCTGGTGTTGGTTTTCATGATGGATCTCCGTATAACATGGATCGCGTCACCATATGGCTGGTCATATAATCCCCCAATAATAACGTAGCAAAGGTGGGCTTTCAAAACAATAGACAAACGGAGCGAAATGTCTGATAGTTGAAATCGTCCGCTCGCGTGGAGTATTATACAAACAGTGGAGGAAAACCATGGATAAGAAACCAAGAACCGGGCTGTGGACCAGCCACAACCTGAAGGGAGAATCGCTTACCGACGCGCAGCGGGACTTCCTGATGACCTGCTTTGAACAAAACCTCGAACATGCCCGCCATGTAGAGAACGAACGTCTGACGTTCAACTCGATCTACATGGCTCTGGTCGGCGGCGTTCTGGCCTTCGTGTACAGCACGGAAGTCAAATACGTGCTGTTCTCGGTCGGCGTCACGTGTCTGCTGATCATCACCGGATTTATCGCGATGCTGCTCACCAAGCGCTGGGACAATACGTTCGACCGGCACATCGAGTATGCAAAGGGTTGCTACCGGCTCGTCCACCAGTCGCTCTTCCCGGATGACCTCGATGATGCGGAGGAGAACAACGAAGACGCAGCGGCCAGCGAGTGGATTAACGGCGTCAACGGGCTCCCGGCGTACGCCTTCCGCCCGACAAACCCGACGAGCAAACACGAGAGCGGCCCGGTTGCGGCAGTTGCGAATTACGTGTACAGCTCATTCCGGACGCGGCGTCTGTTCAAATACTTCTACTGGCTGATCCAGCTGGTGCTGATCGCGTCGATGGTGTACTTCCTGACGCAGATGTAGAAGGGCTGCGAAAGATGACTTGCACCGGATGCTGCGGACGGATGATGCAGCAGTACAGATAGAAAGGAACTTGCATGATCAGACTGATCGCAACAGACTTAGATAACACATTGCTGAATAAAGATGGCAAGGTGCCGCCCGAGACAGTGGCGGCGCTCGCTAAGGCGGAGGAAAAAGGCGTCGTCGTGACCGTGGCCACGGGGCGCTCTTTCGCGTCGGCGCGTGGTGTGGCGGAGATGATTGGCGGCAACGGGCTCGCCATCTGCTACAACGGGTCGCAGATCCGCCGGCTGGCAGATGGCATGGTGCTGTACAGCGGCTGCGTGGATAAGGACGTGCAGCAGGGCATTATCGAGTTCGTGCACGAACGCGGACTGTATCTGCAGATGTACGACCGCGACGAGATCGTCGTAGAGAAGCTCCGTCTCGACAAGCACAACGACCCGGACCTGCACTTTGCGTCGCACCGTGAAGTCGGCGACTTCCTGAAGGATCCGCTCTTTGATACGCCGAAGATGATGATCGCGGCGGATCTGGCGGAGGTGCCGGCGCTGCAGGCGGAACTCGAAGAGATGTACGCCGGCCGCATTTTCTGCGCGCAGTCCGAACCGCACCTGATCGAGATCATGCCGGCGTCGGTCAACAAGGGGACGGCGCTCGTGGCGCTCTGTCTGGAGATGGGGATCCGGCGTGAAGAGGTCATGGCGCTCGGCGACAACACCAACGACATGCACCTGCTGCAGGCGGCCGGACTGGCCGTCGCGGTGGGCAATGCTGTGCCGGCGCTCAAAGAATACGCGGACTACGTCTGCGAAGGGGAAAGAAGCGACGGCTTCCGTGAGGCGCTCGAGAAATTCGTGCTCGCGCCGGATGCGGAGATCGCGCTCGAGGAATGGGAGAACCGCGTCGCGCCGCGGATGTAAGGGCGTCGCGCGCTGCGGAATGTAGCACTTCGGTGCAGCAAACAAAAAGCTACACTTTTTTCAACGATTGCGCCTTTGCTTTCCGGCAGAGGCGTATTTTTATCGGAGCAATGCCCGATAATCGTTGAAAAAAATGTAGCTAATTCTTTGGGTGTATTATTTGCTGCACGGGCAGGGGCTGCGCCGGATGCGGAAATCGCACTTGAGGAGTGGCAGAACCGCGTCGGGCAGCGGCTGATTCTGCGTCGGGCAGCGGTTAATCCTGCTTCGGATAGCGGATCGCTTTGACGATCTGGATGATGAGGCTCGGGAGGAACGACAGGATCCAGACGATCAGCAGGAGGTGCGGGTTGAGCAGCGAGACGCCGAACGCGCCGCTGAAAAACCGCATCAGCAGGATGCAGTGCAGCAGCCCTGCGCCGAGGACGAATGCACCGATTGTCCACCAGTTGCTGAACAGGCCGAGGCGGAAGATGTGCTCTCTGCCGCGGCAGTTGAAGCCGTGCCACAGGCGCGCCAGGCACAGGGTGGCGAATGCCATGGTGCTCGCGCAGACCGGGCTGAAGAAGACGTTGCCTTCTTCGATCATGGCGCCGATCGCCGGGATGCCGGAGATATCGATCCTGCCGAGGCCGATCAGGAATGCAGCCGCTGTCGACAGCGCGATGAGGATGCCGTAGAACAGGATCTCCTGCGCGGTCGGCCGGTTGAGGACGGACTCGGAGCGCGGACGCGGTTTGTCATGGATGAGTTCGGGATTGGACGGTTCCATGCTGATCGCGAGCGCCGGAAGGCTGTCCGTGATCAGGTTGATGAACAGGAGCTGGACTGCGGTGAACGGCATCGAGAGGCCTGCGAGGGAAGCGAACAGGACGACAAAGATCGCGGCCAGGTTGCCCGAGAGCAGGTACTTGATGGCGTTCTTGATGTTGTTGTAGATGTTGCGGCCGTTGAGGACGGACTTGATGATCGTGGCGAAGTTGTCGTCGGTGAGGATCATCGCGGCGCTGTCCTTGGCGACCTCGGTGCCGGTGATGCCCATGGCGACGCCCACGTCGGCGCTCTTGAGCGCCGGGCCGTCGTTGACGCCGTCCCCGGTCATGGCGACGATGTGGCCTCTGTCCTGCCATGCGCGTACGATGCGGATCTTGTTGTCCGGGGACACGCGGGCGTAGACGGAGATCTGCTCCAGCTTCTCCTGGAGTTCCTCTTCACTCATTTCGTCGATCTCGGGGCCGGTAAAGGCCAGGTCGCCGTCGTGCATGATGCCGATGCGGCGCGCGATGGCGGAAGCGGTGATCTTGTGGTCACCGGTGATCATGATCGGCTTGATGCCGGCCGCAATGCAGTCCGCGACCGCTTGGGCCGACTCTTCTCTGGGCGGATCCATCTCCGCGAGCAGACCGATGTACTCGAGGTCGTATTCGCTGTCGACGTCGATGGTGACCTGAGTGTTGTAATGCTTGCGCGCAAAGGCGAGCACGCGCAGACCGCTGTTGGAGAGGTCGAAGTTCTCCTGGCGGATGGCCAGCTTCTGCTCTTCGGAGAGGTTGGCGGCGCGCGCGAGGATCACGTCGAGGGCGCCCTTGGTGTACATGACGAACCGGTCGCCTTCCGCGTGCAGGGTGCTCATGAGCTTTCTGTCGCTGTCGAAGGGCACTTCGTCCAGGCGCGGGTTGGCGGCGAGCATGGCGTTCAGCGATTCCTCGCCCTTTTCTTTCACGTAATAATCGAAGTAAGCCGTTTCGGTCGGATCGCCCAGCAGTTTGCCGTCGATGCGGCGGGTGTCGTTGCACAGGATGCTCGCGAGAAGCATCTCGTCGCGGCAGCCGTCCATGCTGCTCTCGTGCTCGACGGTCATCTTGTTCTGCGTCAGGGTGCCGGTCTTGTCGGAGCAGATGATGCTCACGCAGCCGAGGCCTTCGACGGCGTTGAGGTCTTTGACGATCGCATTCTCTTCGGCCATGCGGGAGGTGCCGATGGCCAGAGAGATCGTGATGATGGAAGAAAGCGCTTCCGGGATGGCTGCGACAGCCAGCGCCACCGCGAACAGCAGGGCATCCAGCACAGGCATGTGCCGCGCCATGGAAAGCGCGAACACGACAGCGCAGATGATCATGATCGCCACGGACAGCTTCTTGCTGAAGTTGTCCATCGTGATTTGCAGCGGTGTCTTGCGGTCTCTGGTATCGCTCATCAGTTCGGCGATGCGGCCGAGTTCGGTGTCCTTGCCGACGGCGGTCACGACGCAGGTCGCACGGCCGTAGGTGACGAGGCTGCCGGAGAAGACCATGTTCTTCTGGTCGCCGAGGGCGACGGTCTTCGGGGCGGCTTTAATCTCGATCGTGGTCTCGCTCTCCGCTGCGGCGCGGTCGCCGGGTTCCGCTGCGCCGGGCATGATGATCTTTTCGGTTTTTTCAACGCTCTCCGACTCGCCGGTCAGGGAGCTTTCATTGACTTTCAGGGAGAAGCATTCCAGGATGCGGGCATCGCCGGGGATGATGTCGCCGGCCTCGAGAGTGATGATGTCGCCGCAGACGAGATCCTCCGCGGGGATGACTGCCTGCACGCCGTCGCGGATGACTTTCGCTTCGGGCGAGGACAGTTTTTTCAGACTCTCAAGTGACCGTTCTGCCTTGAAGTACTGGACGGTTCCGAGGATCGCGTTCATGATCAGCACCGTGATGATGACGATGGTGCTGGCGCGCTCGCCTGTAAGGAACGAGATCAGCGCGGCGGCGATCAGGATGATGACCAGCAGATCCTTGAACTGGTCTGCGAAGACTGCCAGCAGACCTTTGCGCTGTGCTTCCTGCAGTTTGTTCGCGCCGTACTTCGCGCGGTTTTCATCTACTTCATCCTTCGAGCGCAGTCCTTCACGGCGAGAGCCGAAGTCGTGGAGCGTTTCCACGGGCGTCTTGTCGTAGTAAGTCTCCCGCACCCGGGTGTTGTCTTCTGCCTGCATATTTCTTTCTCCTTATCTATGCCCGCAAGCCAGGCGGGCAGGTTTATATTCTGAATAGCGGATGATTGTAAAAAAGACTTTCAAGACGGCAAACACCATCTTAAAAGTCTCGCTGTTTCAAGTGACGCGGATCCGCCGGGCTATGCTGCCCTTATGGGTCGTACTGACGCGTTTCACTACAGGGCGGCGGAAGAGTGTTGATCTTTCGCGGCGCCTGCCGCTACTCCCTTTTAATCTACCTAAGGAAATTACCACATTTCAAAGGATTGCACAATAATTTTTTTGTAAAACTTACGTAAGTTGGGGCGTGCATAAAGTTGACCCTCCCTGCCGCAGCCTATAAGATAAAATCAGAAATGTATCGTCCGCAGGAAAGGAGACATTACATTATGAGTAAGAAAGGAATCGCTCTGTCCGTTGCCGCGCTGGCCGCTGTCCCCGCTGCAGCGATCGGCATGGGCATGATCGGCAGACTGCATCTTCCGGCCAAAGCGGAAGAGGGGCAGATCCGGGTCGCCTGCGTCGGAGACAGCATCACCTATGGTTTGCTGGTCGCCGGACAGCCGTTTAACAGTTATCCCGCACAGCTCGGCAGACTGCTGGGGCCTGACTACACGGTGGGCAACTTCGGCTATACGGACCGCACAGCACAGAAAGAGGCCGACCGTCCGTATGTCAGGGAATCGCTCTTTGAAAAGAGCATCGCTTTTGCACCGGACATCGTCGTGCTGATGCTCGGGACCAACGACACCAAACCGCGCAACCAGGAGGCAGACAGTTACGAGGAAGATCTTGCGGAACTGGTGAAGTGCTACAAAGCCCTGCCCTCGCAGCCGGCCGTCTATCTGCTCACCCCGCCCCCTCTGTTCCCGCTGGGAGAAAAGGTGTGGGGACTTGAGGCGGAAGCGCTCGAAACAAAGATCGTGCCCGCTGTGAAGCGCGTCGCGGAAGAAGAGGGCGTTTCCTGCATCGACCTGCACGAGATCTTTGCAGACCGGAAGGACCTCTTCGTCGACGGCTGCCACCCGAACGCAAAGGGTGCTAAGCTGCTGGCACAGACGGTCTGCAGCCGGATCCTGCGGGATGCGCTGTAGAGCAAGGGTGATTCATCAAAGGAGAAAGCAATGGAAAGCATTTTCAACACGAAGAAACTCGGCTTCGGCCTGATGCGCCTGCCCAAGGAAGGCGACCAGATCGATATCGAGCAGACCAAAAAGATGGTCGACATGTTTATGGGAGCCGGGTTCAACTATTTTGATACGGCCTGGGCGTACACCGGCAGTGAAGAGGCCATCCGCCAGGCGCTCGTGGAGCGCTATCCGCGCGAGAGCTACACGCTGGCCACCAAGATGGCGGCGTGGATCAAGTGCGAGACCAGAGAAGACGCCATCGCACAGTTCGACCTGTCGCTCGAGCGGTCGGGCGCGGGCTATTTTGACTACTACCTGTTGCACAACCTGGGCGAGCACCGCACGCACTATTTCGAGGACTTCGATCTCTGGAACTGGGCGTTCGAGATGAAGGCGGCGGGCAAGATCAGGCACGTCGGTTTTTCGTTCCACTCCACCGCGGAGGAACTCGACGAGATTCTGACAAAGCACCCCGAGGCAGAGTTCGTGCAGCTGCAGATCAACTACGCGGACTGGGAAGACCATGCGATCCAGTCCCGCAAAGTCTACGAGGTCGCGCAAAAGCACGGCAAGCCGGTCATCGTCATGGAGCCGGTCAAAGGCGGCATGCTGGCCAACCCGCCGGATACCGTGCAGGAGATCTTCAAAAGCGCAGAGCCGGACAGCTCCTTTGCATCTTGGGGCGTGCGGTTTGCGGCGGACCTCCCCGGCGTGGCGGTCGTCCTCTCCGGCATGAGCAACGTGGAGCAGATGGAAGACAACATTTCTTATATGAAGGATTTTGACGGGTTGTCGGAATCGCAGAAGCAGACGATCAGCGCTGCGCAGGAAGAACTGGCCAGGATCCCGCTCATCCCGTGCACCTCGTGTGATTACTGCGCCAAGGTCTGTCCGATGGAGATCGGCATCTCCGGCACCTTCACCGCGATGAACGTGGAGACGCTGTACCGCGACCATGAGGCGGCCAAAGGCCGGCTGAACTGGCTGGTGAACGGACACGGGCGCAAGACCGCAGACGAATGCATCCAGTGCGGCGCCTGCGAGGAAGTCTGTCCGCAGCACATCAGTATCCGCGAACACCTGCAGGAAGCAGTGGAACTGTTCAAAGCATAAAGCAATCGTTTGGAGGAAAATACCATGAAACTGGACCACAACCAAGTCAAAGAGATCCTGCCGCACCGCGAGCCGCTGCTGCTGGTCGATGAAGCGACCGAAGTGGAGCCCGGCGTGCGCGCCAGGACCAGCCTGTATGTAGACCCGGCGTGGGATATTTTCCCCGGTCACTTCCCGGGCGATCCGGTGTTCCCCGGCATCTACTCGATCGAGACGATGGCGCAGACAACGGACCTTGTGCTCCTGACCAAGCCGGAGTACGCCGGTAAGGAGCCGCTGCTGCTCGGCGCGGACAGGGCGAAGTTCTATAAGAAGATCGTCCCCGGCGACACGCTGGAGGTCCAGGCGGAGCTGATCTACGAACGCGAAGAGAAAGCCATCGGCACCTGCCAGTGCGCGATCCGTGCAAACGGGGAGCTCATGGCGACGGTGGACATCACGATCGCGGTGCGCTGATAAAAAAGAGCCGGTCACTTGAGGACCGGCGCTACTTCTTCTTCAAAGATCCGGGCAGCCCCTGCCAGATGTGGCAGCAGGGCTTTGTTGCGGTGCAGGACGAACTGCACGGTCTGCGAGAGTTCGAGCCAGGGCAGCGGCAGTTCTGCCAGTTCGCCCGCCTCCAGCGATTCCCTGACGGCGTAGTACGGGAGCACCGACAGGTACGGCCCTGCCACGGTCAGCTGGCGCGCCATCTCGGAACTCTGCAGGATGAGGAACGGATCGAGCTCCACGCCCATCCGGTACAGGTCTTCCCGCATGCGTATATTATAAGGAACGTTGTTTTCCATCAGGATGATCTCCTGCCCCGCGAGATCGGCGGGCAGGATCTTTTTCTTTCCGGCGAGCGGATGCGCGGGATTTGCGACCGCCACGACCCTTGCGTCGGCACTGTACAGGACCTGCCACGACTCATCGGTCAGCGGGTCGTCGATGATGGTGCAGGCGGCATCGAGCGTGCCCTGCGTCAGGTACTCCTTAAGTGTGACGCCGGCGTCGACGGTCATCTCAACGAGCACCTTTGGGAACGCCTTGTGGAAGGCCAGGATCCACGATTTGCCGACGGAGTGGAAGAGGGACTCGATCATCCCGATCCTGAGCGTGCCGGTGACTTCTTCATCGGGCTTGAAGAGGTTCTCCATCTGCGCGGCGCTGTTGATGATGGCGCGGGCGTGCGGTAGGAGCGCTTCGGCGTATTGGGTCGGGGCGACGCCGCGGCCGATGCGGTCGAACAGCGGAGCGCCGACTTCCTCTTCGAGCTGTTTGATCTGCGCGCTGACGTTGGCCTGGGAGTAGCCGAGCTCTCTGGCTGCGGCGGTGAAGTTGCGCAGGGCGGCGACGCGCAGGAATGTTTTCAGGTTGCGGATTTCCATGGTTTGCTCCTTCTTAGTTTGGAATCGCTCTGCCGGCTCTGCCGGCACCTCCATCATAGCGATTCCGCGTGCATAAATCAATCATAAATTTTTATGGAATCCAGAAAATCCATTTGTTTTACAAATACGACGCGGCGCGGTACAGTACAGAAAAAGAAGCCCCAAATAATGCAATGTGAACACGAAGGAGTACCGCCATGAAACGCAACGATTTCCCGACCCTGTGGTTCCCGCCGCTTACCTATTATAAAGAAGAAGGCAAGATCGACTTTGAGAAGATGGAGCAGGCACTTGCGAAGATCTATCCGTACAGCCAGGGCGTCCTGATCCCGGGCTCGACCGGGGATGCCTGGGTGCTCGATGATGCGCGCCAGGAGGAGATCGTCCGGTTTTTCCTGAAAGGCTTTTCGTTCGGCCGCTTCGCGGTGATGCTCGGGGCGCTCAAGCCCACTGCCGAGGAAACGCTCTCGTCCATCGCCCGCTGGTGCAAGGTGCTCTGCGAGATGGCGGGCACAGAAGACCGCAAAGCCGCAATGGAGGCGCTCGGCGTGAAGGCGTTCGTGTTCTGTGTGCCGAACGGGATGACCGACCCGGCGGAGCAGAAGGCGGCGATGTCCCGCATCCTGTCGAACGATCTGCCGATGGCATTCTACCAGCTGCCCGGCGTGACGGGCGTGATCGTGGCTCCGGAACTCATCAGCGAACTGGCGGATGAATTCGGCAACCTCATCGTCGCAAAGGACAGCGGCGGTAAGGATGAGATGGCGAAGTCCGGTCTTCTGAACGACAAGCTGATGCTGCTGCGCGGCGCGGAGGGTGACCCGTCTGCACTGGTGCACGGAGACAGCGCGTGCTACGACGGCCTGCTGCTGTCGACGGTCAACTGCTTCGCAGCCGAGTACGATGCGTTCATGAAAGAAGAGAGGACATACGCAGGCTTCGGCGATGTCATCACGGAGACTTTTGAAGAGGCAGCCAAGGCGCCGGTGTCCAATGCATTTTCGGATGCGGTGCGGGCGATCTGCCACGCGAAGGAATACGGCGAAAAGGCCGCTGAAAAAGATTGTTACTGCTATGAGGGCAGCCAGCTGCCCGTGAGACTGATCCGTTTGGCACAGGAGAGTCTGGCGGCAAACTGCGAATAATAAAAAGCGCGGCAGGTCTTCTGTCGCGCTTTAGCGATTCCTGGTCGGCTCTGCGTTACAGGTTGGGGTCGAACTCCTTCAGTGAATTGATGAAGATCTCGCCCATTTCGGACAGGGACTGGCCTTTTTTCAGGAGGTACCCGATCTCCATGTACTCCGGCTCGTCGAGCGGCATGGAGACGACCCGGGCTCGTCTGAACTGCTCGGGGTGGATGCCGCTGCAGATGGTGTAGCCGTCCAGCGCGAACATGAAGTCCTCCAGCGCTGCGGAGTCGCTGACGAGCAGCTGTTTGGAGGCGGGGGCGGTCCGGAACAGTTCCTCCGAGAAGGAGGGCGATTCATAGGCACCCTGGATATAATTCAGTCTTGGATAAGGCGCAAGGTCCGCAAAGCGGATCTTTTTTTTATGGCAGAGAGGATGTCCCTCGCGCACGAACACGTGCGGCTTGGTGGTAAAAAGCGGCGTGAACACCAGATCCATGTCCTTGAAGGCTTTGGTGAGCACCGCTCTGTTCGCGTAGCACAGATACAGAAGACCGAGATCGCAGAACTGGTTCTGGACATCCTTCATGACCTGGTACGTCTGGGTCTCGTTGAAGATGAATTCGTATTCGCCCTGGCCGTAGTGCTCCGCCATGCTGACGAATGCGTTCCGGGAGAAGGTGTAGTGCTGGGTCGACACGCAGAACTGCGTCTTGGGCTCGACCTGCTCGATATAGTGGTCGACGAGCATCTGCATCGGCTCCGTGACCTGCCGGGCGTATCCCAGAAACTCCATGCCCTCGGTCGTGATCGAGATGCCGGACCTGTTGCGGTTGAAGATCTTTATCCCGACTTCCTGTTCGAGGTCGCGGATCGCGGTGGACAGGCTGGGCTGTGAGAGATGCAGTTCCTTGGCGGCTTCCGTGATGGAGCCGAGTTCGGCTACGGCGATGGCGTAGCGCAGCTGCTGAACGGTCATGGGATCACCTCCTCAAGGCCATTGTAAAAGCCGTGGAATCGCCCGTCAATTGCAAATATAGTTTTTTCCTATGCAAAACCATCGAAAATAAGTAGTATCCATATCTAAACCGGACAGTTACAATGAAGGTGTAGAAATGTCAGAATCCTCTTACAATCTGACTTTCCTTTTTTCACGGTTTTGGACGAATTATCACTGTAACAATAAAAGGAGGAATTGATATGGCTTTAAAATCCGGCGCGCAGTATCTGGAAGAAATGAAGGCAATGCGCCCCAATGTCTACAAGTACGGTAAGCTCATCGAGGATCTGACAACGGATCCGATCACCTCCGCCCATCTCAGACAGGTGGCGATGTGGTACGACAGATCCCTGGATCCCGAGTATGAGTCGATTTATACCACCACTTCTCATCTGAGCGGCCAGAAGGCACACCGCTGGAACACCATCATGATGGAGATGGAAGATCTGGTCGGCAACGCGAAGATGAAGCGCGAGCAGTTCAGAACAGTCGGGCAGTGCCCGGGTCCGGTCTGCGCAGGCTGGGCGATCATGAATGCGCTGTGGTCCGTTACCTATGATATGGATAAGGAACTCGGCACAGACTACCATGAAAGACTGAAGAACTTCGCGATGTTCGCAGAGGAAAAGGCGCTGGCTATGGCCGGTGCGATCACGGACGCAAAGGGCAGCCGCGGCAAGACAGCGGGCGGCCAGATCGATCCGGATCTGTATCTGCATGTTAAGGAAAAGAGAGAAGACGGCATCGTCCTCAGCGGGTTCAAAAACATGATCGTCGGTACTGCCGGTGCGCAGTACGTCATGGTCATCCCGACCGCGGGCATGAAGGAAGGCGAAGAAGCTTACGCTGTCGCAGCGGCAATTCCGCGCGACGCAGAAGGCCTGACCATCGTCGAGGCGAGAAGCCCCTCGGATGAGCGCCGTGACAGACAGGAAGGCTGGGATGCGATCTATTCCGGTCCCTCTTCGGCATACCTGATCTTCAATGATGTATTCGTTCCGAATGAACACGTCTTCATGTGCGGCGAGACCAAGTTCTCCGGCAAGCCGATCGGCAACTTCGCGACGATCTACCGCGCCTGCATCGGTGCCTGCGTAGCGGGCCAGGGCGATGTCATCGTCGGTGCAACGGTCGCAATGGCGAGACTGAACGGCCTTTCCATGAAGGCGTTCAACGATAAACTCGTTCAGATGGTCATCAACAACGAGACCACCTACGGCATGGGCCTCGGTGCGATCCTCGAAGGCAAAAAGCATCCGTCCGGCGCATTCTACCCGAATGCAAAACTTGCGCATGCGAACAAAGTTCACGTCGGCACACTGCCGTTCGAGACCAAGCGCCTCGCGCAGGAGATCGGCGGCGGCATCGTCGAAAACGGCTGCATGCCTTCCTATGATGACTTCATGAGCGGCGAGTACGGTGAAAAGCTCCTGTCCTCTCTGCAGGGCGCTGACAATACCAAACCGGAAGACCGTATCCGGATGGCAAGACTGCTTGAGTGGCTGACCATCGGTACAGGTGTCCCGGGCTGCATGCACGGCGGCGGCTCCCCGGATACCGGCAGACTGGTTGTCAGACTGACCACCAAGTGGGACGAGCTCGTCGATCTGGCCAGAAACCTGGCGGTCGTCGAGAACCCGCTCAGAGAAGAGAAGAAAAAGTAAGAACTGCACCGATATACTGAGGAGAAAGCAATCATGAAAGAAATCAGATGGCATGGCAGAGGCGGCAACGGCGCCTTCACTGCCGCAAAACTTCTGGGTCATGCAGCTTCTGTATACGGTAACAAATACGCGCAGGCGTTCCCGTCGTTCGGACCCGAACGGCGCGGCGCCCCCGTCAGAGGGTTTACCCGTATCGATGACGAAGTGATCACAGACCACAGCCAGGTCTACACCTGCGACGCAGTCCTCGTCCTGGACGAGACGCTGTGCGAGGTGGGCGGCGTATTCGAAGGCCTCAAGGACGACACGGTCCTTGTGATGAACACGACGAAGACGCCGGAAGAGGTCAAGGAAGCATACGCTTCGATGTCCGATGAGCTGGCGAAGATCAGAGTGTATACGCTGGACGCGACACAGATGGCGCTGGATATCCTGGGCCGTCCGATCGTGAACACGATCCTGCTGGGCGCAGGCGTGGCGGCGACGGGCATCGTGGAACTGGACGACGTGCTGAAAGCGGTCGACGACATGATGGGCGGCGGCCTTGCGGCGAAGAACAAGGCGGCAGTCGAAGCAGCGTACAAAGCGGTAAAGGAGGCGTAGCGTCATGAACAAACCAAAAGTGAACAAGGACCTCAAGCTTCCGACCAATTTCGATGAACTGATGATCGGCGGCGGCAACGGCGTGGGGGTACTTGCGACAGTCAACTCGGGCTTCCGTACATTCCACCCGGTATTCGACTACGACAAGTGCGTACGCTGCATGTTCTGCTGGATCTACTGCCCGGAAGGGTGCATCGACAAGACGACGGTGGACCCGGAGAGCGGGAAGATCATGCTGGAAGTGGACATGGACTACTGCAAGGGATGCGGCGTGTGCGCGAACGAGTGCCCCACGAAGTGCATCAGTATGGTAAAGGACGGTGACGACGATGAGTAGAAAAGCATTTTTGTCGGCCAACGAGGCGGCGGCTCACGGCGTCAGACTGGCAAAACCTGAGATCGTCAGCGCGTATCCGATCACGCCGCAGACGACACTGGTAGAGAAGATCGCGGACTTCATCGCCGACGGCGAGAGCGATATCGACTATATCATGGTGGAGAGCGAGCACAGCGCGATGGCGGCGGCATTCGGCGCGTCGCTGATGGGTGCGCGCACCTTCACGGCATCATCCTCGCAGGGACTTTTGTACATGGCGGAGATGCTGCACTACGCGAGCGGCACGAGACTGCCGATCGTGATGGTGGACGCGAACCGCGCCACAGCAGCGCCGTGGAACATCTACGGCGACCAGCGCGACACGATGTCCCAGAGGGACGCGGGCTGGATCATGCTGTTCGCGGAGAGCGGACAGGAAGCGCTGGATATGATCCTGCAGGCATACAAGATCGCGGAGGATCCGGAGATCATGACGCCTGTGATGGTGAACCTGGACGGCTTCACACTGACGCATACGTATGACGTTGTTGAGATCCCGGATCAGGAGGAAGTGGACGCGTTCCTGCCGCCGTATAAGACGGACTACAAACTGGATCCGGAGCGGCCGCTCACACTGGCTGACACCACGGGTCCCGACTTCCATACGGAGAACCGCGCGCAGCAGCAGATGGCGATGGAAGCGGCGAAGGCGAAGATCCAGGAAGTCAGCGACGAGTTCGCGAAGATGTTCGGGCGCGACTACCACGGCCTTGTGGAAGAGTACAAGTGTGACGACGCCGAGGTGGCGCTGGTTGCGACAGGTTCTTCCGCAGGTACTACAAGGATCATCGTGGATGAGCTCAGAGAAGAGGGCAAGAAGGTCGGCATGATCAAGATCCGTTCCTTCCGCCCGTTCCCGAAGGAATACTTCCACAGCATCATCGATAAGTTCAAGGCGGTCGGCGTCATCGACAGAAGCATCAGCTTCGGCGCGGAGGGCACGATCTTCCAGGAAGTCAAGGGCGCGATGTACGGCAGCGATGCGAAGCTGGGCAACTACATCGTCGGCCTTGGCGGAAGAGACGTCTCAAGAGCCCTGATCAAAGAGATGTTCGAAAAGCTGTTCAACATGGTGAACGGCGGCGAAGAGGAAGAAGTCCAGTTCTTAGGATTGAGGTGGTAACTATGGCAATCAATTTGAAAACAGTAGACGATAAAGAGCTGCTCTACGGGACAAAGATCTGCCAGGGTTGCGGCGCCGGGATGGCGGCCAGAATGGCCCTCAAGGTCCTCGGAGAGAAGACGGTCCTCTGCACCCCGGCGTGCTGCTTCGCGGCGACGACGACGGTGTTCCCGCAGTCCTCGATCTTCGTGAACAACGCGATCAGCGCGTTCCCGGGTCTGGCTGCGACGGCGTCCGGCATGACGCACGCGATGAAGGCACTGGGCTGGGACGACGACTATACGATGCTGGCGATCGCCGGTGACGGCGGCACGATCGATATCGGTCTGCAGGGTCTTTCGGGCGCTGCGGAGAGAAACGATGATCTGATCTACATCTGCTACGACAACGAAGCGTACATGAACACGGGCGTGCAGAGATCGGGATCGACCCCGTTCGACGCGTGGACGACGACGACCCCGACGGGGCCGTGCTCGAAGGGTGAGAAGAACAAGTTCAGAAAGAGCCTGTTCGAGATCATGAGCGCGCACCGCATCCCGTATGTGGCGACGGCATCGGTAGCGTATCCGCAGGACTACATGGCAAAGGTCGCGAAGGCCAAGGAGATCAAGGGATGCAGAGTCATCCACGTATCGGCGCCGTGCCCGACGGGCTGGGGCTATGATACGGCGAAGACGGTCGAGCTGGCGAAGATGGCGGTCGAGAGCGGGCTGTGGTATCTGGCGGAGAACGAAGGCGGCGAGATGAAGCTGACCTACAAGCCGAAGCAGCTTAAGGATCCGGCGGATTATCTGAAGATGCAGAAGAGATTCAAGCACCTGACGGAAGAGGATATCCAGGAGATCAGAGAGATCCGTGACAGCGAATGGGAGAGACTGAAGAAAGTACTCGCGTTTGAATAAACTTCATATGTGCGGCAGTGGTCAGTTTTATAATTGATCACTGTCGAAATAGTGCGAATAATATAGTGCAGTTGTTTGCAAAATGACATATAATATTAGTATCAGTTGTCTAAATCAGCAGTCTGAATGGAAGGCTTGGCTGCTGTGATAGAACCGTTACTGTATACAGTTATTGTTATTCATGGAGGTTTATCATGAAAAAGAAGAGTTTGCTGATTGCGATCATCGCCATCCTGGCTATGACCATGACGCTGTTTGCCGGCTGCGGCGGCGGCAGTGATGACGGCGGTGACGGAAGCGCTGCAGGCGGCGAGACCTATACCATCAAGATGGGCGGCGTCGACGCACCTGATGACGTTTCCACGCAGACAATGGAAAAGTTTGCTGAACTGGTCAGCGACAAGACCGGCGGTGCCGTCACTGTCGAGACCTATCCGGCAGGCCAGCTGGGCAACTACGATGAGATGTATCAGGAGATCAAGAAGGGCAACCTCGAAGCAGGTCTGTTCACCGTCTATGGCTCCGATACAGATCCCGCTATCGAGATCCTCTACCTGCCCTACGCAGCGACAGACATGGCTGCATGGAAAGAACTGGTTGAGTATGGCGGCGACTTCTGGAATGAGATCGAAGGCATCCATGCTGATCAGGGCGTCCAGCTCCTCGGCCTGTACAACAACGGCTTCCTCGGCCATGCATTTGCAAAACTGAAGGAAACTCCGGAAACTGGTCTGTATGACTTCAGCCAGAAGAAGGAAGAACTCATGCGTGTTCCGGGCATGGAATCCATGCAGAAGTCTGCTGAAGGCATGGGCTACAATACCACAGTTCTGCCCTACACTGACGTTTACACAGCACTGCAGACCGGTACTGTTGATGGTTCCTGGGCTGGTGGTCCGACCCTGAACTACTACAACTTCAGAGACGTTATCAAGTACTTCGTCGACCTGAAGTGCTCCACAGACGTTTACTGCATGGTCATGAACAAGGAACTGCTTGAGAGCATGCCTGAAGAATATCAGGAAGCAATCAAAGAAGCAGGTCTGGAAGCTTGCGACTATGGTAACAACCTGCAGGAAGAAAAGGATGCTGAACTCCTGAAGAAGATGGAAGAAGAAGGCATCACCGTTTACGTTCCGACCGATGAGCAGAGAGCAGAAATGCAGAAATACTTCATCGAGAACGTATGGCCCGAAATCACAGGTCCGTTCAACCAGGATCTGGTCAAGGCTATCTCCGACAACCTTGAATAGCAGGCTGATCGAAGAACGATCACTTAGTTGATCACTATCGGATCAGATGATCCAGTTGCCGGCCGGCCCGTCAGGGGCCGGCCGGCAATATCAATAAGTCTACGGAGGACTTGAAATGGGTAAGCTGAAGCCAATCGAAGAAACGGGACTGTGGAAGGTGTTCGTCCATTTCATGGAGATCATGCTTTTCCTGATGAGCGCGGCGCTTGCGACGATGGTGTTCATCACGGTCCCGGTTCGTTACATCATGAAATCCAGCATATTCGGTATCGAGGAAGTCATCATGATGATGGCGATCTGGATCTACTATCTGGGAGCGGCATACGGCAGCTATGAGCAGAGCCACATCAACGCGGACATCCTGCTGCACTTTGTGAAGAACCCGAAGGCGAGCAAGATCATCGCGATCATCAAACAGGTCATCGCGATCGTGGTGTTCGGCGCATTCGCATACTGGTGCATCGCGAAGTACCTGGCCTGGACGATCAGTTCGGGCGGACAGTCGATGCAGCTGCATATCCCGAACTGGCTCCCGATCAGCATGATGGCGATATCCTTCGTGCTCATGACACTATATGAGATCTTCCATCTCTACAGGATCTTCAAACCATACAGGCCGACAGACGGCAAAGAAGTGACTGCAGAAGAAGGGGAGGAGGTGAGTGCCGCATGATGGTCTGGATCGCATTTATACTGCTGGTCGTCCTGATCCTTCTGGGCGCTCCGGTACCCGCCTGCTTTGGCGGCGCGGTCATGTTCCTGATGTTCACACTGGGATATGACGGCAACATGTTACTGAATACGGCATACAACAGCCTGAACGCATACAACCTGCTGGCGATCCCGCTGTTCATCATGGCAGGAGGCATCATGGAGAAAGGCAATATCGGCGAAGCGCTGGTAGGCTGGATCACGATGTTCTTCGGCAGAGTGAGGGCATCGCTGGCGATCGTCACGTCTGTTGTATCGGCGATTTTCGGATCCGTATGCGGATCCGGTGCGGCGACGCTGTCGTGCATCGGCTCGATGGTAGCGCCGAGAATGAGAGAGAAAAACTATCCGATGGCGATCGGAGCGTCGGTATCGGTATGCGCGGCTCCGCTGGGACTGCTGATCCCGCCGAGCGCGATGCAGATCCTGTACGCATTCCTGACGCAGAAGTCGGTCCTCGGATGCTTCCTTGCGATCGTTATCCCCGGCATCATTCTTTGTATCCTGATCGCGATCGCAGGCTGGTTCCTGATGAGAAAAGATGAAGGGATCATCATGGAAGAGCCGCTGCCCAAAGGGCAGAGAGGCAGGATCATGGCCAAGAGAACGGTGCACGCGGTGCCTGCACTGCTGATGCCGTTCATCATCCTGGGAGGCATCTACGGCGGTATCATGACCGCGACAGAGGCCGCAGCGGTATCGATCATCTACTCCATCCCGGTATCCATGTGGATCTACAAAGGGATGAAGGCCCGTGACATGAAGAAAGTGTTCACGGATACGGCCTGCACGACGGGCGTCGTCATGGTCATGGTCGGATTCGTCATGATGTTCGCAAGAGTACTGACGCTGGAGAAATTCCCGCAGACAGTCCTCGAGGTGTTCATGGGGATCTCCGACAACAAGTACGTCATCCTTCTGATGGTCAACATCTTCATGGTCATCATCGGCATGATCATGGATGATACGAGCGGCACGATCCTGATCACACCGATCCTGATGCCGCTGCTGGAGAACATCGGGGTAAGCCCGTATCAGTT
>Ga0129307_1000568_pt1 | contig 54569 bp, 36 predicted proteins | sample P1105metagenome_FD_94437 | JGI IMG/M metagenome (GOLD analysis project Ga0129307, IMG submission 94437) | Capybara group fecal microbial communities from Wisconsin, USA - P1105 metagenome | ecosystem: Host-associated > Mammals > Digestive system > Large intestine > Fecal | place: USA: Wisconsin... | reverse complement strand
TTGTCACGGCTTTCGGATTGACCGTCAGGGTGCCGTTCGCTGTTGTAACAAGATAGTTGCCCACAGCTGTGGCTGTCCCTGTTGTTACAGCTACGCCGTCTACAGTCGCAATCACGTTGGCCTGTGTGCCGACATTCGTGATCGTACTGTCTGCCGTCATCACGACCGTGAAGGTATGGCTGTCCCCTTCTTCCAGGTCGCTGGCCGTGAAGCCGCTCTCTGTCAGGGCACTCCCGTTATACGTCTGTGATGCATCCTTGGCTGTAATCGTTACAGCCTTCGGATTCACCGTAAGTAGGCCATTCGCTGTCGTGACCAGGTAGTTGCCGACCTTTGTCCCTGCACCTGTTGTTACAGCTACTCCGTCCACTGTCGCAATCACGTTGGGCTGCGTACCGACATTTGTAATCGTACTGTCTTCCGTCATCACGACCGTGAAGGTATGGCTGTCCCCTTCTTCCAGGTCGCTGGCCGTGAAGCCGCTCTCTGTCAGGGCCTTCCCGTTATATGTCTGTGATGCATTCTTGGCCGTAATCGTTACGGCCTTCGGATTCACTGTCAGTGTACCGTTCACTGTTGTGACCAGGTAGTTGCCCACTGCTGTCGCTGTTCCTGTTGTTACAGCTGCTCCGTCAACCGCTGCAATTACGTTGGGCTGTGTGCCGGCATTCGTGATCGTACTGTCTTCCGTCATCGCGACGATGAAGGTATGGCTGTCCCCTTCTTCCAGGTCGCTGGCCGTGAAGCCACCTTCTGTCAGGGCACTGCCGTTATACGTCTGTGATGCATCATTCGCTGTAATCGTTACAGCCTTCGGTTCAATTGTCAGCGTGCCGGAAACAGCCGTGATGCTGTAGTTCGCGGTCACGTCTTCATCCCCGTGCATGACCCTGTAGCCTGCTGCGATCGGGTTATTCCCTTCTGCTGTGTCCGCTACATTTGTTGCACTGCCCGTCGCTGTCGCTTCCAGCCGGTCTCCAGCAAAAAGCGTTCCGGAAGTTACAGTGACCTGGCTGTTTGTCAGAGCTTTTCCGTCATACGTCCTGCTATCAGATGCAGCCGTGATTGTAATCGCTGCTGTAGCGTTCGTCATCGTCAGAGCGCCGCTGGCATAGATAAACGTATAGTTGCTCTCCGTGCCTTCTATGAACTCATGACTCTTGACTTCGTTTGTGACAGGACTCTGACTCGGGAACGTGATGCTGCCTTCCACGACTGCCTCAATGGCATCACGGCCGACCAGACCGGTTACATCATATCCTGCATTGCTGTGGGGATTGCCGTCATAGGTGAATTCTTCACTCTCCGCTGTAATCGTGACCACTTTCGGCATAATGGACAATGTGCCGCTGTTTGCCGAAATATGATAGAAGTGTGTTACATCTTCCTCTCTGCCCTCATCATCTATCCGCACAACAGCAATATTAGCCTGTTCGAAGCTGCCGGAATAGACCGCAGCCTGACCATTTTCATCCTTCACATTCGTGCCTTTGGCAGAGGTATATCCTGATACGCGCAGCGTATCACCAGCAACCAGGCCGTTGATTGTATATTCATTTGCCAAGGATTCCGTGATATTTCCGGATATATTCTTGCCAGACTGCTCCTGACCATTGTAGACCAGGGTCGCATTTTCGACCTGAATCGTCAGCGCAGCCTCTGTTACACGAAGAACACCCAGATTATTCCTGATGATATAGTTCTCCTGGCTCACTCCATCCCACTGAATTTCAAACCCATTGTCACTCATACCAACATCTGTCTGGGAACCAGTGGTTGTTACCTTCACTTTGCCTTCATCAGCAGGCATCAGACCCGTCATTGTATAGGCAGCATTCGTCAGCGGGGTTCCGTCATACGATTTCTCGTCGCTGCTGGTTGCAATGGTCAATTCCACAGGAAGAATCTCCAGACGCCCGGGACGGACGTACAGGCTGACTTTATAATTGCCTCCATCAGTCGGCATATCGTCCACACTGACATTCACCGTATATTCCTGATCCGTGACATCCGTGCTTGAAATAGCATAATACCCCATGCCGGACGATTCTCCGGTGGGTGCAACACGCTCAATATTGGAGCCGGAAACAGGCGCTTCCTTCACAATATTCCAGATATCATCAAGGAACTCCGTTTTATATCCCTCGTGGCTGATCATGATATAATCTTCAGGCGAGAGTTTGCTTCTGTTGGTAAAACCAGCCTTGTATTCCGTACCGTTATACCTGGCCCCTGTCCATCGGTCAGGTTCAATACGGATTGTGACATTGATCTTCGTGACTTCCAGTGTTCCGCTGATATAGCGGATACTGTAATAGTTCGGAATTCCCGCATGAGTGCCGGAAACAGTGGCATCATGAGGCGTTACAATCGCCACGCCGGCATTCAGACGACCCTCTTCCACATCATTTCCGGAGAAGGAATAAGCAACCGATGAAATACGGTCCCCGGCGAGAAGGCCATCCACTGTAATCTGACCCGCAAGATCTTCCGGCAGTTTCAGCGCGGTGGCATCATACTGCTTCGATGCACTCACCACTGTCACCGTTGCTTTCTTCTGGTAGAACAACGTGAAAACAAGGCCTTCTCCGCCCGCGATGGCTTCCGTGATCTTGTATTCGGTTCCTGCCTCTGTTCCTGAATAAGATGTACCGACCACAGCCCTGCTGAGTTCCCAGCCTGTTATGGGGGTACGGCTGAGCGTAAATGTCCTGCCGACCTTATACGAATGGACATCCTGATTCGCTATGGCGTTCCCTCCCATATCAACGAAGTTGACGGTTACCACAGCATTCTTAAAGGCAGAGTAATAGAATGTGAAGACATTGGCTTCTTCACTCGCCGTCAGTACAAGCGTCTTTTCAACTTCGTCAGGGAAGAACTCTGTGCCGTCCAGTTCAGGATGTGCTGCATAAAGAGCATCATAATCAACCGCAGCAGCAAGTTCGATCACAGATGCTGTGGTGCCCGGTACATTATGAACGGTTTTTTCAGCGGCAACAGCATACCCCGCACCGCTTTCGCCTTCGGATATCACATATTTTACGGTATAGCCTGTCTGATCTGCTTTTGCACTGTAAACGAACGTGATCTCATTGCCGCTTCTGTCAAGCGTGATTGTTTCACTGTTGGTCTGCGGTCTGAAGCCTGCGACTGCAATGGCCTGCTCAGTAATCTTCTGGCCAATGCTGAAGTTCGGATTGCTCACATGCTTATCAGAGGCAACCGGATGATGATCTGTATCGACATAGTGAACAACATACTCCAGCGTATTGCGTGTCCAGTGCGCATAGACTGTTGTGTCTGCAGTGATCTGGGTGTTCCAGTCGTAAAGCGTGTCACCATCCGCCGAGTCATACCAGCCTTCAAAGGTATGTCCCTCTTTGGAAGGCGTTCCGGGATTCGTGGCTTTGTGGTGTTTTTCAACTGTTTCACTGTCAAACAGCTGTGTGGAAGGACTCTCCCCATCTACGAAATGCACCGTATATTCAGGCGCAATCCATCTGGCATAAAGCACCAGGTTGTTACCCGGCATCTTGTCAAATACATAGGCTGAGCCCTGAAGTCCGGCATTTGCGTACCAGCCGCCCCATTCATAGTCCGCATCGATTCCTGCAGGTCTGGCCGGGGTATAATTATATGTATCGGAACTGATATCTGCTTCAAAATAGATATCGCTCTTTGTAGTAAGCAATGCTGCTTCATAGTAATAGTCAATCTTGTACCTGGCGCGATCATAGTAAAAATTGTAAGCATACTTAAAGGTCACATTATATCGAGTTTTGCCTGAGTCAATATTGCTCCGCCTTTCTCGATAAAGGTGTCCATTATACTCATAGTATGTATACCTATTCCCGCCGCTTCTGTTGTCGTCCTGAACATAACCACCATTATTGTTCTGCGTTACTGACGCAACGGCGTATCCCGAATTCGGGTATGTATTATTCGGTCTTCTGCCATCTCCGCCATGCTTTGTATACCCGTCTATTTCTTTTGCCCCCAGGTTGTTCGTATTCAACCCGATCTGCGTATATTCATCCGCTTTGGCCCATGTGCCATCCGGCTGCTGCAGCCAGTAATAGGCATCTAGATCATAACTGAATGTATCCCAGGATGCTGTAAACGTCATGACATGGTTGTTGTTTGCATTCACGACATGATTCCAGACCAGCTCATACTGCTTCGTAATATAGGTGCTGGGGCCTCCGGTCCATCCATCAAAGTAATGGCTGTTGCGATAGATCTCTGTTGAGGAGGAGGGCCATTTCGTTCCAATCTCCTGGCCAAGCACCACGTTTTCTATGCGGTAATTCGATCCCGTATAGGTCCCTCCACCCATGCGGATCGTTCCACTATTTGCATTAAACACCAGGGTGTATCGGATCAGACTCAGGTACACTTTCAGCACAGCACTGCCGTCCGCAGTGATGACAACCGAAGTGCTTTCTCCAGTGCCTGCAGATGTTGCTGTTCCGTTGATGCTCGTCAGTTTTTCATAACCGCGAGGGACATCCACGTTACGAACAGACGCAGCATAAACAGTGGTACCTACAGTACCTCTGAGGGTTGAACTGTTTTCATAGACGTATGATGTTGTACCCGTCGCATTATCTATTTTTTCCTTCATGATCACGACGGAATAGTTCACTTCGACACCATTCCACCTTGCATAAAGGATCGTATCAGCATTCACGGTGACAGAATTTCCGGAAACACGATTCGTCAAACCGGCATCTGTATACCAGCCGGCAAAGGTATACCCCTGCCGGGTCGGATTGACGCTCGGCAGACTGACAGTCGTTCCATAAGGCACTGTCGAGCCGGCAACGTATGTACCTCCATTGGTCTCAAAAGTCAGCTGGACATTCTTGCGTGTGTAATAGACCTTCAGTTCCTGTTTCGGCTGTCCGTCCAGCCCGCTTGACGTGATGACTGCCCCCTCAGCAAGCTTCAGAACAGCATAGTCAAAAACCTTGACCGTCGGAGTGACATAACTGTTCAGAACGCCCTGAACATCAGATGTCCTGCCAATTTCTGTATAATCAGCATCATAGTTTTCCGGATCACCGTCAAGATTCAGAAGCAGATAGACATAATCATAGACTGCTGTATACGGAACAAATTTGATCCGGACTGTGATTTTTCCATCTGAATCAAAATCATCCCTTGCAATTTCAACAGTCGGCGTCTCGGGATAATAGACCGGCGCATCCGTGACTTCTTCAGAGGAGGTCTGGATGATCGCAGGCGCTGTAATCGTATAAGGCAGTTCATGATCTTCAGCCTCATAGAGGTCTGTACTGAAGATGACTTCCTTACCAGGATTGATTGTACTGTCGTAATAGTATTCGACTTTGATATCATAGACTGTAATGGTGCGGAATACAGCGATTGCATCAAAACTCGTGCTGACTACAGTATCCGCCGTAACCTGGGTATCTGTCCCCTCGATCACCCATTTTTCAAATACTTTACCTGCCACAAACGGATCCTGAGGCAGGATCCCGATCGTCTCTCCCTCTCCTCTGAAATACTGGGAAAGCGTTTCGACTTCTGCTCCATCATCGTCAAGGATCACAAATCTAACGTTATTCTTGTCCGTCAGTTGCGCCTGAATCGTCAGGTCCGAAAGAACAGCCTCCCCGCCATGATACTGAGTTTCTCCGATAAACCAGCCAACGAAATCTTTTCCTTCAACTGCAGGACTTGCAGGCAGATTCAAACTGTCTCCTTCAAAATAGGTATCCGTTTCATAGGTTTCCTCACCTACCATATAGGTCACCGTAAAGACATTCTGAGTATACTTTGCCCAGACCCGGGTATCTGCCTTGATTTCTACAGAATTGTTAAAATCTCTGACATCCTCACCATCCTGATACACCCACTTGCCGATATACCCGTCTTTAGCCGGCACAGTCGGGATATCATTCAAACAGTAGTTTGTATTGGAGTTGACCGTTCTGCTTCCAACCAGGGTTGTCTGATCTTCCTGATAAAACGACACAGTATAAGTAATCTGATCATAGTCCGGGACAATCACCATGCTGTCCGGATCATGATAGTGATCCTCCGGCATAAAGTCACGGTCAATCCGGTCGCCGGTTTTTGTCGGTATCGATCCCTGGTCACCGGCTGCGAGCATGCCAACAGCCCAGAAGGCATTGTAACCTTCACGGGCAATCGGATCGGGAAGCTCCTCTCCGATCGTTTCGCCTTTGACGACATATACTTTTTTATGGATCTGTCCGTCACGGTTGTAGAATACCATTTCCCAGGTCTCGCTATCCTTGACATACCTGGGTGTGAGCTGAATATTATCATTCACCTTTGTATCATCAGCCACAAATCTGGTATCACCGCTGTACCATCCGTCAAACACATAACCTTCATCAGCATCGGGGGCTGCAGGGAATTCGCCCTGCGGTATGCTTTCGCCTTTTGCCACGATCAGTGCCTTCTGCGTTGTATCTTCGTCTTTGTCTAAAAAACGAACCGTCACGAGCGGACCCGCGTCACTGTTCCTCAGCACATTCGACTTGACTGAAAAGAAACCTTCAGTCACAGCACCAACAGGCAGGCACTGGAATACCATGATCAATGCCATGAACAGGGACAAGTACTTCTTCATGTATAGACCCCCTATATCTTCGAGAGCAATCAGTACACTTTTCAGCATAGGATTCAGCTCATTTATTCCTATGAACAGTTTTCGCGTTACAGGGTTTTCCTCTTCTCACAGTTGAACAATGCAGAACTTTCAGCTGACGTCGTGATGTAAGTGTGTCAGCATCTGCCAGGAAAATTGATGACTTTTTTATATACATATCCTTCACTTCAAATCGTGCTTCTTGATCCATATACCAGCAATCTATGATTTCTTCGCTGTGATCAAAGCCTCCAGGATGTTTCTCAGCCGACTTCTCTGCCGCCGGTACTGATGGCGGCTTTTCTTTTCCTTCAGACGCCGGAGCAGGTTCTTCTTTTTCTGCAAAGGCTGCAGCAGCTGCTACAGGTACGGATTCTTTTCTGATCACAGGAGCGGATGCCGGACCTGACGCCTCTTTCACCCCGGGAGCAGATGTCGGAGCAGGCTGCTCTTTCGCAGCCGAAGCAGCTGCTTCTATGGTCTCAGCATGACCTGCGGCGGACACGCCGCAGATCATCCCGGTCAGCATGATGAAAGCCATCAGCACAGTGAGGTTCTTTTTCATGTGTTCTATCTCCCTGTTATGAGTGAATCCGGATGATTCCGGAGGTTTGTTCTTTGCTGCGTCTACAGTATATTCACGGGCGATGATGCCACGGGTTGTTTCAAACTTACATACAATCTGTTTTGATCATTCTGATTTTCTTATCAGCTGTCACCGTGCAGGTTTACTTTGTACAGAATACAATTCTCATGAAAAACAGCTTGCAAAAGGAAGTTTTTTGTCTTCCTCTCAACAAGCTATCCGATTTCTTCAGGCGCCTCATATGATACCATGCGATGCAATGATCGTTCGCACAGGAATGCCCGCACTCTTTTCGGATTGTTCACAGGAACTACATGTGTTCGAAATGCAGACCAGGCATTTCAATCACAAACCTGCAGAATTTCTTCTTCACGATCACATGTTGAAGAAGATCATGAACGACATACAATCTGAGTGTATTACAGAAACATGATCCTGCAAGGTCTGTCTGGGTGAACCAGTTTGATTTCTTCCAGCATGCTTTCTGTTTTGAGGTCGCATTTTCATCGGTTTCTTTTTGGGGGAACGCTTTTATATGTGTATGAGTACTCTGCACTGAATCTTTGCAGAAGCATTGACATATCCTCGATTTTGTCCCGGCTTCTTAACAGAAGCAGCCGTCATCTCCTTCACTGTGATGATTTTACCTGCATCTGTTTTTTCTGAGAACCTGTCCAGGATGATCTGTTTTCTTCGAATCTCGTATTTCGGTTATGGCCGATATGATACAGCTGTTCAGCCGGTTCCGGGGGATTCATCCTGCAAATTGAAGCATCCAATCATTTTTATTTTCCCTGATATTCGCTGATCCTGAGTTTTTTCTCAGGTTTTTGATCTCTTTTGATTCTTCTGCTGCAATGGAATATGCCATGTTCGTCTGCATGAGTTATACCGTTTTGATCTGAGATCCGTCATGGATTCTGCAATTGTCAGTTTAATTATTTCATGTATTTATGTCAATATATTGAAAAAACGATATCATTTTCCCCATAACATACAATCGATGATCATCAAACAGCCATGGCTGACGGATCACAGGATCTGCAAAATAATGAAAGGCCGGAGATTATTCAAGCAATCCTCTATCTGCAGCCCGCTGACCCGCTTCAACGCTCGAAGATGATGTGTCACAATCGGCATATTCTTCGAGAGCGCATGTCCGGCAATCAGCATATCCTAATCGGAATTCCCCTCTTTGCAAGATATGCCATGAGCGATTCGAACAGCCTGACTGCTGCCGGTCATCCATATGCGGTCTGTTCTCATGATACCACCTTACAGACCCGTTGGATCATGATACGTATCGCGTCAGGACAGAAAACGATTTTCACAAACCGTATATCCTGTCTGTACTCAGATTCGCTTGGCCAGCGTTTCCGGGTTCGCCGCATAAATCAGCGCCGTCTCCCGGGTGATTCTGCCCGCCTTCACAAGACGCGCCAGCTCGCTGTCCATGGACATCATATTCCTGTCGCTTCCGCCGTAGATCACGTTGTCAATCTGATGCGTCCGCCCGTCCCGGATCATGTTCTGGATGGCCGGGTTCACCGTCATCACTTCAAACACGGCTTCCCGTCCGCCGTCCACCGTCGGCACCAGGCGCTGGGACACCACGGCCTTCAGGACCATAGACCAGTTTGACTTTTTCGTTTGAAAGGCGGGCCTTTTTCCTGAATGGGCCATGCTGTATTGAAAGATTGTTTCCATACTTGCTGATAAGCATGGCGAGAGTGATGTCCAACGCATCCGCAATTTTCTGACAGACATCATACTTGAGTTCGCGTTTTCCGTTTTCATAATACGAGATGGTCATTTTGTTTAAGCCGACTCGTTCTGCAAGGTCTTGCAAAGACATGTTTCGTAGCAGCCGATAATACTTAATGTTTTTGCCGATCATGTTGTCCACCCTCCTTTCGTTTACAGTATGAGCCTAAATCTGCAAAAAGTAAACAAAAATCGTACAGAGTGCTTCAAATGCGTATCTTCGTAGTTCTCATACTGAATGTGTATTTGTAAGGTATACTGCTATTTTCCGCTTACGGTATGCCCTGAATCTAAATCGCGCAAATAAAGTTAGCGGCGCAGCCTTGTGATCTGGCTGCGCCGCTTTTGGTATTGGAGGAAAGAATCAATCGAATTCCAACTCGCCCTCTTCGGCCTCCTCGACCTCGGGTTCGGGCTCTTCGTCGCTGAGGTACGATTCCACAATGGCCTGGCCCCAGGTATCGTGGCCGGCGATATTGTAGTTGCGCAGGGGCTGAATGTAGAAGTCAAAGTAGATGTTGGAATACACAGGGATCATGGGCAGCGTCTCGTTGAAGCGCTCCAGGAAGGTGATCCACCGCTTCACATACTCCAGCACGTCGCCGGGCTCGGTCTGCCGCAGTTCCACGGCCTTCTGATAGAGCTCGCTGTCCGCGTGGTTGGTGAAGGACCAGTTCATCTCCCCGTCCGGCCCGATGCGGAAATACACGGAGGGATCGAATATCTGGTCGAAGTTGGTGGCCATGTACACCATGTCCATGTCACGCTCGCCCTGTTTGTAATAGCGGGCCAGCAGCTCGCCCATGGGGACGGCTTCCATCGTCACATGGATGCCCACCTGTTCCAGGTTGGCAATCAGTGCTGTCTCCAGCACGGTGTTCGCGTCGTTGCCCTCGGGATAGATCATCCGCAGATCCAGAGTCACGGTCTCCCCGTCGATCTCCTTTTCACGGATCCCCTGAGCGTTGAGTTTCCAGCCGTCCTGATCCAGCAGGCGGTTTGCCTCCTGGATGTTCAGGCCGTAGGGGTTCAGGCTGTCCAGGCTCAGGGCCTCGTACTCAGCCAGCGCATCCTCATAGGCCTTCCGCTGAGCGGCATTATCGGGATTCTCGGGTTCCGGCACGGGAGGTGCCACAGTGCCCATGACCACCGTGTACATCCACTGGCCCAGGCCGTAGAAGCTGTCCACCCGCAGGCCATTGTCGCCCACGTAATCTTCCACCAGGCTGTCCCGGTCAAAGCAATACATGATGGCCTGGCGCACCTTTTCGGAGGCCACGGTCTTCTTCTCACAGGAGAAGCTGATATAGCTCAGGCCCAGTCGGGGCTCGTTCCCCATGGCGAAGTTCCCGGTCTGCAGCAGCTCCATGCCTGCGGCAATGGATTCCCGCTTCATCACCTTGTCCAGGAGGTCAAACTCCCCGTTGGCCAGCTTTTCCATCATGGTGTCGTTTTCCGCCAGGGTGTAGGTGAGGGTGGGGATGCTGGGGCGGGTGCCGTTCTGATCGCCCTTGAAGTAGGGGTTCACCGCGAACTCGCAGGTGACCCCGTCCCAGGAGGTCAGGGTATAGGGGCCGCTGACCACCGACGGGTGAGAGCGATAGCCCGTCACCGGATCCAGGATGGTACGCTTCAGCAGCTCCGCGGTGAATACCGGCTCGGTCACCGTCGGGTCCTCGTTGGTGAGGTACACACCGTTCCCGTCGTCCGCCACGGTGACCCCAGGGGCCAGCACATGCATCGGATAGGGGTTGCACAGCAGCAGGCCCATCTCATAGAAGAAGGGCAGGAACTCACGGCGGATGGTGATGCTCATCATGTAGTCGTCCAGCAGCCGGACTCCCGCCAGATACGGCACGGTGCCGTTGATATACTCCTCATAGCCCAGCAGGTGCTCCTCGCGGGTGGGCACGCCGCCCAGCTCCCGGATCTCCGGGGCCATCTGCAGCAGGATGGAGAAGGCGTAGTCCCGGGCGGTGATGTTCCGGCCGTCGGAATAGAACAGGTCCTGGGCCAGCATAATCACATACTCATGGTCGCCGTTGTCGGTTTCAAAGGCGGCAAGGTCCGTCACCACGGTAGGATCCGCGGTGAACACGCCCTGCTCCCCGTCCCAGTCGATCAGGTTATACCCGTGCAGCAGGGACCGCACGTCGACATCACTGGTGGCGTTGCCCCACAGTGCCGTGAAGAAATCCCCGCGCATGGGGGTGGTGTTGCCCACGGTCAGGTGATCGTATACTACCGGCGTCTCCGCCTCCGCCGCGGGCGCTTCCGCCAGGGCGGAAAGCTGCATAAGCAGCATCAGGATCGCCAGCAGCAGCGCGATACTCTTTTTCATAAGCGTGGCTTCCTTTCCATGATCGTTTCCATGCTCGTTCGGAAAACCTGAAGGCTCCGCCATCCCCTGTCCGAAAGGACGGGGATGGCGGAAGTCTCAGTATTACTCCAGACAGTCGCCCACGTTGATGAAGACCTCGCCCAGGCCCAACGGGGGTTCAGGATCCTCGATGATGATGCCGCCGCCAGGTGCGCGGTTGGTGATGGTGGTGACGATGCCCACCGTATTGTTGCTCACCATCGTGTAGCGTGCAATGGCCGGCTCTGTCCAGGTGTAGATGATGACGTTGCCCGCTCCATCCACGATAGGCAGATCATGCACTGTGGTGCGCCAGTCGTTGGCACCGTTCAGTGTGAATGTCTGGATCGCGGCGCCGTTGGCACGCAGGGTCACTACCAGGTTGGCAGGCCGCAGGCCGAGACGGTTGTTGGCATCCACCCAGGCCTTGATGACGGTCGCCGCGCGGTTGATCGGGGTAATGACGGGCGGCGGCGGGTTGTCCGTGATCGGAGAGGTGACAATGTTGGACAGCGACAGATCGTCGGCCGCCACGGTGTAAGTGTAGGTCAGGTTCACAGTCCCCGCCGGTGCCAGATCCGCGGGAAGAGGCAGCGGTGTGGTGACGGTCTGGGTGCTGCCGTCCACCAGGGTGCGGGTCAGTTCATCGGTCATGACTGTGCCCGCCGGGATCACGGTACCGCCGTCATTGGTGACGGTGATGGTATAGGTGATCAGGTCGCCTGCCTCAGCCGCGGTCCAGTCGGTATGGACCTCACCGTCCCGGGTGATGGAGGTCAGGGTCTTCTGAAGCACGATGTGCTCGAAAGCGTTCAGGAAGGCCGCGCCGTCCGCGTCATAGGCGGCAGTGGCGGTGAGGGTGCCGTCCCCGTTGTCCACAACAGTGACGGTCACAGTTTCGGGATGGGCGTCATAGAGGATATGATCCCTTATGCCGTTCGCGTCCACATCTTCCGGCACCACCTCAGCGATGGTGTAGGTGAAGGTCTTGTCGGCGTAGGTCACCTTGCCGTCCTCTCCTGTGGTGCCCAGGCTGTCCTGGTCATAGGCGATGGCGGAGAAGGTAACGGTGCCGTCCGCAGCATTCTGGACGGTCTCGATCTCCTGGCCGTTTTCGTCCGTCAGGATGAAGGAGAACTCGCCCTCGGTCAGATCCCGGCCTTCCAGGGTCTTGGCCGCCTCCAGGACGACCTCACCGGAAGCCTCATAGTTGTTGATGAACTCGGCGTTTTTGCCGCTGACGCTGGGCGTGACGGTGATGGTGCCCTTGCCGTTGTCCTCCAGGCTCATGGTGACGGTAATGGTCTTGCCGTCATATGTGTAGCCCGACGGAATGGGATCTGGCTGCACTTCGGTGATGGTGTAGGTCTTTTCGCCCTTCAGGGTGGCAGGGTCCACGTCGTTCTGGGTGTAAGGGAGAGCCTTGAAGACCACTGTGCCATCTGCGGTGTTCTGCACAGTCTCGATCTCTTTGTCCTCCGCGTCCTTCAGGGTGAAGGAGAACTGCCCTTCCTCCAGGTTGCGGCCGGTGAGCGTCTTCAGGGCGTCCACCTTGCCCTCGCCCCTGGAGTTGTAGATGTTCGTGAACGCGACAGGGGTGGCCTGCTCCTTGCCTTCCTCGCCGTAGGTGACAGTGCAGGTGAGGGTGCCGTCCTTGTTGTCTGTGACTTTCACGCTGGCCACAGACTGGAGGGCGTTGGTAACGGCCTCTACTTTGGTCTCCTTATCCTCCAAGATGGTGTAGGAGAAGGTCTGGCCAATGTGGGTCTCATTGTAGGCGATCTCGTCAAAGGCGAAAGCGAATTCCTCGCCGCTGGCGGGCTCAATGATCTTCTCAGTTTCCGCTGGCAGCGGGATGCTGGTGTCGGTGGCTGTGAGGGTGAACTTCCACTTGTCACCGGGGAGGAAGTTGCGGCCCTGCAGCTTCTTCAGGCCTTCGATCACCGCAGTGCCGGAAGCGGTGTACACGTTCTCGAAGAACACACCGTCCTCATCATACGCGGCAGTGGCGGTCATACTGCCGTCCCCGTTGTCCACAACAGTGACAGTCACGGTTTCGGTATCGACGTCATAGGTGATGCCCTTCACGGGGCGGCCTTCCTTGGCGTCTTCGGGTACATCCTCGGTAATTTCGTAGACATAGATGCCGGGCTTTTCATACTTGATATCACCGAAGCTGAAGGGCAGAGTCACATCGACACGGTTACCCTTCACCTCCACGGTGGTGCCGGTGGCGGGGACGGGGGCATCATTCTTGGGGGTCAGGGTGAATGTGAAGATTTCACTCTCCTCCCAGACATGTCCGGAGAATTTCTTTTTCCCGGAGAGAATGATGGTGGTGGGTTCAAGGATGTACTGGTTCTCCACAACCTCGCTGTTGCCGGGGACCGTGGTGCCGTCATTGGCGGGAGTGTCCAGCTTCACGGTGTGGGACTTGGGATCCTTGGGATCATATTCCTTGGGGGTGTCATATCCATCGGGCAAGTCTTCCTCGACCAGGGTATACTCTGCCCCCACCGGCAGATAAGGGATGATGATCTCCTCAGTGTCCTTCAGAATGAATGTGTACTCGGTTGCGCTGACCGTAGTCACCTTTTCTGGCATGGCAGCGCCCTGAGGCAGGGTGACAGGCTGGTCCAGTGTCAGGCGGAAATGGAACTCATGCGCCTTGTACTTCGCCTCATCCGCCCCCTCGGAGGCATTTACGGTCTTCTTGACCTTCAGACTGCCCATCTGGCGCGTGTTGGTGAATACGACCTCCGCCACCTTCTGATAGTTGTCCATCCGGTGAAAGGCCTGGACGATCGTCTTGACGCCATCCTGCCAGTAGACGGTCACCACCATCTCATAGCGCAAGCTGTCATACACCATGCCAGCGCCGGCGGCGGTGGAATCCGGATAGTCCGCATGGCCCGGATAGACCTGTACCACATCATAGGTATAGACTGCCACATCCGAGTCGCTGAAATCAATAACAGCAGATACCGTCCCCGAGGGGCTCACGGCCGGAGAGGTCCATACTCCGCCCTCAGTGCCCGCAGGCATAGGGAACTTGTCCTCGCGGGGCGTCAGCTGAACGTAATAGTTCTCTGCCGGGACCGCAGGCGTACCGTTCATCACGATCTCAGCCTCAAGGGTCGCTTCCAGCTTACCCTCCGCGCACGCAAACCCAGCTGCAGTCAGCAACAGGGCTGTCAGCAGCAGGGCCGTGAAGAGCTTCGTCCATTTCATCATACCGGTATCCTCCCCTGAGTATTCGGTCAGGTCATTGTTCTGCCGCGTCAAGCGGCTATATATACTGTGGCGCTTTTCAACCTTCCGGGTCGATGAGCGTCAGCAGGATCGTTCTCGCATCAGTATATTCATTAGAGCAGGTGCTCAGCGCCAGGATGCGGGGCTGCTCCCCACTGTCCAGCTTCTGCCGCAGGGCGGCCAGGCCTTCTTCACTGACGAATAGCGCCTCTGTCTGCACGGCCTGAAGCATTTCCTCGTTCGTCATATGCAGCCAGTTGTCCGGGTTAAAGATCGTGGAGTTGGAGGCCGGAGTCACAATACAGGAGATGGTCTGCAGGGTATGTTCCCGATCCCGCAGAAACAGCTGCCCGGTCTGATTCTCCCGAAAGAAGACCTCGTCCTTGTACAGATTCACATCGCCGAACATGCGATGCTTGCTCATGTTATGCCCGTACAGGATGCTGTACAGGTCCCGATAGTCATGGTCGTTCCTGCTGTCCAGGAAGATACTGCCCATCAGGGCGAACTCCCCGTACACATTTTTGCTGATATAATCCAGGTTGTTTTTCCCCTGCACCAGGGGATGATCAATCGCGGTACCCGGCATGGTGAGCCAGCCGTTCACATCCGGGTTAATGGCGATCAGTTCATCAAAGGGGGCACCGTAAGCCTCGTAGGCTGGCTCGAGGACCGGTTCCGCCGTGACCGCCGGAAGAGCCTCGGTCCGGGGTGCCTCGGCGATGCTACCGGATACACCCTTGGCGGTGACGGTGAGGCCCGAGCTGCTCTGCTGCACAACCGGCACAGCGGTGGGGGCTGCGGAGTGCACAACCGATGCCTCGGCAATGCTGCCGGATACACCCTTGGCAGTAACGGTGAGGCCCGAACTGCTCTGCTGCACAACCGGCTCAGCGGTAGGGGTTGCGGAGTGCACAACCGATGCCTCGGCGATGCTGCCGGATACATCCTTGGCGGTGACGGTGAGGCCCGAACTGCTCTGCTGCACGACCGGCACAGCGGTGGGGGCTGCAGCCTGCACAACCGATGTCTCGGCGATGCTGCCGGATACACCCTTGGCAGTGATGGTGAGGTCCGAGCTGCTCTGCTGCACAACCGGTGCCGCGGTGAGGGCTGCAGCCTGCACATCTTTCGCAGACCGGGACTCGGCGAATCTCGCCTTGATAGCCCGCATCTCATCAAAGACCGTATCCGCTTCCTCATAGATGCGGTGGTTGTCCCACAGGGCAAATCCTGCGTACAGCGCGGTCATCAGAAGGACCACCGAAACTGCCAGCGAAATCAGCCCGTTCAGGAATCGCAGGCTCCATCTGGCCAAAGGCAGTCCCTCCTTTCCGTGTGTTCAGTGGAGCGCCCCGGGGCAGGAGCAAACCTGCCCCGGGGGGAAGAATCATGGTTTCAGTCTGCTTTGACTTTCGTCAGAAAGCGATCAATACTCCTCACGCTTCCGGCCGATCATCATGAAGCCGGCAGCGGCCAGCAGCATGAGCAGCATATAGGGCATGGTGTCCAGCACAATGCCGGTGTCGGGCGTGTTGGCCTTGTCATTGGTGATGGTAGTGGTCACAGCGGAAGCGGTGGTACTGCCTGCCTCGTTGGCATAGGTCACCGTGTAGCCCTTGGTGGGATCGGAGTAGGTGGGATCTTCCGCAGCATGGGCCGCAGCTTCTACCACGGTGTAGGAAACATCCTTCGGGACGTTTTCGAGCTTGATGGTCTCACCGTTTTTGATCTTCAGGTTGACTTTCTTTTCGCCGGTCCAGCCCAGAGCAATGCTTGTGGGATTATCGGCATGGGTACCGCCGGAGATGGTAATCTCGGACTGCACGTTCTTCGTCGCGTTGAGGGTCACCTCCACGTCGAAGTATTCGGTCTTGCTGCCCAGGTTGCCGGTGACGGTTTTGCTGATCTCCAGATCGCCTACTTCGTAGAGGTTCTGGAAGTCATCATCCTTATTGCCCTCAGCGTTCTTGGTGATGCCGGGATGGGCAACCAACTTGCCGTCGGGATACTTAGGATCAGTGTAGTCGAAGTCCACCAGCACAGTCAGGCCCACGGAAGCGGTGCTGTAGGTTTCACCCTGTGCATTGCCGGCATTCTCGGTGATGGTGTAGGTGTATACACCGGGCTTGGTATAGCTCGGAATGGTGACCTGCAGGTTGTCGGTGGCCGCCTTTTTATCTTCGATAGCCTTATAGCCCGCCACTGTCAGGGTAGGAGTATCGGGGTTGGTCTCGCCGGGGGTGACGGTGAAGGTCAGCTCTTCCGTCGGGATGATTGCCGTGTCAGTTGAAGCATAGGTCTTGGTGAAGCCATTTTCCGTCAGAACGATCTCGTCAGACGGTGCCACATCAGCCAGAGCCGCGGCGTTGACCATCACCAACAGTGCGGCCAGCACGATCGCAAGAGATTTCTTCATGTTCTTTCCTCCAATTTGTAATCTATGTTCGCCCCTCTCAGGACAGACATCAAAGGGAACGGGTTACAGGCCGCGCCGGCGCAGGATGGAGATCACCTTGCCTTCGACGCTGTCCAGGGGGATGGGACCGAAGTCCCGGGAATCCTCGGTGTGGGTACGGTAATCACCGAGCACGTACAGGGTGTCATTCTGCACAGATTGGATATAGAAGGTCTCGCCGCTGCGCAGGTAGGTGGGATAGAGGATGCCCTCCCCCTCCGTCACCCCGTTCACTGTCACGGAGCCGCCTTCCAGCTGCACCGTGTCTCCGCCGATGGCGATTACTCTGCCAAAGTGGCGCTTGCCCTCAATTCTGTAGGCCACCACGTCCCCGGCGGCGTATTGCTCGCCCATCAACCGGAGTGTTGGGTCCCGAAAGAGGATGCACAGGTCACCATCCTTGATAGCGGGGTACATGGCCTGCCCGGAGCACTGGGTGATCAGGAAGCCGTAGGTCAGCACCAGCCAGGCGATGATGCCCAGCAGCAGGACCCGGATTATCAGGTCCCGGTATCCGGCGCGGACCATGGCGCCTTCCCTTCTCCTTTGGATCACATCCGCAATGCGCAGTTCCTTTTTAGCGATACCTCTCACCCTCCCCTCACAGGCCTCCGGAGCAGAAGATTCCTCATTTCGGGTCGCCCGCCTTCGGCATTGGATCCGAATCGCCTTTCAGCAGGGTGTCGTACCTGGCACGCTCGGCGATAAGCGCCTCGTGATACAGGTCATTCAGCTCGGAGATCTTCTTCCACACATCCTTTTCGGATACGCCTCCGAAGATCCGCCGGCGGAACTTCAGCTTTTGGAGCCAGGCGGCGATGCGCTGCTCCTGTTCCGGCTGCAGCAGGGATATGTCCTTATCGTTCATCGCTTTGGCTCCTTTCCCGCCGGTATGCGGGGCGTATCTCTCAGGTACGGCCCCAGCATACCATATCGGCGGTTGCATAATTGGTTACATGTACAGGGAAGCTAAACTTTTTTAGATTGCCCTCCTGCGGCGGCGGCCCATCAGGAGCCCCGCGCCAGCCAGGGTGACAAAGCCAAGCAGCAGTACATAAGGCAGGACGTCAGTGGCGACACCGGTGTCCACTTCCACATCGCGCTCATTGGTGTAGATGACCTTGCAGTCCTTGTTCGGCACGGTGAAGGTGTAGGCCATATCGTTCTGCACACCTTCAACGTCCTGACCTGCGACGGTAGTGTTCTTGGTTTCTGTGCCACCGCCAGCGCTGTCATAAGCCGGATCGTTCTCGGTGATGATCACTTGAGCCCCCACCGGCAGTTTACCAAATTCGAAGACTTGGCCGTGCTTCAGCGAGATGGTCTTTGTGACATTGCCTTCATCGTCTGTGGTGATGGTGTTGTTGCTGAAGTTAGCCAGAGGCTTACCGTCTACGTCATTCAGGATGGCAGTAAAGGTGAAGGTCTTGCTTCTGTCGCCCAGGTTGCCCTGCACGTTCTTCTGCAGCTTCACGTCCACTTCCTTACGGGTGTTGGTGAAGGTGACTGCCCCGCCCACCGCTACGTTTTCGGCCTTGATGGTGCCACCCTCGGTGTTTTTGGTGGTCATGTTAGGCACCGCCGTCTCGGTGACGGTCGCGGTCACATTGTTGGGCAGACCGGTGATGTGAGCAGTTTCGCCATCGCTCAGGTACACTTTGGCTTCGCCGCTGTTAAACGTATAGCCGCCGTATGTACCGCTGATGGTGGTGTCGCTCAGGGTCACAGTAAATTCGTACTTATGGCTCTTGTCGCTGGGCAGTTTGCTCTCCACTTCCTTCGTCACCTGAATCTCGCCAACGAGGCGGGTATTGGTGAATGCAACCTCTGCGCCGTCCGCGGGAACCGTACCGGTGGTGTTGCCGCTGTCTGTGGTGTTGAAGCCAGTGGCTGTCGCCTCGGTGACGGTGTAGGACACGTCCGCCGGGAGATTGGTGAGGGCCATTTCGCCGCCGTCCGTCAGGGTGAATGTCAGCGTCTTGTGGTCCTCGCTCACGGTGACGCCTTCCTTCGTCCAGTCAGATGCCACCGGTTCGCCCAGAGTCACGGTGAAGCTGAAGGGTGTAGTATGGTCAGCCGCAGCATCGGAGTTGACACTCTTCGTTACCTTCAGGCTGCCCTGCTCGTAGGGGTTCGTGAAGCTCAGCTTGTTTTCGCCTTCACCGTTCACAGTCAGTTCGCTCTCGGTGGTGGTACCCTTCCAGGTGTAGCCCGTCACCAGCCAGCTGTCTGTCTTCTCTGTCGCTGCGAAGGTTGCGCCGACCGCGACATCTTCAATCGTCCAGGTGTACTTCAGCTCGTCCTCGGAGACTGTCAGGCCTTCCGTGTCCGTCAGCTTCAGTGCCTTGGTGATGTTCTCCTTGCCAGTTTCCGTGATCGTCGTATTGATCTCGAAGCCGGCCTTCGGCAGGTCTTCCTTGTCGATGCCGCTGAAGGTCTTCTCCACGATCACGTTCACCAGTTTGGTGTAATTGTTCGTGATGGTGACTTCGGCTGTTTCGCCCTTCGTCACACTTGTGGCGTTCTCTACTGTCGTCGTGCTGTCGTAGCGGTAGCCCTCGACCTGCACGTTTGCGTTGTTCTCGCCCAAGAGCTCGGTGACGGTGTAGTTACCGATGGGCAGGTTCGTGAATTCCAGGGCCTTCTCCACAGAGACGGTCAGCGGGGTTTCCGGTGCCGCGGCGCTGAAGCTACCGTTCGCGTTCAGGTAGCGGTCACCCAGTTTGATTTCCACCGGGAAGGCCTTGGTGTCCGCGATGCTGGCGGGGCTGGTGACCTTCTTCACGGTCAGGCTGCCCACTTCACGGATGTTGTTAAAGGCTACGGTGGTGCCGGTCTCGCCCTCGACAATACTGCCGCTGGCGTTCTCAGGCACGGTGGTAGTGTAGGCGGGAGTGTAGTCATCCTCTGCCACGGTATAGGTCGCGCCTACCGGCAGACCGGACAGGGTGACAGATTCCCCGTTCTTCAGGCTGAAGGTGATGGTGTACTTGCCCTCCGCATCGGGACCGGTGGGTTCGGAAACCGTGATGGTTTCCGGAGTGGTGGCATAGCTTGTCAGGACATTCTCGCTCACGGTCACGGTGAAGGCGAAGGCCCTGTCCGTTTCCCTATCCGCGGAGGTGTCCTGCACCGTCTTGCTGACGATGAGCTTGCCTTCCTTGCGGGTATAGTTGTTCACCAGACCCACGGTCGCGGGTGTCTCGCTCGCGGTGACCTCGCCGGTGCCGGTGAAGGTTCCGTTCAGGGTGTAGTTGGTGATCTGCGCCGCGCCATTCTCACCGGTACCCTGTTCAGTTACGATATAGCTGCCAACGGGCAGGTCGGGGAAGACCACCTCAGGCGTGGTTCCGTCCGCCGGCCAGGTGATGGTGTTCTCCACCGCCGTGTCGCTCAGAGTGACCGCACCATCGGTCAGGCTCAGATACTTGGTCGCGCCATTGATCGTGGTCTGCACCGTGAAGGTGTAGGCCTTGTTCGCAGCCGCGGTGGCGGGCTCAATGCTCACCGTCTTGGTGACCTTCAGGCTGCCCACTTTCAGGCTGTTGGTGATCGTTCCGCCGTTCTGCGCAGCTGTGCCGCTCACGGTGTAGCCTGCAGGTACGTCGGCTTCCTTCTCAGCGATAGTGTAGGTGTAGGTATTACCATCCGCGTCTGCCTTGGGCAGATTGGTCCAGGTATAGGTCCAGGTGTTGTTCTCGTTCTTGACCCACTTATCCGCCTCGGTGGTGGCGAGATCCGCATCGTTCCGCAGCAGGGTCAGGGTCAGATCATCGGGCCGCAGACCGAACTTATTGCTCTGGTCATCCCAGCTCTTGGTGACAGTGACGTCGATCAGCTTGATGTACTTGTTGGTAACAGTCAGCTCGCCGCTGTCTGCCGCGTTCTGGATGGTCACGCTCGTGGTCGTGCCGTAATCGATGGCGTTGAAGATATAGCCCTCAATGCCGTTCGCCGCAGGAGTGGTTTCCTCCACGGTGTAGGTGCCGCGCGGCACGTTCGTCAGGGTCTGGCTGCCCGCGCCGGTGAAGGTCAGCTGCTGATAGACTTCGCCGTCCTTCTTCACGGTGATGGCATATGCTGCCGTGCTGGCCAGATCCGCACCGGTTTCATCCACGACCTTCTTCTTGATGGTCAGGGTGCCGGCCTTGCGGGTATTCGTATAGGCCACGGTGGTGCCGTCTGTGGTGATGCTGCCGCTCTCGGCACCGGTGACAGACTTGGTGAAGTCCGGATCCTCAGTCTCGGCTGTGGTGTAGGTCGCACCTACCGGCAGACCGGACAGAGTGACGGATTCACCGTTCTTCAGGTTGAAGGTGATGGTGTACTTGCCGTCCTCATCGGGACCAGTGGGATCGGAAACCGTGATGGTTTCAGGCGTGGTGGTATAGCCGGCCAGCACATTCTCACTCAGGGTCACGGTGAACGCGAAGGTCTTATTCGGATCCGCCGCGCTGGTGTTGTCCACCACCGTCTTGCTGACAGTGAGGCTGCCCTCTTTGCGGGTATAGGTGTTAGTGAAGTCCACCTCATTGCCGCTGGCTGCCACGGTCAGCGCGTTCGCCGCCTTGTCGCTGTCGGTGAGGGTCTTCATGCCGGTCACGCCGGAGGTTACCGCGGTGCCGGCCCAGTCATAGTTGGTGACGGCCACGTTGCTCTCGGTGAAGGTGATCACGGTGCCGATGGTGACATCCGGAATCGTCCAGGTGTAGACCAGACCTTCCTTCTGCACGTCGGTATCGGTGGTCTTCAGGGTGTAGCCGCCGCCGCTGATCTGGAAGTCCTGCGGGATCTGGCTCTCGGTGATGCCAGTGAAGGTCTTCTTCACGATGACAGGGGCCGTGCGCAGCTCGTTGGTGATGCTCTCGCCGTTCAGCGCATAGCCGCCTTCCGCATAGTCGGCGTCCTCGTGCGGATAAACAACCTCATAGGGCTCGTAGTGTACGGACTCGATGACCGTATAGGCGATCGCCTCTTCGGTGCTCAGCAGCGTCTTATAAGCGGGCACACTGAAGGTCGCCGCCCAGGCCGTGGCCTCGCCGTTTTCATCCACGTGGCTGTCCAGCTCGATGGTGTTTTCCGTGGCTGTGCCGTCCTGGAACAGCTGGAAGGTCACCGTCGCGTCCGCGGGGGCGTTATGTCCGCCGTCAGGCTGCGTCCAGACCTTGTTCACTGTCACGGAGGTCTCGTTCATCTCGTTCCGGATGGTTGTGGTGGCCTTGGCGATCGCAGTGTCGGTGGCCGCAGTGAACACAGTGTCTTCACCGTTGCTGCCGGTGACGCTGGTCACGGTCAGGCTATGATCCGCGTTCTCTTCCACTGTCACGGTCAGGGTGACCGGACTGCCCAGGGTCACGCGATCCCAGTCATACTTGTCCGCCGGATCGGTGGTATAGTTGGTGTCCTCATACACCTGGTAGGTATAAGTGCCGGCCTCGGTGAAGCGGATGTTGCCGAAGGTGTAGCCGGAATCCGCCGTGCCGCTGGCCTGGCTGGTATACCTGCGGGTGCTGCCGGCCTGGGCAGGCGCGGGCGCGCCGCCCTCAGCAACCAGGTTGAAATAGTACCGTTCGCCGGACCACTCGTAGTTCTCCAGATGCTTGTTGAAGCCAATCTGCAAGTCTACGGTGTCGGTCTTGGTGTTGGTGAATACGTTGTAGTAGCGGGTATCCAGATCATCGATGGTGCCGCTGATCACCGCGCCGCTGGCTGTGCCCTTGGCGCTCTGGCTGGTCACTTCGTAACCCTGGTTGGCCGGCGCAGCGCTGGCGGGAATCGTGAGGCTGGTGATGACCGCCGCGTTGGCGGAGTTGTCGGCAGGCCGCAGGTTGGCAGCCACTTCCTCAATGCGGTAGGTGGTTCCGGAGGGCAGGGCCGTGATACGGATGACCTCGTCCCGGTCCAGCGTCATGTAGAAGGTCAGGGTGCGGTCCGTTTCCGGATCCATGTCGGCGAAGGCCTGCCACAGCTGGGCGTACCAGCGGCCGTACACGAGATTCTTAAAGCGGTTGCTGTCGTCCATGGCCGGGTCGGAATCGCTGTAGGGGGTGCTGGTGCCAGATTCGCCCTGGTAGCCGTCGATGTAGATACGGGTGCTGCCGTTCCACGGCTCGTCCAGGCGGGGTACGAACTCCAGGCCGCGGATACCGCTGGCATCCTTGCCAGCCGGTACAGTTAGGGTGATCTTATAGGTGAAGGATTCAGCGTCCAGCTGCTCCTCCGTCATCTCGCCGGTGTTGTCGATGAGATGCTTGGTGATATCCAGCTCTGCGGTCTTGTAGTTGGTGCCGATCAGGGTGTTGACGCTGTTGTCGATGTAGTATCTCTCTCCGTCGATCGTGTATTCGCGTGCACCTGCCGGCGGCGTGTAATACTTGCCGTCGTCCAGGATCAGCATGGTCACGATCGGCTGATCGTTGCTGTCAAAGCCGGTGATCATCGGTCGTACGGTCATCGGGATGAACTCGTAGTTGTAGCCATAGTAGGGATCCGTACCGACGTCCTGAATGACTTCCTTCAGGGTGTACTTATGGCCGGTGGTATGGATCGTATCGGTGGCCAGGTCCATCTGGCCGGGAGCGATATAGATGTTATGGATCTGCCAGTTGTCGCTCTCGTCCAGCTCGTAGAGTTCGGGGTTTGCGTCTGTGGGATACTTGTGTTCGTCCTCCAGGAGGTAGAAGGAAATCTTCAGCTGGCTGGAGCTGGAGAAGATATCATCCTCGAATGTCTTCTCAAGGCTCATCACCGATTCCGCCAGCGGGACAGCAGGCGGGTTGACATAGTCCGAGGTTTTGGACTGGGGATTCTCCTCCCGGGTGTCCGTGTAAGTCAGGGTGGCGGTGGTATTGGTGTTCAGCACATAGTCGTTACCCTCTTGCACCAGATAATTCCGGATGTTCTGATCCAGCTCATCATACTGTTTCACGCCGTTCTTCAGATCGGCGATCAGATCCAGGGTATACTGGGAGGGATAGGCATCGAAGGTGACAGTGTAGGTGACACCGTCCAGCAGGGTGCCCAAAGAGTTCAGGTTCCAGTCGACCTTACTGTTGGCAAACTGAGCAGTGGGCGGGTTATAGTTGTAGAAGTCGGTGGCTTCCGTCCACTTCAGGTGCAGCTTGTTCAAGTTGTAGCTGCCCTGATAAGTAGCGCTGTGGCTGCTGCTGCCGATGGTCCAGGTGATGGTCACATTGCTGCCGGAGACCGTGGCTGTATACGTCACGTCGTCGCCGCTGACCAGATCCTTCATCTGGAAGGTATAGGATCCGGAGCCTTCCACCGGCTCCACCGGGATATCCAGCCAGTATTCAAAGGTGTCCTCCACCACCAGCAGGTTCGCGATCTCGCCAGTGCTGGTCGTCACCGCGCTGGTGGTTCCGTCGCCGATGGACACCTTCGACACGCCGAGGGTCTGCACGATCTGGTGGAAGATGTCATCGATGGCATGATTCAGAGCGGAGGTATCAGATGCGTTATAGTAGCCAGCAGTACTGAATGTCGTGCCTTCCTGTTCGGCGCTCGGACGGGTTCCCGTCCGGGAATAATACATCAGAGAAGGCAGGTAGTCCGTTTCGTCGCCGAATGCATAGATACCGTAGAACTTGCCCTCGGTGCCTTCACAGATACCATTGACTTGAAGCGCCTCATTCAGGGCAGACCAGTAGTGCGGGCCGCAAGAATCTGTAGGAGCACTTCCTGGCGTGCTGCCGTCATTCTTCCCATCGTGCCTGTAAGGCGCGCCGTCCGTGATAAAGATGACGAAGGTCGGGTCGGCTTTACCCTTTGTGGGGTCTGCGATCTCGGCGTTAATCTTACTGTTCGCATAATCGATGGCCATGATCAGGCCGGCTTCCCAGTTGGTGCCACTGCCGTAGAATGTGCTTGTCGAGTTGTGATGTTGACCATCGCTGTGGAATTTCCCTAAGATGTCTGTTTTGTTATGTGTCCAGTCCTGTACCTCGTGGGCTGCGCTGTTGAAGCGGATCACCGCTTCCTCGATGTTTGACGGATCATTTTGGTTCTGATAGCCAAACAGCGCATTAGTGAAATCATATACAACCTTTTCTCCAGCATCCGCGCGGGTATAACCGGTGTAACGGTCGCCCGTATACACTGAATAACTACCATTGTTATTCCTGTATACAGTTCCCTGATACTGTTCTTCTTCAGTTATGAGAACGTAACGCCCGTTTTCCAGCTTGTAAAGATCAATAAATTGGTTATTCCGGCGGCCCTTAGCACCATATGTACTGCGAGCATTGTAGTTGTACATGGAAGACGAAGCGTCGTATACGATAATAACGTTGACGTTGGAGGCTGTGGAGGAATCCGTATCCGCGTCACCGGTAACGGACAGGCCCAGTCTATAGGTGCCGTCCGACTTCCGTTCCAGCGTTTTGTTGTGGTCGGGAACACTACCCACGTCCCTTGTATCATTGCTCTTGATCTGCACGCTTTTGAGCATCTTCGGCGGCGCTGCATTGAGCTTCAGCTTCGATGTTTCGTTCGTAGTTTTCTGATTCAGCGAGCGGATGGTCCCCAGTGGGCCATATGTATGCGGCGTATTAATAATCTGATACTGATAGATATAGGCCAGGTCAAATTCAGTCGCGTTGGTTTCTGCGATGATAACCTGCGTAATGCCTTCTTCATTACGGAGTGTTTCGCTGTTCAACAGGGATTCTGCGTTCCCTTCCTCACCAGCAAACACGACAAATCCGTCATAAATATCCGGATAGAGCTTCTCGCCGTCATATTCCTTTTCCTCCGCAAACAGCTCCGCATCGGGGTCTGTGGTATCAAACGGCTTCTGATAATCCAGCTGCACGGTGTATCCGCTTACAGGCTGGAAGGGTGCTCCGTCTACCAGAATGCGGAGATTCAGGTACTGGGTGCCAGCGAGGGCAACGTTGCCGTAATTTTCAAACAGCACGTCCGCAGAATGAACCATGCGTGCCAGGAAGTTTTCATTCTCCTGGCCGATCTCGGTGATCTCCAGCTGCGCGTTCGCGGGCACTTCGGTGGGATCCACGAAGTTCAGGGTCACGGTAAAGTCGCTGCCTTCCGCCATCAGGGATTCCACGGTGGTCTTCACGTCCGCGAAGGCATAGATGGAGAAGTTGGCCGCCTCAAAGGTGAAGGTTTCCGTCTGCACGCCGGACTTTACCACGTCCACATTGTACGCTGGCGCGGCTTCTGCACCCTCCGCGGGGGCGGATTCGGTAATGTGCACAACGGTCATAGGATCCGTTCCCATCGCCTTACGGGTCACGGTGACAGTGACGGGGTACAGTGGCTGCACCTTCTCGCCGTTTTCGTCCACAAAGGAGATGTCCACCGCGCTCACACCGGTGATCAGCGAGCTCAGGGCCGACTGCACAGCCGCCACCTGCGCCTCCGTCAACACCGTTGTCTCAAGCACAGGAACAATCCCGGCGGGCAGCGCGCCTTCGGGAGCGTCGATCACAAGAGCGACCCGCTCATCCTCATAGGCGAACTGCTGAACCGGATAGGCATCATTATAATAGGAAGCGATCATCGTCATGTCGCCGGTGACGATCATGTCCTCCGTGGCCTTCACCCGGACGGTGGCGGCCTCGGCAGGAGCTTCCTCGCCCTCGGCAGGAGCCTCCGCTTCCTGCGGAACCTCCACAAACCAGCCAAGGAAGCTGCAGCCTTCAAAGGCCGGGGCCTCGGGCAGCGCGCCAAGGGGTTCACCTACAGACGCCAAAGCGGCGGACAGCGGTGCGATATCGCCGTTCACCTGGGTCTCATAGAGCACGGTGGCGTACTGGGCGCCCGTCACCGATTCGGATACGATGGTGCCGCCATCCTGTTCAGGGTTTTCCTCTCCCTCCGCGGGCTGCTCGGCGGGAGTGGCAGGCTCCTCTGCGGGAGCGACAGCCTCCTCCGCGGGAGCGGCAGGCTCCTCCGCGGGAGCGACAGCCTCCTCCGCGGGAGCGGCAGGCTCCTCCGCGGGAACGGCGGACTCAACAACGGAGACTTCCTGCGGAATCTCCGCGTCGGTCAGTGCCTCCGCCAGCGTAGTCACAGGCAGGGTCTGGAACACCATAAAGAAGGCCATCAAAATGGCCCACAGGCGCTTCAGGCTTCCACGATTGGTCGTCATATCTGTTTTCCTCCATTCAGGAGCATCAGCTCGGGAAGGTCGAGTATCTGCCAATGCCCGGGGCGTACGCCCCGGGACTTATGCGCTTTGTTTGGTGTCTCGGAAGGTGACAGTCGGCTGCCAGCTCCAGACAAGGGTTTCTTCGGCGGCGGTGAAGGTGCGGCTCACAGCGTTGATGTCTTCCACAAAGTGGAAGCCTTCGCCCTGATCGCATGCCCACTTATAGGACAAGGTGTAATCCTCAAAGCCTTCCAGCTTGCTGGTCAGCTCCACCGTCTCGCCCAGACTCCTCCGCCTTGGGAGCCTCGGGTCTGAAGGTTTCAGTCACCGTCTCTGCTGGAGCTTCCGCGGGGCTGCTCTCCCCTCAGGCAGCAGGCTCAGGAGCAGCATCGCAATGGTCTTCTTCATGTTCCTGATCTCCTTTTTGCTTGGGTTCTGTCTGAATAGTTTCAGCTTACGGTCTCATTATAGTAAGAGACGGTTACGTCAGCGGTTACCTGAGGAATGGCAAAATCTTTTTTCGATTTCCGGATGAATAATAAGCAAACTGCCCTGCAGTCATCCATCGTTTCCATCTTTATTCGAATTCAGCATCCTTAATTTTATCAAAATACATATTGATTTTCAAGGTTTAGGACAATCGTCTGCTTTTTCCGATATAGGGCAGAATCATCACGCCTGTGCTGAGTAGATTGTCTCAAAACCTATCTGCTGAAGTATTTTGTATCCTTTATTTCCGGTTCTTTCATCCTGATTTCATCCATTGCCTGCAGTGCTGAAGAGATCCCGGATCTCTGCTATATACGATAGCAGGCAGAACAGTGCTTCGACATCAGCAAAGGAATATCAGGGCTGACGCCATTGCGGGTTCATATGGAGCAGCGGGTCCTGGTTGCCTTCTTCTCTGCCGGATGGCTTTGACTCTCAATCCGGCGATTCAGAAGAGAATGGATCAGTACTTCGAGAACCGGTAAGAATTATTCATGCCCCTGCGCAGCCAGAAGTGCGAAGTGTTCGCAGATCGAATCGTGACTTATGAAGGGCAGCGCGATGCAAACCAGTTCTGCAGGAAGCTGAAGATCGATGATCCGATCAGCTTCAGGAAGTAAAAGAACCTGTGGATTTCATCGGATACCATTCCGCTGCCAGAGGATGAATCGCAGTTACAAAATATACCCGTGAATTCAGGATAAGCCGATTCGAATCAGGCTGGATCAGCCCGGAGCGGAAAACTCCACCCCGGGGCGATCTTTTGCTGTCCGGATCAATCGTAGGTTACTTCCAGCTGCCAGCCCCAGGCCAGCGTTTCAACGCTTGCTGCAAAGGTGTATGTATCAGCTACGGCGTCCTCAACAGGCTCATAACCATTGCCCTTATCGCAGTACCACTGATAGAGAATTGTCTCACAATCTTCAAAACCTTCCAGCTTGCTGGTCAGATAAACCGGTTCGCCTGCTTCCATGATGCGGCGGCGGGAGGTGAAGATCGTCACCTTCTTGGGAGTTTTTGCAGTCTCTGCTGCAGCCTCTTCAGTAACCTCTGTTTCGGATTCCTCCGCAGGTTCTTCAACGGATTCTTCCGCAGGTTCTTCTACAGGTTCTTCAACGGATTCTTCTTCCAGGTCCAGATATTCCAGGTCCAGATATTCAGCAACGTCGTCAATGAAGATGTATCCAAGCTCACCATCAACGACCACGGTGACCCAGTCGCCTTTCATACCAACTACGGTAACCTCAGCACCTTCGGACAGCGTGGAGAAGATCGCAGCCAGACCGTCTGCACCCTCGCGGACGTTCACTTCGTTTTCCCCTGCAAGAGTGATGGTCAGGGGTTCGGTGAGACCCAGAGGTGTCTCATTCTCTTCGATCTCTTCGACTTCCTCACTCTTCTCCGCATCGATGTCCAGAACAATCACTTCATCATCAGCGGTTTCCGCAGCTTCTTCAGCAGCAGGGGCCTCGTCCAGGTTGGCAGGTTCTTCAGCCGCAGGAGCTTCCTCTTTGACAGGCTCCTCAGCAGGAGCAGCGGGATCCGGAATGACGACAACGATCACGTCCTCTGCTTCCGGGTCCTCAGCAGGTTCTTCTGCAGGGGTTTCCTCAGCAGGAGCAGCAGGGGTTTCTTCAGCGGGAACTTCCTGAGCAGGTTCTTCTGCCGGGGTTTCCTCAGCAGGAGCAGCAGGGGTTTCTTCAGCGGGAACTTCCTCAGCAGGTTCCTCTGCCGGGGTTTCCTCAGCAGGAGCAGCAGGGGTTTCTTCCGCGGGAACTTCTTCAGCAGGTTCTTCTGCCGGGGTTTCCTCAGCAGGAGCGGCAGGGGTTTCTTCCGCGGGAACTTCTTCAGCAGGTTCCTCTGCCGGGGTTTCCTCAGCAGGAGCAGCAGGGGTTTCTTCAGCGGGAACTTCCTCAGCAGGTTCTTCTGCAGGGGTTTCCTCAGCAGGAGCGGCAGGGGTTTCTTCCGCGGGAACTTCCTCAGCAGGTTCTTCTGCAGGGGTTTCCTCAGCAGGGGTTTCTTCTGCGGGAACTTCTTCAGCAGGTTCCTCTGCCGGGGTTTCCTTCACAGACAGCGTAAAGGTGAATTCAGCGGTATAAAGCTCGGTGCCGTCTTCGGCAACCAGGTGTGCACGATAGATGAACAGGGTAGCAGCAGCATTGGCTTTGAAGGTGTACTTCTCACCGGTAGCAGCATTTTTCCAGGTTACATCGATATCAGTATCAGTCGTATCGAATGTTTCCCACCGGATGCTGTATCCCATATTGGCATCCTGAATCTTGACCTTCAGGATCACTTCGTCACCCTCATAGATGGGACCCTTGTTCTCCAATTCCAGTGCCAGCTTGCCGGTGAAGACTTTGGTCTGCTCAACAGGTGCTTCGGCTGCAGGCTGCTCGGCGGGAACTTCCACAGCAGGAGCAGGGGCGGGAGCCTCTTCGACAGGAGCAGGTTTCTCTTCCACAACAGGAGCAGGGGCGGGAGCTTCTTCGGCAGGAGCCGGAGCTTCTTCAACAGGAGCAAGGGCAGGCTTCTCTTCCACAGCAGGAGCAGGGGCGGGAGCCTCTTCGACAGGAGCAGGGGCCGGCTTCTCTTCCACAACAGGTGCAGGGGCGGGAGCCTCTTCAACAGGAGCAGGTGCCGGCTTCTCTTCCACAACAGGTGCAGGGGCGGGAGCTTCTTCGACAGGAGCAGGCGCAGGTGCAGGAGCTTCTTCGACAGGAGCAGGCGCAGGCGCGGGAGCCTCTTCGACAGGAGCCGGAGCCGCCTCAGCAGGCTGTTCTTCCACCACGGGCGCGGGGGCTTCTATGACTTCAGATTCTCCCTCGGCATAAGCACCGTGGATCATCCCAGTGAACATCATGACAGCCATCAGTAATGCGAGCGTCATTTTCATGGATCTTACCTCCATATTCAGATTCAGATTTACCAGGTCGTTCGTTTCTTGTTACGGCTTCATTATAGTCAATGGCGGTTACACCATTGGTAATTTCAAACTTACTTTCAAATATTTTTTCTTTGTCCTCTCACAGACATTTTTCGTTCTGGAAATCGTCAGATTTGGGAAATGCCCGGCAGAAGAGGTGCGTCATGTGCTTCATCTTTCTTCTTTCAGGTTTCATGGCACGCAGCCTGCAGCTGCATGAAATCAATTTGCCGCCTGAGCGGATCCCGGACAGAACCCTCATTCACGCTCTCGCCGACGATCCTGTCCATCTGCCATGTTTTCTTTCCTCTCTGCCCGATGTCATGCTGTTTTCAGCTTTCCCGGGGAGGACTGTTTCCGCGGATCAGAACGGAATCCGCAGATTCCCGGCCGCGCTTTTTTCTTCCATGTTTTTCCGTAAAGCCCGGATCATTACCGGAAAAGGCATATCGCCTGTACCGGTCATTCCCGGGAAAACCAGAAAGGTTTCTGCCCTTTCTGAATCTCATTCCTGACAACTGCTTTCCCCGTCCCTTTCCAGCACCGGCGCGTTCAGGCACCGTGCGTTTTCCCTCGTCTCCGTTTCATTCGGGGCAGCTGCTTCTGCCGCAGCCCAATCCGTTCGAAACGTTCTGTATCCCCGTTTGCTTCCATACGTCTTTGCGGCTGAGCACCTCTATGGGTACCTGACAGCTGACAATTCTGTCCCACTGTCATCGCCCATGGATTTTTATCGGCTGCCCTGCTGCTTCACCGCGCCTGGCTCTCCAACCAGAGGCAACAGACCGGAAGCATCCCGGTTGTTCCCCGCATCATACAATTTTGCCATCCAGGACGCGATTTCTGAAGAGTCAATGTGCATGCACATCATCCGTACATTCCCTGTTTCACAATCGACCGCACCAAGCAGATCACCTGGACGACTCTGCAGCAATCCCTTCCTAATTATATATGTGCAGAACTTTCTATCCTGCAAACCGTCCGTTCCTGCTATTCTTATACCACGGACGATATCTATAGGATTATAGCTCTTTGAATTGTTTTGTGTCAATAAACTCCCGCGATTTTTTGTCATTTTTGTCACAGCCAAAAAAACGGTGCAATTCGTCAACACGCTTGAGAAGTGTTGGCAATGACAAGGTACTATTTTGAGCAAGCGGAAGCAGATGCAGAGTCCCAGATCAGCAAAGAAAATGACGATTTAAACTTCCCAGCATGCAATAGAATGTCCCAACTGCCCAGTGCATGTGATCACGTAAAGCCAGGATTGAAAGCAGCAAATGGAAGTCCATTGTTGTTCCTCAGATCTGCAGGCGAATGAATCACACACTGCATCCTTCATCATGATGATTATGTCACGACGCAGGGTTTTCGCGTTTTTACCACACAAAAGGATTTACGCCCCGAACTTTGCTATAAAGAACGAAAAAGGCTGAATGCCGTTCATGGCAGATCATCTTTTTTACGGAAACCCGGCAGCAGTGGAACTCTGCACTTTATCCACCGGCAGTTATGCTCCTATCCCGGTTCACTGCATCAGGCATCCTTTTATGCATCCGGTTCAGCCCCGAAAGCCCGGTAGATATCCGAATAGTCCTCCGGCTGAGCCGGCTCTGGTTCCTTTGCCTCAACGGGTTCATCCGGCTGTTTCTGCACCGCCGCATGCGGAATGTCCCGTCAGTCTGTGCTGCGACGAGCAGACCGCCGGATGAACCCTGCTGAGCACACTGCGGCTGTGGATGCTTCTCCGTGTACCCCATGCCGGGGGAGACCGGCAATCCGCTTTCCTATTCTGCTCTTCTCTTCACAGTTTCCTGACAATGCTATACATATTGTCCGTATTTCGCCGTGATATGTCAATACACTGCACCGTCAGCAGCCGCATGCAGCAGGCAAAAAATCCGCTGCCTGGAATCCGGCCTATGAAAAAACTGAGCAATCCGTTTTTCTCTGTCGTCTGCATCAGGGCCCAAAAGGAGCTGTTTCGCGCGGAACAGCTCCTGTATCTTCCATTTGTTTCTGTTTTCAGATTACTGCCTGACCATGTAATCGTTTGCGACATATCCGGTTCTTCCGGTCACCTTATCGACAACTTTGCTCCAGAGGCGGCCGACAGCGACCACTTCCAGCTCTTCGCCGGCAGCAAGGCGGCGGATGGCCTGGGAAGACTTATTCGGGGAAACGCGCAGACCCACGCTCTTTTCCGGATGTCCCTTGAGAGCCAGTGATCTCACGGTGTAGGGCGTCACAGAAATGAAATTGTTTGCATTCTCAGTGAAATCATACTTGGTGGGCTTGCGGGTGGACAGGAACTTGGTCATGGCATATCCGCTCTTCTGTCCGGCGGTAATGTAAACCCAGCCGGCCGGGCAGACCACATCGGTCTTCACAGTCACTTTGGTGTTGCTTGCGATGCGGTATACAACCGCTCCATTGGGGTTATCACGCACATTCAGGGACTTTCCATCAGGGCAGTGAACATACAGAGTCGTGTTGACAGCAGGGGCTGCGCTGGCAAATACCGGGATCATAAGGCCAACGAGTGTCATGATGGCAAGGATGATACTGATCACTTTCTTCATAATATGTAAACTTCCTTTCAAATTCTTCAGCCTGCTCTGCAGGACTTTTTTTCTTATTGTGCCCGGTGTTTCCGCCTGGCACTATTTAATACGCATGTTTTGAAACCCTGGCAGTGCCCGGTCATTTTTCTTGTCATTTCTTGTCATTTTGTCATTTTTTCCGAAAGCCTTCTGAAACTTCTCTGTGAACTTTCTGCGGCTTTTTTCAGAACAGGATCGTCCTCCGCTCCACTGTCCCATGCCCGTGCTCCGTGTTCTTTCATCCGGACCCGGTTGAGCACAGAGGCAGTGAAGGCAGGCTGCTGCCGTGAGATTTACGGCCTTTTCTCTCCGTTTTTCCTTGCCAATCTGCTCAGAACCATGTATTCTTTAAGCCATCACATCATCCCATGATTTCGACCCAAAGGAAGGATTTTTCTATGAACGCCCCATTTTCATCGTATCTGCAGTCCATCGCTCCGTGTATGAAGCAGGTCATTTCGCTTCTGGGTGCCTCCTTTGACTATGTCAGCATTCTTTCCACGGACTCTGTCGGCTGGCGCATTGCCATCGGCCAGCGCAGCAAAGCCGTCACCAACAGCACCATGACCACCGAGCGCGGCTGCGTGATCCGCGTCTGCCGGGACGGCCTCTATGGTGAATACGCCTTCAACCATTTTGATCCGGAGCATCCCGAACAGATTGCCCAGGACGCCATGGCTGCCTTCCGCGCCCAGCGCGAGCTGCTCTCCCTCACCGGGACCAGGCCCTATGCAACCCCCGCGCTGCCCGATGAACCCTGCGATCTGTTCACGGAATTTGCGGCGCAGGAGCTCCCGGAAAACACGGACCAGAAGGCCCTGATCGACCGCCTTTCCCGGCTTTCCGATCTCGCCATGGAAAAGGGGCAGCATCTCATTGAGTGCCAGGTTACCGCACAGTCCACGCATATCAGCAAGATGTTCCTGAGTACCCGGCGGGATCTGCGTCAGAGCTATATCTATTCCGAGGGCTCCATCGTGCCCATCGCCTTCCATGACGGCAAAAATGTATACACCCACGTTTCCGTCGCAGGACGTGAAGGCCCGGAAATCTTTACCGCGCTGGAGGGCAAGCTGGATGAGAGCCTGGAGATCATCCACGATCTGCTCCGCGCCGAGCGCGTTGTTCCCGGGGAATATGACGTCATCACCTCCCCTGAAGTCACCGGCCTCATCGCCCATGAAGCCTTCGGCCACGGGGTGGAAATGGATATGTTTGTCAAGCACCGCGCGCTGGGAAGCAGCTATATCGGGAAGCGCGTGGGATCCGACCTGGTCACCATGCATGAAGGCGCAAAGTGCGCCGTGAATGTCACCAGCTATGCCTTTGACGATGAGGGCACCCTGGCCGGCGATGTCACGGAGATCGACCACGGCATCCTGCGGACCGGCATCTGTGATGCGCTCTCCGCCCTGCGCCTGGGCACACAGCCCACCGGCAACGGCAAGCGCCAGAATTTTGAACACAAGGTATACACCCGCATGACCAACACACTCTTTGACTCGGGCACCTCCTCCCTTGAAGAGATGATCCGGTCCGTATCCCACGGCTATCTTCTGCGCGGCATGCAGAGCGGCATGGAAGACCCCAAGCACTGGGGCATTCAGTGCATCGTTGAGCGCGGATATGAGATTGTCGACGGCCGCCTCACCGGCCGTGTGGTCTCTCCCCTGATCATGACCGGCTATGTCCCGGACCTGCTCGGCTCTGTCTCCATGCTTTCCTCCGACCGCGAGGTGTTCGGAAGCGGCGGATGCGGGAAAGGATACAAGGAATGGGTCAAGGTAGCCGACGGCGGTCCCTGCCTGAAGACCCGCGCCCGTCTGGGCTAAACAGCATCACTTCATATTGGAGGTTTTTGTATGTCGCCGTATCTGCTGCCTCTCCTCAATACCTGCGGTGCGGATGCCTGGGAACTCACCGAAACGCGCACCGAGGGCTGGGAATTCTATTTCATCCGGCATGCCCTCGACCAGCACCGCGTCCTGAATGTCACACATACCACGGTCAAAGTCTTCAGGAAAAGTGAAGACGGAGCCTTTCTCGGCTCCGCCTCCGGTGAAATCCATGAGAGCGCTTCGGAAGAAGAGACGAAAGAACTCCTCTCCCGCCTGCTCTTTCAGGCCTCGCTGGTCCGCAATCCGGTGTATGCACTCAACACGCCGAAGCCTGTCGAGCCCCTGAACCTTTCTCTTCCGGATATTCCCTCCATGGCCCGGGATTTCATCGAGGCCATGCGGCAGGTCCCGGAGACCCCCGGGGAGAGCATCAACTCCTATGAGATTTTCGTGCATCTCCGGACACGCCATTTCATGAATTCCAACGGCATTGACCTGACCGAGACGGTTCCTGACAGCATGATTGAAGTCGTCGTCAATGCCCGCGCAGAGGAACATGAGATTGAGCTTTACCGCTCCTATACCTCCGGCACCTGCAGCCGGGATGACCTGATCCGGGATCTGACCGATACCCTGCGCTTCGGCCGGGACCGCCTGCACACAGTGCCCACTCCGCCCATCTCCACGGCCCCTGTCATTCTCTCCACATCGGCTGCTGTCGATGTCTACCGCTATTATATCGAGCGCATGGGTGCTGCCATGAAATACCGCCGCCTGTCCGACTGGGAGATCGGGCAGAAGGTCTGCGATGCGCCGCTGACCATAGAAGCCCTGCGCACCCTGCCCAATTCTTCCGGCAACCATGCCTTTGACCCGGAAGGCGCGCCGGTGCGCGATCTTCTGCTCATCGAAAACGGCACTGCCCGCGCTTTCTGGGGCAGCAGCCAGTACGCCGGATATCTCAGGCTGAAGGATGCCTTTATTGCGGAGAACTTCCGCGTTTCCGGCGGCACGCAGGACGCGGCTGCCCTTCGCACCGGAAACTATCTGGAAGTGGTTGAATTCTCCGATTTCCAGGTGAATTCCATGACCGGGGACATCGCCGGTGAAATCCGCCTGGGTTACTGGCACGAGGGTGACCGGACCACCATTATCTCCGGCGGCTCGGTATCCGGTAATATGCGGGAGACCCCGCTGAGCTTCTCAAAGGAGACCCGCCAGTACGATACCTGCCTGATCCCCTCCGTGACCCGGCTCGAAACCATGCATATCACCGGCATTGACCCGGCCTGATACACCCGAAGACACAAAAAAGAGACGCAGAGATCCGTGATTTCCACGAAACCTCTGCGTCTTTTTCTGTTCATTTACCGGACCCGGGTCAGGGTCGCCGCATCAATCTTGCCCCATGCGCCGGCACCGCCGCAGCGGACATACACGCCGACGGTCAGGCTGCCGCCTTCCTCCACCTCGGTTTCGCATACGCCTTCATGCCATGCGTTCCACGCGGTGATCTGCAACTCGCATTTGGCACTGACTTCACCGCCTTTTTTGATATAGGCAAAGCTTTCATAGTCCCCCGCGTCGCCGCCCATGATGGAGACGACAAAGCGATATGTACCGGCCGGCAGGTTATCCACGGTCTGCTCGAGCCGGAAGCCGACATGATCCTTTGCCGCGCTGTAGAAGTGGTAGTGTTTCGTCCCGTCGAGGGAATCGGATTTCTTTTCCTCAATATACAGCTGCTCTGTTCCCCCGAAATTGTCCGTCACCCATTCGCCCGTGTCTTCGCCTTCAAAATCCCCGTTGATGAGATAGTTGAAGTTGACCATGCGGATGTGCAGCGTGGCCGGCATGCCTTCAGCCATCCCCTGCACTGTGTATTCCGCAGGACCCGAGGCCTTCATGGCGGCCGTATCGACCGCTTCCCAGGTGACCGGGATATCGACCCGGCTTCCGTCGTTCATGACAGCAGACACCGTTTCCGGCAGCGCAATCTCCCCGGCCAGATCACAGGTCAGTACCGGATCGTCAATGGCATCCGGCCGGACTTCCACTTCCTGGCCTGTCCGCAGAAGCCGGAAGGTCGCCAGGGAAGGCAGTGCCCTGCCTTCAAAATCAAACATCGCCTGATTTTCGCATGCACATCCACCATAGTATTTGCCTGCATCGACCGGGTCATACGATCCCGCAAAGCTCGACGCCCATCCGGAGCCGTACGTTTCCCACAGGCGGCTGTTTTCCTCAAAGCTCTCCGTGCCCACGGGAATCCATGCGCCTTCCCACCAGCACACCCCGATGCCGCCCGCCTCCTGTACGGTGCGGACCACATCCTGCAGTTCGTTGGACTGTCCCTGCACGGTCACCGGCCAGTACTTCTCATAGCCTCCGCCCTCGCCGATGGTGTTCCCGGAAAAGTCACCGTCCTCCAGCGTATAGGCATAACTGGTCTCCATGACCATGACTTTTTTGCCGTACGTTTCGGCAATCTCCCCGAGCACCCGCCCGAGATTGTCGAGCGTGCCATGCCAGTAGGGATAATAGCTCGTCCCGAACACATCATAGTCCAGATCATAGTAGGCCAGTTTGGAGGCGTAATTCAGCATCGTGTCGGCACTCTCAGGATTGGTGAAATGCACCGCCACCAGCGCATCCGGGTATACTTCCCGCACGGCCCGGCTTCCGGCCTTCATCAGATGATGCACAATATTCATCCAGATCCGCTCGCCGCACATCCTGCCGTTTGTCTCGTTGCCCAGCTGCACCATGCTGACCCGGATGCCCTCTGCCTTGAGGCGGTTGAGGCAGTCCGCTGTGTAGGCATACAGCGCTTCCGCCTTGGCTTTGATACTCATGCCTTCCCATGCCTTGGGCGCCTGCTGTTTGGATGGATCCGCCCAGAAGTCCGAGTAATGAAAATCCACCAGCAGCGGCAGGCCGTACGCGGCGGCCCGTCTGCCGATCTCCACAGCGGCTTCGATGTCGTTGTTTCCGCCGCCGTAACCGTTTCCCTCACTGTCGAAGGGATCATTCCAGACCCGGACACGGATCAGATTGACCCCGTTTTCGCTCAGCAGCGCAAACAGATCCTTTTCCGTGCCGTCCGCATCCCTGTAGCGGACACCGGAAGCCTCCAGGGACAGAACCGATGACACATCCATGCCGAGAAAAAAGTTTTCCGGGAGACCTTCCACTTTCCGGACATAGAGGTCCGACGCCTGTGCGCCGACGCACAGGAAAAGCATCACCAGAATCAGGATACCGGCTGTTTTCCGCATAGTTCTCACCTGCTCCTTCTCTCAGCGGATGAAGTTGGTACCGATGCGCTCTTCCCTGCGCGGAAGCTGCACGCCCTTTTCCTTTCCTGCCTGAATGCATTCAAGGAGCCAGGCCATATTTCTGGCCAGCGTGCGCATCGTCTGCAGACCTTCCGCATCCTGCTGCACTTCAGCAGGTGTGTTCCCGTGCACCATGTTCCAGTACTGGGAAGAAACCACCGGCATCTGTGAGATGGTGAAATACTTGTTGAGCACATCAAAAGACGCTGTTGTGCCGCCGCGCCGGGCCGAAACCACCGCAGCCCCGGGCTTATAAGCCATCTCGGACCCGTAATTCCAGAACAGACGGTCCAGGAAGGCGATCACTTCCCCTGAGGGGGAGGCATAATACACCGGGGACCCGATGATGAGGCCGTCCGCCTCCCGCATCTTTTCCCCGACTTCCTTCACGGCTTCATTGATCTTTCCGTTGACAGCCCGGTTTCCGATGAAGATCAGTTCACTTTCCACACCGCATGCATCCAGTTCCCGCGCGATCTCCTCCAGCGCAGTCCTGGTGCATCCCTTTTCCCTGCGGCTTCCATTGATCAGGATAACTTTCATATGCTCTCCCCCAGTCAGAACAGAATAACTGTTTATAGCATATTCTTTTCTGCGCATTTCGGCAAGCTTTTTTCCTCCGTTCGTTCCCTTTGACGGCGGCGGGGAAAGTGGATAATCGAGCCTTGGAAAAACTCGATCAAAAACGAATGCTAAAGAGTGGAAGAAAATGGTGCAGTGCATGATGCCTACACTATTTTCCACGTTGACTAGCTTTGTTTATACGAATAAAATGAGCATGATCGGGAAACATGAAATACACCCAGTCAAAAAGTGGCGACATGTCGCCACAATTCCAGAGGATAAATGGAACTGGATCAGGGTAGCATCCACGTCGCACAGTACTTGACTAAAATGCCGCCGAAGAAGCAACTGGAAGAAAAACTGGCAATAGCCATTGCCAACGCAAAGGAACAGTTGGGACAAAGATAACCGCTCATATGATCACCCGCACGAGAAAAACGCCCAGTACGAAATAACCTGTACCGGACGCTGTTTATCGCGCATATGTCACAGTTTCCCGATTGCCACACCTTGTTATATCCTATGATATTCTTGTCATTGTTCTTGCCCTTATAAGCCGCGCAGGCGTTATAGAATAGAAACGGTGTAGTTTTTTTGAAGTACCTTCCACTTACGGCTTCACCGTTGAAGTGGGTGATTCTCCTCTGAGACCCCCCGCAAGCAACTCAGCCGTATGCGTCAGGTTTCACGCTTTGAATCCTCTCAGACTCTCGACATGTTTCGGGTGCTTCCCACCCGATTTTTCAGGTTGCGTTATTGAAGGTTTTGAACCATCAGACACGCTCCATGACGAAGTTCCGGATCACCACACGCGCCCGGTCATTATCCCCGCCAGACAGGTTCCGGATTTTGGCTTTCAACTGCGTAGCTGTCTTGATCATAGCATGACCTCCGTATAAGTTTGTACTTCATCCTCAACGCCGAGCGCCTTGGCGTATTGCATCAGATTTCCAAGATTCTTTCCACTTGAACTCATGTACTCCCTGACAGCAGTCTGGAATGTTTGCATTTCAAGGTTTTTCTTTGCCCTGATGATGTCACACATCGTCCGTTCCCGGTCGTAAACCGGCACCTCGTTGCCAAAGGATGTCTTGACATGGATGACTCCCATGCCATACCACTCCGGCTTCGTATGGATCACCCGAACACCTTGTTTGGCGATATGCGTGGAATTATAGTTTTTCGGTACGGTTACTGTAGTGACGGAAGGCTCCCTGTCCATGAGCGTGTACAGGTAAAGAGCGCTCTCATGAGAAAACACAACCTTGCTATTTCTGGCAGAGAGCAGATAATAATCATCCTTCCAGGCATCCTCTGCCATATATACGCCGTGTGCAATTCTTTCCAGACCTCTGGTTTCAACATAATTTGCCAATGTTTTCTTGGAAACACCGTGGTCGAGCACAACAGCGGTCAGCAGATAACCATTGCCTTCTTCCACAAGCTGATCCAGAACTTCAAACTTACCCAATTGCATCACCTCCTCCGAAAAACAAGTTCCACTTTCTCGCTATCAATCCTATCATAAGATGGCGAGAAAGTGAACCTGGATTTTTCAGAATAACAGAATCTTTGAAGCATCTATCATCAGTCCTTTTGAAGTATTGTTTACAAAAAGCATGAAAAAACCAGACCGAACCAAAATGAAAAAACAGGCCCGCATGGGATACAGATGTGCCGTCTGCTGATTCGCATCGAAAACGCACTTACCAACGAAACTCAGAACTCACCAACGAAACTACACTCCCCAACGAAACCCGGGAGTAACTTTGGGGAGTGAAACGATCCGAAACCGGCGGTATGGGGCCGACTAACAGAGTCGAAGAAAGAAGATGACCAGGGTGCTGAAACCCTTTAATTTACAAGCATTGTTCATATTCCTTTGTTTCAAAGTGCTCTGGTCACAGAGGGGCAATCTGGTCGATTACATCTGTAATTGCTTCAGCGGAAATACAGAGCTGCGCTGCATCTCTGATGATGACATGCGTCTGATACCATCTGAAAGAAAATTCTGTCAGATGGCATTTTCAATATTCACTCATAACTGACTCTTTTCACGTCCAGATGGACCCGTGAGCAGTCACCAATCATCCTCTGAACTGTTAATTTCCGTCCGATTTTCTTGACTTCATCGTCCGTTTTTGGTATCTTTAAGACAACGGAAGGAGGCTGATTCTATGTCAATCACAGCGACCGAACTGAAAGCCAACCTCGGCAAGTATCTCCTACTTGCCACTACAGAAGATATTTTCATCACTCAATACGGAAAGATTGTCGCCAAACTCACAAACCCGTTTCAGAATCGTGTGGAGATTGCCGAGTCGCTCTTCGGAATTCTTCCCCAGACCATGACGCTTGAAGAAGCGCGAGAGACGAGGTTAAACGAGGCATGAGAGTTTTGTTAGACACAAATGTCATTGTGGATGTCCTGCAACGACGAGAACCCTGGTTTGCGGATGGCCAGAAAATCTTCTATGCGATTGCCAATCAGCAGATTTCCGGCTGCATCACGGCCAAAGAAGCTGCTGACATTCATTTCTTTACCCGCAAGCAATTTACAGGTCAGGAAAATGTTGACGCAAAGGCACGGCAGGTCATGACGAAGCTGTATGCACTCTTCGAGTTAATTGATACGCTCGGCATCGACTGCCAAAATGCGATCGCAATTGAGAACAGCGACTATGAAGATGCCATCATGATTGAAAGCGCAGTACGTTCCGGGCTTGACTGCATCGTCACCAGAAATCCTGAGCATTTCAAAGTGTCTCCAATTCCTGTTTACTTACCCTCGGAGTTTGTACAAAAGCTGAACGGGCTATATACCTGAATTTCATCCCTCCCAGTCATTGGCTGAGAGGGATTTTTTCTCAGATTCGATCCTCATCAGCTTGCATTGTCTGCTCCATCCACTCCATGGAGTTGCGGTTGCCCTCACTGATCATATCGCAGACTGTTCCCATAGTCACAAGGTCCAGCTCAGAGATGAGCTGCAGATTTGGTTTCAACCGAAAAAACAGAAGCATACAATGGCTTTAAAAAAGCAACATTCAGGTCACACTGAATGCTGCATGAGAAAGACAGTTTACATATGGCCGTTCATAATGGCCGTTACCAGGGCCCCGTTATTGAACAGCGGCGCGAGTTTTGAGGCCTGCACCACATCATTGACGGTATCCAGGGGAACAATGGTCTGCACCAGCGGCAGCAGTGCAAAGAGCACAAAGACCAGAATCATGCCGCGCAGGAGTCCGAATACCCCGCCGACCAGGCCATCGAGCTGCTTGAGAACCGGCAGGCGGAAGATGGCGCGGATCGCGCTGAGCACCAGGGAAATCACAAGGTAAAGGGCCACAAAGCAGACAATGTAGCACAGAATATTCGTGCTTGCGCTCATGACCGTCTGACTCACATAGCTCGAGACGCTCTCCGAGGCCCCGTACACCTGACTGGACAGGTTGCTCCTGAGGACATTGGAGATGGATTCGGGCAGCCCGGCCTTATCAACCACGTCCGCGATGGACTGCGCGGTCATGCTGCCCACATTCATGATCGAGGTGGCCAGGTCGCCGATCCTGCTGGAGGCATCCGTATAGGTCAGAAGCGTTCTCTGCAGTTCCGGATTGTTCGCGATATACTCCGTCAGTTTCGGATAGAGCATAAAGGATGCCACCACGGAAATCAGGCAGCCGCCCGTATTGAGCACCGAGGAAATGAATCCTCTGTAAAAGCCGAAAAGCACACTGACCCCGATAATTCCCAGGATCACATAATCCACAATATTCATGGACGCCTCCGTAAATTATTGGATTGCCGGCTGCTTCTTCCTCGCCTCGGTCAGAACCGGGTCATGATCCCCGCCCGGCGCATGCAGTTCGTTGATCTTATCGATTTCTGCCCGGCGCAGCGGCGCACAGCAGTATGTGCATGCCTCCAGGGAAGCAAACGGCTCTGTCTCCAGTTCGCCATAGGTGAACGGACTGAAGGTGAGCCCCTTCGCAGCATTGCATGTTTCATGCGTATGATAATACTTGCCGTGCTTCGGGTTGTAATACAGCGGCGTATCATCTGCGGGATAACTGTACTGCCGGCCCTGCCAGTCCTCCCAGATCACGATTTTCATGTTGTCCTTCTTGTTGCTCCAGATCCACTTCATGTTGGTGCCTTCCGGCGTTCTCTTTCTCTGCACGCGGATGCATCCGTGGCTGCTGCGTGTGCCGAGCTTGTATTCGGTGGTTGAATAATTTTTCGTGTCGTCGGCATTTTTCATATGCGGCACTTCATGGATCAGGTCACCGTTATTGAAGCGGATCCCCATGGAACAGTACAGATTGTCCGAGCGGAATTCACCGACGGCCGGGATCTGAAGAAGGAATTCCCCGCTGCGCGTCTCGTTGTACGGCTGCCGCGCATTGGCGAGCCCTGTGGAAACCAGCAGCGTGGAAAACAGGGCGCCGTCCTTAAAAATATACATGCGCTGTGTCAGTTTGTCCACAATCAGCGCGATTTCCGGGTCGGGGTTCACGGTCCTGAGCATGCTCGTCTGCACATAGCCCTGCACCAGCAGGTTCCACGCCTTGACTTTGCTGTCATGGAAGGAAGAGGAATAGCATTCGATCAGAGACCATCCGTTGTCGAGGGTTTCCAGAACATGGACACCCTGCGTCGCGCAGGTGACCACGCCCACGCCGCCTGCATCCTCGCTCGGCTCGGCGCGGATGACAACCTGCGTTTTCTGCGCGTTCTTTTTGCCGGTGTCCACCACGGTCACGGGCGTCATGAGCATCTTCCAGATGGTTTCCTCGTCCGAGATGTCCATCGGGGTCGTCCAGTAGTTCAGCTCAGGATCCTGTCCCGCGTACGGGCTGCCGTAACTGGGCGTATACTGCCTCTGGTCAGCGGCTGCCTGCACAGACGCGTGCGCATCAAACCCGGACGCCGTCACGTGAGGTCCCTCGGCCTCCGCGCTCAGGCCCTCGTAGTCTGTCAGAACCAGAAACAGATCAAACTCGCCGTCCCGCGCATTCTCCCCCGACCAGGTGATCGTCTGCACGCCCTGAACGACTTCTTTTTTCAGGAGCGTTGTCATGCCCGCCTCTCCGCCGGCCATCAGGGTCAGTGTACCCTCACAGTTCACATGGACGTCGAGGCTGAGCCCAACGTCCGGGGAGAGCGTACTGCCCTGCGATTTGACGTCCAGAATCAGCGGGATCACCGGGCCGATCGTGACCGGGGTTTCCGCGGTCCGGCCATTCTGGATGAGCACCAGCACCTGTTCGCCCTCCGGCGCAGGAACATTGCTGTAGGTGCCGTTCCACCAGACACCGTTGTGCCCGGCTGTCACTTTCATTCCTGCCGCAACGACGGAAACCGTCTGTCCATCCTCTCCCCGGAGAATCAGGTCAGCCGTCCCTGCCTCCGGTACATAAAATGTAATCAGAACTGCCTGTCCGGGGCGGATCGGCCCGGTCAGCGGATCAATGCTGATTCCCGAGGCCATGCCCTGAAGGCATGGCCAGAAAACAAGGAAGAAAAGCAGCACCGGAACCCATATTCTGATCTTTCTCATGTTCTATCCCTCATTATGCTCAGGTCGCGAAGTGTCTTTATGCGTTTCTCTTTTCGTTCTTTTGTTCCATCCAGCCCGGCAGGTCTTCCGCATGGATCAGGCGGATGCTGCACGGCTCTTGTGTGAACCGCCCTTCCGGATCCAGAAGGCACGTCTTCGTGCCGGCCGCACGCCCGGCCTGAATATCCAGCGGACGGTCACCGACCATGACCGCCTCCTCCGGCGCAATCCCGGCCCTGCCCAGCAGGTACCGCAGGCTCGTCGGGTCCGGCTTTCTCGGAAACCCCATTTCCGCCGTCACGGCATCCGCAAGATAGCCATCCAGGTGATGGGCTCTCAGGCCCTCCAGGGCCGTTTTGTCCCTGTGTGTGCACAGCATCTGCCGGATGCCCATGGCATGAAGCCGGGCCATGGTCTCCGGGATGCCGGGAAGCGGCAGTGCCCGGGAAAAATGCAGCCGCTCAAAGGCGCGGAAATCCCGCAGCAGCATCACCGGATCCGTTTGGAAGCGCGCGGCGCACGCCTCCACGGCATACGAAAGCGTTTCCTTCATGGCGCTGAGCAGCCATTCCTTTTCCGCCTTCAGCCCGTGCACGGCGAGCGCGTCGTACAGACAGTCGGTCATCATCGGATAGGTGTCCATCAGCGTGCCGTCATAATCCCAGACCACAGCCTGCATCCATGCGTCCCTCCCTGATACAACGAATCTCCTGCGCATACCCTTCCAGCTCATTGGGCGTTTCCAGCACAAAGGGCAGACCACAGAGTCTGGGATGCCGGGTCACCGCCAGCAGCGCGTCAAACCCGATCATGCCCATGCCCAGTTTTTCATGCCTGTCCTTTCTCGAGCCGCAGGCATTTTTGGAATCATTCAGATGCACCGCATACAGCCTGTCCAGGCCGATCTCCCGGTCGAACGCCTCCAGCACCCCGTCCAGGTCGGACCGGATATCATACCCGGCATCCCAGACATGGCAGGTGTCGAGGCACACGCCCATGCGCTCTGTATGGCGCACGCGGGAGAGGATCTCCGCAATCTCCCCGAACGTCCCGCCGATTTCACTGCCCTTGCCCGACATGGTTTCCAGGAGCACCGTGACCTTTCCGTCCCCGGTGAGCACTTCATTGAGTGCGTCCGCGGTTCCGGCCACGCCCTGCGCGGTTCCCCGCCCGGTATGACTGCCCGGATGAAAATTGTACAGGGCACCCGGGACATCCTGCAGTTTTTCCAGGTCCTCGGCCATCACGCGCAGCGCAAACTCCCGCGTGCCGGGCGTGGCGGAGGACGGGTTGAGCGTATACGGCGCGTGGGCGATGATCTGCCCGATCCCGCCCGCTTCTGCCAGCACCCGGTATGCCTCCAGGTCTTTCTTTTCCCAGGGCCGGCTGTTTCCGCCCCGCGGGTTTCTTGTAAAGAACTGAAAGGTATTGGCCCCGATGCGCTTCGCTTCCTCCGCCATATGTGCAAACCCTTTGCTGCACGACAGGTGGCAGCCGATCCGAAGCGCCGTCACGGTGCGCGGGTGGTACCGGGAACGCTCGGGTGCATCTCGGTAAAGGTTCTGTAATGGTCCTCGGTATAGAAGACCAGGCCGTCATTGGAGAAGATGATCCGGTAGGCGTTGCGCCTGCCTTCGGTGTAGTAGCAGTCGCACTCATAATACTGCCGGCCGCTCTTCCTTGGCAGAAGGCCTTCATAGTTGCCGAAGCGGTCCCCGCCGATGGACATGCCCGGCGCGACATCGCTGACATAGTTTTTGTACGAATCCCAGCCCAGGGCCTGTGCTTCCTTCTTGGTCAGGAAATTGTCCGGCAGGCGGCCATATACAAAAAGGTAGTCTGCAATCGCCTGGGGCTCAATGATCGGGCCGGCTTCTTCCGCCTCCTCTGTGATTTCAGGGGCCGGGGTCTTTGTGGGCTTCGGCGTTTTGGTCGCCTGCGGCGTCGCCGTGTTCTTTTTCTTCTTTTTGCTTTTGGCTGTCTCCGTCCAGCCGGTCCGCTCCGTCAGCCCCGCGGCTGCGGCAGCCCGCTCGAGGACGGGCGAAAAAAGAACCATCAGGACAAACAGCAGGGCGATCAGGCGCCGCATCATCTGTTTCACCGAAACATCCATCCCTTCTTACTTGTGATACCTCTCTCCCGAGGCGATCTTCATGGCCCGGTAGATCTGCTCGTAGAGCATGACCCGCGCCAGCTGGTGGGGAAATGTCATTCTGCTCATGCTGAGCTGCTCGTCCGCCCGCCCGATGACCTCCTCCGAGAGGCCCAGGGAGCCGCCGATCACAAAGACAATCGAGGAGCGCCCCTGCACGGTGAGCTGCGTCAGATGCCGGCTCAGCGCCTCGGAATCCCGCATCGTCCCCTCAATGGTCAGGGCAATGACGTAATCCGACGGCCGGATCCGGGCCAGCAGCTGCTCGCCCTCCCGCTTTTTCACCGCGTTTTCCAGCGCTTCCGAGGCATGCGCGGGCTCAGCCAGGTCAGGCACCTCGATCTCCTCAAACTTTCCGTATCGTGAAAGCCGCTTGCGGTATTCATCCGCCATCTGCCTGTAGGGCTTTTCCTTCATCCGCCCCACGCAGAGGATGCTCATGCTCATACCAGGTTCACAGGCTTTCCGGCCAGGTAGGCCCTGAGATTGTCAAAGACGATGCGCAGACGCTCATCCATGGATTCCTCCGTGGCAAAGGCCGTATGCGGCGTCACAATCGTGTTCGGGGCCGAGAGAAGCGGCTCGGAAGCGCTCAGCGGCGGTTCTGCGTCAAACACATCAATGCCGGCACCGGCAATCCATCCCTCTTTCAGGGCACGGGCCAGGTCTTCCGTCCGGACCACAGGCCCCCGGGCCACATTGATGAGCAGGGCACTCTTCTTCATGGAGCGCAGCTCGTTTTCTCCGATCAGCCCGCGCGTCGAGGCATTGAGCGGGCAGTGGAGCACCACAATATCCGACTGCGCAAGCAGTTCACCCAGCGGCATATGCGGAATCCCGTCCCGCTCCCCGGATGTGCATTTCGCGCTCGTTCCCACTACCCGGCAGCCGAACGCAGAGAGAATGCGCGCCGTGTGCAGGCCGATTTTCCCTGTGCCCACAATGCCGACCGTCTTTCCGGCCAGCTCACGTGCGCCGATGCCGGCCTTCGTGCCGCCGCTTCTCGCAGCCCTTTCCTGCGCCGGCAGGTTCCTGAGCAGCGAGAGCATCATGCCCACCGCCAGCTCCGACACCGCGCGGGTGGAGTAGCCGCTGGCATTGGACACGGGGATCTGTCTTTCCCGCGCCGCATCCAGGCCCACATGGTCCACGCCCGTGAAGGCCACATCGATATACTTCAGATTCGGGCTCTCGCGGATCACATCCGCAGGGAAGGGCATGTTGGCGAGAATCACCGCGTCGGCGTCAGCGCACTCTGCCCGAAGCGTGTCCCTGTCCGTGGTCCGGTCATAGCAGACAAAGGTGTGTCCCTGACTGCACAGATCCTGCATTTCTTCCTCCAGCCTGGCTTTGGAGACGCCAAGGCTTTCCAGTATCGCAATCTTCATATTCGTTTCCTGCCTTTCGGTAGTTTGACGTGTCAAATACTTAACTTATTTTATTTTCTGCTTTTCTGCGTTTTTTCCTGCAAACGTGCGTGTGCATGCCTGAAATTCTCAAGTGCGGCCTGCCCCTCGGCAGTGACCGGCCTGATCCATGTGCCCCGGTAGAGGTGGATCTGCATGAGGACAAACCGCACCGGTTCATCCGCAAAGCAGCAGGCAAAGATCACAAGGAACGGCGCATGCAGCCCGAGTCCCGTCCAGGTTACCAGCGGGAGAACCATCATATACATGAAGACAATTTCCAGCACGGTCCCGTACACAGCATCCCCGGCTGAGCGGTACGTGTCGTTCTGCGTCCAGTTGCCCATGCGGATGACCGAGGCCGCTGCGTAGATCATGAGCATGCCCCGGCAGATGGCCAGGCTTTCCCCCTCAAGCCCCATCGCCTGAAGGACCGGCCGGTGCACAAGCAGGAGGCACACGGCAATCACGCCGATGGTGCCCATGCAGAGGTAAACCAGCCGCCTCGCCCGCTCATACGCTGTCTCCAGGCGGCCTGCACCGACCTCTTTGCCCACCAGCACCGAGGCCGCATTGGAAAACCCGGCAAAGAACCCGATGATCAGGCCTTCGAGCGTGCGGAACACAGCCGTCGCCGCGATGGCGTTTTCACTCTGGCGCCCGAGCACCATGTTGATCACCATGTTGCCCACCCCGATCAGGACCTCGTTGGCCAGGATCGGACCGCACTTGCGGAAATAGGAAGCCGCAAACGCTTTTGTCCATCGGAAATGCCGTCTCACCGCTGTCAGATAGGTATAGCCGCCTGACCGCGCGAGGAAATAAATCAGCGCAACATTGACCATGGCGGAACACACCGTCGCGAGCGCCGCGCCTTCCACGCCCATGCGCGGAAACCCGAGACGTCCGCCGATGAGGCAGTAATTGAGAAAACAGTTCACCACAACCTGCGCCATGCCGCCGTAGAGCGGAATGCGCACGCGTTCCGTGCTTCTCAGAAGCGCAGCCGCCGCCATACCCAGCACGCTCAGCGGATAGGAAAGCGCTGCAATGCGGAGATACCGGATCCCGATTTCCGAAATCGCGGCCTTGTCCGTATACATGGCAAGCACAACACCCGGGAACAGGGTGCCCATCAGGCAGAACACGAAGGCCACGGTCATCATGCACACCAGCGTCATGCCGTAGGAGCGGTGAATGCCTTCCTCGTCCTTTGCTCCCCAGTACTGCCCGAAGAACAGCATGCCGCCGCCGACAAACCCCCAGTACCCCGAAAACATCAGGGAGGAAAACTGCGCACACAGTCCCACCGCCCCGACGCTCATCGCGCCCAGCCCGGCAATCATCATCGTGTCAATCATGCTGCCCGTCGTCATCAGCAGGTTCTGCAGGGCAACCGGCAGCGCGATCGCCGCCGTTTTTCCAAGGAATTCCCGCCAGGGAAACTTCTCTCTCACCTTGTCCTCCCTCCTCCAAATGCAACGGTATGATAACGCATGGAAAACCGCTCTGCAAGAACTTGTGTGTCTCTCACCTGTCCATCCGCAAGATTTGGATGTTTGTGACATTCGGTTCGGAATTTATGTCAAATTATGACACACTTTCTTGACTTTTTGCAATACTTGTCTTACAATCACTCTGTAACTTTATGAACACCGGGGATTTTCCCCGTTCTTTACAGGAGGCTTGTTTATGGGACGCACTTTTCAAAGGCTGCTGAGTGCATTCTGCGCCCTGGTGATCGCTCTTTCCGTCTGCGCATTTGCCCAGGCGGCACGCCTGACCTTCCCGTTTGACACCATTGCGACCGATACGGTCAATATGCGCAGGTCGGCCAGTGCCAATGCGGTCATTCTTGAGCGCGTTGCCAAGGGCGATACCGTCACCGTGACGGGCGAAAGCGGAAATTATTTCAAGGTGACCTACAAATCCCGCACCGGCTACATCCTCAAGACCTACCTGTCCACGGAAACGGAGAATATGGTGACGCCTGCGCCGACCGAGATTCCGGTGGCCTCGGGCTATCCCTATGAGACGGTCACCACCGACAAGGTCAATCTGCGCTCCCGGGCCTCCCTGTATGCCAGCATCCTCAAGAAGATCCCGAAGGGGGCTTCCGTCACCGTAACCAAGATCACCGGCTCCTGGGCCGCGGTCACCTACGGAACCCGTTCCGGATATGTGAAGAAGGATTATCTGGCTGTCAACACAGTGGCCAAGGCAACACGCACCCCGAAGCCCACCGCGGTCCCGACACCCATTCCGACCCTTTCCGCTCAGGAAAATGCGTCCAATTATCCGGTGCTGCAGGCGGGAAGCAGCGGTTCTGCCGTGCGTGCCCTTCAGGAAGCCCTGACTGAACTCGGTTTCTATTCGGGCAAAGTGACCTCCACGTTTGATGCCGCCACCACCCAGGCCGTCCTCGCCTTCCAGAAGAAAAACAAGTATCCTGAGACGGCTGTCGTCGACGCCAACCTCCAGGCCTTCCTGTATTCCGGAAAACCCCTCAACTCCAGCGGAAAGAAAACCTCCGTCAACACCCTTGCCCCGGTCGCCGGCGTCACGGTGACCAGCGGCAAGAAAGGTGAGTTCGTCGGAACCATTCAGCTGCGTCTGCATGAACTCGGATATTACAGCGGCACCATCACCCTGGTCTATGACGCCGCCACGCGCAAGGCCATGAAGAACTTCCAGAAGTACAACGGACTGACGGCCAATGAGATCTGCGACCTAGCAACCCAGACGGTCCTGTTCTCCGACAGCGCCTATGCCAACGCGGCTGTGACTCCGACCCCGGTGCCCACGCCCGCCCCGACCTTCCAGGTTCCTTCCGACACCGTGCGCAGGGGATCCTCCGGCGCAGATGCAAAGCTTGTCCAGCAGCGCCTCAAGGACCTCGGATACCTGACCGGAAAAGTGGACGGAAAGTTCGGCAGCACTTCGGTCTCCGCCCTGAAGGCATTCCAGACCAAGCATAATCTCACATCAGACGGCATTGCAGGCCCTTCCACCTATGCCATACTCTTCAGCTACAATGCACTGGCCAGGGATGAGGAACCCACGCCCGTCCCTGTCACGCCCACACCGGTCCCCACTCCGACCCTGGTGCCCACCATGGCCCCGATTACGGAAGACAATGTGGTGCGCATCGCCCTGGGTGTGGAAGACCAGGCAGTCCTCTATCTCCAGACCCGTCTGACCCAGCTGGGGTATTACAATGCCACGCTCGACGGGATCTGCAAGGCGGACGATGTCGCCGCCATCAAGACATTCCAGCAGTACAACGGACTGAAAGTGGACGGTGTGGCCGGGTATGACACCCAGGTCATGCTCTACAGTTCTTCCGCCCGCACCTATGCCCAGGCGATTGCCACGCCTGCCCCCACCGCGGCTTCCGTTACCCTGAAAAAAGGGTCCCGGGGTGAGGCAGTCGTTGACCTGCAGAACCGCCTGATTCAGCTCGGTTACCTCTTCGGCAAGGCGGACGGCATCTACGGAACCGCCACCGCCCAGGCCGTCGCCGCATTCCAGGCTGCCAACAAGCTGTCCAAGGACGGCGTGGCCGGCAGCCGCACACAGGCCAGGCTGTACTCCTCCTCAGCCGTCAAGCCCACCGCAACCCCTGCCCCGACTGCCAAGGCCACAGCGACTCCGTCCTCTTCCCTTCTCCGGCGCGGAGATTCCTCCAGTGCCGTGAAGAGCATGCAGAGCCAGCTCATCGCCCTGGGCTTCCTCAAAGGCAAGGCAGACGGTGTATTCGGATACAAGACCTATCAGGCTCTGCTCGCATTCCAGAGGGCCAACCGCCTGAAAGCGGACGGCATTGCCGGTTCGCAGACACTCAGTGCCCTCGCTTCAGACAATGCAGTCAATGCCGGCGGCACGACGCCCAAGCCTACCGCTACCCCCGTCCCAACGGCCGTCCCCTACTCTGCTGCACAGACCTCTTCTGCCAGAAACGTCATCTATGCGAACTGGTACACCACCGTGAGGTCTGTTGTCAAGCAGTTCCAGTATGCCACCATCTATGATTACAAGACCGGCATTTCCTGGCAGGTGCATATCTTCTCCGTCGGCGCCCATGCCGATGCTGAGCCTCTGAGTGCACTCGATACGGCCAAAATGCTCCGCGTCTTCGGTGAGGAGACCTGGGAGCCGCGCGCTGTCTGGGTCATCCTCTCCAACGGGTCCACCTACATGGCCAGCACCCATTCCCATTCCCACGGCGTTTCGCATATTTCCACCAACAACTTTGCCGGCCATCTGTGCATCCACTTCCCGCGCACTTCCGCACAGGTCGCCGCCATCGGGCCGTATGCCACACGCCATCAGACCATCATTGATGAAGGCTGGGCTGCCACACAGGCCATGATCAGATAACCCTTTCCCCGGCATCCGGAGAAGCCATCTCACTTCTCCGGGTGCTGTTTCTTTATATGAAAAAAGGACAGAAGCAGACGGATCTGTTTCTGTCCTTTTTCCGGTTTGCAGGCTTACTTCAGGAAGTCATCACGCTTTGGATTGAACACATCGAGCAGAACACCCTTTTCCAGACAGACGGTACCGTGCGGAAGACCGGAAGGCACCACAATGGAATCACCGGGTTCGAGTGTGACCGTTTCCCCTTCGACTGTGTAATCAAAGCGGCCCGAGAGCACATAGCTCAGCTGGGTGTGCGGATGGGTATGCACTGCGCCTTCTGCGCCGGTTTCAAAAGAAACCTCCACGCTCATCAGGTCATCGTTATAGGCAAGAATCCGTCTTGTGGTCCCGCCGCCCAGATCAATCAGGCGCTGGCTGTCATGTTTTGCAGGAATCCCCTTCATCTCTGTTTCCCCCTCATCGGTTTCGTAAATGAAAAGGTGCAGGCACTGAACCTGCACCGGAATCTCAGTCTTCTTCCTCTTCCTCGGGAAGATCCGCATTGTGGAATACGTTCTGAACGTCATCGTTCTCTTCGAGCATATCCAGCAGCTTCTGAATCTTCGTGAGCGTGTCCGGATCCGTCACAGAAACCGTGTTCTGGGGGATCATCTGCACTTCCGCAGACAGGAAGGACAGGCCCTGCTTTTCGAGCGCTTCACGCACTGTGGAGAAATCATTGGGAGCGGTATAGATTTCGAACGCGTCATCCAGCGCCTTGACGTCTTCTGCTCCGGCATCGAGTGCCATCATCATCATTTCGTCCTCATCAGCGTCGGGGGTGCGCTCGACAACCATCAGGCCCTTCTCATCAAACATGAAGCTCACAGAACCGGTGGTGCCCAGGTTGCCGTCATTCTTGGCAAAGCAGTGACGGATATCGCTTGCGGTACGGTTGCGGTTGTCGGTAATCGTCTCCACGATCACAGCCACGCCGCCCGGGGCATAGCCTTCATAGGTGATCTGTTCATAGACCACATTGGACAGTTCACCGCTCGCCTTCTTGATGGAACGCTGAATATTGTCATTGGGCATATTGTTGGCCTTGGCCTTGGCAATGACGTCGCGCAGTTTGCCGTTGGATTCCGGATTTGCACCGCCTTCACGCACAGCGATAGCGATCTCACGGCCGATTTTCGTAAACACAGCACCGCGCGCTGCATCAGCTTTGCCTTTCTTCGCCTGGATATTATGCCACTTGGAATGACCTGACATCTGAATCCCTCCATAAATCGGATAGAAAATCGACTAAAAATGAACAAGGTATTATACCATTGCTATTTTTCCCCCGTCAAGTCCTCATGCAAATTCAAAAAATGAAAAGCACGATTCATGCATCCCCTGCAATCTGCGGATTGTTGAGGTCGGTGTCTTCTCGCGCCGAAAGGATAAAAGGCTATTCTTCCTGTGACTTGGCAACAAAAGATGCATCGTTGATGATCCTGTAATTTCTGTACTTATACCGCTCCCGGTTTTTTCCGCATATGCCGAAACAAACCGGGAAAAGATAATTCTCATGGCTTGTCAATGTAGGGAACTTTTATTCTTCTGATCTGCAAAATGTTCCCTATGCCGATTAACCGTTGGGGAAATTTTATGTATATTGGCAAAGTCTTGCTTATCCATATGCTTTTCGCTTTATTCTGTTCTCGCTTCATGAAATAACCCTCGTTCAAAATGGGAACCAGTTATTCAGTTTCAAACATGTTATTCTTTATACCGCAGATCACCGGTTCCCTTGATTTCAAATTTCCCTGCGTAGATGTCATCGAACAGTTGTTCAAAGCCAACGTTGATCTTTTCCGATGATGCCTGAGTCCACACTTTCATCCCCGTCTGATTGTGAAGAGACAGAAAACTGCAAAAAGAGTCGTAATACTGTCTGGCAGTATCTTTTGCAAGTCCATCCGTCTGTAATTTCTGGAATATGGACAAGATGCTCAGACAGCGGATCTGATTACCGATGTAAGCTACCCGTTGGCGTGCTCTTCCGTCGTCGGAACAGAAGATCACCACTTTTCCGGGATGTTTCAGCTGCATCAATTGAGCCAGAACAAGCGATTTTTTC
>Ga0129307_1000567_pt1 | contig 54580 bp, 38 predicted proteins | sample P1105metagenome_FD_94437 | JGI IMG/M metagenome (GOLD analysis project Ga0129307, IMG submission 94437) | Capybara group fecal microbial communities from Wisconsin, USA - P1105 metagenome | ecosystem: Host-associated > Mammals > Digestive system > Large intestine > Fecal | place: USA: Wisconsin... | reverse complement strand
AAAGAGTTTCCTCTTGTCAGGGCTGACAGCTTATAACCTGCTACCAAAGAAGCCGTCTATGAATATTGACATTATTGACAAAAGCAGATTTATTGCATAAGATTTATATCGAGTTCGCGTTAATTTAATTCCGCCAACGGGTATCTACATAATAATTCATGCTTCTGTGTCTTGCTTCAATGGCACGGTTGCCATTGCCGTCATACCACCTGCGTATGATTTCCATTGTCTCATGTTTCGCCTTGTGACCCCTGCGGTAGCCGGAATGAACCATATAGATACGCTGTATCTGCAGGTCGTCAACGGTCTCACATGTGCTGAACATCTGTTTTTCGCTGTATATTCTCTTTCAGGTGTTGTGGATTTCAAGTCTTGCCCCACATTCGGGACATACATTGATATGCCCTTTGGTTCGGAACGAGAAATGCGATGCTATTTTTCTCTGCGCCCACTTCTCTTGTGCTTCGGACAACGGCTTCAGACGGTTGCTTGCCTTCGTTACCCTGCGTTGAAATGTCGTGCGTGGTTTCATAAGGTTTCAAAGTCAAAAAGTGAAAGTTCAGGTTGTTTTGCAGGCTGTGGCTTTACCGTCCTTGGCTTGCTGTGTGCGTTCTGCAGTTTGCGCATTTCTTCCTCTTGAAAGCGTTTCAGCGCAAGAACCTTTTGCTCGGCTTTCTCTTCCTCGGTCAGTTCTACATGGTGGTTCACCACGACATTGCAGTTTATGGGCTTGCCGATTTCCATGTCAGGCTCATCTACTACATGAACAGCCATAGAGTATATTTTATCATCTGAAAAACCGCAACACCCCGAAGCCTGTACTTGATTGAGGATATAAGTCACTACATCATCAATCGTGCGTGTCGTTGCCTCGTATCTCACACGGAATAACTCGTCTGTCTCAGCTCTCTTGTCAAGATAGGCTTTGATTGTCTTTTTGAAGCGTTCTGTACTTTTCATATTTGCAGTGCTTTTGAATTTTGATTTTTATTTCCCTGTCCGTCCTAAGCCGTTCAGCTTGTCGGTCGGGAGTTTTTTTTCATGCAATCACGACAGTGTGTGCAACGGAGAATGGTTAGGCAGGTAAATCAGGTTAAAAATCATGGAATACCTTGATTCACGGAATCAACGGAAGGCTGCTGTTATTTTTTGACGGATTAGCGGAAGTGGTGCTTGATGTCCATTCGGCACACACTAACTTTGCTGCGAAAAAAAGCACCGGCCACAACTGCTGGCTGGATTGAAGCCCGTCAATCATACAATGAGGAATTTATATGTTAAAAGTGGCCATGACGTATGGTATTTCCAGGAATATCCCCATGTGAGAAAAAGGATTGACCGCATGGTCGTTTTGACAGGTATAGGCTTGGGCGGGTAGACAATGGTCTGTCTGACAAAACGAAAATGACTTTTGTCGTTTGCCAGATGGTAGATACGGCAAGTGGCATGTTTTGTCAACAAGATTTCCTGCGAAGGAACAAAAAGAAGCGTGATGTCGGTTATTCGGCCCTCGTTCCTGATGTTTTATGGCTGGAAATATTGCAGACACTCCGCTTTTACCGGGAGGGGGAAAGCCTGGCCATAAAAGGAGTTTTTCCGTATAAAAGGATTGGAGTCCGGCTATAAAAGGGAGATACGGCACATGGCTCCCATGAGAGATTGCGAAATCCCTCATTGGAAACATAGGCTGTGTGACAGACCCCATATCGGAGCCTGCCATCAGTCATACCGCTTTATTGAAAGCCGTTCCGAACCGTCCCGTTTCCCATCCGTAAATCTTCGCTACATAAGGATAAAGTGAACATGTCTTTTTGTGGAAGCCGGCTTCGTCTGTTTCACGGTTATAAATCAGTTCGCCTATGCGTTCCGCCTCGTCAATGTCTTTCGCCACACGGTAAAGTACATAGTGAGTGCCGTCATGGTGTGAGGGGCTGCCACGGATATTGAAGCCGTCACCGTATCATTCGTTCTCATCTTCTGACACGTTGAATATGCCGTTGACATTATGTCCGAGTGTCTTGTAGCCCTGCCGTCTGCCGTCCCAAAAACGAGATTGGCAAATGCAATGACAACGCCGTCAATCTTCCTGTCAAGGTTCATGCGTTCGTCCGACAGGAAATCATTGATGACTTTTGCCCATTCTGCATCGCTGACAGTGTAGTCTTCATCATCGAGTATGTCACGCTGCGCGCTTTCGTATTCCTCCCTCGCCTTGTCATCAAATAAATCTTCGCTTGACCATATTATCTGTTTTATATCCGTATGGGTTATATTGTTGTCTGATTGTATATTGACGGTTCGCTTGTCACATTATAGATATAAGGTAACATTTGAACAAAAATAAATACGCCAGCGTTTAATAATAAAGAAACACCCGAAACATGAAAGCAAAAATTCTATTTCTCTCCTTATTAGGCATACTATTCGCTTGTAATTCAGCGGATATGAACACAAATTTTGAAACCGATTTAGAAAGTAACGCCCCTAATCAGGTGCTGCTGCTGAAAGTGGACTACACCACCAACACGTTTGAAGGCGGAACGATATTGGGTTTCGACAAGAAAACCGAAGACTTTACTATTGAAAACAAGTACATTGTGCCAAGCGATTTCGGCAGCGTGAAATTGATTTACAAGGAACTCGGGCAACCACTTTTTGAGGGAACCATTCATTGGATGGGGCAGGGTAAAATGACGTTCCCCGAAAAACTTGAACCAGCTTCTGCTTTTAAACACATATCAACCTACGCCCCCCGTTATCCCACCGGTTTTGAAAATGTATTTAACCCCGACAATAGGGAATTAGATTATGATAAACCGTGGATTTCCGTTCAAGGTTTGGCAAAAACGCGTGAATTTCTCACTGCCAATCCCACTCAAAAAGCCAAATTGTTTCTTTACACGCCGAGTGTGGGCGCGGGCGACCAAAAAGAGTGGTATTGGGTTATTTACCTGAAAAAATAAATCGCGACAAACAACCTTACTGCGCTATCGGCAATTTCGGGATAATGTTTCCGAATGTACTCGCGAACGGTGTGTAGCGCCCTCGAAAACGTGTTGTGAACCGTTTGCGGTGTGGTATTCAATTCGTTGGCAACCTCTTTGGCGGAAATGTTATCCACCCGCATCCAAAAAGTTTTTTTGGTAAGCAACGTACTGCTTTTCAGTGCATCGCACACAATATGCAACAATTCCTCTTTCTCCATGTCCGCACCTGCCAAAAGCGGCGAAACAATATCGGTTTCATCTATCGGAACGGTTTCGGGAACGGCAATTCGATAAATGTCGTAGATGCGGAAACGCAGGTGTTGCATCAAAAAAACCTTTGTACATCCGTCTTTATCGGGGCGCAACATACGCGGATTTTCCCAAAGAGCCAGCCAAAAATTTTGCACAATCTCTTTCGCCACATCCGCATGGTGCACCTTCGACAACACAAAACAGAGAGCGACACGACTGTACCGCTCATAAAACCGCAAAAACGCCCGCTTGTCTTTTTGGGCGATGGCGCGCAACAATATTTCGTCCGTTGTATGCAAGGTGAAACAAAAGTACGCAAAATCTGCGAAATCTGCAAAAAAAAAAGTACTTTTATCCGCTCAAATAGCTTTGGAACAAAATGAAAGAAAAACGAAACATTTCACACGAAACGTTGTCGGTGCAGGAAAAGGCGGCGATTACCCGCAATTTGTTTGAACGATACCGCCGCGGCGAAACCTCGCCCAAAGAAAACGAAATGGTAGAGTCGCTCGAAACGGCGTTTATTCCCGAAAAAGAGTTTGCTGTTACCGATGAACTCATCGCCGAATTGAACGCCGAAACCAACGATTTTGTTTACAAAACGATAGGCATCGAAAAAACGAAAAAACGCCGACTTTCGCCCGTTTTGGTCGGTGCGGCGGCAAGTGTCGCGCTGTTGATTATCGGGATGCTGCTGTTCAATAAACCTGCAGATAATCAAGTCGAAAAAGTTGTTACCGAAACCGCTATCAAGCGCATCGCGCTTCCCGACGGGTCGGAAATAACGCTCAATGTGGGCACGAGCATACGCTACAACGCCGCGCGCGAAGTGTGGTTAGACGAGGGCGAGGCGTTTTTCGATGTAACACCCGATATCGAAAACCCGTTCACTGTGCATCTTCGCAACGGATTGTCGGTACGCGTGCTCGGCACGAGTTTCACGGTGCAGAGCTACGCCGAGTTGCCATTTCAGCAAATTGACGTGTTGAGCGGAAAAGTAACGGTTTCCGCGCCCGATAACGAAACCGTGGAATTGGTTTCCGACCAAAAAGCCACCTTCCGTGCCACCAAACTTTCGCGACAAACAACCAATGCTGCGCAAAAAGCGGCGTGGCGTACAGGAACGGTTGTTTTGGTAAACGCATCATTTGCAGAACTTCGGTTGCGCATGCGCCAACTGTATGGCAAAAATATTGTTTTTGAGGATGTTTCCCAAAATATTTCCATCCACATCACGCTTCACAGAACTGCGCAACCCCTCGAAATTGCCGACGAAATCGCCGCCCTTTACGGTCTGTCGTATCGCATTACGCCTGACAAAATCGTTTTCCAACCTCAAAAATAATGTCGCCAAACTGCCCGAAAATAATTCTCATTACCACCTTTCTGCTGCTGTTTTTCGCACAAGAAACAACGGCGCAGTTTGTTTCGTTTCCGCAAGAACCGATGCTTTCGCGCATCCAAAAAATTGCCGAATGGGCGCAAAAAAACGCACAATCCATCACGTATGAAACGCGTTTTTTGGAAGGTGTAACGGCGCGGGCGTTCACAAGCGCGTCTGCCGATGTGGAAGATTGGTTGCGGATGTCGGTTGAGGATACTCCCCTTGCTTACAGGAAGATAAACCGTTCGCGCTTTGTGGTGTTTCGCTCAATTGATACGCCTGCGGCATCGGGAACATTGGCGGGAAAAATTACCGATGCGTTCGGCACGCCGCTCGCGGGCGCAACCATCTGGTTATCAGCGATTGGAAAAGGAACGGCAACGGGAATGAACGGCGATTATGCCCTGACGTTGGCGGCGGGAATATATGCCGCCGAGATCCGTTTTCTGGGTTTTGAGCCGATGCGCGTGGAGCAAATTGAAATCGGAAACGGACAAATCACCCGTTTGGACGCAGCATTGCAGGAAACAAAAATTGCCCTGCACGAAATAGAAATCGGCCGAAAACTGCCCGAAAACGTCATCGCAGGCGCGTTGCGGGCGCAGCGTAACACGCCGTATATCAGCACGGTATTGAGCAATCAGGAAATAAACTGCTCGGCGGCAAACAGCGTGCGTGACGCGCTGAAACTTGTTTCGGGAATGGAGGTAACGGAAAACGACGGTCTCATTGTGCGCGGCGCGGGCGGACGGTGGAACGCGGTTTTGCTCGATGGAACGCCACTCCCCAATTACGACCCTTCGTATAAACTTTTTTCGTTTGATTTGCTGCCGCTTGCCGCCGTGGACAACATTCGGCTGCTGCAATCGGCAACGCCCGACATTCCCGCGACGTTCGGCAATGCAGCAACCGAAATCATCACAAAAGACATTCCCGAACAAAATTTCGTGCAACTCACGGCCGAAGCCTCCATTCACGCGCAAAGCACGTTTCACGACCAACGTACACGACGGTGCGGACGGCTCGATTTTATCGGTTTCGACGACGGCAGTCGGGAAACGGTAACTGCGTTTCCGCCCGAACATTTCGGCATTCGCGACCGAAAAACGCCGCCCTCTCAACGCTACGTCGCCACCATCGGAAGAGCCTACACCGCTGATAATCAGAAAAACCGCTTTGGACTGATTTTTTCGGTATCCTACGGCAACACACAGCGACAAACGGCGGTGCACCACACCGTGCGCGGACGGTGGAAAAATATGGACACGTACACGGGAAACTACGGGCAAACCCGAAATTCGGGGCACATTTACGGCTATCAAACCACCATGGGCGGAATACTGAATGCGGGCTGGCAGCGGGGAAAAAACCGCGTGAGTTTTCGGAATGTTTTTTCGCGAAATTTTGAAAACAATCTTACCGAAATCGCGCAACATTTGGAAGATATTGATTATAACGAGCAGAATATCAGTCATCAGTTTTTCAATTACCCCACGTTTTCGAGCCTGATACAGAATAAATTGGAGGGACAACACGGTGCGAAAAACGCGTTGCTGCGGTGGAATGTTTCGCACACGTTTGTGCGGCGTGAACGTAAGGATGCCGCTTTTTCGGAGGTGTACAAACCGATGCGCGATGATTCGCTGGTTTATTTTTTGCACCACAATCCCGCGCTAAAAACGCTTTATCCCGCTTCGAGCGGATGGTACCAGAATACTGAGCGTGATTTTTGGGTGGGCGTTTCGGCCACTTTTCCGTTTCAATGGAAAAGCATAAAAAGCAATGTCACAATTGGTTACAACGGAAGTTTCGGAAATATTCGCTACGCATATCGCGAAAGACTTCATCGCTACAACAACAAATCGGATATAGACAATCCTGAAGCGTGTATTTATCAGGAGATTATTCAAGACGAATACAGAAAAACAGGCATTCGCCACTTGCCGTTCGCAATGCTGGAGCACCGTTGGGGCGAGGCATTGCGGCTTGTGTGGGGCGTGCAGGGAAATTACGAAAATAGCGCCCGAAAGTGGTATGCGCCATCGGCAAACGTTTCTTTTGTGCCTGTTTCCAATGTAAACGTGAGAGCGAGTTACCGATACACCTTTATCCGCCCGCAATTAGTTGATTACGTGCCTTTTCCTGTTTACGACACGCATTTGTTGGGTACATCGGTCAATCGCCCCGTTGAGCCGTCTTTTGTGCAATCGCTCGATTTTCGGGTTGAGAAATACGCAAGTACACTCGATTTGTTTTCTTTCGGCTTGTTTTACAGAGATATACGCAACCCGATTGAGCGCACCACGTTTGAATATCGGCACGATGAACGGATGTATATTCTGCAAAATTCAGACCGCGCACGCCATTACGGTTTTGAGATACACGTGCGAAAACACCTCGATTTTTTTAATGGAAACGATTTGCTGCGGAAAACGCAACTCACGGCAGGATATGTTTTTACGCGTTCATCAGTACACGGAAAACGGATGCGGTTGATAACGCACGAAAACGGAGATACCAAATTTAAGGAAATTCCAACCACGCAAACGCGTCCGCTCTCGGGGCAAATGCCGTATCAATTTAATGCGGGCATCCGTTATGCCGACAATAAACTATTTGTAAATGTGCTGTTTAACCGAAGCGGGCGACAACTTTTTTTGTTGGGCGAAAACGCCCATGCTCACGAGTACCGCGCGTCGTTTAACTCGCTCGAAGCAAGCATCGGTTATCGTTTTCCCAAAAGTGGTATCTTGTTGAAATTGAGCGGCTCAAATCTGCTCAACGCCCACGAAATTTTCTATACCAACACGCCCGTCGATTATGTTTGCGATGAATATAATTTCCCCACCGACAACCTTTTGCCCTGCAAAACCGAGAACTACGACAAAGGGCGCGATCCCATTGTTCACAAAACTCGCGGTGGACGCACGATTACTTTTTCAGCAAGCGGCACGTTTTAACACTTTTCTCTTCCTTTTTTTAACTAAAATCACGGTTAGGTTTTCCGTCGTTTTCACGTAATACTAAAAATAACTTACGGATTTATGTATTCTCTACATAAATCCTCCCAACTGAAAACGGATATATGCAAAAACGACATACGAACAGAAAACAATATTTTAGGGAACTTGCACAGACGTGCGAAAAATATTTCCTGCCATTCGTCGAAAATCATCTGAAAATTACGCCCGAGCACCGTATTTTAGAAATCGGATGCGGCGAAGGCGGCAATTTGTCGCCATTTTCAAAGCGTGGATGCGAGGTAACGGGCATTGATATTTCTGCCGTAAGGATTGCCGAAGCAAAACAGTTTTTTCAGGAAGAAGGGTTGGCAGGTCGTTTTTCGTGCCAAGATATTTTTTCGGCAGAAATTGACGGCAAATTTGACATTATCATTATTCACGATGTGATTGAGCACGTGACGCAAAAAAGGAAACTGCTAACAATAGCCCAAAAACTACTGAATCACAACGGTTTAATTTATGTAGGTTTTCCGCCGTGGCAAATGCCGTTTGGCGGGCATCAGCAAATTTGCAACAACCGAGTTGTGTCCTTGTTGCCGTTTGTTCATCTGTTGCCAAAAAAAATTTATAGAGCTTTTTTGAAACAAACGGGAGTAAAAGAACGGGCAATTAACGAACTGATAGAGATAAAAGAGTGCAAAACAACCATTGAGCAATTCAAAAAATTGGTAAAGGAAACTGATTTGGCACAAATAGACGAGGAGTATTATTTCATTAATCCGCACTATGAGAGCAAGTTCGGATTGAAACCCCGCAAAACAATTCCGCTTTTTTCGGCCATTCCAATTTTAAGAAATTTTTGCACCACATCATATTTTGCAGTTTTGCAGAGTAAACAGTAAATCTTTTAAATAGCATAGATGGATTTTGGATAATTACCTTACTCTTAAACAAAAGTTAACCAATTATTTACAAATTAAAATTTTACGTTATGAAAACAAATCTATTCAACAAAATCGGTTTAAGCATTGTACTTATGGTTCTCTCTGCTTTTCTGTTCTCAAAATCGTATTCGCAGATACGATATAACTCTAATGGGAAATTGACAATTGGAAATACACAACCTTATGAGTTTTATTCGCAAACAGTAGAAGGAAGTGGAATGTATTTTACATGCTTCACAAACAAATTCTTGCAACTTGATGTATCACCTGCAGCACCAAGAATTGCAGGAACAGGAAATCAAATCGTTTTTTACAATACGAAAACCAGCGCATTTAACAGCATTCAGGTGGCAAATGTGTACAATTATTCCGATGTAAAAGCCAAAACAAATATTAGACCATCCGTTTATGGTCTTAACACCATTAGTCTATTACGTCCGGTAACTTATCAGTTTGTAGGCGAGAAAGAGATGGGGCGGAGCAGTAATTTAGAAATTGGTCTTATAGCCCAAGAAGTTGAAAAAGTTTTGCCCAGCATTGTTTACACAGATGACGAGGGTAAGAAATTGATAAATTATGTGGCATTAATCCCAGTGTTAATTGAGTCTATAAAAACACTTCAAACTGAAGTGAACGAATTGAAGAAGTCTGTGAAATAAACTTCTATGCTAAACATCAGTATATGTTTTATTTAAACTGTAATATTTATGAAATATGCAAAAAACATAGCCTTTGTATTATTTGTTATTCCCTTGATTTTTATCGGTTGTTCCGATGAAGATGAACAAGTTCAGAATAATGAAATAATATCAGAAGCTGCCAATAGTAGCACCCGAGCGGGAGAAGCTACCGACTACTATTGGTATCAAGGCCAGAAAATAGGGTTGAATAAAAATGACAGTAAAAAATTCATTCTTTTCAAGCAAGAAAGCAGAATGAAATTGAGCACGAATCTTGCTAATTTAAAGTTTCCAGATTCGTTTTCTGAGGTTAAAATGTCGTCAAAGATTAAACGCTCAAAAGCATCGGCCTCATCCGTTTCATCTTTGATGTGGGCTAGTGTGGAAACATCTGAATCTCTTTTGAAAAACAGCGAGATTTTATATGAAGCTCCGTATTTTACAACGGGAGACGGATATGAGTTGGGGCTTAGTCATTTGTTGTATGTGAAACTGAAATCAGAAAAAGATGTGGAACAACTTACAAAAATGGCGAATAAGTTCAACGTTGAACTTATTGGTAATAATGAATATATGCCTTTGTGGTACACATTGGGATGCACAAAAAGCTCGAAAGGGAATGCGTTGGAAATAGCCAATATTTTCTATGAAACGGGGTTGTTTGCTGAAGCGCAGCCTGATTTAATGACAGCAATCATTGCAAGTTGTGTTAACGACACGCACTTTAATAGCCAATGGAATTTATTGAATACCGGGCAAAATAATGGAATCTTTGGTAGTGACATCAGATACTGTGGAACCAGAAACATTACAAGTGGTTCTAACAATATTATTGTTGCTGTTATTGACCACGGGATTCAATTAAATCATCCGGATTTGAACATTCATCCCATAAGTTACGACACAGAAATAGGTAGCTCTCCTAGCATAGTAAGAGGAAGTCATGGTACAGCATGTGGCGGAATAATTGGCGCATTATCGAACAATAATCTCGGTGTTGCCGGAATAGCTCCTAATTCACCATTGATGTCAATAAGCAATAACTTAATAGCTTCTCCGGACTACAATCAAAAAGTTGCAGATGGTTTTAATTTTGCTTGGTCTAATGGGGCTTCAGTAATATCCAATTCGTGGTTTTCTCCAACTCCTCAAGCAATACTAACAGATGCAATTCAAAATGCAATTTCAAATGGGAGAAATGGAAGGGGGTGCGTTGTTGTGTTTGCAACAGGTAATCACAATTCATCGGTAAGATACCCCGCAAATGCAATACCTGATATATTAGCCGTTGGAGCAATGAGTCCGTGTGAAGAAAGAAAAAACCCAAATTCTTGTGATGGAGAGAATTGGGGCAGTAATTTCGGAACAACATTGGATATAGTTGCGCCAGGAGTGCTAATCCCCACAACAGATAGAACTGGTAATGCTGGCTACAGTTCGGGAGATTATATTTTGAATTTTAATGGAACATCTTCTGCTTGCCCTCACGTTGCTGCAACAGCCGCTTTAATATTATCTGAGAATCCGCTATTGACACAAAGGCAAGTTGCAGACATTATAGAGAGTACCGCACAAAAAGTAGGTAATTATAGCTACTCTTCAACAAATGGAAGACCAAACGGTACATGGCATCAAGAAATGGGGTACGGCTTATTAAATACTTTTGCAGCTATAGCAAAAGTCAAAAGTGAAACTCTTAATTTTTCAAATCAAAATCTTTATTCAAGTTTGTTCACAGGTAAATGGAATGTTGTCGCAAATAATGTAAATGTGTCAAATAATGCACATTTAACATTGAATTTTGGCGAGCAAATTACCATCAATCCTTCATTTACTGTAAATGCAGGCTCTCAATTAAGTATTTACAGATAATCAAAATCCATTTATGTATAACAAGAACGGGATGAGAGTTTTTTCATTCCGTTCTTGTTGAAAAAACAAGGAAAAAAATTATAAACGTTGCTTAATTCATAGCCTACACTAACCTTTCCTCTACATTTTCGGATTGGAAATGAGAAGGACGCAATGTGAATAAAAAACATATTAGCCAAAAGGCAACATAGAAAGCTCTAAAAAACATTTCATTTGATTTTTAGAGGATAAATATTTATCCTTTTACCTTTTTAATTCGGGCAAACTATCAATGGCTTTTTGCTTCAATCCATCAACGGCGCGAGTATATTCTCGGTGTGTTTTAATCCGCTATGCCCTAACAGACTTGCCACTGTTTTGATATTGGCGCCATTGTTGAGAATATTCACGGCGAAAGAATGTACAGGCTTGAGTCAATCCATCGCTCGCCCATATTTATATCAAGTTCCTCATAGGGGATTGCTGCGGGTGTCGCTTCTTCAAGTGCTTTCAGATCAAGACGGAAGAGCATCATTAGCGTCTCAAGAATAGTAAAAATAAAAATATATCGGGAATAGCGTTAGACGGAACTTTTAATTGAGTTGGGAAGAGGCATTCCTTTCATGTTGCTCGTAGCCGGCGAGATTGTAACAGACCGGAGTGGTGCTGTTTCCCACACGGTAGATGCCGAATTTGAAATAATACCCTTCTTCATCATTTCGTCCTATCAATATCTTTTCGTTGTTCACAATGTGGCGTTTGACTTCTTTTTCGGCCTGACGATAAGACATCGTAACGTCCAGAAGGCCGTTTCTCAGAATGGTTTCTTTCTCTTTGCCGTATAATGTCCAATCTATATTTACCCGGAAGGTTACCCAGCAATCTTTTGGAAAGTGCTCGAAAGGCATTTTATAGGCTATTGTCGAGGCTTTGTAAGCAGACGTGACAGGCTTCATGATTTCCGCTTTATCGGGGTTGGCATTGCAACGGTCGGTTTTATCGGTCAGCCATTTGCGGTCGGAATTGGCTTTTATGTAAAAATATCCCTGTGAGAATCCAAAGGCAAGAGGAGGATAACCACCTTGTTCTATCAGCCAGCCATTGGGCTTTCCGGCTTTGTAAACCGTGTCTCCTTGGGCATTGACTTTGGCTATTTTGTCGTGAGCAGTGTCCTTTTTGAATATCATCCGTTTTTCCAGTTCAAGAAACTCTTTGACACTAAGCCTCATAACCTTGCCCGATGGATCGGACACGAGTGTGCGGCTGGGCATTCCATGCCATTGGGCAAAGATGGTGGAGACGTTTTGGTCTAAATCGCGGGGGATATATACGGAGAATGTGTAACTCATGGATGCCCCTTGCGGACAGCTCCCCTTGCCGTAATGATAGACGGTCTTCATCTTTTGGGCGCTATGGTATTCCTCTTCGGGATGGTTTCGGAAGTCGTCGGCTACCGCATAACAATAACACAATTCTGCACGACCTTTGGTTTCTCCCTTGGCATAACCTTCCAGTGTATTGTCTTCCTGTTTCAGCTCAAAACGATAGGAAGGTTTGCCTTGAAACGGGCGTGAATAATCCGATTGGATGGTGTGTGGCTTGTTAGTACCGACAGCTACCCAACGATTGTCGATAATCTGCTTTGTACGTGCAGAGTCTGCTTGTACATTGACCCGTTCCGTCAAAGGAATGATTTTGGCAGATTGTGCACAGATCGTGTCGGTTATTGCAAAAGACAGTAAAACGGCTATTCTGATTGTGTTACGCATAAATTTATTTTTTAGTGGGCAGAGGCATCATTGCTCTGCGCCCTTGGTTTAACTTCAAACCTTTTTCATATGCTTCGGGACCGTGCAGGTCTTTTATATCCATTTCACCCAAGTTGATGAGGATGCCCCGTGCCATGAGTCCGGCATCCTCGTTTTCAATACGTGGCAGGGTTTCTGCAGCTTTCTTTAATTCCGGAATGAACGGGCGGATGCTGTCACGTATTTCCGGGTCTAAAGATAGACATTCCAGCGAAGAGTAGCCGATTTTTCTATCTTTTTCCAAAACAGGAGTTACTAAACGCGAAATACCTTCTTGGGCTTTACCCGTATAAGCAACCGCATAGGCGGCTTCGGAAGCAATGTAAGGGTCATTGTCTCGGAGGAGATTCGACAAGGTTTGCGGGCAAGTCCTGATTTGCTTTTCTCTGGCGAGTTTGGCAAATCCCACTACTCCCCAGAAACGCATTTCCGGCAGAGGGCTTTCAATCGCTTTTTCTAATAAGGGTAGAGAGGCGGCAGTGGCCGTCCCGGCTGTTTCTATAAGCGTGTATAACGCTTCCAACGGGTATTTCTCCTTGCGAACTTTGTCATATAGGATATGTCCGGTGCGCGAGGTGGGAAGAAAAAATCCCAAGTCGTGGGTAGAGCGAATATGCTCCGATAGTGCCCGGCGCATTCTTACGAGGGTCTCGGTATATTCGGGAGAGTTGGAAAGGTCGTGCAACTCCCCCGGATCTTTTTCAAGGTCGAACAACATTTCTGCCGGATGAGCGTTGAAAGTCTGTTCCCAGTCGGGATTGGTATTATGTCCTTCTAACACCAGTTTATCCCATGCCTTGTTGGATGGCATTCCCCATTGGTAATAATTGCGTAGGGCAAATTGGCGATATGGAATGTAACTGCGGATATACTTGAAATGTCCGTCGGTAACGGCTCGTACAGGCATATAATGATGTAGTTGGTTGGCTGCCAGTGCGAATTGTACTTCGCGTTTTTCTTTGTTTGCAAACTTTCCGTAAAGAGCTTTGCCTTGCATTTGTTTGGGTGGTTTTACACCCGCAAGACTAAGTACGGTAGGCCCTAAATCCGTGAAGTTGACTAAACCGCATTCTTTACCCGGAATTTTATCTGCCAAATATTGCCATTTGGGTGGAAAGTAAATGATCAAAGGAACTTTCAGACCGCTTTCATACAAATATCCCTTGCCTCGCGGAACACATCCTCCGTGGTCGCTGAAAAAGAATATGATGGTATTCTCGTCTAACCCTTTTTCTTTCAAGTCTCTCAAGAAGAAGCCCAACCAAGTGTCCACATCTTGTACCGCTTCCAGATGCCCCGCATAGTCAGAGCGTACTTCCGGCAAGTCCGGTACGTAGGGAGGCAAAGAAAGCAATGCAGGATAAATGCCCTCTTTGGTGTAGTCCCGACGTCCATCTGTATGGAAAGTACGGATGCGTCCCATGTGGGAAGTTACCGTATTGAATACGGCGAAAAACGGTTGGCCTTTTTCTCGTTTGGGACTGTTGTATGAAGCGTTTGGCGCACATTCATCCCAACAAATTTTGTTATCGGTCGTGGAGTTATAGTGGGTTTTACTGTTGTTGGTGCAATAATACCCGGCTTCACGTAGGTTTTGCGGGAAGAAAATGTTTGCAGGAGTGTCGTATGGAACCGGGTGTATATCCATTCCATACGTTGTGGCATAGCATCCGGTGATAAGTGATGAGCGCGCAGCCGAACTTTGCGGGGCTACCGACCATGCGTTCATGAACTGTATGCCGCGGGCGGCTAAACTGTCCGTGTTGGGCGTATGTACGTCTTTATTGCCGTAGCATCCGAATTCGTATGCGCTGGTATCTTCGAAAGTGAGCCAAAGGATATTGGGACGTTTGTCTTTCTTTACCGCTGCTTCTGTCTGTACGGCATACAATCCATAGAAAGCTGTGCACATTAATAAAGGTAAGTGTTCCATAATAAATGAACTCTTTAAGGATATTCGATTGTTGTTGCTAAAGTAGTGATGTTTATGCTTGATAAACGCTTTTTATGTTTAAAAGTGTGCCAATATTGTTTTTAAAGCCTGCTTTTCGACAAAATTGCTACTGATTCAACGAAATTGCAGATGGTTGTGGACGTATGTAGGCAGTATATTGAATAAAAAAGCTTCAAAAATTACCTCCGAAAGCCTATCTTTGAATATTGAAATCTAAACATAAGAAAAATGAAGAACATCCTCTTTGTCATATTGCTGTTATATGCGTCGTTCTTGTCAGGACAGGTTGCTGATACGCACGAAAATCAGTTTGTTATTTCTTTACGTAGTGAAGCGGAGAATTTGTTGACAGGGTGGATGGATGCTTTTTTAACCTATCAGTGCACAAGTCCTCATCCGGCACTTGATGGAGGTGTGTTGTGTCCTGCATGTGCTCGTATGCACGGGCGTATTGGCGATGCCGTACTTCCTTTAATGTATCTGGCCGACAAAACCGGAAATGAGAAATATCTGCTTGGTGCCAAGCGTTTGATGCGCTGGATGGAGAATGTGCATCGTTCTGATGGCTCATGGATGAACGATGTACATGTTTCCGATTGGAACGGCACAACGGTATTCGCTTCCATCGCTCTCTATGAAGCCTTGCATTATCATGGGCACTTGTTGGATGACTCCACCCGCAACCATTGGAAACACCAACTGCTGCAAGCCGGTGAATTTATGAAGAATACCCCCTTCATATATAGTCGTAACCGGAAAGGGATGAGGAATATGAATGTGAATTATTCGGCTTCGGCAACATACGCTTTGTATGCCATCGGGGAAATGTGCAACCGTCCGGATTTTAAAGAAGAGGCGATGAGAATTGCTGTTGACCTGAGAAGCTACTTCACGAAACATGATTTTTTTCTCTATGGAGAAGGACCGGATATATGGTCTGAAACTCCGAACGGATGCCGTCCGGTAGATTTGTTATACAACGTAGAAGAGTCTTTGCCCAATATGGCCTATTATGCAGTGATGGCTAATGATACGGCATTGCTCTCACTGATAAAGCATTCAATGGATACACATCTGGAGTTTATGTTACCCGATGGTGCTTGGGATAATAGTTGGGGAACACGTAGCTTTAAGTGGACGTATTGGGGAGGACGCACAAGCGATGGTTTTATGGGAGGATATTATTTGCTGGCTTTGCATAACCCATCGTATGTAGAGGCTGTCCGTCGCAATATCAGCTTGCTGAAAGAGTCTACTCACGGCGGACTTCTTTATGGAGGTCTGCACTATTGTGTTTCGGGTGTTCCTCCTTGCATCCACCATACTTTCGGGCATGCCAAGGCATTGGCTTCCTTTTTGGAGCAGCCTCTTTTAGAGATTAAACCTTCCGGAAAGTTGCCGCGTGATGCAGAGTATGGTATGAAACATTTTCGGGATATACGTACATGGCTGGTGTCTCAAGGTTCTTGGCGTGCTACATTTACCGGCTATGATGCGGAATACAAAGTAAAAGGTACCCATCCGATGGGAGGAGCTCTTTCGTTATTATGGCATTCGCAGGCAGGACCGATATTTGCTGCAACCATGAATCAATATAAACTGATAGAAGCTCCCAATATGCAGAGCAATGCCCGCAAGTATTTGATGGGAGGTACTCCCCGGCTTGAAACCGTTCAGCATGGAGTGACATATAGTAATCTGGATGATTTGGATACGGAAATAAGCTGCTGTGTGGAGAATGGCATTTATAGATTCAGGGTAAATACACACTTGGTCGATATTGACCAAAGAGCTCCTAAGCAAGGTGAAGTTTCGGTAAAAGTAGATTATACATATTCGGAGCAAGGTGTCATGATGGAGGTGGAGCAGTGTCCGGATTCGGTATATCTTGTCTTACCGGTTATCGCATCGCCCGAAGAAGTAGTAAAAGTCACCCGGCAGGAGGCCTTCATAACCAAGAACAACGGGATATTGGGCATTACATGTAAGGCAGGACGTCTTGAAGTGGCGGCTACGGATGACGATGGCAGGATATTCAATCCCGTCCCCGGTTTTTCGTTTGTTCCTTTACGAATAAAACCTGATGATGCAAATAAGAAAATTAAGATTATTCTCTTTTTTCGCTAATATATTTTGTTTATTTGTCTCATAATAGATATGCGACTATGAAGATATTTCAGTTTTTGTCAGTGCTTTTAGGAGGATTATTTCCCTGTATGATGTATGCCGCTATAATGGAAGACATTCGTTTTTCCCACATCGGCTTGGAGGATGGATTATCGCACAGTACGGTTTTTGCGATTAATCAGGATAAAGAGGGGAATTTATGGTTTGCAACCTATGATGGTGTGAACAAATATGATGGTTATAGCTTTACTGTATATCGTCACCAATATACAGACTCCAACAGCATTGCCAGTGATATCTCCCGTTGCATTACGGTGGATGATTCCGATCGGATATGGGTAGGTACGCGCGAGGGTTTGTCTTTGTATAATCGCCATAGAGATGCTTTCTCCAATTATTATTATAAGAAAGACGGAATAAATGTAGCCGTGAACAGCATCATTGCAATAAAAAAGGACTGGTTGATGTTGGGTACGGCAGAAGGAATTTTGCTTTTTGATGTAAAGAAGGAGCGTTTTTTCAATGATACGTTGTCTTCTGCTTTGCATGGACTGAAACCTACGGCTTTAGTACGGCAGGATGATAATGTCTACATAGGTGCGGAAAGCGGAGTGTATGTTTATGCTTTATCAAGCGCCACTTTGGAAAAATTGGTGAATATACCTGCCGGTGTGAAAGTGCATGCTATTTTGTGTCAAATGTTTAATAAACTTTGGTTGGCAACCGAGGGAGACGGATTGTATTTGTATGATACGAAATCCGGTGAGTTGAAGAACTATCGTTATGCAAGCGGCAAATCCGGATTGAATTCGGATTATGTGCGCTCTTTGGCATTGGACACGGAGAACCGGCTGTGGGTAGGTACGTATGGAGGACTGAATATCTATAAAGAAGGAACGGATAGCTTCTTGTCTATCAGAAGTTCGGAAATACAAGAGGGAAGCCTTTCTCAGAATTCTGTCCGGAGTATCTTCAGAGATTCGCAAGGCGGCATGTGGTTGGGTACTTATTGGGGAGGATTGAATTATTATCATCCTTTGTGCAATCGGTTTCAACGTATCAAGCATGTTCCGTTTTTGAATTCGCTTAGCAATAATGTCGTCAGTTGCATTGTGGAAGATAGCAAGCACAATCTATGGATTGGAACGAGCGACGGAGGTTTGGACTGCTATGACAATGTGTCGCGGCAATATAGGAATTATTTGTTCAACTCAGATAATCTGGATATACCTTTTAAAGACATCAAAACTGTGTATGTAGATGAAGCGCAAGATAAAGTCTATGTAGGAGCGCATGCCGGAGGCATGATGGCGCTACATCGGAAATCCGGTTATGTGGAGTATTATAACCGTCAGAACAGCAATTTGCCGAGTAATAATATTTACTCTATCATTTCGGACGGACATAGAGGCCTTTGGGTTGCATCGTTGGAATATTTGCTGCATTTTGATATAGAAAAGCGTCGGTTCACGATTGTCGAGAAAGATGAAAAAGGGCATAAGCTACAACAATACAACCGATTGTTGTTTCGTGATTCTAAGAAACGCATATGGGCCGGAGGAGAAATGGGCATTTCCGTCTTTAACCAGATCGGTGCTTCTTTGCTTGCCAACACTGAATTTCGTATGGACTCCATGTTGAGGCAAGCATTTGTGAATTGTTTTTACGAATCTTCTTCCGGATATATGTGGATAGGTACGCGCAATGGGTTGTTTGCTTTGAAAGAGGGTGAATCCAAAACAATTCAATATACTACGGCAAGCGGCTTGCCGAGCAATGTTATTTATGGGATTCTGGAAGATGCATACGGACGCTTGTGGATAAGTACCAATCAAGGGCTGAGTTGTCTGAACCCGGAGAGTGGAAAATTCCGTAACTTTACGATTCTGGACGGATTGCAAAGCAATCAGTTCAATGCCGGTTCTTATTGTCGCAAGATTAATGGAGACATGTTGTTTGGAGGAGTAAACGGTATCACCTCTTTTCGTCCTGAAACATTGATTGATAATCCGTATGCGCCTAAACCTGTTATTAATAAATTGTTTATTTACAATAAGGAAGTATTGCCCAATGATGAAACCGGTATATTGAAAGAAAGTGTTGCGTATGTAAATCATATTACCTTGTCCTCTTCCCAAAATTCTTTCGCTATTTCGTTTGTCGTCTCTAATTATATTGCGGGCAAACATAATACGTTTGCTTATAAATTGGAGGGATATAATGATGTATGGTATAAGCAAAATGACATAAGTCCGGTTTCATATTCCAATTTGCCCGCGGGGGATTATACTTTTTATGTAAAGGCTGCGAATAATGATGGTAAGTGGAACGATGACCCCACCATACTTCATATTCGGATTCTGCCTGTCTGGTATCGTACTTGGTGGGCGCTTTCTTTATTCACTCTTTCAGCGGTTCTGCTCATATTTGGCATAGTACGTTTCTTTTGGTTGCGTAAGAGCATGCAGGCCGAGATACGGATGGAAAGACTGGATAAAGAGAAGCAGGAGGAAATCAATCAGATGAAGATTCGTTTTTATGTTAACATTTCGCATGAACTGCGAACACCGTTGACGTTGATTATTGCTCCTTTGCAGGAATTGCTCAACCGTATCAGCGGGCATTGGGAGCATGAGCAACTATTGTATATACAGCGAAACACGAGCCGTTTGTTGCATTTGGTCAATCAACTGATGGATTTCAGGCGGGCCGAGTTGGGTATCTTTGAACTTAGAGTCGTATATTCTAATGCGTATAAACGGGTGTTGAATAGTTTTTTGAATTATGAGAGTTTGGCTAAGAGAAAAGATATTGACTATAATTTCTATACGGAACTACAAGACGAGAATGTCCTTTTCGATGAGAATTATCTGGATTTGATTGTGAATAACCTGCTTTCGAATGCTTTTAAGTATACGGAAGTGGGTGAGAGCATTACGGTGAAGTTATATATAGAGAACGATGACCTTGTGTTGCAAGTTGCCGATACGGGGATTGGTATTCCGGCAGAGAAACAAAAAAAGGTTTTTGAACGCTTCTACCAGCTTGAAAATGGTCGTGAGGGGAGTGGGATAGGGCTTTCTCTGGTGCATAGGCTGGTTGAATTGCATCATGGTCGGATTGCACTGCAAAGTGAAGTCGGAAAGGGTTCTGTCTTCTCTATTTATTTGCCTCAGAACAAGTCTGTGTATGCGCAGGAAGAGTTGCTTGATGGAAGTGAGGATATAAGGAAGCAACGCGTCTATTCCACCAATGCCCATGATGTATATATAGGCGACGAGGAGAAGCCGGATGAAGAGAATGTTACGGATGTTGAAGGGGGGAAGCGAGGAACAATTCTGATTGTGGAAGATAATAAGGAATTGAGGAAATATCTGGTCAACAGCATGGCCGACTTATTCAATCTGCTGGAGGCGGAGAATGGGCAAAAGGCTGTGGAACTCCTGAAGGAACAAGAAGTGGATTTGATTATTACGGATGTTATGATGCCTGTAATGGATGGGGTTAAATTGTGTAAGTGGGTGAAACAGAATTTGCGCACTTGCCACATCCCAGTTTACATGCTGTCGGCAAAAGCGGATGTAAAATACCAGTTGGAAGGTTTGCATGTTGGAGCCGATGATTATATAGCCAAACCTTTTTCTCTTGAAATCTTGAGGGCTAAGATACTGAATGCGCTACGTACGCGTTACCGTATTTTCGAACGCTATTCCAATACGACGGAAGTAGAACCGGAAAAACTTACGAATAACACGATGGATGAAGAGCTGTTGCGAAAAGCCATTGCCATTGTTGAAAAAAACATGGATAATGTAGAGTTCTCCACGGAGCAGTTTGCGCGTGAGATGAATATGAGCCGCTCGAATTTGCATTTGAAACTTAAAGCCATAACCGGGAAATCTGCTATCGACTTTATTCACAAGATACGGTTTAATCGGGCTTGCCAGTTGTTGAAGGAAGGGAAGTATTCTGTTTCGGAAATAAGCTTTATGGTAGGGTATAATACACCTTCCTATTTTGCGGCTCGTTTTAAGAAGTATATAGGTTGCCTGCCTACGGAGTATGGAAAGAAGTGACATGGGGTGTATATGAGAAATTTTATTGCTTTATTTTGGGTTGCGGGTTTGTTCTTATCGGTTGCATGCAGGCAAGCGGATTTGTATAAGCCAGCCATATATGAGGAGAAAACTACTGTTCGGTTCGAGGATAAGGCTGTCCGGCTTTTCAGATTGGTAAATAAGAACGGAATGTGTGTCAAGGTGACGAACTATGCGGCTTCTTTGACTGATGTTGTTGTCCCTGACCGACAAGGAAACTTTGAACATGTAGTGTTGGGGTTTGATAGTGTGGAGCATTATTTAGGGAAGCATCCTAAATTCGGAGCTACGGTAGGACGATTTGCCAATAGAATCAGGAATGCGGAATTTAAGTTACAGGGGCAAGTGTATCATCTGGAAAAGAACAATAGAGGGTATTCCATTCATGGAGGTACAAAGGGATTCTATCGGCAAGTATTTGAGACGGATACGTTTTATACGGTGAAAGACACGGCCATCGTTGTATTCAAGTATAGAAGCGTTCATCTGGAAGGAGGATTCCCCGGAAATTTGGAACTTTCAATAGCTTATAAGTTGACCAACCGGAATGAGATTGTGTTAGAGTATACGGCTACTACGGACAAGCCTACCGTAATAAATCTTACAAACCATAGCTATTTTAATCTGGCCGGATGCAAGGAGGCCGTATCGAATCATATTTATATGATAAAGGCCGATACCATAACTCCGGTAGATTCCATGGGGATTCCCACAGGAGAGTTGGTTGCGGTGGCGGGGACGGCGTATGATTATACTTCTCCGAAACCGGCAAAGATACGTATGGAGGAAGAAGGAAAAGGGTATGATGTCAATTATAAATTGAGTAAGTTGCCCGGTGTGCTTGAATTGGCTGCTGTGGTAGTCGAACCCATATCGGGGCGGGTATTGAAAGCATATACCACCGAACCGGGCATGCAATTTTATATTCCGGATTCGAATATGGATTATCTGGCCGGTCACGGCGGACGGATTTATGGAAAATATTACGGGTTTTGCCTTGAGATGCAGCATTTCCCTGATTCTCCCAATATTCCCCACTTCCCGACAACCAGCCTTCTGCCGGGCGAGGTTTACAGGCAGGTCACCGTTTATAAATTTGAAACAACATCCGAATAATATATTAATTTACTAAAAACGAATTGATTATGAAGCAAAGTACATGGAGAAAGTGTGTATGTATGATTGGATTTTCCCTGTTTGTTATTACAAATTTAAATGCCGTATGTATGGATAAATACAAAACGCCGGATGGTCCGGTGAAGAAAACAAGAAGTGCCACTTTTATTTTCGAGAACGATAAAGAATGGGAACCTGCCGGTGAAGGCGTGACCAGACAGATTATGGGTTATGACGGGCAGGTGATGTTGGTTAAGGTTAAGTTTGAAAAGGGAGCCATAGGAACTCCTCATTCTCATTATCACACTCAAACGACCTATGTAGTAAGCGGTAAGTTCGAATTCACAGTGGGCGACGAGAAGAAAATTGTAGAGGCCGGAGATGGCATTTACATCGAACCGGACGTTTTGCATGGCTGTGTCTGTCTGGAGCCGGGAATTCTTGTCGATTGTTTTGCTCCGATGCGGGCGGACTTCTTAAAATAGGAGTTCGTCTTGAAAAAATCACACCAATTTCCTTTCTTCTGAAAGCCTTGAATGGTTAATGAAAAAGACAGGAAAGATAGGTCGTATATTGAAGGTACATCAGTCCTATACTGATGTAGGATCAGTCGTATACTGAAGGCACATCAGTCGTATACTGATCCTACCCCCCTTTCAGAAGGTGTTCTGGCAGGGGATTTGGATTTTCGTCCTTTTTGTCAGATGAATTTTAGAGAAAGGTAATTGATGTTTACATTGTCGGCATCCTCCTCCTGCCTTGTCATGAAATCAAACAGGGTTTTGCACAAAAATATCATATAATGAACAATATTCGCATGGAAAAAGAGTAAAAGTGAGAGAAACAAGAACGATACTTCCACTCTTTTTAGGGCAGTTGTTGTATGTTTGCCCCACAAAAAAATTCTAAAGTTAAACCTTAGATTAATTTATTATGTACAAATTAAAAGAATTGTTTTTAATGTTTATCCTCACTTTCGTCAGTCTGGCAACTTATGCACAGAGCCTGACTGTTACAGGTAAGGTGATTGACAGTGAAGGATATGAAGTGATCGGGGGTAGTGTTACTATTAAAGGTTCCGCCGGTATAGGTACTGTCACCGATATTAATGGTAACTATGCCTTGAAAGTGAATGATGCTTCGAAAGATGTATTGGTCTTTTCGTATGTGGGAATGACTACACAAGAAGTGAAAGTCAATGGACAAAAAACTATTAATGTGACGTTGAAGGCGGATGCCGTGATGCTGGACGAGGTTGTCGCTATCGGTTATGCAACCGTGAAACGTAAAGACCTGACGGGGTCGGTTGCTTCAGTAGGCAGCCAAGAACTCTCTAAAGTACCTGTAAGCGACGTCACCCAAGCCTTGTCCGGACGTATGGCGGGTGTGATGGTGCAGCAAAGCGAAGGTGCTCCCGGAGCTTCCATCTCCGTTCGCGTGCGTGGCGGTATCTCAATTACTCAAAGTAATGAACCTCTGTATATTATCGACGGCTTCCCCAGTGAAGACGGTATGTCGTCTCTCGACCCTGCCGAAATCGAAACGATTGACGTCTTGAAAGATGCCTCGGCCACTGCTATTTATGGTGCACGCGGTGCCAACGGCGTTGTGGTAATTACGACCAAAAACGGCAGCAAGTCAGGTGGCAAGGCCACTGTTACGTTCGACAGCTATGTGGGTATTAAGAAGATTGCAAAGACATTGGATGTCCTTTCGCCTTATGATTTTGTGAAGTTGGATTATGAACGCACTCTGTGGCGGATGGGTACGGGAGATGCCGGTGCCGAGGCCTTGAATACATGGGAAAGCAGATATGGCAAATATAGTGAGCTTGCCTCCAATTATGCAGGGCGTAAAGGCATTAACTGGCAAGATGAAACTTTGGGGCGCGATGCCTTTACTCAAAATTATCGTGTGGCTGTATCCGGAAAGACGGATAAGTTGAATTATAGTTTGGCCTATGCCTATTATGACGAAGAAGGCGCCATGGTGTATAGTGGCAGTAAAAAGCACAATATCTCGTTCAACATGAACCATGACCTGAACAGTTGGTTGAGCATTAACTCCCGTATCAGTTACGACCAGATGCGTGTGGAAGGTATGGGAACTTCGGAAGGAGGCGACCGTTTCAACAAGATGCAGCATATTCTCCAATATCGTCCTACTATCGGAATTAAAGGTATGGATTCCGACTTGTTGGGTACGGAAGATCCTTTGTTTGCAGATGACAGCGGCAATGTCATGCAGAATCCGTTGATTTCTGCTGCCGAAGAAACCAACAAAAGAGAATGGCGTACTTTTCAGGCCAATGCCGGCGCAACTGTCAAGTTGCTGAAAGGTTTGTCGTTCCGCAGCACAGTAGGTATGCGCTATCAAACCCGTCGTAACGATGTGTTTTATGGCGACCAATCTCAAACAGCCAAACGTTCCAGTATTTACGGAAATATCACAAACCTCGAAGGCAACAGCTTTCAGACCTCTAACGTGTTGACGTATAGATGGAAAAACAAAAAACATGATGTGACTGCCATCGTTGGACATGAATATGTGACGAAGTGGACACGTAGCTTTTCAGCAGGTGCCACGCAGTTTCCGAACGATGAAATCGGACTGGCCGACTTGTCTTTAGGAGTGCCGAGCACCCCCTCGTCCAATGAGAATTACGATGATAAACTCCTTTCTTTCTTTGGTCGTGTAAATTATACCTTAATGGATAAATATCTTTTCACGGCTTCTTTGCGTGCAGACGGTTCGTCTAAATTCGGAAAGAACAATAAATGGGGCTATTTCCCCTCTTTCTCTGCCGCATGGCGTTTAAGTGAAGAAGAGTTTATCAAGGATTTGGCTGTTTTTTCCGATCTGAAGCTTAGGGTTGGTTATGGTCTTGCCGGTAATAACCGCATAGGCAGTTATCAGAGTCTGGCTATCATGAGTTCGGTCACTGCTGCTAATGGCAATGGGGCACAAGCCGGTTATGCTTCCAAACAAGTGCCCAACCCCGATTTGAAGTGGGAGGCGAATAAGACTTTCAACTTGGGTTTGGATTTTGGTTTCTTCAATCAGCGCATAACGTTCTCTCCTGAATTCTACATTAACCGCAGTACCAATTTGCTGCTTAATGCCAAATTGCCCTACTCTTCCGGCTATCAAAATATGATGATTAATGCAGGCGAAACAGAGAATATGGGTATTGACTTGACCATTAATACAGTGAATATTGCCGGCAAGAATTTCACTTGGAATACTTCTGTCACTTTCTCCCATAACAAGAATAAAGTGAATAAGCTGACTGGCGAAAAGGTACAGTTATACTTGGCGAAATTCGGCTATGATGGTGCCGGTGCTTCTCATCAGATCGGAGTAGACCAACCATTGGGACAGTTTTATGGTTATGTAACCGATGGCCTTTACCAAGTAAGCGATTTTAATTATGATGCTTCAACCAAGACCTATACACTGAAAGATGGCGTTCCCTATCATGGCGACAAGAAGAATGTGAAGCCCGGATATTGGAAGTTCAGGAATGTGGATGGAAGCGACGATAATTTAATCACAGAAAGCGACAAGACCGTTATAGGTAATTCTTTCCCGGATTTTTATGGAGGTATCAACAATAGTTTTTCTTGGAAGAATCTTGATTTGAGCGTCTTTCTGACCTATAGCTACGGCGCCGAGGTGTTGAACGCGACAAAACTGACGAATACCAAAACCGCTCTGACCAATAAGAATGTTTTGACAATAGCCAATGAGGCCGACCGTTGGGTGACAGTGAACAATAATGGCGAATTGATAACATCTCCTGACGAACTGGCCGCCATGAACCAAGGCAAGACGGTGGCTCATTTTGGTGATAATGGTTTGAATAATGCCTATATCCATTCTTGGGCGGTAGAAGATGCTTCTTTCCTGAAGTTAAGCAATATCACTGTTGGTTATACATTTCCCAAGCGGATTATCAATAAGATGGGTTTGACCAAGTTGCGCTTGTATGCCACAGGCAATAATTTGTTGACATGGACTTCTTATACGGGTTTTGATCCGGAAGTCTCTACTATGGGAAGTTCGTTGACACCGGGTGTCGACTTTGGTGCTTATCCCAAAAGCCGTTCGTTCGTATTTGGCGTAAATGTTGCATTCTAATTTCAGATATAAAAAGGGAACACAATGAAAAATAAAATTATATATGCGCTTGGCGCACTGATGCTTGTAGGATATACTTCGTGTGACTTGACAGAGAAACCTACTTCGTTCTATGAAAAAGATTCCTACTTCGTGACGGAAGACAAAGCCAGAATGGCTGTTGTCGGGATATACGATTGTATTGAAACTCAAAAGTATTACGGGCAGAATATCATGCCGTTCTTCGGTTCGGATGATATGTTTATGGTGAGAGGTGTCGGTTCTGATGGAACCCGTCGCGATATATCTCATTATAAGTACAATTCGGCCAATACATGGATTGCTTCTATCTGGCAATATGCCTATCAGGGCATAGACCGGGCCAATGTGGCGATTACTTGTATCGAAGGCATGCCGGGGTATGCTGAAAAAGAAAGTTTGCAGGAGTTGGTTGCTCAGGCAAAGTTCCTTCGCGCCTTCCTTGCTTTTGATTTGGTCAAGTTTTTTGGCGACGTGCCATTTAGCACGGAATATACTAATGGCTATGAGAATACGACTAAGCCTCGTGTTGAACGTGAGCAAATATACGACCGGATGGTTGAAGATTTGAATTTTGCAAAAGAACATTTGAAACCGGGCAGCGAGGTAGCTTCTTCCGAAGTGCCTTGCCGTGGTGCGGCACGTGCCTTGTTGATGCGTGTTTATCTGCAGAGAGCCGGTTATAGTTTGAATCGTGTGTCTCGTAAACTCACCCGTCCGGCTGATTCTGACCGTAAGTCCTATTTTGAGGCCGTTATAAAAGAATGGGAAGCTCTGAAAGCCGAAGGGTATCACGGTTTTTATGCCGGCGGCTATGAACAACTGTTTATGAATTATTCCCGGTTGGTATTGAACAATCAGGAAACTCTTTGGGAAATAGCCTTTGAACCCAATCAGGGTGAGACTGACAATGCGGGAATGTGGGCCACTTACAACGGACCGCTGGTAGATGCGCCGGGTAGTTACTCCGGCACAAGCAACTATATAGGACGTGCCAATGCCTTCTTCTCGGTTTTGCCTTATTGGAAGTCTTTCTATGAGTCGAATGCAGACGGTAGTGCGAAAGACTTGCGTCGTGATGTGAACTTTGTGGATTATGCTATTAAATGGAATAAAAAAACAGAAACGCAGGAAAAATCATATACCTGCAATGAAATAGCCAAAAGTCTATATAGGTATCCGGGCAAATGGCGCAGAGAGTGGATGGCTTTGGGATTTGTCGACCCGAACAATACCGGTGTCAATTATTCTCCATTACGTTATGCCGATGCCGTTTTAATGGCTGCCGAGGCTTATAACGAAACGGGCAATACCTCCGAAGCTTGGAAACTATTGAATGATGTACGTGTTCGTGCCGGCGCCACTCCGATAACTTCCGCAAACTATTCAAGTTTGATGAAAGCCCCTAAAGTATATGATTTATCCTTTATTGCAGATGATGACGATGCCGGAAAGTTTCGTACGGCTCTTTATTGGGAGCGTGCTTTTGAGCTGTGCTATGAAGGCCAGCGTAAGTACGACCTGCTTCGCTGGGGCATTTTAGAAGAAGCCTTGAAAGCAGCACAAACTTATATGGAGTCTTGGTATCCGGGCGCTGACGAACATATCAATAAGGCAACTTTAAAGAGTTGGAATCCGAAGGCTTGGGCAGAAAGCAATTATGTGGCAGGCCATACCTTTATTGCAGGAAAGCATGAACTGTTTCCCATTCCATTGGTTGAAATCCAGTCTAATGCGGCTTTGAACGGTGAGAATAATCCCGGATACGAATAACTCCTCGGTTGTCCGGGAGTGAATGATATACTTTCGAAAAAAGAAGAAATTTGTTAATGGAGAGGCTGTGAAATGAGACTGATAGTCTCTCCATTATTGTATGCACAGATGGTGTATTATACATAAATAGAGCATACGAGGAAAATGATAACTTATAAAATGTTTTTTATGAAGAAATTTGTGTTGTTTTGTTGCACGGTGGTTGCATTGCAAGGACTTTTTGGCTGCTCATCCGGTCAGACTAAGGACGGCTACGGTTGGTTGAAGAATGCAATAGACACATCAGTGAAACAATTGGAGGAGACAGTTGCAGATGTGGGAGATTCTATTTTGTTACCTCGTTCTATTTGGACGGGATATGATATGGACTTTCTTTGCAGCCAATTACAAAGAGACCCGTCGACTTTCAAGGACTCTTTGAGAGTAAAGCCCGTAAAAGAAGCCTTGGGAACCCGACGCTATTGTGCCTCCATATATGATTGGACAAGCGGATTCTTTCCGGGAAGTTTATGGTATGCATATCTGTTGACGAATAATGAAGAACTGAAAACAGATGCTGTGAAATATACAAACTATCTGTATCCGGTTCGCGAGTATAAAGGTACACATGACATCGGTTTTATGATGAATTGCAGTTTTGGAAATGCCTATCGTATATCTCCTTCAGATAGCGTCCGTCAGGCATTGATACAAACCGCAGATAATTTGTGCGGACGTTTTGATTCCAATATCGGTTGCATTCGTTCGTGGGATTTCGGAAAGTGGAATTTTCCTGTGATTATCGACAACATGATGAATCTGGATTTGCTGTTTTATGTAAGCCATCTTACCAACGATTCAAAATACAAAGAAATAGCTCTGAGACATGCTGAGACAACTTTAAAAAATCATTTCAGAGATGACCAATCATCCTACCACGTAGTAAGTTATAATAATGACGGTACTATTGAACTGAAGTGTACGCATCAGGGAAAGAATGATGATTCGTCGTGGGCGCGTGGACAGGCTTGGGCAGTATATGGATATACTTCCTGCTATCGTGAGTCGAGGGATACCGTTTTCTTGAAGCAGGCTGAAAATATAGCGGCACTCATTATGGCACGTGTAAAGACGAATGATGATATTCCCTTGTGGGATTATGATGCACCCGATAGGCCTGATACACCCAGAGATGCTTCTGCGGCTTCTATTACAGCTTCTGCTTTGATAGAACTCGGCACATTGGCAAAGGACGGGCAAATCTATCTTGATTACGCAGAGAAATTGTTGAAATCTCTTTCTTCGGATGCTTATTTGGCGAAGACGGGCACTAATCAAGGGTTTATATTAATGCATTCCACGGGTTCGCTTCCTAACGGCTCAGAGATTGACACTCCTCTGAATTATGCCGATTATTATTATCTGGAAGCATTATACCGTTATATGCAAGTAAAGGGGCTTACATATAAATCGCTTTAATTTAATTTCGATTTACCATTACCATGAAAGTAATAAGATATATTTTAGGTGTCGTCTTTTTGATGAGTTCCGTATGTGCGGAAGCGCAACAATTGCGTAAAGAGGCTTTCGACCTGTTGAATCTGGATTATCCGGGTTTGGAAAAGGTAAAAGCAGCATGTGCACGGCAACAGTGGAGTGAAGCATCTCAAGCTTTATTGGACTATTACCGCCATCGAAGCGGTGTAATGCATCCTGATATTGATTTGAAGAATATCAAGCTCTCTAAAGAAGAACAAAAATGGGCTGATGATGCTTTGGAGCATACTTTCTTTGTACATAAAGGATATCAACCTTCCTATAATTACGGCAAAGACATCAATTGGCAGTATTGGCCCGTGCAAGACAATGAACTGCGTTGGCAGCTGCATCGCCATAAATGGTTTACTCCGATGGGAAAGGCATATCGTCTTTCGGGAGATGAGAAGTATGCCAAAGAATGGGCATATCAATATATGGATTGGATCAAGAAAAATCCATTGACACAAGTAAAGCAGGAAGAGTATGAGTTGGTGAGTGCCGGTGAGGTGAAAGGGATTGCCGAGAATGTACGCTTTGCATGGCGTCCGTTGGAAGTTAGTAATCGTTTACAGGATCAGACATTGCAATTTCTTTTATTTGTAAGCTCGCCTGCGTTCACTCCGGAGTTTCTGACAGAATTTTTGGTGAATTATCATCGCCACGCATTGCATATTCTGGCCAATTATTCAGCTCAAGGCAATCATTTATTGTTTGAAGCCCAGCGCATGGTATATGCAGGCGCTTTCTTTCCTGAATTTAGAGAGGCTTCTGCATGGAGAGAGAGTGGCATCAGTATCCTGAATCGTGAAATAAAGAAGCAGGTCTATCCTGATGGAGGGCAATATGAGTTAGATCCCCATTATCATTTGGCGGCAATCAATATCTTTTGCAAGGCCTTGCGTATGGCGGATGTGAATGGTTTCCGCCAAGAGTTTCCCGCAGAATATGTGAATACGGTGAAAAACATGATTGAGTTCTATTCCAATATCTGCTTTCCTGATTATAGTAATCCTTGCTTCAGCGATGCAAAGAGGGGAGAACGCTCTGAAGAGATTCGGAATTACAAGGATTGGCTCAAGATTTTTCCGGATTGTGAATGGATACGCTATTATGCAACAGAAGGTCGGGAAGGTTCTCCTTTACCCTACCTTTCTCATGGAGCTCTGACATCCGGATTTTTTACGTTTAGAAACGGATGGAAGCAAGATGCTACGGTTATGGTAGTGAAGGCCGGTCCGAAAGGAGAATGGCATTGCCAACCGGATAACGGAACTTTTGAACTTTGGTATAACGGAAGGAATTTGTTCCCTGATAGCGGTTCTTATGTTTATGCAGGAGACGCTGAAGTGATGAAGCTTCGTAATTGGTTTCGTCAGACTTGTGTGCATAATACATTGACTTTAGATGAAAAGAATCTGCAAACCACTGAATCTGTTACCAAACTTTGGAAGTCGGAAGGTAATGAACAAGTTTTGGTCACTGAGAATCCGCATTATGACGGCTTGAAGCACAGGCGTTCCGTATTCTTTGTTGACCGGACATATTTTGTCATTGTAGATGAGGCTGTTGGCGATGCGAAGGGAACTGTCAATTTGAATTATAATTTGTGCGAAGGTGCTGTTGAGGTCGATGGAAAGAATAACATGCTGATTTCTTCTTTTGAAGGACCAAGCAATGTGAAACTGCAATGTTTTGCAGAGAAGAAAATGACATTGAAAGAAAAAGAAGGTTGGCGTTCCGTTGCATATCGCCAGCGCGTGCCTCGTACTGCCGTTTCATTCAATATTGATAAGAAAACCTCGGATGCGGTGCGCTATATTACAATTATCTATCCGGCAAACAACACTATGACTTGTCCTACATTCAAGGCGAAGTTTCTGAATAAGTCTTATGATGAGAAGGGTGTAAGAGTAGAAGTGTCTGTCAATGGCAAGAAACGTCGATTAGAGTATTCTTTATAAGTTGCTTTTGGTCATGAATCAACTATCCTATCTGTTTTTACCTCTTACAGCCATTAGTCTATCGGCTTGTACTTCCGGTAGGCCTAAAGAAGAGGCGAAGCGACCTAATATCATCTTTATGATGACGGACGACCATACCACACAAGCCATGTCTTGTTATGGAGGTCGTCTGCTCCAGACACCCAATATGGACAGGATTGCCAATGAAGGTATCCGTATGGATAATTGCTATGCGGTCAATGCATTGTCCGGTCCGTCAAGGGCTTGTATACTGACGGGAAAATTCAGTCATGTCAATGGATTTACGGATAATGCCAGCACTTTTGACGGTAGCCAGCAGACTTTCCCTAAATTGTTGCAAGCGGCTGGGTATCAGACTTCAATAATAGGCAAGTGGCATTTGATTACAGAGCCTCAGGGCTTTGATTATTGGTGCATCTTGTCGGGACAGCATGAGCAGGGTGATTACTACAATCCCGATTTTAATGAAAATGGAAAACAGATTGCAGAGAAGGGATACGTCACCGACATTATCACGGATAAGGCTATTGAGTATCTGAAACACAGAGACAAAAGCAAACCGTTCTGTATGATGTATCATCAAAAGGCACCACATCGTAATTGGATGCCGGCACCTCGCCATCTCGGAATGTTCAACAATACCACCTTTCCTGAACCGGCCACACTGTTCGATACTTATGAAGGCAGAAGTGCTGCGGCCAAGGAGCAGGATATGTCAATAGAGCATACATTGACCGATGACTGGGATTTGAAACTCCTGTCTCGTGAGGATATGCTGAAAGATACTGCAAACCGTCTTTATCAAGTCTACAAGCGTATGCCTGCCGAGGTGCAGAGCAAGTGGGATTCTGTATATGCGCAACGAATTTCCGAGTATCGCAATGGGAAATTGAGAGGTAAGGAATTGATAAGTTGGAAGTACCAACAATACATGCGCGATTATCTGGCAACGGTTGTGGCTGTGGATGAGAATATCGGCCGCTTACTTGGTTATCTGGAGAAAACCGGCGAATTGGATAATACGATTATTATTTATACTTCGGATCAAGGTTTCTTTTTGGGAGAGCATGGTTGGTTCGACAAACGTTTCATGTATGAGGAGTGCCAACGGATGCCGTTGATTATTCGCTATCCGAAAGCCATTAAAGCCGGTACCGCATCGAATGCCATTGCCATGAATGTGGATTTTGCCCCTACGTTGCTGGATTTTGCAGGAGTAGACATTCCGGATGATATTCAAGGCAAATCGTTGAAGCCTGTCCTGAGTAATGAAGGTAAGGCGCCGGCCGATTGGAGAAAAGCTGCCTATTATCATTATTATGAATATCCGGCAGAACACTCTGTTAAAAGACATTACGGCATTCGTACGGCCGATTTTAAATTGATTCATTTCTATAATGATATAGACGAGTGGGAAATGTATGATTTGAAGAATGACCCTAATGAATTGAACAATGTGTTCGGGAAAGCGGAATATGCAGAACAACAGGCAAGCATGCTGTCTTTGTTGAAGCAACTGCAAAAACAATATAAGGATGATGACCCGGACGAGAAAGTGAAGGAGTTGTTTAAGGGCGACAGAAGGTTTATGAAAAACAGATAATTATAAGTTCAATAGTATGGATAGAAGAAGTTTTATAAAGAACACCGGTTGGTCTTTTTTAGGGTTAGCCGCATCGGGCAGTTTGTTGTCTTCGTGCCGGATGGGAACTCCTGCGGAGAAAAGAAAGATACCCTCTGCCGGTAATCTGAAATATTTTTGGGGAGACCTGCATAATCATTGTAATATAACTTATGGGCATGGCGATATGCGTTCTGCATTCGAAGCGGCTAAGGAGCAGTTGGATTTCGTTTCTGTAACTCCGCATGCCATGTGGCCCGATATTCCCGGCGCGGATGACCCTCGCCTGAAGTGGGTGATTGATTATCATACCGGCGCCTTCAAGCGTCTGCGCGAGGGAGGCTACGAGAAGTATGTGGCTATGACCAATGAGTATAATAAGGAAGGAGAGTTTCTCACTTTTATAGGTTATGAGGCGCATAGTATGGAACATGGAGATCATGTCGCTTTGAATTATGATTTGGATGCGCCGTTGGTGGAATGTACTTCCATAGAAGATTGGAAGCAGAAAGCCCGTGGGCATAAGGTTTTTATCACTCCCCACCACATGGGCTATCAGACCGGCTATCGCGGATATAACTGGAAGTGTTTTACGGAAGGAGAGCAAACTCCGTTTGTAGAGATGTATTCCCGGCACGGGTTGGCCGAGAGTGACCAAGGGGACTATGATTATTTGCATGACATGGGACCTCGCCAGTGGGAAGGAACCGTTCAATATGGATTGGAACAAGGCAGGAAATTCGGTATTATGGGGTCGACAGACCAGCATGCCGGATATCCGGGCAGCTATGGCGACGGGCGTATAGGTGTTTTGGCCGAATCGTTGTCTCGCGATAAGATTTGGGATGCCATGAAAAACCGCCATGTATGTTGTGCCACCGGGGATAAAATCAATATCGACTTCCGTTTGAACGATGCTTTTCCGGGTGATGTGGTGCGGGGAAACAGTCGTCGCATTTATTTGAATGTAGAAGGAGGAAGCTGTATCGATTATATAGATATTGTCAAAAACAGGAAATGTATTGCCCGTTTAAGTGGTCCGTTGCTGCCTGAGATGCCGGACGGGGATATGGTGCGTTGTAAGGTAAAGATTGACTTCGGCTGGAACCGTGAGGAGCAGTATGTGCATTGGCAAGGAATGCTGTCGGTGGATAAAGGAGTGATTAATGCCGTTGAACCTTGTTTCCGAGGCGCTGCATTTACTTCACCTCAACCGGGAGAACCGGAATTTGAAACAAAGGTGAATCGTATAGTATCAGTGACGAGCAATACTGTTGAACTGGATATGTACAGTTCCAAGAATCCGAATACGACCACTCCTGCCACACAAGGTGTGATTCTGGACGTGTCTATGCCTAAAGACGGTGTGATTTCGGCTGAATTTAACGGTAAGAAGTTTGAGCATTCGTTAGGCGAGCTTCTGGAAGGTTCGCGTTCTCATTTCATGATAGGATGGCTCAGCGAAGCTATTCTGTTCAATCGTGCCATGCCGGAAAGCTGTTTTATGGTCGAACATTACATGGAAGATAAAGAACCCGAAAGGGATACGGACTATTATTATGTAAGAGTTCGTCAGCGTAATCGGCAATGGGCTTGGAGTTCTCCTATATGGGCAGAAAGAGTCTGAAAAAACTTTATGAATGTTGGGAGCTATGGAATATGCTATTGGCATTGATTTAGGCGGTACGTCTATAAAATACGCTTTGGTGGACGAAGCGGGTAATTCTTTCTTTGAAGGGAAATTGCCTTCTTTTGCTTCCGTGTCGGCTGCGGAAGTGATGGCCCGACTGGTGGAGGCTGCTTCCATTGTGAAACATGAGGCCGGGCGGCGGAATAGGAACATACGGGGCATAGGGCTTGGCACTCCGGGCATTGTCGACGAGAGCAACCGCATCGTACTGGGAGGTGCCGAGAACATTGTGGGATGGGAAAACATAGACGTGGCTTCCGTGCTGGAAGAAGCGTTGAAACTACCCGTGGTCGTCGGAAATGATGCCAATCTGATGGGGTTGGGCGAGACCAAGTTCGGTGCCGGAAGAGGATGCAGTCATGTTGTCTTTTTGACGGTAGGTACAGGCATAGGCGGTGCGGTGATTATCGATGGTAAATTATTCGGCGGGTATGCCAACCGGGGCACGGAGTTGGGACATGTTCCCTTGATAGCCACGGGAGAACGTTGCGCATGCGGCGCTGTTGGCTGTCTGGAGCATTATGCTTCGACGGCGGCTTTGGTAAGACGTTTCAGTACATTGGCAGAGGAGCGGGGATTGGAGTTCGATGCGGAGATAGACGGAGAACTGATTGTTCGTTTGTATCGCGAGGCTTTTCCGCTGGCTGTCGATTGCATGAACGAACATTTTTATTACTTGGGAAGAGGTGTTGCCGGATTCATTAATATCTTCAGTCCTCAGCGTGTTGTGATAGGAGGAGGTGTCGCAGATGCCGGTTCTTTTTACGTGGAAAAGATAAAGGAGGTTGCCGGCGGGCATGTTATCATGGACTGTGCCCTGAATACGCAAATCGTGGCTGCGGAACTGGGTAACAGGGCCGGACTGATTGGTGCTGCATCGTTGATATTATAAGTGTCGGGTTGCGAAGCAAGACGTTGTAGTCCTGCATGTCATTGCTGCAAGATTCTGCAAGCCTGCTGCAGTTCCACTGCAAACTTGCTGCAGTAACACTTGAATGATTACGCCGAGCAGGGTCGTGGTAGCTGCAGTTCCACTGCAAACTTGCTGCAGTAACACTGCAAACATGCTTGCAGCGTTACTGCAAAAGTGTTGCAGTGGTAATGCAAAGGTATTGCAGTGATGCTGCAAAGGCTATGCAGTGGAACTGCAACAAGGGTGCACGGCATTCATGAGGCGTGATGCGGTTTTGCTTCTCTTCGAAGTGTAAAAGAAAGGAAATGTTTATGAGAAAGATAATAGCAGGTTTGTCCGCCTTGTGTATGCTGGCGGCTTGTGTCAGTTCCGAACCGTCGGCTGTGATAAAAGTCGCGGAGGCAACATTGATGAATGAGGTGCGTGCAACCCCTTCTCCACAGGATGGGATGCATGTCAGGGTAAATCCGCCGCGTTTCATGTGGCCGGACAAGTTCCCGCATCTGGGTGCGGTGTTGGATGGCGTGCCGGGGCAAGTGGAAGAGAAGCCGAAAGTGGTTTACAGGATTCGTATCTCTCAGGATAAAAACTTTGAGAAGGATGTTCTGACAGGGGAGCGTGCATGGGCCTTTTACAATCCGTTCCGATGTCTGGCACAAGGCAAATGGTATTGGCAACACGCTTATGTCACCCCCGAAGGAGAGGAAGAATGGTCGCCGGTCCGTCATTTTTATATAGATGAGCATACTGCGGAGTTCAATCCTCCGCCATTGGAAAAAGTGCTGGCGGGTTATCCTTCCCGTCATCCCCGGATATTGCTGGATGCGGAAGAGTGGGAAGAAGTGATGCTGAGAAACAAGAACAACCCGGAGGCTCATGCGTATATGGACAAAGCCTCCCGGTGCTTTTCCCGTCCGTTGAAACACCTTCAGGAAGAAATAGATACGACCAATGTCGTTACATTGACCAATATCGTGCAACGTGAGTCGGCCCTTATTCGCGAGAGCCGTAAAATTGTAGACCGCGAAGAGGCCAATGTGGAAGCATTGGTGCGGGCATATCTGTTGACTAAAGACGAGAAGTATTACCGGGAAGGCATCAAGCGCTTGAGTGAGATTCTTTCTTGGCAGAAGAGCAAATATTTTGCGGGCGACTTCAACCTCTCCACGCTGCTTTCCATGAGCACATCCGCCTATGATGGCTTCTATAATTTGTTGGCTCCGGAAGAAAAGCGGATGCTGTTGGATAATATCCGCAGCATCGGTGATAAGTTCTTCAATGAATATGTAAACCATTTGGAGAATCGTATTGCAGACAACCACGTGTGGCAAATGACCTTTCGCATTCTTACGATGGCCGCTTTTGCCACGGTCGGCGAGATTCCCGAAGCGTCCGTATGGGCCGATTATTGCTATAACGAATGGATATCCCGTCTGCCGGGACTGAACCATGATGGTGCTTGGCATAATGGCGACTCTTATTTCCACGTAAACATACGCACGTTGATAGAAGTGCCGGCATTTTTTTCGCGTATATCGGGGTTCGACTTCTTTGCAGACCCTTGGTATGATAACAATGCCCTGTATGTCGTTTACCAACAACCTCCTTTTTCCAAATCGGGAGGTCATGGCAATTCGCACGAGAATCAACGTATGCCCAATGGAGGGCGCGTAGGATATGCCGATGCCTTGGCGCGCGAATGTAATAACCCGTGGGCGGCAGCCTATGTGCACGAAATAATGCAGGAAGACCCCGGCATCTTGTCGAAAGCCTTTGAAGCCAAACCTGCCGACTTGACGTGGTATCGCTGTGTTACCAAAAAGGAAAGACCCGCCGGCGCGCTACGTTTGTCAGACTTGCCGGGATGTAAAGTATTTAACGAAACCGGTACGGCATTGATGAATACTGACCTCGGACATTACAAAAACAATGCAATGCTTTCTTTCAGAAGCAGCCCTTATGGCTCTACGTCCCATGCTTTGGCAAATCAGAATGCTTTCAATACATTCTTTGGCGGTAAGGCGGTTTTTTATAGTAGCGGTCATCGCACGGGGTTTACTGATGACCACTGTATGTATGCCTATCGGAATACCCGTGCCCATAATTCGATATTAATCAATGGCATGGGGCAAAGAATCGGCACTGATGGATATGGATGGATTCCCCGATATTATGAGGGCGAAGAGATTTCATACGTTGTAGGAGACGCCTCCAATGCGTATGGAAAAGTGCAGTCTCCCTTATGGTTGGAGCGTGGACGCTTATCGGGTACCCTGTTCACTCCGGAGAAGGGATGGGACGAAAATAAACTCGACTTCTTTCGCAGGCATGTCGTGCAGCTGGGCACTTCCGGCTTGTTTGTGATTTACGATGAGTTGGTCGGTAAAGAGCCGGTAAGGTGGGATTATCTGCTGCATACGGTTGAACTTCCTATGGATGTGGCCGAATATGAAGGCGGATTGCAGATACGAGGCAGGAATAAGTCCGATGGGGTATCTGTGGCCCATTTGTTTGCTTCGCAAAAAATGTCGTATGCGCAAACCGACACCTTCTTTGTAGCCGCCGTGGACTGGAAAAACAGGCTTGGTAAATCTCTTCCCGGTCACTATCATTTTACCGCATCTACTGCCGCCTGTACCAAGGCCTGCTTCCTGAATGTGGTCGATGTGCATGGCAATAATCGCGCCGATGCTCTCATCAAACGGGAAGGAAACCGTGTGACAGTGGAGGGGTGGGTGATTGAATGCAATTTAGATGGTGAAGGAGAAGCTTTTTTACGTATAGAGAATAAAGAGAAAGGAACTTCATTGGACTTTAATTACACTTCGAACAAAGGAGCCACGATTATAGTAGACAGAGTTGGCGGGAAAGAACAAAGAAAGCGGTTAACCGACCGTCTGCCTCATCTTGAAATCTAAAATGTCTGTCGTTTTTTATTTTACCGAAAGATTATTCCGTGAATTTTTTTATATTTGCTATCTGCAAATGAGATAGAGGAACTGTTTATGGATAATAAATTCGTGGTAAATATAGGGCGTCAGTTTGGTAGCGGCGGACGCGAAGTGGGCGAGAAACTTGCCTCTCGCTTAGGCATCGGCTTCTATGACAAAGAGTTGATAAACTTGGCTTCTGAAGAAAGCGGCTTTTGCTGCGAGCTTTTCGAGAAGGCCGACGAGAAGACATCGCAAGGCGTGTTGGGAGGCTTGTACGGGATGCGTTTCCCTTTTATCAGCGACGGGGCCATTCCCGTAACGAGTTGCTTGAGCAACGATGCGCTTTTCAAGATTCAGAGTGATGTGATAAGAAAGCTTGCCTCCAAAGGCTCTTGTCTGTTTGTGGGGCGTTGTGCCGACTATATATTGCGCGACCATCCCCGCTGTGTGAATATCTTTGTTTCCTCCACTCCGGAAGATCGCATTGCCCGCATTTGCAGAAAACGCCCCATTTCGGAAAAGGAAGCGGAAGAGTTGATGGAGAAAGCCGACAAGAGGCGCGCCAACTACTATAATTTTTATAGCAACAAGACGTGGGGAACTGCCTCTACCTATCACCTCTGCATTGACTCGTCCGTGTTGGGCATCGACGCTACGGCAGACTTCTTGGAAGAGTTTGTAAAGAGAAAACTGTCCGGCGGCTGATATGTGTCAATTCATAGCTCTTCGCGTTATGATATAACTATACTCCCATACACTCCCTGTAAAAGTCGAACATCTCGCAAACGGTCTCCTTGTCCGCAGTTTGGTTCAGGCAGATGTCGCCTACTTCTTTCAACAGGGTGAAGTTGATGACACCGGCCGTATTCTTCTTATCGTGTTTCATCAATTCGTACAAGCGGTCATACTGTTTGCAGTCGAAGGCAAAGCCGCCATAGTTCTCTTTGATGAAGCGGATGGTCTGATACATCCTTTCTTTGGGAAATCCCGCCTTTATATGAGAAAGGTATAACTCGCAGACAATGCCCCAAGCCACGGCATAGCCATGTAGCACCGGACGGTTTTCGGCAAGGGCGAGGCTCTCGAAGGCATGCCCTACGGTATGTCCCAGATTCAGGGCTTTGCGTATGCCGTGCTCCAACGGGTCTTCTTCCACAATGCGCTCTTTTACTTGCACGGAGCGCCCCACCATCTGTTTCAATGCCGCATAGTCTATTCTTTCGGTATCGAAAGCCAGCAGTTCCGCCAGATGGCCGGGAGTGCTGATGAGGCCATGCTTCAACATCTCGGCATAGCCGGAGAAGAAGTTGTGGGCATCGAGGCTGCGAAGGAATTCGGTCTCTATTAGCACACAGGCGGCGGGTGCAAATACGCCGATTTCATTCTTCAGGCCGTTGAAGTTAATCCCCGTCTTGCCTCCTACCGATGCGTCGACCATAGCAAGCAGGGTGGTGGGGATGTTGATGTAAGCGATACCGCGTTTGAAGGTTGAAGCGGCAAAACCTCCGAGGTCGGTCACCATGCCTCCACCCAGATTGATGAGCAAGGAGTGGCGGCTGGCGCCTTTCTCGCTCAAAGCTTGCCACACGGAAGCCAGTGTTTCCAGATTTTTGTGTATGTCTTCTGCCCCGATGACTATTTCTTCCGCATCTTTCAGTGCGGGGATGCTTTTTAATTGCGGCAGGCAGAGGCGGCAGGTATGTTCATCGGCGAGAATGAAGAGTCTGTCATGAGGGCATCTTTCGATGGCCTGTGTAAGGCTGTCAGCCAGTTCTTCGCAAAGAATTACTTCTTGTTTACTCATTAGAGGATTTGTATTTTATTGATTTATTGCACGACAAAGATAGTTCTTTCAACAATAAATGTTACCTTTGTGTCACGAAAAATAAGAGGCTGCTTGATTTTTGCCCGTCATATCCGTGAAATTCCTTTCCGAATCTGTTTTCTGTATCCTTTCATCGACAAGGCAATGCCGTGCGGCAGGAAAGAACAAGAAAAGAGACCGGAAAGAAGCCGATAAAGAGCTTGATAAAAAGAGAGAGGGAATATTAAGCAGGCCTTGTATATAAACTGTAAAAACGAAAATCAGATGAGAGCTTTGTTACCCGTATATTGCCGTCCGTTGGGCTATTTCATCATAGCCTTAGCGTTGTTTCTTCCTTTCCTGCTACTGATGTGGGGAAAAGTGACGGATTCCAATCTGTTGTTCTATAAAGAGTGTTCCAAGCTTCTGATGATGATGGGAGCGCTGATGATTATTTTTGCGCTGACAAAGAACGAGAGCAGTGAGACGGAGCAATTGCGCAACAAAGCCACGCGCAATGCCGTCTTCCTGACCGTCTTGTTCATCTTCGGCGGTATGCTCTACCGTGTGGCGAAAGGCGATTTGCTTTCTGTGGACTCTTCTTCTTTCCTCATATTTCTTATATTGAATGTACTTTGTCTGGAATTTGGTATAAAAAAGGCAACGGTCGACAAACTGTTTAAACGGAATGGCCGATAAATAAACCAAATTGTCATGCGGGGCATTAAACCTTTTGCCCGTATGCTTGTCTAATGAAACAGTGGATAGCATTATCCGGATATATAAGGAATAGACAAAGAATAAACGCATGAAGAAAATTATGATTGGGGCGGCACTGTGGCTGTTGACGGTGCCGTCTGCTTTCTCACAAACAAAAAACATTACAGTCACGGGGCGTGTTATGGAAGATACGAAAGAACCTGCCATACAAGCCACCGTACAGTTGCTTTCCTTGCCTGACAGTGCTCAAACGGCGGGTGTGGCAAGTTCGGCGCAAGGCTATTTCACGCTCCCTAAGGTGAAGGCCGGTAAATATGTACTGAAAGTTTCCTATATCGGTTTCAAGACTAAATATCTTCCACTGCAACTCTCTGAATCCATGCACGACAGGAATGTGGGCACACTGACGTTGGAGACGGATGCCGTGATGTTGTCCGAAGCTGTGGTTACGGCAGAAGCCCCGCAGGTGCAGGTAGTGGAAGATACCATTGCTTTCAACTCATCTGCTTATCGTACTCCGGAAGGTGCCATGCTGGAAGAATTGGTGAAGAAATTGCCCGGTGCCGAAGTCGATGATGAAGGTACGGTAAAGATAAACGGCAAAGAGATAAAGAAGATTATGGTAGACGGCAAGGAATTCTTCGGCGGAGACGTGAAAACCGGATTGAAGAATCTGCCCGTAGATATGGTGGAGAAGTTGAAGACGTACGATAAGAAGTCCGACTTGGCCCGTATCACCGGTATTGACGACGGAGAGGAGGAAACCGTGCTTGATTTGACAGTGAAAAAGGGAATGAATCAGGGTATCTTCGGCAATCTCGACTTGGCCGGTGGCACGAAAGACCGGTATATGGGGCATGCCATGCTGAACTATTTCCGTGAGAATACGCAGGTATCTGTAATTGCCGGAGCCAACAATGTGAACGACCAAGGCTTTTCGGGTGGGGGAGGAGGTCCGCGCTGGCGACGCAACAACGGGCTGACCGCCACGAAAGAACTGGGTGTAAACTTTGCTACGGAAACGGATAAGATTGAAATGGGTGGTAGTGTCCGCTACAACTACAAAGACAATGACCTTATCAGTGTAGGGAGCACGGAGAACTTCCTGACGAACGGTAACTCTTACTCTAATTCCAATAGCCGGCAGCGCAATAAAAGCCGGGATTTCAATGTTGATTTCCGTTTGGAATGGAAGCCTGATACGATGACGAATATCATCTTCCGTCCCGACTTGTCTTACAGTAAGTCGGACAACTACTCCAACTCCAAATCGGCCACGTTCAATGTCGACCCCTATCAGGTGGTGGTCGATCCCAACAACTATCTGGCCGATGCCCGACAAATGAAGAAACTGTTTGGCGACAGTTTGGTGAACCTAAGTGACAACCTCTCCTTGAACAACGGCAATGACCTGTCGGCCAACGCTACTCTGCAACTGAACCGTAAGCTCAATGCGCGCGGAAGGAACATCACTTTTCGCGGACGCTTCGGTTACAACGACTCCGAGAGCGACCAATATTCCTATTCCAATATATATTATCGAACTAAGGACGATGTATTATTGATGCGTTATATCACCGTTCCCACCAAAAGCTACAATTATAGTGCACAACTGACGTATAGCGAACCTCTGGCACGAACCACTTTCTTGCAATTCAGTTATCAGTTTCAGTATAGATACAACAAGAGCGATAAATCTGTCTACGATTTGGACAGAACCCTCGGCGAGAATCCTGCTTCGGACGAAATCATCAGTCAGATAACCCGTCCTCTTGGCTCGGACGGTGCAGACGACAGATGGAATGCCGGGCAGAGCAAATTTGCCGAATATCGATACTACAACCATGATGCCATGGTGGCTTTGCGTTTTATCCGCCCTAAGTATCAGCTCAGCGCCGGTCTTTCTTTTCAACCGCAGCACACTAACCTCTCTTACGAGAAGGGAACGGTGAAAATAGATACGGCACGTAATGTATTTAATTTTGCGCCGAACATCGATTTGCGTGTCCGTTTCTCTAAAGTGAGTCAGTTACGTCTGTTCTATCGTGGCCGGAGCAGTCAGCCCGGCATGGAGAACCTGCTCGACGTGACCGACGACTCCAACCCTTTGAACATCCGCAAGGGTAATCCGGGGCTGAAACCCTCGTTTGCCCACGAGATGCGTATGTTCTATAATACATATAATGCCGAGAAACAGCGCGGTATCATGTCGCATGTCCGATTTAATCTTACCCAAAACAGTATCAGTAACAGCCGTGTGTATAATCCGGAGACCGGCGGGTGGACCACGACACCGAAAAACATTAACGGCAATTGGAATGCTTTTGGCGTGATTGGATTCAATACGGCCCTGCCTGACAAGAAATATACCATCAATTCGTTCTCCAACGTAGGTTATTCCAACAATGTGGGTTACTTGACGGATACCCACACAAAGGTGGAACGGAAGAACACCACAACTAATCTCAATTTCGGCGAACGCCTGAACGGATCGTATCGCAACGATTGGCTCGAAATAGGTTTGAACGGAAGCTTCAACTATTCGGCGGAGAAGGATAAGCTGACTCCGTCCAATAATCAGAATCCATATACCTTCTCGTATGGCGCTAACACCACCGTCACTCTGCCTTGGAACATGAGCCTTTCTACCAACATTGCCAATCAGAGCCGTCGCGGCTATACGGATACCAGCATGAATCGCAATGAACTTATTTGGAATGCCCAGCTTGCGCAGACTTTCCTGAAAGGGGCGGCCACCATCAGTTTCGAGATGTACGATATATTGAAGCAGCAGAGCAACATCAGTCGCTCGCTGACGGCCAGCGGTCGTTCCGTCTACTCTTATAATGGGGTAAACAGTTATTGCATGCTCCATTTCATCTATCGCCTGAACATCTTCGGAGGCAAGGCTGCCCGTGAGAAGATGGAGAACAGGCATGGCTTTGGAGCTCCCGGCGGTGGCCCCGGACGCGGCAGGTTCGGTGGCGGACAGCGTCCTTTCTGAGACAAAAAAATCCTGTCGCCTGCGAATAAAGTCCGTCCCGCCCTTATCCGAAGAAGGAAGAGATTAGGCAGAAAACTCTATCGCAAGCCTTGCGATGTATATCTTGCGCCTTGCGATATACATCTTAGCGCTTGCGATATATAACGCAAGGCTTGCGATAGAGTTTTCTGCCCATGGAAGAGGATGTTTTCATGCAGTGGCCGCCGATTTTTGAAAGGCATCCCGCCGACTTCTTTCCTTACTGTCGACCTCGGACCCGGAATATGCCCGTCGGCCTTCTTAAACGCTTCGGAGGATGGCACGTCCGCCGGCTCTTTAGAATGCCGTTGTATGTTAATCTCTGTAATCTGTTGTGAAAGTTTTTGAGTTTTCCCTACATTTGCTTCATGCTTAATGATTTGTGGACTATGTTCGATTGGAACGCCATTGTCGGTCAGATTGCCGGGGTAGCATTTGATATTATTTATTTCGGCGCTGTCATCGGAACGATTGTCGTCATCATTCTCGACAATCGTAATCCGGTGAAGACAATGGCGTGGATATTGGTGTTGATGTTCCTTCCTGTAGTAGGATTGGTGTTCTACTTCTTTTTCGGGCGTAGCCAGCGTCGGGTGCGCATCATCGGCAAAAAGAGTTACAGCCGTTTGCTGAGGAAGCCGATGGCCGAATATCTGGCACAAGACTCATGTGCGCTTCCCAAGAATTACAGTCGCCTGATATCCATGTTTCGCAATACCAACCAGTCTTTCCCTTTCGATGGCAATCGGGTGGAGGTATATACTTCAGGGGCTTCCATGTTGCAGTCCCTGCTGCGCGAGTTGCAGAAAGCGACGCAGCACATCCATATCGAATTTTATATCTTTGAGGACGATGCCATAGGACGCTTGGTGCGCGATGTTCTGATAGAGAAAGCCCGTGCGGGGGTCGAAGTACGTGTCATTTATGATGATGTGGGATGCTGGCATGTTCCTAACCGTTTTTTTGAACAGATGCGCGAGTCGGGCATTGAGGTTCGCAGTTTCCTCAAGGTTCGTTTCCCACTCTTCACCAATAAAGTGAACTATCGCAATCATCGGAAGATAGTGGTCATCGACGGACGTGTAGGCTTCGTTGGCGGCATGAATCTGGCCGAGCGTTATATACGCGGGTTTTCGTGGGGCATTTGGCGCGACACGCATCTGTTGTTGGAGGGCAAGGCTGTGCATGGACTGCAAACCGCCTTCCTGCTCGACTGGTATTTCGTAGATCGTACTTTGGTCACTTCCACCCGCTATTTCCCAAAAATAGAGATTTGCGGCACTTCATTGGTGCAGATTGTGACAAGCGAACCGATAGGCCCGTGGAAGGAAATCATGCAGGGATTAGTCATGGCCATTTCGGGAGCGAAGAAATACTTCTATATACAAACGCCCTACTTCCTGCCCACCGAGGCGGTGATGACTGCCTTGCAGTCGGCAGCGCTGGCCGGGGTAGATGTGCGTCTGATGCTTCCCATGAGGGCCGACAACCGGTTGACACATTTGGGGTCTTGTTCTTATCTGGCTGATGTGTTGGATTCGGGTGTCAAGGTCTACTTCTATAAAAAAGGCTTCCTGCATTCCAAGCTGATGGTATCTGATGATGAGTTATCCACCGTAGGTTCTACCAATGTCGATTTCCGCAGTTTTGAACACAATTTTGAGGTAAATGCCTTTATCTATGATGTGGAGACGGCGTTGCAGATGCGTGAAATCTTCTTGCAGGACCAGCGCGACTGTGTGCAGGTATTCCTGAAAAACTGGGTGAAGCGTTCTTGGCATCGAAAGGCTGCCGAAAGCGTGGTGAGGTTGATGGCGCCTTTGCTTTGATGCTTAATCTTAAAAGCGCTTTTATTTGAAGAACGAGAAATTTACACTTCCGTAGGCTCTTCTTTCCACAAAGCGCGGATGTTCCTCGAAGCTGTTTTTCTTGCCGTGTTCAAGTACGAACAGTCCCTCTTCTTTCAACAGATTATTCTCAAGAATCAGGTCGGGCAAAGTCTCCAGTTCAGCAAGCTCGTATGGAGGATCGGCAAAAATGAAGTCGAACTGTTGCCGACAGTTTTTGATGTACTTGAATACATCGGCATGAACCGGCAGGCATTTGTCGGTCTTTACCTCTTGCATTATTTTGCGAATGAAAGTATAGTGGTCGCGGTCTTTCTCCACACTGATGACCAAATCGCAGCCTCTGGACACAAGTTCGATGCTGATGCTGCCTGTACCGGCAAAAAGGTCGAGGGCACAAACTCCGCCATCTTCAAGATTCATGTATCTGCTGGACAGTACATTGAACAGGTTCTCTTTGGCAAAATCCGTTGTGGGGCGTGCTTTGAAAGAACGAGGAACGTCAAAACGCCTTCTTTTATATATTCCACTGATTACTCGCATGAAGTTATGGCTTGTAGGTCAAGGTTTGCGGCAGGATTCATGATGAATACTTGCCGGATAAATTTTCGTAATTCAGGCAATAGCTGCTCTTTGTCGTGCAAGTTGCCGGTGAGATGCAGTTCGTCGCGCTCCTGCTCATAACCGAGTTGTTTCCATACGTATAGCAGGTAGTAAATGCGGTCGGGCGTTGTTTTGCATTCAAAAGCATTGGCAAGCAACAAGCGTCCGCGCTCGTAGGCAAACAGTTCCATACTTTTTCTTTGCAGATGTGCATACATTTTCCGGCTGTTGCCCAAACGGCTCTTCACAGAGAAGAACTCGATGAAAGGGCTGACTTGGGAATAGAACTTGACACCGGGATATTGTTCGCGAAGGTAAGTGTACGTGCTTTTGTCTGTTCCGAACAGCACGACTACATTGTTCTTCTGCAAAATGTTGTATTGAACAATCTCGTTTTCCTGTTTGGGGTGATTATGATAGAAGATGATTTCCGCCTGTTCGTCCTCGAAAAATTCCAACGGGATGAAGGTGAAGCGTCTGCTTGCGATGAGCGCATTGACTTGACGAAACGGATGATTCAGCCATTCTGTCTCGCGAAAAGTTTGCTTCAGGTTGGCCGTGAGGGAGAGTGATTCGTCCACTTTACGGTCAAAGACACTGAGTTCACCGTCGCCCAGAGGGTTGAACACTGAAAAAGAAAATCCATCCGTGCTGAGACGGATGGATAACGTATATTGTTCTGACTTATTAAAATCAATGGTTTCTATCATACGTATGTGTCGGGGACGAGATTATTCCCAGTTACCGGCGTTGTTGTTAGCTGTTTCCAGACTACCGATCATCAGACCGCAATACTTGCCGAGTTTGGTTTGTACGTCCTTGAGGTTAGCGATTTCTTGCTTGTCCAGACCGTTCAGATAAACTTCGTACGGTGTCTTCACTTCGAGCAGACAGAAAGGAGCGCCGGATTTGGCCGTATCATTCTTGATAGCCATTTCAAACTGTGCGCCGTTTCCGAAAGGTACATATCTCATCGAGTCGGCATTGAATCCGTTCGGGAAAATAGTATCCAACACGGCTACCCACAGCGTGTCGCGTTTGAAATCTTCCAATCCCCATTTCTTTACTTCATCATACTTGCCGGTTTTCTTGGCTTTGTTGATTATGGCAATGGCTTTCTTTTCGGTCAAGCCGTCTTCCAACTGCTTGTCGTTCAATTCGCCCTGCTTGAAGATGAATGGAAGTTTTTGATTTTTCACGAAGTCGATCAGCGTGTCGAAGCTGGCAGTGTATTGCTGATTGTGCAGGGCACGGTATTCCAACTGTGCTTTACGAATGTCAATCAGACGTGCAATGACTGCTGCGTCTCTGTGCTTTTTCTCTTTGTCAAAATTGATAGGACCCATGATGCTGGTGTAGCAGATGTAAACCAGTCCCAAAGCACATAAGCCTAAAACGACATTAAATACTGTTTTCATGATAAATATGTTTTTTTTAGTTGTTATATTCGCACCGCAAAAATAAAAGAAATTAATTTAAAAACGATGGTTCCCTTTACTTTTTTCTGTTACAAAAATGATAAATAACTATTTAGAAAGGCAAATTAAGGAAAATTTTCCTTACCAACCAACACCGGAGCAGGAATTTGCGCTAAAATCTTTGTCGGGGTTCCTGCTGGCGCCCCGTAACGAAGCGGTTTTTCTGCTTCGAGGTTATGCCGGAACAGGTAAGACATCGTTGGTTGCCGCTTTGGTGCGGACGTTGGATAAGTTACAGCAGAAATCGGTATTGCTGGCACCGACGGGGCGGGCGGCAAAGGTCTTTTCGGCTTATGCGCAGCATCCGGCATTCACTATCCATAAAAAGATATACAGGCAGCAGTCTTTTTCCAACGAGATGAACAACTTTTCGGTGAACGATAATTTGACAACCCATACGTTGTATGTGGTAGACGAGGCGTCGATGATTTCCAATGAAGGTTTGTCCGGGTCTATGTTCGGCACAGGCAGGTTGCTGGATGACTTGGTGCAGTTTGTCTATTCCGGTCAGGGTTGTCGCTTGTTGCTGATGGGCGACACGGCACAGCTTCCGCCGGTGGGCGAAGAGCAGAGCCCGGCTTTGTTTGCCGATATCCTGAAAGGCTATGGACTGGAAGTGCTGGAAGCTGATTTGACACAGGTGGTGCGTCAGGAACGGCAGTCGGGTATCTTGTGGAATGCCACCCGATTGCGGCAACTGATAGCGGAGGAGAGTTGTTACAGTCTGCCTAAGATCAGGATTACCGGATTTGCCGACATCAAAGTGCTGCCCGGCAATGAATTGATAGACGAACTGAGTAGTTGTTACGATTGTGACGGGCCGGACGAGACCATCGTGATATGCCGCAGCAACAAGCGGGCAAATATCTATAACAGCGGCATCCGTGCACAGGTACTTTGGAGGGAGGATGAACTGAATACGGGCGATTTGCTGATGGTGGCGAAGAACAACTATTTTTGGACGGGGAAGGAGAAGGAGATGGATTTCATTGCCAACGGCGAGACAGCTGTGGTACGTCGCATGCGTCGCACGCGTGAGATGTACGGTTTCCGTTTTGCCGATGTCACGTTGTCGTTTCCCGACCGCGACGACTTTGAATTGGAGGTAAACCTCTTGTTGGATACCTTGCACACCGATGCGCCTGCTCTGCCAAAGGCCGATAACGACCGTCTTTTTTATGCCGTTCTTGAAGACTATTCCGACGTCTCTTCCAAACGCGAACGAATGAAGAAAATGAAGGCCGATCCTTATTACAATGCCCTGCAAGTGAAGTATGCTTATGCCGTGACGTGCCACAAGGCGCAGGGTGGGCAATGGAAAAATGTTTTTCTTGATCAGGGCTATATGACGGACGACCTTTTGACACCCGACTATTTTCGTTGGCTTTATACCGCCTTTACACGGGCTACGGGAACACTTTATCTGGTGAACTATCCGAAAGAGCAGATTCTATAATCATCGGTATGTAGGAAAACAACAAAGGCTACTCAAAGCAGAGTAGCCTTTGTCGCTGTATGCGGAATGCACATCAATGCGCTTTTAAGATTCCGGTGGCAACTTCCAACATGCGTACGGCGGTGTCGTAATTATCGCCAATCATATTATAGACGGCATCTTCCGATAGTACGCCGCATTTGACGCCGGCGGGTATTTTGCCACGGTCGGCTTGCTGTACGTCAATCAGGTATTGCTCGCTGTGGTAGTATTCGCGCAGTTGCTTGTATTCTTCCTGACTCTTGTCGAAGCGTTCCAACAAGTCGCTCATTTGTTCCAGCAGAGCCGAATGCCTGTCCAAGATGCTCTCCATTTGCGAGACGTGCTTGAAGTCTTCCTTTTCCATCTTCTTCTCCGTTTTGGTTCATTTACCCGGAAAGCGGACTTTTTACAGTCCGGCCAATTCCAGCACCTTGTCTACTGCGGCATTCAATCCGTCCGGGTTCTTGCCGCCGGCTGTTGCGAAGTGGGGCTGACCGCCACCGCCTCCTTGAATCAGTTTGGCGGCTTCTTTCACAAGGTTTCCGGCTTTCAGACCGCCGGCCACAAGGTCATCGCTCAGCATCACGGTCAGCATCGGTTTGCCTTCGCTTTCTGTTCCGGCCACGAAGAAGAGGTTTTCCGTAATCTGACCGCGCAACTGGAAAGCGATGTTCTTCACCGTTTCTGCAGGGAGCGGAGCACAGCATTTGATGACCTTGACACCGTGAACCTCCTGTACATTCTTCAGCAACCTTTCTTTCAGTTGTGCTTCTTTTTCTTTCATGAAGTCTTCCACCTGTTTCTTCAACCCGGCATTCTCGTCCAGATACTTGCGGATGGTTCCGGCGAGGTCGGGGGCATTGTTGAATAGGGCTTTGAGATCTCGCAATGTATCTTCAATGGTATTCATCAGCTCTTCTACACGTGCACCTGTGTAGGCTTCGATGCGGCGTACACCGGCGGCAACCGAACTTTCGCTGATAATCTTCACCATGCCGATGTTACCGGTGGCGGATACATGAGTACCGCCGCAGAACTCGATGGACGAGCCGAAGCGGATGACACGCACACGGTCGCCGTATTTCTCGCCGAAGAGGGCGATGGCGCCCAGCTCTTTGGCTTCTTCGATGGGTATGCTGCGATATTCCGTCAAGGGGATGTTGGCGCGAATCTTGGCATTCACCAAATGCTCTACTTCACGGAGCTGTTCGTCCGTTACCTTCTGGAAGTGCGAGAAGTCGAAACGCAGGGAGTCCGGCGTAACCAAAGAACCTTTTTGCTCCACGTGGTCGCCCAGTACGCTGCGGAGCGCCTCGTCCAGCAAGTGCGTGCACGAGTGGTTGGCTGCGCAGGCGGCACGTTTATCGGCATCCACACAAGCCATCATCGGTGCTTCGAGGTGTTCGGGCAGTTTCTTGGCGATATGGATGGGCAGGTTGTTTTCTTTTTTGGTGTCGATTATCTCGATGGTCTCGAATTCGCTCACCAATACGCCGGTGTCGCCTACCTGACCGCCGCTTTCGGCATAAAACGGAGTTTTGTCCAGCACAATCTGATACAGCGTCTGGTTTTTCTGCTTCACCTGACGGTAGCGCAGGATGGAGGTTTCGTATTCGGTATAGTCGTAACCCACAAATTCGCTGGTACCCTCTTTCAGGACAATCCAGTCGCCGGTTTCTACGGTTGCTGCATTGCGGGCACGTTGTTTCTGCTGTTGCATTTCGGCATCAAACTCCTTGAGGTCGGCAGTCATTCCGTTTTCGCGGAGAATCAGTTCCGTCAGGTCGAGCGGGAAACCGAAAGTGTCGTATAACGTAAAGGCGTCTTTGCCGCTGATTTCGGTTTTGCCGGCAGCTTTGGCATCCGCCATGGTCTTTTCGAGCAGACGGATACCCGTCTCCAATGTGCGCAGGAAGGAATCTTCTTCCTCCTTGATAACTTTGGTTATCAGGTCTTTCTGTGCACTCAGCTCCGGATAGGCGGCACCCATGTTCTCTATCAGTACGGGGAGGAGCTTGTACATGAACGCCTGTTTCTGGTCGAGGAATGTGTATCCGTAGCGTACGGCACGGCGGAGAATACGGCGGATGACGTAGCCGGCTTTTGCATTGCTCGGCAACTGTCCGTCTGTCACGGAGAAAGCAATGGTGCGGATGTGGTCGGCAATGACACGCATGGCAATGTCCGATTTCTCGTCTTCGCCATACTTCTTTCCGGTCATGCCGGCAATGGCCGTCAGTATCGGTTGAAAGATGTCGGTGTCGTAATTGGAGGTTTTACCTTGCAAGGTGCGTACCAGACGTTCGAAGCCCATGCCGGTATCGATCACCTTGGCGGGAAGTCCTTCGAGGCTGCCGTCGGCTTTGCGGTTGAACTGCATGAACACCAGATTCCATATCTCGATAACCTGCGGATGGTCTTTGTTTACCAATTGGTTTCCGGGCACTTTGGCTTTCTCTTCTTCGGAGCGCGAGTCGATGTGAATCTCCGAGCACGGACCACATGGCCCTGTATCACCCATCTCCCAGAAATTGTCGTGCTTGTTTCCGTTAAGGATGTGGTCTTTCGGCAAGAACTGCTCCCAATAGGAAGCCGCTTCGTTATCGCGTTCCAGCCCTTCTTCGGGACTGCCCTCGAATACGGTGGCGTAAAGGTTCTTAGGGTCGATTTTCAACACATCTACCAGATACTCCCATGCCCAAGAGATAGCCTCTTTCTTGAAATAGTCGCCGAACGACCAGTTGCCCAGCATCTCGAACATGGTGTGGTGGTAGGTGTCGTGTCCCACTTCTTCCAAGTCGTTGTGTTTTCCGCTGACGCGAAGACACTTTTGCGAGTCGGCCACTCTTTTGTATTTTGCCGGCTGATTGCCCAAGATGATATCCTTAAATTGGTTCATTCCCGCGTTGGTGAACATCAGTGTGGGGTCGTCCTTAATCACCATCGGAGCCGAAGGCACAATCTGGTGTCCTTTGCTTTCAAAGAAACTCTTGAAGGAGTCTCTGATTTCATTTGCAGTCAACATACGTCTTATTTATGATTTTTATTTACGGTTTGTAATTTATGATTCCTTCGTTGTATGATTTACCTGAATGGTGGCAATCAATTCTTCTTGCCATATTCCTATAAATCATAAAACATAAACCATAAATCTTATAATTCTTGAAAAAACGGTGCAAAGATAGCTTGTTTTTATTACTTTTGCCGTATTGACAAGCGAAATATTTCCTAAGATGCGTAAAGTTTACTACATTTATAATCCGCAGACACAGACGTATGACCGTATTTACCCCACTGTCCGGCAGCGGGCGTTGAGCATCCTCCGCCGTTTGTTCATCGGCATGGGGCTGGGTGCGGGCAGCTTTTTGTTGTTGCTTTTGATTTTCGGTTCACCTTCCGAGAAGGAACTGAGGAAAGAAAACAGCAAGCTGCGTGCACAATACAATGTGCTTGAGGCACGTCTGGACGAGGCTATGGGCGTACTTCAGGATATACAGCAGCGCGACGACAACCTGTATCGTGTCATCTTTCAGGCCGATCCCATCCCCTCTGCCATCCGCAAGGCCGGATATGGGGGGACCAACCGTTATGAGCATCTGATGGAACTGGCCGATGCGGATTTGGTCATCAACACCACGCAGAAGCTGGACATGCTGGCCAAGCAACTCTATATCCAGTCGAACTCTTTTGACGATGTGGTGGAGATGTGCAAGAATCACGACGAGATGTTGAAGTGCATTCCTGCTATCCAGCCCGTTTCCAATAAGAATTTGAAGCAGACGGCATCAGGCTACGGCATGCGCATCGACCCCATTTATGGTACGCCCCGTTTTCATTCGGGCATGGATTTCTCTGCCAATCCCGGTACGGACGTCTATGCCACAGGCAACGGAACCGTGGTGAAGATGGGTTGGGAAACCGGCTATGGCAACACCATTATCATCGACCACGGATTCGGCTACCGGACGTGGTATGCCCATCTTCGAGACTTCCGTACGAAGCTCGGCAAGCGTGTGGTGCGCGGCGAAGTGATTGGCGGCGTGGGTAATACGGGAAAGAGTACCGGCCCTCACCTTCACTACGAGGTGCATGTGAAAGGGCAGGTAGTGAATCCCGTCAATTACTACTTCATGGACCTCAGCGCCGAAGATTACGACCGCATGATTCAAATTGCCGAGAACCATGGGAAGATGCTGGATTGATTTACTCTCCCCGGACTTGTATTTTCCAAACAGTATTCCCTGATCCGCCTTTATAAAATATATTTATTGAAATGAATCACTCTGCCGTGGATTGGTAGGGTGACTTGTGCTCTGATAAAACGATGTCATATAACTTTCGTTTTGAAGACTGAACGGCAAGAAAATAAGCATTCCTCTCTTCCCTTATATTCTGAAGGCACTTCCCATTACGAGTGAAATAGCTTCAGTCGTAGTGGGAAATAAAGTTCCACCCTATGGAAAAAGGTGAAACTCGCATTCTGCTCATAGTTACGTCAGTTCGGGATAAGAAAAAGGTAATAGACGTTGGTAATCTCGCTTATTTTTTGTAACGTTATGGTTATAAATCAATTTTGAGAACAAACCGGATGCATCGTCCGCAACTCCGCACTTCGTCACCCGTAAGCCCGCACTTCGGCTTCCGTAACCCCGCACTTCACCGTCTGCAATCTCACACCTCGCACCCGTTTCGCCCTCACGTTATGGCACATACGGTGTGGCGTTTCTCCACCTCCTCCACCTCCTCCACCTTAAGAGGAGGAATTATATGGAGGAGGTATTTTCTATTCTCTTCTTCTCTATTCTTTTCTTCTCTCGCGCGCGCGAGGGGAGGTCGGTGTGGTAACTCTCTAAGGGACTGCTTATTATCTTGCTTTTT
>Ga0129307_1000566_pt1 | contig 54661 bp, 60 predicted proteins | sample P1105metagenome_FD_94437 | JGI IMG/M metagenome (GOLD analysis project Ga0129307, IMG submission 94437) | Capybara group fecal microbial communities from Wisconsin, USA - P1105 metagenome | ecosystem: Host-associated > Mammals > Digestive system > Large intestine > Fecal | place: USA: Wisconsin... | reverse complement strand
TTTCAAATACTTTAGAAAAAGTATCAAACCCCTTATCTACTGTTTTCTCTACTGTATTAAGTGTTTTAGTTCCTATAGAACATTTATATTTTTGAATTACTAATGAAAAAGATAATCCTACAATAATAAAAAACATAACAACTATAATGATTATTAATGCTATAACTAATCCTTTATTAGATTTTTTTTCGTTCATATAAATCCTCCTTTATCTATTTTTCATTATAACACCTAATATTTTTTATTTTTAATATTATTCATTATTTTTACATAAAATTTACTATGAAAAAAATTATATTAATAATCATATTATTATTCGAATTATTTATAGTTATTTATTCAAAAGAAGTAATAAAAGAATTTACTCTTACAATTAATATTTGTTTATATGCACTAATGCCTACTATGTTCTTTCAAATATTTTTTTCTAATATATTAGTTAATATAGATATAGAAAAATATTTATCCAATAAAATATGTAATATATTTAATATAAATAAAAAAGAACTATTAATAATATTATTATCCATATTCTCTGGTTATCCTAATAATATTAGACTACTTAATAAATCTAGTAATGAATATCTAAACTACTCTACTAATTACATAAACCCATTATTTATACTTGTTACTGTAGGATCTATATATCTAAAAAACATTAAACTAAGTCTAATTATTTATCTTAGTCATGTTCTATCTAATATAATAATGCTATATTTATTAAAAAATAAACATAATAATGAAGAATTAGTTATTAAAAAAAGTACAAATTTATTTAACGAATCGATAATGATCACAATTAAATCTTTATCAATTATATTTTCTAATTTATTGCTAATATCTTTATTAGTAACATTTGTTAAAGTATTATTACCTACTAATGTAATTAGTTCTATGATCATAGGTTTAATAGAATTTTCAAGAGGGACTTACGAAATATCTTATTTAAACCTCAATTTATATATTAAGGGGTTACTTATATTAATAATTATCACATTTGGATCTATATCAATTCATTTTCAAGCAATATCATTAAATAACAAAATAAAATACATTAAGTTTCTTTTATTTAGAATACTTAATGTATTAATATCAGTCTTAATATATATATTAATGTATCAATTCCAATAATGATTCAAATGATATATTTGCTAAATACAAAATAATAGTTGCAATTGCAAGATATGGTCCAAATGGAAGCATCACTTGACTCTTTTTATATGCATTATATATAGAAAATGGTAATGCTATAAAAGACGCTATAAATATTACTATAATAGACATTTTATAACCCATGATAAGAGCTACAAAAGCCATCATTTTAACATCACCACCACCTAGTGATTCTTTTTTAAATATTAAATCTCCTATCTTTTTTATAATATACATTATTACAAACATAATAGCAGCATCAATTAACATAAATAAAAATTCATAACCAACATCTAAAAAACTTAATAGTTCTTCATTTTTATATTCTAAATATAGTTTTAAAATAACTACAGCAAACGATGAAACTATTAATAATTCGTTAGGAATAAGCATATATTTAATATCTCCAAACATTATTATTAGTAATGCAGATAAAAATATAATACTTAAAAATATTTTAATTCCAGGATTATTAAAATCAATAAATGTAATATAGGTTAACGAGAATAATAAACCAGTTATTATTTCAAATATTACATAAATTGGTGATATTTTTTGCATGCAATAATTACACTTACCTTTTTGGTTTATATAAGAAATAATTGGTATTTTTTCTATAAAAGATAGTTCATGATTACATTTATCACATTTAGATTTTGAAAACAATTGCTCTTTAATAGGTAATCTAAATCCTATTATTGTATAAAAATAGCCACATGTAACACCTAATAAAAAGAATAAAAATAAATTAAAATACATATGAATATCCCCTCTTATTATTAATAATTATATCATGAATAAACTTTTTTTAAAATAAACATATAATATTTAATAGGAGGTTTACATATGTTTAATCAATATAATCCAATGATGTATCAAAGTATTACTAGACCTTTTAGTTTTACAAATATATTAAATAATGCTCAAAAAACTTTAAATATTGTTAATCAAGCATTACCTATCGTTAAAGAAGTGAAACCTATTGTTAAAAATGCAAGAACATTATTTGGAATCGCAAAAGGTTTTAATAATATTAATAATCAAGAAATAAAACAAGAGATAAAGCAAGAAACAAATACAAATAATGGTCTAAATTTCTTCGTATAAAAAAAGAGTCTACTTAAACTCTTTTTTTCTAAATTCTAAAACCTTTTTCCCTTCAAAACTTAGTTTTCTATTAATATAATTTAATGCTTTATCAAATTCTACATTATCTTTTGCCAAATTAAATAATTCAATTGATTTAATTAATCTTTCATCTTCACTTAATTTATCATAATCTAATATAAAAGTATCTAATTTAGAAATATAATCTTCATCTAGATCTTTTTTACTAATTCTCTCTGTTATTACATCTTCATTTAAATAAGTTTCTACTAATCTTTTTAATGTAATATAATTAAAATCAATTTCATTTCTATTAGCAGAAACTACTATATCTTTAATCTTACAGTAATCATTAGAATCATAATCATCTGAATATTCCATTATTTTATCTATAAAATGATATTCTGCCGCAAGTTTCAATAAAGTCTCATCTTCATCCATATTATGATTAACACAATATTCTTTAACATCTTCTATCATAAATTTATATTTATTTTTTTCATTTTCTTTCTCAAACCTATCATAATTGAATATCATTCTATCAATTTCTTCTTGAACTGTTTTTAAAATATCAATGTTACATGTAATATAATCCGATAAATATGGGTCATAATCTGATATAACATCTATTATAGATTTATATATACCATTCTTAATTATTTTATCTTTAGATGAAAATTTAGCATGTAAATCTGATTCTATATTTATATTATAGTTTGGAAAAGTATTATTAAATAAATCTTTAATCATCTTAGCAGAAACAAAATTCTTACCATCTTCATCATAATTTTTAGCAATTGCACAAAATCCTAAAAATACCTTGCCATTTAATTCCTCAGGTTCAGTTTTAGTTGCACAACCAAATTTTAGTGCAAACATCGCTTCATTTATTCTAGCTAATAAAAATATATATAAATTATTAAGTTCAATAAATAATTGTTCTTCTTCATCATTAAATTCTTCTTTAATATCTTTTATTTTATTAACTATTTTTATACATATAGGTAAACTTTCAAAAGGCTCTCTCATATTTAATTGTTCATAAAATAAATCTATTAATTCTTCAGTATCATTACAATTATAAATAAATGTATAATCTTCCATAGCAATCTCCCTTTTCATTGGCACTATATTATACTCTTATCTAAAAAAATGTCAAAAAAAGTATACTATATATAAGTATACTTTATATTATTTAAAAACTCTTTAGTTTTCATATATAAACCAGTATATGAATCATAATATTCATCTATAAACTTATCTATTTCTTTTTTTACTGGTGAACTTACTTCTAACTTTGTTATTTTATCTATATCTGCATAATAAAGCATTCTTATTATTTGAAGTGTTTTATTAGAAACTATCCTTTCATTAGTATGATGTTCTTTACAAACAAATCCACCCTTTTCTACTGATAATGTAATTATTTTACTATTACCACAAATAGAACATGTATCAAAATTAGGACTAATACCTAAATATGATAAATATTTAAGTTCTAGTATATTAGTTATAACTTCTGAATCATAACCTTCTTCTAATTTTAATAAAGAAGATACTAATATATTATAAATATTTTTATTATTATTTTCTTTTAAAACTTGACTAGTCAAATCTAACATATAAGATGCATAACTTATTCTTAATAAGTCTTTTTTTATATTATTTAAAGGATTAATTATATCCGCACATATAAGAGTAGATAATTTACCTTCTTTATAATTAATTTGAAATTCTGCGTAGGTTAATTTAGTACTTACACTTCTTAAATTATTTTTTAATCTCTTACTGCCTTTAGCAATTAAGCTAATAACACCATAATCTTCTGTAATCATATCAAGCAACTTACTTGATTCTTTATATGGTCTTTCACTAATTATAATCCCTTTAACTTTTGTTATTTCCAATTCTATCAAGTCCTTTATCTAACATATCTTTATATTTAATATAATAAGATATGTTACCTGTTCTTTTGAATAATAACCATAGATCATCTCTTGTCATAGTATCACCATTAATATAATGAGCGATAATTTATATATTATTCAAAATTATTTTCATCAAATCCAAATTCTATTAAATACTTATCTCTATCTCTCCAGTTATTAACTGTTTTTACAAATAAATCTAAGTATACTCTTTTACCTACTAATTCTTCTATATCTTTTCTTGCATCAATGCCTATTTCTTTAATCATATCTCCATTATGGCCTACAAGAATTTTCTTAATTCCATCTCTTTCTACTATAATGCATGCATTTATTACTATGGACTCCTTTTTTTCTTCATAGTTTTCAAGAACAACAGTCACAGCATGTGGAACTTCTTCTCTTGTTTTTCTAAGTACTTTTTCTCTTATTAGTTCGGATATTAAAAATCTAATACTTTTATCAGTATAATAGTCTTCAGGGTATATTCTATCACCATGAGGAAGATACTCTTTAACTGTTTTTAATAATTCTTCTATATTCTTTTCTTTTAAAGCACTTATAGGTATTATTTCTTTAAAATCATACTTATCTTTATAATCCATAATCATCTTAAATAATTCATCTTTTTTTATTTTATCAACTTTATTTAAGATAAGAAATGTATTAGTACCTTCTTCTTTGATTTTATCTAATATAAATTCATCACCTTTACCAAAAGGCGCAGATGCATCTATCATAAATAGTACTAAATCAACACCATCAAGTGAAGAATAAGATTCTCTATTTAAATATTTACCTAGTTTATTAACTGGTTTATGAATACCTGGTGTATCTACAAATATAATTTGTGAATCATCATCATTATAAATACCCTGAATATTATTTCTAGTTGTTTGTGGTTTATTTGATGTAATAGCAATCTTAGCATTTACTATAGAATTAATTAAAGTAGATTTACCTGCATTTGGTCTACCTACTATAGATACTACTCCTACCTTCATACTCTTTTTACTCCATATTCATCTAATATTTTTTCTTGTAAAGAAAACATTTCTTTTTCTTCTTCTTCAGTCATATGATCATAACCTAGTAAATGTAAAAATCCATGTGTTACTAAAAAGAATAATTCTCTTTTTACAGAATGATTATATTCCTTCGCTTGTTCATATACCTTATCTATAGAAATATAAATATCTCCTAAAAGTCTTTCTTTTACTTCATAATTTTCATCTTCTTCTAAAGCAAAAGAAATTACATCTGTTGGTCTATCTATACCTCTATAAGTTTTATTTATTTCATGTATTTTTTCATTATCTACAATAATAATTGAAAAAGACGCATCAATTTTCATATAATCAAGTAAGTATTTTGTATATGCATCAAGTTCTTCTATTTCTTTTAATTTTTCATTTGTTAAATTATTTATTTCTATCATCTTAAAATCCCCCAAAACGTATATCTTGAATATAATAATACTAATAACGCAACCGCTACTATAATAAATATATTTTTAAACAATACTGTATTAAATACTGGAACTTTTCTTTCTAGAGTATCTATTATAAGAAAGATAAAGTATCCAAGAGTGCAACCTACTAAATTTAGAATTATATCATCAACATCAAATGTTCTACCTATTTTTAACTGAGTAAACTCAATAGTACAAGATGTAATAAATGATATTATGAACATAGCAAATGGTTTTCTAGTTTTCATAATATGTGATACAAAATATCCAAAAGGAACAAATAACAATATATTACCAACTATATTATGCATAAATACTTTTGATCCAAATTCATATCTAAATATTTCTTTAAAAGGAACAAAATTATTTGTACCATAGTTAACATCTTGGAATGTAACTACATAGAATAATAATAATGCATATAAAAGAAAAGCTAACATAAACATTTCTTTGTAAAAAACAAATTTTTCTTTATGTACAATTAAATAAACTAATCTAATAGATATAATTACAACTGTAAATATTATAATCATTGGATAATTTTCACTCATTGCATTAGTTAATGTTTTTTGTATCATCTACTTCACCCATTTCTATAATTCTTTTTTCTCCTATTTCTTCATATACTGAAAAAAATATATCTACTATTATTTTACTACCATTAGAATAAAATTTCAAAGTATTTTGATTGATTATATATTCTTCTTTATTTAACCTTTGTAAAACTTTACTTCTAGCAGTTTCTTCTGCTTTTAATAATGCTTGTTTATTATTATATTTCTTATTAATATATTTGATATATCTTATATTTTCTATACCTAATTCAATAGAATTTAATTCATTTTTATATATTATTTTTTTCTTTCTATCATACTTTTTATATCTAAATAATTCTATATATTTATTACCTATTCTAATATAAGGAATAGTTCTTTTTTTATTAGTATATATCTTTTCTTTATAATTTAATGGATACTCTACACTAACTTTGTACCATACTTCACCATATACTTTTCCATCTGCACTTACTCTATTTCTTACTTCTTCATTAAGAATAATATCAGAAGAAATTAAAACATCTCCTTTAGAAACATAATTATCTATATCAACTTGTGATATTCCACTATAAGTATATATATCTTTAACTATACCACTCTTTTTAGATATAATTGAATATATTTCTTTATCATTAATCTCATAATCCTTTTTTCTTTCTACATATTTTATTATATATTTGGTACCTTGTTCTTCAATCTCTATCCATTCAATATAATCTTTATACTTATTCCTTATTTTACTCTTTATGATCTCAATATCTTTAAAACTTTTCTTAAATTTATACTTTTCTATATTATTATTAGATAGTTCTTTAATCAATAAATCATTTAATTTATTATTAGTACCTATTATATCAATATCAAATATCACATTTGATAATAACAATAAAATAGTTATACTAATAAAAAAAGAGATTATAAATACCAAATACTTTTTCAAATATAATTTATATTTATAAAACCCTTTACTATCAATTATTTTAATTTTAAATGTTGATTTGATTTTTAGTATTTTTTTATAATCATTTTCACTTACCAAAATATAAATTGATTTATATGAATCATATTTTAGTTTTATTATATTAATATTATATTTATTACATTTTAGTAAAAACTTATTAATATTTCTTCCATCAACTCTAATATATAAATAACTATTCATCAAACTTAATATTAATTATATCTCCTAGTACTAATATTTCTTTGTTAAGTATTTTATTTAATTTTAAGTTTTTACCTTCAATAATAATATTTTTATTACTTTTTATTATTATTTTATTATTAGATATATCTATTATTTTTTCATAATTAATTAGATCTATTTTATCTTTATATAGTATTATTCTAAAATTATTTTCTCCAATATAATTTTTTACATCATCAAATAGTTTCATATAAATCACCTAATTAAATATATGAAAAAAAGAAGAATTAATTCTTCTTTTATATATTATTTAATTTTTCTTTAATAATATTACTTACTTCTTTCATATCTGCTTTACCTTTTAACAAAGGATTAACTTCTTTCATAATTAAACCCATATCTCTTTGAGAAGTAGGATTTACTTTATTAAATACATCATCAATTATTTTATTAACTTCTTCTTCTGATAATTGTTCTGGCATATATTCCATTAATACAGATATTTCTTCATCTAATTGATTAACAACCTCTTGTTTACCTGCTTTTTCATATTCTATTTTAGAATCTTTTCTAAGTTTAATTTGTTTTTCAACCAAATTAATAATTTCATCATCAGTTAGATCTTCTTTTTTATCAATCTTAGCATTTAAAATTGCTCCTTTTAAAAGACCTAACACATCCTTTTTTACCATTTCTTTAGCTTTAAAAGCTGCTATATAATCGCTTTGAATTCTATCAAACATTTCTATTACCTCCATATGCTTTTTTATATTCACCTGATTCTATATTCTTAATCCAATCTTCATTATTTAAATACCAATCTATAGTTTCTTTTATACCTTGTTCAAATGTATAAGTTCTATTCCATCCAAGTTCTTTTTCAACTTTACTTGAATCGATTGCGTATCTTAAATCATGACCTTTTCTATCTTCAACAAATTCTATTAATGATTCAGGTTTATTCATTTGTTTTAATATAATTTTAACTATTTCAATATTTTGTCTTTCGGAGTGTCCTCCAAGATTATATACTTCACCTACTTTACCTTTTCTAACTATTAAATCTACACCTATATTATGATCTATAACATGTATCCAATCTCTTACATTTTCACCCTTGCCATAAACTGGTATTTTTTCATTATTTAATGCTTTTGATATAGTTTTTGGAATTAATTTTTCTGGAAATTGATATGGACCATAATTATTAGAACATCTAGATATAGTGACTGGTAAATCATATGTTCTATAATAAGCCATAACTAATAGATCTGCACTAGCTTTACTAGTAGAATAAGGACTAGAAGTATGAATTGGTGTATCTTCTTTAAATAATAGATCAGGTCTATCTAATGGTAAATCACCATATACTTCATCAGTAGATACTTGATGATACCTTTTAACATTGTATTTTAAACATGCATCCATTAAAACTTCCGTTCCTATGATATTAGTTCTTAAGAATATCTCTGGATCTTTTATTGAATTATCTACGTGAGATTCCGCTGCAAAATTTATAACACAATCTATTTTTTCTTTATCAAATAAATTATATATAAATTTTCTATCTGTTATATCACCATATACAAATTTATAATTAGACTTATTTTCTAAATCTTTGATGTTATTATAATTACCTGCATATGTTAATGAATCTAAACATATAAAATAATCTTCTGGATATTTATCTACTACATAATGTAAGTAATTACTTGCAATAAATCCTGCTCCTCCTGTAATTAAAAATTTCAATATAACACCTACCTTACATAATAATTCTAACATTTATAATAAAAAAAATAAAGTAGTTGCCTACTTTATTAATCTCTTTCTCTACTTTGTCTTTTTCTACTATTCTTAATTCCAGCTTTTTTAGCTTCTCTTCTTTGAATACCAGGTTTAGAATAGTGTTCTCTCTTTTTACATTCTGAAGGAAGTCCACTTTTAGCAACTTTTTGTTTAAATTTCTTTAAAGCGCCATCAATGTTACCATTTCTAACTACAACTTTTGTCAATTTTTGTCCCCTCCCTTCAGGTTGCTAAAAAGATTATATCACTATAACTCTTTATTTTCAAGCAAATATTACTATTTTTTGATAATTTCTCCTATAAAACAATCATTTTCGTATTTTAATAGTTTGACATCAATAATTTCATTAATAATATTCTCATCTGATTTAACCTTACATAAACCATAATTTGTTAAATGTCCAACATAATAACCATCTATATTTCTTTCTACTAATAATTCTTCTTTAGTTCCTATTAAACTTTTATAATAATTATTTTTTAATTCTTCACTTAAACTAATAAGTTTTCTAACTCTTTCTTTTTTTACATTTCCATCCACTTGATTTGGCATAGATGCCGCTGGGGTTCCCTCTCTTTTAGAATATGGAAATACATGCAGTTCAGTAAAACCAATTTTTTTAATAGATTCAACTGTCTCGTTAAATAATTCATCTGTTTCACCTGGAAAACCAACTATTACATCTGTAGTTATCGCTATATTTGGTCTTATTGATCTTATCTTATTAATTATATTCATGAAATCTTTCATTATATATCTTCTGTTCATAGTTTTAAGAATAGTATCTGATCCACTTTGCAAAGGAATATGAATATGATTAACAATCTTATTACTATTCTTTAATGTTTCCATAAATTTATCATTTAATTCAACACATTCAATAGATGATATTCTAATTCTTTTTAATTTATCAATCTTTTCTAATTCTCTTAAAAGATCTGAAAAATCATATTCTTTTAAATCAAGACCATAATGCCCTGTATGAATACCTGTTAAAACAACTTCTTTATATCCATTTTCTGCTAAAGTAGAAACTTCTTTTAAAACAAGATTCTTTTCTTTACTTCTAACATTACCTCTAGAATATGGAATAATACAAAATGAACAATAGTTATTACATCCATCTTGAACTTTAACAAATGCTCTAGTATGATTTTCATATTTATCTAGATTCATATCTTCAAACTTAATATCTTTTAAATCGAATACTCTTACTATTTGTTTTCTATTCTTTTTATATTCTTCAATCAAATCTATTATTTTAGATTTATTATTTGTACCTATAACAATAGAAACACCTGGTATTTCTGAAGCTTCTAAATACTTAATTTGACTATAACATCCCATAACAACAACTATTGCATCTTTACCTCTTTTTACTGCTTCTCTAATCATTTTTCTACTTTTAACATCGCTTTGATTAGTTACTGAGCAAGTATTTATAACATATACATCTGCTTTTTCTTCAAAAGGTACAATTTCATAACCATTTTTCTTAAATAATTCTATGTTAACTTCAGTTTCATATGTATTAACTTTACATCCTAAAGTATAAAACGCTACTTTCATATTATCCCTCTTTCTAAATACGTATTGTATTATATTATATAAAATAAAAAAAGTCTATTTTTTCTTAGTAGACTTTTTCTTAGTAGTAGTTGTTGTTTTTTTAGCTGGTGCTTTTTTTGTAGCAGTTTTCTTTGATGGTTTCTTTTTATAGTCAATTTTTGTATAACAAAGATATCCTGCTAATGCAACTGCACCAATTAAACCAACACCTAAAATAATTAAGTTTTGTCCTGATAATATCTTTAACATTCTTATACACCCTTCCCTATCTTATTCTATATTTATTATAGCAAATTATGATCTTAAATAAAAGAAAATAAAAAAAGTACTTTACATATCTAAAGTACTTCTAAAATCTTTTAAATTTTGTAAAAAAGTCTTATCTAAATCTTCTTCAACAGTTGCTTTTTCTGTTTGTGCACCAAATATTGGAGAAACATATGTCGAAGGTTTAAATTTTTTAGGTTCTTTATTAATATCAGGAACTATTTTTTGTACATCTAATGCATCTTCTGATACTGCTTTATATATTTTCTTTTTAACTCCAGCTTTTCTACATAATTCATCATAACTGATAATTGCAGTTTCTTCTTGTTCTTTTTCAAATTCTGTAAGATTCATTGTTTCTTCTTTAGATGCTTTCTTAATATCTTTTAGAATTCTATCAACATCACTTTCATTATCATCTTGTAAAATTTCGATTACTTCTTCCTCTTCAATTACTTCTTCAGGTTCTTGTTTAATTGATATAGTTTGAGTTGCAGGTGAAATATCTTGTTTCTTTGAAATTTCCTTTTTTTCTGGAACAATATTTTTTGCTTCCCTATTTATTTCTTTAATTAATTTTTTTCTATTTTTTAATTTTATTCTATTTTGTCTTTCACTAAAATAATTAATGATAAATATTAAAATAAGTAAAAATGATATGATACATATAATCGTTAGTAAAAATCTACTATTCTTATCTAAGTTTGCTAAAAAATTAATATTGTTTAATATCATATCCTACACCTCTTATTTTTACATTAATTTCTTTTATATTTTTCTTCTAAAATAATAGTACCACATTTTACAAATTTATGTTACAAAAAATTACAAATTTTTTTATTTTTTTTTAATAAAATTTATTTTTGTAAATAATACTAAATAAATTATAAAATTCTTTCAAAATAATAAACATTTTGTTATAATATAATTGAGGCGATTATATGAATAATATGACTGATAACTTTATTAATATTTTCCCTGATTCTAATAATGTAAATACAGTTAAAGATGATATTGATAATCTGCCATTTATAACTGAAGAAGATGTAAAAGAGGAAAATATTAATAAAACAAATTTTAGTGTTTTACAAAACTACTCAGAAGAATTAGTTTCTAAAACTTATGTTACTAATCCTGCTATTGCAAGAGATGAAGAAATAAAAAAAATGATTTTAATTTTATTAAGTCCAGAAAAATCTGTTGTATTAACAGGTAAAGCAGGTATAGGTAAAACAAGTATAGTTGAAGGACTAAGTTACAGAATACAAAATAAAGATGTTCCAGATGCTTTAATAAATTCTAAAGTATATAAAATAAATACTTCTTCACTATTAGGTAAATATGAACATGATGGCGTAGAAGAATCTAAGTTACAATTATTAATAAATGAGATCATGGGCAAAAAAGATATTATATTATTTATTGATGAAATACATACATTAGTAACTGCTGCTAGAAATGGTGGTGGCGTAGACTTCTTAAATATGTTAAAACCTGGATTAGACCGTGGTGATATAAAAATAATTGGCGCTACAACTACTCAAGAATTTGAAGAATATTTATTAAAAGATAAAGCATTCTTACGTCGTTTTGAAAAAGTAGAAGTTGAAGAACCAGATGGTCCTACTACTATTAAAATAGTAATGGGTACTAAAAAGAAAATCGAAGTAGCTACAGGAGTTACTTTCCCATATACAGATTGGATATTAGAACAAGTAGTATCATTTATAGTTAATATGACATCAGAATATAAAAGAATATATGAAAATGGTTCTAGATATCCAGATGTTTCATTATCATTATTTTCAAAATGTTTTACATATGCAAGATTTGAAAATTCTAAAGAAGTACATTTTAAACATATATATGAAGCTATTAAAAACACAAACTTAGTATATGATGACGTAATAAAAAAAGAATTACCAATATTTAAAGAAAAATTTGGAGACTGGCTTGCTAAAGAAGGAGTTAATGTAGAATAAAAAAAATATCACTATTGTGATATTTTTTTATTCAATAACAGCTTTTATTCTTCTTACACCTGCAGAACTAGCCTCTTCTTTTTTTATTTTGAAATGTCCTATTTCTCCTGTATGAGATACATGAGGACCACCACATAATTCCTTAGAAACATCTCCAACAAAATAAACTGTTACTATATCAGGATATTTTTCAATAAATCTACATTCTGCTCCTGAATTAAGTGCTTCTTCTTTAGTCATTTCTTCTTTATGAACCGGTAGATCTTCTTCTATCCATTTATTAACCAAGTCTTCAGTTGCTTTTATTTCTTCAGGAGTTAATTTATGATCACAGTTAAAATCAAATCTCATTCTTTCAGTAGTTATATTAGAACCCATTTGATGAATATCAGGGCTTACTGTAATTTTAAGAGCAGCATTAAGTAAGTGAGTTGCAGTATGATATCTAGTTTCTATTTCAGAGTCTCCTGCAAGTCCTCCTTTAAACTTACCTTGTGATGCTGTTCTAGATAATTCTTGATGTTCCTTAAACTTAGTGTTAAATCCATCTAAATCAACATTTAAGCCTTTTTCTTTTGCTAGTTCTAAAGTAAGTTCTATTGGAAATCCAAATGTATCATATAAATGAAATGCAGTATCAGCATCTATATCTTTATCAGATTTCTTTTCAAATTCTTTTAAACCTTTTTCTAGTGTTTTATTAAACTTAATCTTTTCATTTTTAATATTATCTAAAACAACTGATTTATTTCTTTCTAGTTCTTCATAGTATTTCTTGTACTTATCAATAATTAATAATGATATTCTTTCATCCCAATCACTATTAATATCTATATCTAACTTTTTAGCATGTCTAATTGCTCTTCTTATTAATCTTCTTAAGATATATCCTTGATCTTTATTAGATGGTTTAATACCAGCATCATCTGCAGAAATAAATACAGCAGTTCTAATATGATCTGCAATAATTCTCATGCTTTCTTCATTACCAGTATAACTTTTACCTGATATTTCTTCTATTAACTTAATTACATCTTCCCAAAGTGATGATGTATAGTTATCATTTTTACCTTCTAAAACTGCAACTACTCTTTCATATCCCATACCAGTATCAACATTCTTATTAGGAAGGTTTTCAATTTTACCATCTTTAGTTCTATTAAATTCCATAAATACATTATTCCAGATTTCTACCCATCTATCATCTTCAGTATCAAATCTTTCAGGCACTTCATCATCTGATCTAAAATAGAATATTTCAGTATCTGTTCCACAAGGTCCAGTTTCTCCTGCTGCCCAGAAATTATCTTCAGTAGTTGAAGCAATATGTCCTTCACTAATACCTAGATTTTTCCATAAATCGTGAGCTTCCTTATCATATGGAACTTTATCATCACCTGCATAAACTGTAACCGCTAGTCTTTCTACTGGTATTTTTAATACGTCTGTTAAAAATTCAAAACTCCAAGAAATACTTTCTTTCTTAAAATAATCTCCTAAAGACCAGTTTCCAAGCATTTCAAAAAATGTATGATGAGTTAAATCACCTATTTCATCTAAATCATTTGTTCTAATACATTTTTGATAATCAACAAGTCTAGTTCCATAAGGATGTTTTTCTCCCATCAAATATGGAATAAGTGGTTGCATACCTGCAGTATTAAATAATACAGATGGATCATTTTCTGGTACTACTGGCGCACTTGGTATATGCTTATGTCCCTTACTTACAAAAAATTCTATATATTTATCTTTTAAATTCATTTTATTCACCTACTATATTTAATATTTTATTTATAACTTCTTCTATTGTCATATTACTTGAATCGATATATATTTGATCATCAGTTCTAGTTAGGGCTCCTACTGGTCTATGCATATCATCATAATCTCTTTCTTCAATCGCAGCCTTAACTTCTTCATATGTACTTTCTATACCTTTTTCTTCATTTTGAAGTTGTCTTCTTCTTGCTCTTTCTTCTACTGATGCATCTAAATATATTTTATAATCTGCATTAGGAAATACTTCTGTTGTTATATCTCTTCCTTCCATAACTATATCATTATTTGAAGCAAGTTCATGTTGTTTATCTCTCATTACTTCTCTTAATGCAATAATAGAACTTATTTTAGATACTCTATGAGTTACTTCCATAGTTCTTATTTTATCTGATACATCTTCACCATCTAAGAATACTTTTCCATCATTAGTTAATTTAATATCCATGTTTTTTAGTAAATTAACTATATTTTCTTCATCTTTTTCTTCTAAACCTTCTCTTAAACTTTTAAGTGATACACATCTATACATAGCACCAGTATCTACATATGTATATCCTAATCTTTTAGCTACTTCCTTAGCTATAGTTCCTTTTCCTGAACCTGATGGTCCATCAATTGCAATTATTTTCATAAATCCTCCTTTATATATAAAAAAGGATGGTACTTCCTTATTAAGGAGCCTATATAGGCGGTACCATCCTTTATTTAACTTAATTTATATAACGGCTTAAACCGGCATGTTTTCATGCTCTTCTTAGTGTTAGCTTTCATTAATATTTATTATCTATTTTCACCATACATAGACTCTCTACAAATAAATGATTAATTACTCTTCACTAAATGATTTCCTATTTTCTAAATGTTGTGTAATCTTGTATTTATCATCTATAAATAACCAGATTGTTTTAAATATTGCGGTTACAGGTGTTGCAATAACCATACCTATAATACCAAAGAAATGACCAAAAATCAATAATCCAATAATAATTGTTACCGGATGTAGTTTCATTGTTTTACTCATAACTATTGGATGTAATATATAACTTTCTATTAATTGAATTGCAAGTACTACTATTAATACTACTATTCCTAGTTTATAATCTGTAGCGAATGCTACTGCAACAATTGGTATACCACCAATATATGGTCCAATATATGGAATAATATTAGTTATAGCATTCCATAATGCAAAGAACAATGCCGCTCTTAAACCTGCAAATCCAAAACATATTGCTGATACTCCAAATACTAATAATGCTATAAAACCTGTTCCTCTAACAAAACTAAATATTTGTTCACTTATTTCACTTAATAATTTATGAGTACTTTTTCTATAATTTTTTGGAATAAAAATATAAATGTTTTCTTGTGCTCTATCAAAATCAATAAGTAAATAGAAACTTATAATTAAACTTAATAAGAATATTCCTAATTTAGATATTACTGAACTTATTGTAGTAAATAACTTAGTAGGCATATTACTTGTCATACTAGTTAATGTTTGCATTAATATCTTTTTAACATTTAAAGTATCTCCGTTTATACCATCTATATTTATTTTCTTTAATATATTAGTTGTGACATCATTAACTGAGTCAAATACAGTTGGTAAGTATTTTATTAAGTCATTTAATTCTCTTCCTAATAATGGGAATAAATAAGAACAGAATAAATATAATACTGCTATTATAAATACATAAACTATTGTTACTGCAACTGCTCTTTTTAATTTACCTCTAGTCATTCTATCTATTAATGGATTTAATAGATATGCAATTATTATTCCTAAGAATAATGGCGAAATGACTTTAATAATAGACCATAAGGCTCTAAATATACCCCATTCTTTATTAACTAACGTAAGAACATATATTGCTAGAACAATTATTAAAAAGTATAGAATTTTTAATATTTTAGTTCCTACAGATGTCATTTCATTAATGTTTTTTACATTAACTTTTTTATCATCTTTCATAACTAACACCTCTACCTATATTATATCACTTTTTTAATTATTTATATTGTTTTTTATAATATTTTCTAATTCTTTTACAGCTTTATCTAGATCATCATTAACAATTTTATAATCATAAATTTTACTTTCTTGTATTTCTTTTTTAGCTATATCTAATCTACCTTCAATTGATTCAGCTGAATCAGTGCCTCTATGAATCAATCTATTTCTTAGTTCTTCCATTGATGGTGGCATTATAAATATAAGAGTACAATCATCTTTCATCATTGTTTTAACATTTTTAGCACCTACTACTTCAATTACAAGAATAACATTAATACCATTTTCTATTCTTTTTTCTACTTCACTTTTTGGTGTTCCATAATAATTACCATTATATAAAGCATATTCTAGTAAATCTCCATCTATTATTGCTTGTTCAAATTCCTCTTTAGTTTTAAAGTAATAGTTTACTCCATTAACTTCTCCATCTCTAATTGCTCTACTTGTCATAGAAATAGATATTTCATCTTCTGGATGACTTTTAACATATTCGTTTACAATTGTATCTTTGCCTGCACCTGATGGTCCAGATACTATTATTAATTTACCTTTTTTCATTATAATAACCCTTTCTATATCATAATTTTATCATTGAGTCAAAAAAAAGACAACTATTTAGTTGCTTCTTCTTTTTTAGTAACTTCTTTACCTTTATAGAATCCACATTCTGGGCAAATTCTATGAGGTTTAATACTAGCACCACAATTTGTACATTTAACAGTGTTAGCTGCTTCTAATTTGTAATGAGTTCTTCTCATTCTTCCGCTTGTTTTTGAAACTTTTCTAAATGGAACTGCCATATTATTCACTCCTCTCTTTATTCACTTAAAAAATCTTTAAGTTTTTCTAATCTTGGATCTATTTCTTTGTTTTCTTCCTCTTTAGTAATAAATTTCCATCCATCGCCATATATATTCTCTTCTTCGATGTCTGGACTAACAACTCTAATTGGAACTTCCACTAATATATTTTGCCATATTATTGGAACTAAATCAATAGAATTATTAATAATTTTACAAAAATCTTCTAAATTTTCTCCAGTTTGACCAATTATTTCATTGATTTTGATATCAATTGGATAATTAACATCTTTTAAAGATACACTACATGTTAATGTTAGATCACATTTGATATGTAAGTCTAAATCATAGTTTTCTCCATTTTCACTTATAGTACCTATTATCTTAATTGGAGATATATCTTTAACATCTGTACCATTTAATAGATCTTTTGGTAGTTCTATAATATTATCTAAATATAATAACTCTACTTGTCCTTGTATCAAACTTGTTAAATCTATTACCATATAATCAACTCCGGCATATAAATTATACTCTAAATACTATTTAAAATCAACTATTTAATTTTAAAGTTTTATTATTAAATGTTAAAAATCCATCTAAATATCTTTTTAAAGCTGCATTATATGTCATTCTATTAATTGATATTTCATTTTCTTTTAAATAATTCATTACATTTTCTTTTTCTTCAATTGTTATTTCTCTACCTGTTCCTTCAATCATTTTACCATTTTCATCTAGTTTTATTCCTACAATTCTTCTTCCTTCTAATATCTCTTTTTCTTCTAAAGAATTATATTTTTCTGAATTTTTATAATTAGTTTTCATTTTTTTTAACAAATAAAATTGTTGTTTTGATAATTTTTTTTCTGATAAAGATAATAAATTTGGTAATGGAATTTTGGTAATCAAATAATAATCAATTATATCAAATTTTCTTTTTACACCATTTTCTTCATAACCATTTACTAATCTATTACCAATTTCTTTAATTATATTATTCAATTTATTTTGATATTCTTCTTCTTTTTTATCCTTAACATCTAAATATTTTTTATATAATTCTTCATTGTTATACATAACTGATTTTAAATAATCATTAAATTCCTCTTCAGTTAAGTTGTTATTTATCAAAAAATCCATAAAAGATATATTATTTGATTTTAGATACGAAACAATAATATTAGATGCTTCTTCATATTTTCCTTTTAATTTTTCTTTTTCTTCTTCTATTCTTTTTTCTTTTCTTTTTAATTTTAATTTATTGCTTCTATATTCTCTATATTTTGAATAAGTATCTTTAAACTTTTTACTTTCTTCTTCTGTATAAAATTTTTGATATAAATAAAAGTTTTCATTTAAAGCAGTTATATTATATCCTGAGCACTCAATTAATTCTGCTAATGAACTCATATCGTCTTCTAAATCAAAATCGATAATCTTTTTATAAAGATTAAGTAATTTTTCATTTTTTGATCTTACTTTATCCCCCTTAATCTTATTATAAGTTTCAAAATCAGGTAGTTCAGATTTGTTGTATTCTAGGTAATTTACCATATATTCTCTTAATAAATCAAGATATTTGTTTTGAGTTATTTTTAATTTTTCAGACATTTCTTTTGTTGTTTTTAATGAAAATTTATCTTTAGAAGAAATCTTGTATAATTCCTTAAGTACTAATTCTTTTTCACCTTCATTGCGATATAAAAATTTTGTTTCAATTCCATATTTTTTTAGAATAAAATTTTCAATTCCAATATAACAGTCTTTATTTTTTTCTCTTTGCTCTTTTCTATATTTTTCAAAAGCATTTTTATTCATACCATATTTCTTTTCAGCATAATCAAAAATATATGATTTTAATGAATTATAGCTAATTCCAATTTCTTTTGATAAATCTAAAAGACATGTTCTTCCATAGTTTTCTGTTTTAAAGTATTCATATAAAGAATCTCTAAATATTTCAGAATATGGAATACTTGCGTTTTCTTTTACTAATCTAAGATATTTATTCATATTATCACCCCAAAAATATACTGACTATTATACTAAAATTATATTAAAAGTCAAAAAAAAAGGCTATATTAAGCCTTTTTAACATCTAATTTAACTAGTTTTCCATTTAAATCATATTCTTTATCTAAATCAGATTTTTCTTCAATAGAAAGTGCAAGTACTTCATCTTTAATATATGATTCAAATTCATTAATTACATCTTTAATATCTCCAGAATAATATAATGTGATTCTATCAGATATATCTAATCCTGATTCTTTTCTAATATTTTGTACTTTACTAACTAATTCTCTTGCAATACCTTCTTTAATTAATGAATCAGTTAATGTAGTATCTATAACTATAAAGTTTTCATTTAAGAATGCAGCGTCATATCCTTCTTTAGAAGATACTCTAATTTCTACCATTTCAGGTGTAACTTCTAAATCTTCAGCATTAAATCTAATATTTATACTATTATCATTTTGAAGTTTAGTTATATCTTCTTGTGATAATTCTTCAAGTGCTTTAGAGTATTCTCCAATATTCTTTCCAAACATCTTGCCACATACTCTAAAGTTAGGTTTAACAGATAATGTCATATATTCTGTTAAATCTTTAACAAATCTAACATTCTTAACATTTAATTCTTCACTTATTAATGGAGTTAAATCACTTATTAATGATTCGTTTTTACCATCAAGTATAACTTCATTAATTGGTTGTCTAACCTTAATCTTAGCTTCTTCTCTAGCATTTCTACCTAAAGATATTAAATCTTTAACTAAGTCCATTCTATTTTCTATTCTTTCATTTACTTTAGTTTCATCATATACTGGGAAATCACTTAAATGAATAGATTCTTCATCTGTTAATCTAGTATATAAATCATCTGTTATAAATGGAGTTATTGGAGCGACTAATTTTAAGAATCCAATTAATACATCATATGTAGTCTTATAAACTGCCTTTTTAGAATTATCTAATTCTGAAGCCCAGAATCTTCTTCTATTTCTTCTAATATACCAGTTAGATAGATCATCATTTAAGAATGTTATTAAGTATTTAACTACTTTATTTAAATCAAATTCTTCATATGAATCTGTTACATTCTTTATTAAGTTATTGTATTTAGAAAGTAACCATTTATCTATTTCTTCTAATTCATCATAATCTATATCAAATGTTCTAGGATCTACTCCATCAGTATTTGCGTACATTTCAAAGAAATTATATGTATTCTTTAATGTATTATAGAACTTAGAAACTACTTCATCTAATGCTTTATGATCAAATTTAATTGGTGTCCAAACTGGACCTATATTCATTAAATAGAATCTAACAGAATCTGCACCATAGTTTTCAATTGTAGTAAATGGCTCAACTATATTACCAAGTGATTTACTCATCTTTTTACCTTCAGCATCAAGCATTAAGTCATTAACTAGAACATTCTTATAAGAACTTTCTCCTGAAATAATAGTAGATATTACAAGTAAAACATAGAACCAACCTCTTGTTTGATCTATACCTTCTGCGATAAAATCTGCTGGGAAATGTTTTTCAAATAGTTCTTTGTTTTCAAACGGATAATGGAACTGAGCATATGGCATAGAACCAGAGTCAAACCAAACATCTAATACATCTTTAACTCTTTCCATTACTTTACCACATTTAGAACATCTAATATGAATATTATCAACATATGGTCTATGTAAATCAAGTTCTGAATCATTTATTTCTTCTAATGATTTTTCCTTTAATTCATCTATAGAACCAATTACATCAAAATGACCACATTCACATTTCCATATAGGTAATGGGCATCCCCAATATCTATTTCTACCTATACCCCAGTCAACCATATTTTCAAGCCAGTTATTAAATCTCTTTTCACCAACAAAAGCTGGATGCCAATTAATATTACTATTTGCTTTAATAATCTTATCCTTCATAGAAGTATTATTTAAATACCAAGCTGGTTTAGCAACATTTATAAGTGGTTGTTTACATCTCCAGCAATGAGGATAACTATGAGTTATTTTAATCTTTTTAAATAACTTATCATTTTCTTTTAACCATTTAATAATATCTATTTCAAGTTCTGGATCAGTTACAAGTCTTCCTTCCCATGGTCCTTCAGTATATTTACCATCTAGTCCAACAGGATTAACAAATGTAATACCATATTCTTTAGCTATTCTATTATCATCCGCACCATAAGCTGGAGCAATATGAACTATACCAGTACCATCTTCCATAGTTACATAATCATCCGCAATAACTTCAAAAGCCTTACCTTCTACTTTAATAAATGGCATTAATTGTTCATATTTTGTGCCAACTAAATCTTTACCTTTATATGTTTCAACTATGCAGTAATCTTCTCCTAAAACTTTATCTGCTAATGGTTTAGCTAAAATAAACTTGTATCCCATACTTTCAGCTTTAATATAATCTTCATTTGGATTAACACATAAAGCTAAGTTTGCAATTAAAGTCCAAGGAGTTGTAGTCCAAGCTAAGAAGTATTCATCTTTACCTTCTAATTTAAATGGAACTATAACAGTATTAACTGGTATATCTTTGTATCCTTGTGCTACTTCAAAGTTAGATAGTTCAGTTCCACATCTAGGACAATATTGAAGTACTTTATTACCTTCATATATAAGTCCTTTCTTATGCATTTCATTTATAATCCACCATTCAGATTCTATATATTCATTAGAACAAGTTTTATATGGTTTATCCATATCAATAAATTGACCCATCATGTTCGTTAATCTTTTTACATCATCTATGCATGTTTCGGTTGTATTACGGCATTCATTAATAAAATTTTGGATACCAAACTTTTCTATATCTGGTTTACCATTAAAACCTAGTTTTTTCTCAACATTAACTTCAACTGGAAGTCCGTGAGCATCTAATCCTAATTGTCTTCTTACTCTATATCCTCTCATAGTTTTATATCTACAAAAAGCATCTTTTATTTCCTTTGCATACATATGATGAAGACCTGGTTTTGCATTCGCATATATTGGTCCATCATAGAATACAAAGTTATTATTTTCATCTCTATTTTCTATAGATTTTTCAAATATCTTTTTTTCTTTCCAATTATTACTTACCCTTTGATTCATTTCAAAAGGTGTTTCATTTTCTAATTTTTTAAATATCATGCTAACCCTCCTACTATTACATAAGTATAATAAATTGCAAACATTATAAGCATTACTATACCTGATGCTCTATTTAATTTATGTTCTTTTCTTGTTAAGAAATATAATAAAATTGCACTTACAATCATTGCAGCCATATCTATATAGTTAAATCCACCTACTTTAACTGAATTAACAAAGAATGCTGGCAAACCAATAACCATACCTATATTAAATATATTTGAACCTATAATATTACCAATTGCTATATCGTTTTCACCTTTTCTAGATGCTTGAACACTTGTTACAAGTTCTGGTAAAGATGTTCCGAATGCTACTATTGTAAGTGATATCATCTTATCTGATACACCAAGTATTTTAGCGATGCCTGTAGCATTTTCTACAACAAAGTTACTACCTAGAACTATACCAGCAAGACCTAATAAAAGTAATACAATCGATATTAATATATTATATTTTGGTTTAGTTGGTTTTTCTTTATCTCTATTTTTCATAACTGATACTAGGTAATAAATAAATATTGCAAAGAATAACATAATTACTAGACCATCAGTTCTACTAATAATATTTGTAATCTTATGATCAAACATATTATCAAAGCATACTGCCATTAATAATGTTGAAAATAGAATTGTTAATGGTATTTCTTTATGAACTGTATCATCTTTAACACCCATTGGTGAAAATACACTAGATAAACCTAATATAAGTAATATATTAAGAATATTACTACCTACAACGTTACCAATAACCATCTCTGAACTACCTTTAAGTATTGCTTGAATACTAACTGCAAGTTCAGGTGCTGATGTACCAAACGCAACTATAGTTAAAGCTATAACCATTTTTGGTACTTTAAAATTTTCTGCTAGTGAAGATGCGCCATCTACGAATATATCTGCGCCTTTAATTAGTAATATAAACCCCACTACTAATAAAACTATGTATAATAACATACTATCCCTTCCTTTCAATATAAAAAAATACCTATGATGTAGGAACTATTTCTAGCGGTACCATCCTACTTCATAGATATTTCTATGCTCTTTTTAATTTAACGCATTTAACGTCTTACTCTAATTATTCAAGTAAGAATATCAAGAGTGATCTATTATTTACTTATTTATTAGTTTACACCAACCACTAACTCTCTTTAAAACTTATAAATAACCGTCTCTATCATTTATTTATCTATATCAATTGTTTCTATTTCATCAACTAGTTTCATTTGTTCTTGCAAATTCACTTTTAATCTTCTTTTAAAACTAATGATGTTCTTTCTAAGCATATTTGCTTGATATTGTAGTTCATTACTTTTTCTTAACGCTTCATTAATAATTATACTTGCATTATTTTTTGCTTCTTGCAAAATTAGATTGCGTTCTTGTTTCGCAACCATTCTCATACGCTCTCCAGTATTTTTAGCAACATTAATTGCTTCATTTAATGTTCCTTGAAGTTCATCAAACTTTTTAGCTTTAGTAATTATTTCTTGATCTACTTTAACTTTATTTACTTCTGCTAGTTGTTTTTTTAGAGAATCTATTTCCTTTTCTTTTTGTTTATTAGATTCCATTATTCTTTCAACTTGCTTAATTACATCATCTAAAAATGCATTAACTTCATCTGGATTATAGCCATTTGGGGAATAATTAAATTTTTTCACGCTATCACCCTCAAACTACAGTGTTATATTTTAGCACTACTTTTATTCTTTTTCAAGCATTACATATCAATATCATCATTTTTTGTTTTTGCTTTTTTTTCTTCTTCGTCAGTCATTTTACCTTGTACATTTATATTTTTTGGAGTACATAAGAAAATACCTGATCCTAATTTTTGTAAATCTCCACCAATAGCATATAGTGTACCACTTAGGAAATCTACTATTCTTTTAGCTTGTTCAGCTGTTACTCTTTTTAAATTAACAACAACAGTATTTCTCTTTTTTAAATGATCTGCTATTTGTTGACTTTCAGAATAAGCTCTTGGTTCTAAAAGTATCATTTTATTTCCTTCACTGTTATTATCTTTATATGCTTCAGCAACATCCATTGTATAAAATTCATCTTCTGTTGAAGATTCTATTTCTTCTTTACCTAAAATCTTGTCAAATACGCCCATTTATATCTCTCCTTTATTTTTTACTATAATTAATTCTACCATAAAATATAAGAAAAAGAAATATTTTTTACATATTTTCTTGACTTTACACTGACAAATTATATAATATTTTCAATAAAGGAGATACATATGGAAAAATTAAATATTAATATTAGAAATCTAAAAGACAAAAGATTAAATGAATTAAATATGGAAAATTTCTATTCACCTGCTAACGAAGATAGATATTATAATTATTTATATAATTATGTTCTAAGTTCAGTTACAGATGATGGTGTAATATTTGATCATATAAAAGAAGAAAAGTTTTATACAAAAAAAAGAGTAACTGGTGTAACAGATATATACGATAGTGTTACTTGTATTGTTCCAGAAAGAGAAACATTATTAGATGAAATGGTTTGCATTCATGAAATAAGTCATTTAATTAGTATTTTAAATACACCAAATAATGATAAATCTTTGTATAGAGAAGTTATTCCATATTTTAATGAATACGAATACTTAAAACAAATACATTCATTTTTCTCTAGTTATTACGAAACATATAGAGAAAATGATGCAATTATGAGAGCAAGAGAATTAGATAATCAAGTAAGTAACGAAAGAAAAAGAAGAAATGAATCATTTATACTTGCATACGAATTATTAAAGAAAAGAAGAAATAATTACAATATAAATAGTTTAAATAGAACGAATGCAAAATCATTGACACTTGAAAAAGATTTAAAAAGAAAAGGATACAAATTATAATGTATCCTTTTTAAAATGCTATTTTTTCTTCTATATAATCTTTTAATTCTTCTACTTTTAAAGTAATTTGTTCCATAGTATCTCTATCTCTAACAGTTACTGTTCCATTATTTAATGTTTCATCATCAATAGTTATTGAGTATGGTGTACCAATAACATCTTCTCTTCTATATCTTTTACCAATATTACCTGATTCATCATAAGTACACATAAAGTATTTAGATAAATCTCTATAAATTTCTTTTGCTCTTTCACTATGATTCTTTTTCATTAATGGTAAAATTGCACATTTATAAGGAGCTAAAGCTGGAATAAAATGCATTACTTCTCTTGTTTGTCCATCTCCTAAAGTTTCTTCTTCATACGCATCACAAAGTACCGCTAATATAAGTCTACCTACTCCTACAGATGGTTCAATTACGTATGGTGTATATTTTTCATTAGTTTCTGGATCTAAATATTTTAATTCTTTTCCTGAATGATTAGAATGTACAGTTAAATCATAATCAGTTCTATCTGCAATACCCCATAATTCGCCAAATCCCATTGGATAATTATATTCTATATCAGTTGTTCCTTTACTATAGAATACTAATTCTTCTGGTTTATGTTTTCTTAATCTTAAATTTTCTTCTTTAATACCTAGATCTTTTAAGAAATCCATACAGAATTTTTCATAATAATTAAACCACTCTAAATCTTCTCCTGGTTTACAGAAAAATTCATATTCCATTTGTTCAAATTCTCTTGTTCTAAATATAAAATTACCTGGAGTAATTTCATTTCTAAAAGCTTTACCAATTTGACCAATACCAAAAGGAACTTTCGCTCTCATAGTTCTTTGTACATTTAAAAAGTTAACAAATATTCCTTGAGCTGTTTCCCCTCTTAAATATACTTTATTCTTAGTATCCTCTGTAACTCCCATACTTGTTTCAAACAATAGATTAAATTGTCTTATTTTAGTAAAATCAGTTTTACCACATGTAGGACATTTAATGCCATTATCAGCAATATATTTTTCTAACTCTTCGTTAGACCAACCATCACCAGTTTCTTTTCCATCTGTAAAATCTTCAATAAGTTTATCTGCCCTGTGACGAGATTTACATGATTTACAATCAATTAATGGATCTGAAAATGATGATACATGTCCAGATGCAACCCATACTTCTGGATTCATTAATATAGCAGCATCTAATCCATAACTATTTGGAGTTTCTTGTATAAATCTTTTCTTCCAAGCACTTTTAATATTATTACTTAATTCTAATCCTAAAGAACCGTAATCCCATGTATTAGCAAGACCATCATATATTTCTGATCCTTGAAATATAAATCCATATTGTTTACAAACATTAACTATTTTTTCCATCGTAACTTTTTCCATATATTTTCCTCCTTTAAATAAAAAAGATCCCTTTGATCATAGGGACGAATATTTCCGCGGTTCCACCCTATTTATTCAAAAGAATCTACTCTTTATATATAGCTAGAAGTTTCCAACCTTCATCATCGCTTTTCTACTAAGATTATATATTTATATTATTTTGTTGTCAATGCTTCTCTAATTATTTTTATTAACTTCTTATGATGCATTTTACTTTTTATTTCATATTTAGGAAGTTGTAATAATAAGTTTTCATATTTTAATAATTTTTTAGAATAATATTCATAAAATAAATCATCTTTATTATCTAATATCCTTGGTCCAAAATATATTTCTTCATAAGAATACTTTTCAGAACCTTTTTTAAATTCTATAACTGTATAGATTATATCATTATCTTTAACTAATTTTTCTCTTGTTATTTTAAATCCTAGTTTTATAACAAATTTTCTTAATTTAACTATATCTGTATTAGATTGTATAATTATTTTTTTAATATTAGTCATTTTAGTTTCATTAGATAATATATCTTTTATTGTATGATATCCCATACCTGATATTAGAATTGTATCTATTTCATCTGCATTAACAATTGTTAATCCATCACCTAATCTTAAACTAATTCTTTTATCCATTTTATATTTTTTAATATTATTAGTTGCATTTTTTAGTGCACCTTCATGTATATCTGATGCAATTACATGTAAATTAGGATATTGTTCACATAAATAAATATCTGTTAATGCATGATCACATCCAACATCTATTAACTTATCTTCTTCATCAATATATTCACTTATGGCTTTTAGCCTATCTGATATTTTCATATTAATCCACCAAATAATCCTTTAATTTTTTACTTCTAGATGGATGACGTAATTTTCTTAAAGCTTTTGCTTCTATTTGACGTATTCTTTCTCTTGTAACACCAAATATAGTTCCAACTTCTTCAAGAGTTCTACATGTTCCATCTACTAAACCAAATCTTAATTTTAATACTTGTTCTTCTCTTTCAGTTAATGTTAGAAGTACTTCTGCTATTTCATCTTTTAAAACTTCGTTAATAGCATATTCTTCAGGACTTAAACTATTTTTATCTTGAACAAAGTCTCCTAAATGAGAATCTTCTTCTTCACCAATAGGAGTTTCTAGTGATAGAGGATCTAAACTGATCTTAATTATTTCTCTAACTTTTTCTTCTGGAATTTTTAATTTATCTGATAATTCTTTTTCAGTTGGTTCTCTATTAAGTTCAAGTGTTAATTGTCTTTGAACTCTTTTTAATTTATTAATAGTTTCTACCATATGAACAGGTACTCTTATTGTTTTAGCTTGGTCTGCGATTGCTCTTGTAATAGCTTGTCTAATCCACCATGTAGCATATGTACTAAATTTATATCCTTTAGATGAATCAAATTTATCTACTGCTTTCATAAGACCAATATTACCTTCTTGAATTAAATCTAGGAATGATAAATTTCTACCAACATATCTTTTTGCAATAGATACAACAAGACGTAAGTTAGATTCTGCAAGTATTCTTTTTGCTTCTTCGTCTCCTTCTTCAATTCTTTTAGATAAAGCTAGTTCTTCATCTAAAGAAAGTAATGATATTTGACCTATTTCCTTAAGGTACATTCTTACTGGATCATTAATACTTAAATTTTTAGGTAAAGTAGATTCATCAAAATCTAAATCTCCAAGATCTTCTCCGCCTTCAGTATCTTCCCCTTCTTCAACTACTTCTATATTATTATCTTTTAGGAAATTATATAAATCATCTAAACTCTCAGCATCCATCTCAAGACCTTTTAATGCATTTGCTAATTGTTCAAATGTTAAGAATCCTTCTTGTTGCTTTCCTAATTTTAGTAAATCATCTTTTCTTTCATCAATAGTCTTAATAGGTGTTGTATCAACTGATTTTTTTTCTTTTTTGGATTCTTCTTTTACTTCAGGCATATCTGTTAAATCACCACTAACTACTTCTATATCATTATCTTTTAAAAATGTATATATTTCATCTATTTCATCTGGTGTTATTGTATCATCTTCAAATATAGCATTTAAACTATCTGCAGATATATATCCTTTTCCTTTACTTTGTTTTTTTAATTCTTTTTTTATACTTTCAATACTACTAGTCTTTTCCATTATTTATTCTCCTTAATTCTAATATCAAAAATTTTCTTTGCTATTTCTTTTCTTACTACTTCATTAGTTTCATTTTTTAATTTTTCACTTAACTCTTTTATTTGCTTTTTATTTGAATATTCTTTTATCGCATCAAAATAATCATCTATTTCTTCTTTAGTATATTCTCTATTTATATTTAATTCATCTATTTCACTGACACGTTTTACAAGTTCGTTATTATCCTCTAAATAAGTAATAAAGTCAAGTAAATTAAAACTATTATACTTTTTATAGAACAATACTATTTCACTTGCTAATTTCCTATCTATTTCATCAGGTAAATAAGACAAATTATCATAATAATAAAGTATTAGATCATTATTATTAATCATATTATATAAAATAATCTTTGATGCCTTATCATATTTTGATTTTTTTATAGGTTTAGTATCCCTTTTTTTAATAATTATTTCTTCATTTTTATTATCAGTTCTCTTAATTCTTGCTCTAATCAAATCTTCTGAAACACCAGTTAATTTAATAATCTTTTTAAGTTCCAGATCAAATACTATATCATCCTTAATCTTACTTAATTCATCTGCTATAGAATTTACAAATTTAGATACATCTTCTGAATTATCCATATTTAAATTCTTTTTAGTATTTATTAGTTTGTAATCAAATAATGATTTAGCATGTGCAAGATGATCAAGCATCTTATCCTTTCCTTTTTTTATTATATAATCATCAGGATCAAGATCTTCTTCTAGTCTTACTATCTTTATATTAAAATCTATATCTTTACTAACCTCAATAAAAGAATTAGTAGCTTTAGATCCAGCGGCATCTCCATCAAACATAAGAATAACATTATTAGTTAATTTTCTTATTAATGATACCTGTTCTTTTGTAATAGCAGTTCCCATAGATGCAACTACATTAAATATTCCAATCGAATATAATCTTATAACATCCATAAATCCTTCTACTATTATAATTTCATTACTTTTTAGAACTGATTCTCTTGCAAATTCATAATTATATAAAAGCGATCCTTTTTTAAATATATCTGTTTCCATGGTATTAATATATTTGCTTTGATCATTACCTTCATATACTCTTCCAGAAAAACCAATAGTTTTTCCATTAATATCCCATAAAGGAAACATTATTCTATTTCTATATATATCAAATATTTTACCTTCTCTTTTTACCGAAATACCTGACCTAACTAATAAATCATCATCATAACCTTTATTAGATAATAGTTTAGTAAGATTATTATCATTAAGTGAAAGACCAATCTGAAAATGTTTTATCATTTCATCAGTTATTTGTCTATCTTTAAGATAATTTCTTGCATTTTTACCTAACGTTGTATTTAAATTATTTTGATATAACTTATTACTTATTTCATATATTTCATATTGTTTTGAATAAATACTGTTTTCTTGTTTTTTTATACTTGTATCAATATTAACACTTATGCCAACTTTATCTGCGACCTTTTTAACAGCTTCATAATATGATATTTTTTCATAATCTTTAACAAAATTAAATACATTCCCTGCTGCGCCACAAACAAAACACTTATACATTTGTTTTTCATTAGATACGCTCATACTAGGATTATGATCATCATGAAATGGACAAACCCCAAAGAAATTTTTGCCTCGCTGAGTAAGAGGTATATAATCTCTAATTATGTCAACAATGTTAATTTTTCTCTGAATATCAAGTATTTCTTCATATGAAGGCTTTGACATAAAAAATCACTTCCAATAATAATATTCTCCGTCAAGGGCAAAAAACCCCCTAAAAATTTGCAAAAAATTTAATTTTTTTCTATATTTTACGCATTTTTGCATAAAAATCTATAAAATTTCGTTATTTTCGAATAAAAAAATAGGATTTTTAATCCTATTTTTTACTCTTTGAGTTTTTCTTTTTAACTTCTTTAACTGTATCACTTAAATCTATTGTATCAGATAAAGTCTCAACTTCTACAGCTTCTTCAACTTCTTTTTCTTTCTTTGTAAATATTTTAGTAAATATATCTTTCTTACATAAGAAATATCCTAATACAATACCTAACGTAAATGTAGATAATAAACCTAAACTAAATACAACCCATTCTTTAGTAGATGTTGTATCTGGACAAGTTTGTACTATTTCTTTTTCTTGATCTTGTCTTGTTACAATAATTTGATAATTTTCTATTTTAGTCTTATCTTCACTAACTACTGTAATTTTAACTGTATTCTTACCTACAATTAATTTTTTATTACCATCTATTTGAACAGATGCTTTTTCATTAGTTGGCTTTGCAGTTACTGTTAATTTTTTTGTTTCATAAGGAACAGTTATATAATATTTTTTTTCTGCTGGATCAAAATCAATTTTTTCTCCTTTTATGTCTAAGCTTTTTAATGTAGCATTTGCTTTCTTTAATTCTTCATCTGTAGGTGTTAAATTAAGTGTTACTACAACTGTATATGTTTTCTTGTTTTGACCATCTTCTGATGTAACAACTACATCTATTTTATTTTCACCCTTTTGTAATGCTTTATGATTGTCTGATATAGATATTTTTGAATTTGGATCTTTTGCTACAGCATTAACTGTTAAATCTGTAATATCTTGAATAGTAGCAGTATAACTTGTTATTTCTGAACTAAATGCAGGTTTCAAAGTTGTATTAGGAATTTTTAATGAACTTAATGAAGCGTCATTTCCTAATGCAGAAACTGTTATTTGTGAACTATTTGTATTACATGATCCTCCTGCTCCTACATCATTAATATCACATTTACCAGATAAAGTTAATGCAGCATTACCACTTGAAGCACCACCAACAACTTTTAAATTAAATCTAGCTACTTCAAAATCTCCTGTTTCATTATCTGTAAATTTACTAGTAATATGAACATTATTTCCAGCAACACCAACGTTACTCTTAGCAGAACTAATTCCACCAGCAAATTCCAATTTTGAATTATCAAACTTTAAATCTAATGTATAAGTTGCAAGTGATTCTCTATCATTTACTCCACTTGTTTTAATAATAATAGTACTAACTCCACCCGGTTTTAAATTATCAGCAGATTTAGTTATTTGAAACGTAACCGCTTTCGCTTTTATAGGTATTATTATCATTAATAGTAATAATAACTTTAAAAATCCCTTCTTCATAAAACACCCTTCCTATTCAGTAGTTTTTTATTCTAATAATTATTATAGCATAATTTTTTAAAATATCAAATCAATTATTCTATATTGTCAAAATAATTATATTTATTAAATTTATTTTTTTTACTTAAATCTCCAATTATTATATTTTCAAAAAATCTCCAAAATTTTGTGACCATAGGTTCTACATTAAGCATTCTATCTACCAAAATTACTTTGAATTTGCATCTCTTAGCACCTAAAACATCAGTCATAAATTGATCACCAATAAATATAGATTCATTAATATTATATTCTTTTAAAATCTTTTTGTATGTTTTTTTTAACGGTTTCATAGATGTATAATATCCTTTTACATCTAGATCTTTTGCAATTCTTAAAACTCTTTTACTCATGGAATTACTCACAATAACTACGTTAAAATCTTTTTTTAATTTATTTATAAATGTAATTGTTTTTTTATCAACTAAATCTTCAGTATATGGAACTAAAGTATTATCTACATCTAAAAATAAGTTTTTAATATTATGTTTTTTTAGATTATCATAATTAATATCAAATATACTTTTATAATATGCATCAGGTACCATAATAACCTCTACTTCCTTTATATATAAATTCATTTTTTCTCATTAAATAAGAATACTTTTTAGGATATAAACCATTACGTATAAATACTTTATTTAAAGAACTTGTCTTCATTATAAACATAATTCCAATAAAATATATACTTAATACGAATAATAATATTATTAATATTGAATTACTTGATGTATTAGAGAAAGATACAACTGAGAAAAATACATTATATACTGTATGTATAATAGTTGGAACAAATAATGCTAGAAGCATATTTTTAAATTTATTTCTCTTATTCTTAGAAAATTTCTCTAATGATACAAAGTAACCCATTACTATACCACAAGTTATATGAAGTGGAATTGACGTAAAATTTCTAAGTATTGCTAAAGATGTCATTTCTGAATATGATGACTCACTAAATACGTACATAAAAGTTTCTACTAATGAAAATGATAACGCTATTATAGATGAATAAACAAAACCATCATATATATCATCATAGCTTTTATTTCTATACAAGAATAGATATAAAATCATGAGTTTTGCATACTCTTCTACTCCTGCAAGCATAAGTATTCTATATACACTATAAGAATTAGCATCAGTAAATAAGTCACCACCTATTAAATGTGCCTTAATAATTATTTTATCTAAAATTAAAGAAAGACAAATTGTAAATGCTCCTGAAAAAATGCATATCAAAAGCATTAAAACTGGTTCTCTTGATTTCCTATCAGAATATAGTATTAACATAAGTAACAAAATACTTGGTACTATTGTTAATAACAATACAACTGATATTTTTGATAAAGATAATGTTTGTAGTATGTTACTCATGTTAATCACCTACCTTCCTACTAAGATTATATCATAGTAAAAATTAAAAAAGAGAATATTTTGTCATCACTTTACATATTCTTTAATAGGAAGTGATAAAAAGTGTTAAGTATATTAACTATGTTAGTTAAAAGTATGATGTTTTTCTCTGGAAGTTATTCTAATAATGCATTTTTAGAACCCCTATCAAAAGAAGATGAAGAAAAATATATTAAACTACTTATTAATAAAGATAAGAATGCCAGAAATAAACTTATAGAGCATAATCTTAGATTAGTATCACATATAGTAAAAAAATATAATACGAAAGATGATCCTGATGACCTAATCAGCATTGGCATAATAGGATTAATAAAAGGTATAGATAGTTACTCCCCACAAAAAGGAAATAAGTTAACTACATACTGCGCTAGATGTATTGATAATGAAATACTTATGTATTTTAGAAATAATAAAAAGAATAATTGCAATATAAGTTTAGACGAACAAGTCGGATATGACAAAGATGGAAACGAAATATCTTTGTTAGATGTATTAAAAACTCCTAATATAGATTATATTGAAAATATTAATATAAAAGATAATATTAATTTATTATTAAGATATATAAATATATTATCAGATAGAGAAAAAATAATTATATATAAAAGATATGGTTTATTTAATTATGAAGAATTAACACAAAAAGAAATAGCAAAAGAACTAAATATATCTAGAAGCTATGTTTCTAGAATAGAAAAACGAGCATTAACAAAATTATTAAGAGAATTTTTAAAGAATAAAAATTTTGAAAAATAAAACGATTCAAATGAATCGTTTATTTATTTGATTTAGGCAATGCTTTAGATATTTCTTTTGCACCTTTATTTACTGCTTTAGCAAGATTCCCTGTTCTATATTGATCATACATAAAAACAGCTCCTGCTCCCATTCCCATACCTAAAGCCATCATACCTATTGCTTTTTTCATATAATTCACCTCTAATAATAGTATTTACACTAATTATTATTTTATACATGACAAAAGTGAATCTTTTAAATGAGTTCTTCTTTCATACGCATTAGTATTATTTATTGCATACATAAAAGCATCTTTACTACCTACGATGATTAAAGATTGTTTAGCTCTTGTAATAGCAGTATATACTAGTTTTCTATAAAGCATTATCTTATATGAGTTAGTAATAGGCATTAATACTATTTTGAATTCACTACCTTGAGCTTTATGAACACTAATAGCATATCCATGTTTAATAGTATTAAAATCTTTTGTTTTATAAATAACAATATTACCATCAAAATCAATTGTTATTTCTTTATCTTCAATTTTCTTGATATAACCAATATCACCATTAAAAACATTATTATCAGGATCATTTTCTAGTTTTAGAACTTTGTCATTCTCTCTATATACGATATCTGCATATTTAATACTATTTTGTCCTTGATCAGGATTAAAAACTTCCTGCAATATTTTATTAAGATTATCTATACCATTTTCACCTTTATACATAGGAGCGAGTACCTGAATGTCTTTAGAATTATATCCTTTTTCAATAGCTTTATTAACTAATTCTTTTATATATATACGTATATTAGAACTAGCTGTTTCAATAAAATTAAAATCTGCTTTTTTATCATTCCAGTCTATATTTAGATTATTATCTTTTATTTCTTTAGCAAGTGTAACAATATATGAATCTTCTTTTTGTCTATATAATTCATTTAGTTTAATTACATTTACCATATCTGAATCTATTAAATCTTTTAATATTTTACCTGGACCGACACTTTCTAATTGATTATAATCTCCTATCATAACTATTTTAACGTCTTTTTTTAGTCCCTTTAATAAATTTGCTAACAATTCAGTATCAATCATACTAACTTCATCTATAATTACAAAATCCACATCTGATTTATTTTGTTCATTAATCATAAATGTATCTGTTTCTCTATTCCATTTTAAAAATCTATGAATAGTAGATGCAGGCATTAAAGCGGACTCACCCATTCTTTTAGATGCTCTTCCTGTAGGTGCAAGTAAAGCCATCTTATTCGTTAAATCCATATAATTAAGTTTATGTATTTTTTTATACACTTCTACTATTCCTTTTATGATAGTAGTTTTACCAGTTCCTGGACCTCCTGTTATTATATTAAAATTCTTAACAATAGAATTTTTAATAGCTTGTTTTTGTTCTTTATTATATTTTATGTCAAAATACATTTCTACTGCTTCTATATCATTATTAATATTTTTATACTTAGTATCTTTTTTATTAGTAAGGTAATAAAGAGTATCACTTATATAATTTTCAGAATTATAATATTCACTTAAAAAATATTTTTTACCTACTACTATGATCTTTCCTAATTTTTGTAATTCATATAAATAATATTCTATTTCTTCTTTATTAAAATCTATGCCAGTTATTCTTCTTATATCATCAAAAAGATCATCTATTTCTAAATATGTATCTCCTAAATTAAAACAAGTATTTTTAAAAACATATTCTATTCCATACATTATCCTATTTTTATCTTCATCATCTATATCTAATTTTTTTCTTACTTTTTCTATTTTTACATATGAGATTTCTGGTATTAAATCTATTAATGAATATACATTATTTTTAACAACTCTTATAGTATCTTCTTTTAGCATATTATATATAGACATAGAATCTTTAGTAGTAAATCCTATCTCATTTAAAAAGATTATTGTATTATAACTTTCATTATACTTAACCAATATATCATGTATATTCTTAGCTTTTTCTTCTTTTAAATTTGGAACCATTAATAAATTAGAATAATCTTCTTCTATAAGTTTTAATGTATCTTTACCTAAAGTATCTACTATTTGTTTAGCTGTTTTTTCTCCTATTCCTGGAAATAAACCGCTTGATAAAAATTCTATTACTGCATCTTTACCTTCTGGAGTAATTCGTTCATATTCTTTTACGTTATATTGAAGACCATATTTAGGATTATTAATTACTTCACCCTTCATAATATAATTTTCATCTATTGTTAACTCATGAAAATAACCTGTAATTGTAATCGTTCTATTTTCATAATCAAACAAACTATCATCATTTGTTTCTTTTATTCTAAATAAACCAATTACATAATTGTTATTACCTTCAAATATAAATTTTCTAAATATACCTTTAATATAACTTTCCATATAATTCACCTCCTTTATTATATCAAAATAAAAAGTAAGAAAAAAGGTAAAGTTATCTTTTCAATACTTTACCTTTACTTTGTAATTGTTCTAATGGAACCCAACCTACATTTTTTGTAACAAGATTTCCATCTTTATCTAATTCATTAGGATTAACAAATATTTTAAAACTATCACCATATTTTTCTTTGCAAATAGATTCAAGTGCATTTATATCTAAAGAATCATTGTTTACTAATCTCATTACTTGATTATTATAAACTACAGCGATTAAATTAATTTCGTAAATACTATTTGTATATTTAGCATATTCAGTATCGCCTGATGGTGCTTCATCTGTACTAGCATAATATAAATCTACACCATCTAGTTTATAAGTATCTCCTACTTTTATACTTTCTTCTTTTGGCTCTTCAGTAGTTTTAACTTCATCTTTTTTTATTTCAACATTATTATCTTTTTTTATTTCAATATTATTATCTTTTTTTGTTTCGACTTTATTTTCTTTTTTATCATCTTTAACATTTTCTTTTTCTACAGAAGTAGGTTTAGCAGTTGTTATTACTTCTTCTGTTGTTACTATTTCTATATCTGCATCTGTTTGACCAGCATCCGCTACCACAGAATTAGATTGAGCAGTTGTATTATTATTTGTTTTACTTAAATTCTTAGCAATATTTACTCCACCAAATAACAATAATCCTGCTGCTGCTATAAATGTTAATCCTTTTCTAAATTTCTTATTTCTATTATCATTTACTGTAACATTTGAAAATATTTTATTCTCTTTTTTAGATAATTTTCTGATTTTCTTTATTCTTTTACTATTTTCTTTGATATTGTCGAAATTATATTCAACTTTAATATTATTTGAAAGATATCTATCATATAAATCTGTACCATTTTTTTGATCAAAGTTTTCTAATAACTTCATAATATTATAATTATATGGTTTTAAATCATCTTTCATATTATGATCTAATAAAACTTCATTAACAGATTCTTGATAAATTACTTTATCATTAGAAACTATTTTAAAGTCACCATCAAAAACAATTTTTGCATCTTTTACTTCTTTTATATGTTGTTCTTTTTCTTTTTTTACATTTATTGCAAGTTGTTCTATTTTATCTGGTGCTTTTTCAGTAATATTTATAACTTTAATATTTTTATTATCTTGTTTTGTTTCTTCAACCTTTGTTACTGTAACACTATCTTTATCTAAAACTATTTCATCAATATTTTCTACATTTTCAACTCTAGATATTTCTCTTTTTGGTTCTTCTTTTTTAACTTTATGATTTAAAATATCTTTTTTATCAAACGATTTATACATATTCTTTTTCTTAGCATAAATCTCAATAGCTTGTTCTAATTTATTTTGTTCTTCTTTTAATAATTCTATAGATTCAATTATTGTATTCTTTCTATCACCATAAGAATAATTTAATTTTTCTTTTAATATTCCAATTATTTCTTTATTGTCTTGATATCTTGTTCTCATTTCTATAATTGTCATCTAATCAGCCCCTTTTTTGAAACGTGAAATAATATACCATAAATAGGCACAAAAGTCAAATTATGAGAACATTATTAATAAGTTAAAAACCGACAAAAAATTGCCTAATTATAGAAACAAATAGTAGTAATACAATGAAAATTATAATTGGATAAACCAAAAGCATTGATGCTTTTATAGGATCTATTTCTTTATGGTTAATTCTTTTTTCTTCTTCATAATAAGGATTTATACTTCCACAACTAGGACATTCTTTATCATGTTTATCTATTTTGTTATTACAAAAGTTACATTGCATATTAACACCTCTATTGTAATAATACCATATTTAAACATAAAAAGAGAAGAACTTTCTCTAATAATCACAGAGATTATTTGAAAAAATTCTTCTTAGAGAAGATCCTAAATATCTTCCTAAATCAGTAAATACATTAATACTTTTAGATAATGCATTTAGTATAGCTGAAGATATTCCTCCTCCTCCGTAATAATTCTTTTCTTCTTTTATTGTTAATTCCTTCATATTGTTCCTTTCTACCTGCATTTAAAAGGTCTAGTGATACCATCAATAATTCCTACAAAAAAAGAAACTCCTGCAGCAATTAATGCGCATGCTCCAGCACTTAGACCTCCACCATACATAGTTTTAGTTTCTGATAAACTAATTTCTTTCATATTATCCTCCTTTAAATAACCACTCTTTTATCAAATAGATCTATATTTGAATTTCTATGTGAAACTAATATAATAGTTTTATTGTATTCAGCTATAATCCTTTCTAATATTTTTCTTTCACTATCAATATCTATTTCATTCATAGTTTCATCAAGTATTATAAATTCTGTATTTCTTAAAAGAGCTCTAGCAAGCAATATTCTTTGTCTTTCACCAGCACTTATATTATGACCATTTTCTTCTAACAAATAATCTAAATTAACATTTCTTCTTTTCAAAACTTTATCTAGCATAGTAATTTTTAAAACTTTATTTAATTCTTTAGTCTTAATATTTTTATACATAATTATATTATTCTTTATCGAATCTGTAAAAATATATTCATCTTGAGAAACATAGCAGATGTTATTTCTAATAGAATCTATATTTATATTATTAATATTTTCTCCATTTATTAATATGTTGCCCTCTTTTAAATTTAATTCTTTAAGCAATAGTTTTAGTAATGTAGATTTCCCTACACCACTTTTTCCTGCTAAAAATAAATTTTCTCCTTTCTTAATATCTAAATTCAAATTAGAAATAATATTATTACCTGAATATGAATAATTGATGTTCTCAAAACAAATATTATTAATACTTTTTATTTTTACCTTTCCATCTTCTACATCTTCATAATTTAATAAAGAATGAACTTTATTAAATGCTATTTTTGAATCCACATATGATTTATCTAATGTAATAATATTCTTTAATGATGAAAAATAAATAAGGATTAAACTATAAAACATAGATAAATCTCCAATTGTTATTTTATCCTTTTTTATTAAGAAAGCACCTATGAACATAATTAAATAAATACCATAAGATTCTACAAGATTAAAAAGTAGGGTTTGAAGTGATAGTAAATGCATGAATTTATAATAAGATTTTAAAAGTATTTTTTTTAGTTCTTTTTGCTTTTTTATAACATTATTACTTATATTTAAGTTATTTATAGTATCAATTCCAATTATGTTCTCAATAAAATTAGAATTACTGTTAGAGTTATCATCTTTAACTATATTAATTCTTTTCTTTTGTTCATTTTTATTGAAATAATATATAGAAAAATAGATAAAGCTAATTATTAATATTAATATAAAGAATCTAAAATTTATAAATAATGAAGTGAATAAAATAAATAGTATAGATATAATATCTAATATAGAAGATAAAGTTACTAAACTAATAAAATTTTCTAATGAATAAATATCATTTATTTTAGATACAACATCTCCAACTGGCCTAGAGTGATGATAAAATAGTGGAAGAGAAAAAATTTTGTCATATATTTTTTCTGATAATTTATAATCAATATTATTATTTAAAGAAACAGATAATATACTTTTTATATAATCTATTACACATTTAAAAAGAAGTAGAAATAAGAATAAAAAAGATGAATATTTATCTATTTTTGAGTCAAATGTATTTTTTATTATAAGCGATAAAAGTATTGAAAGTAAAGTACATAAAAATGATAGTATTGTTATTATAATAATTTGTTTTTTGTAGGTTTTTATTATACTAAATAGATAATGATTATAATACGTAGTTTCTTTTATTATTTCTTTTTCTTTTATAAATGTAATTATTATTCCTTGCCAGATAGTTTTAAATTCTAAAAAAGTATAAGTAATCTTTCCTTTAATAGGATCAAATATATAAATTTTGTCATTCTCAATTTTTTCTAATATAACAAAATGATTAAACTCATTCAATTTTACATATAGTATTAAGGGATAAGTTTGAGTAAATAAATCATTTATAGTACATTTATAAGCTTTAGATTTAAATCCTAATAAGGAAGCCGTAGTAACGATATTATATATTGAAGTACCATTTTCATTTGTATTAGTCATTTTTCTAAGCTTTTCTATATCGATATTTCCTCCATAATATCGAATAATGTTATATAAACAACATATTCCACAATCTCTTAATCCCTCTTGTTTAATATATCTCAAAATCATCTCCTCCAATAATAATATTAGCCACGCAAAAAAAAAATCCCCCTAAAAAAGAGAATTTTTTTAATTTAATTTTGAAGTTTCTAATATTTCATTTATTTCTTTGTTATATAAATTGTAATTAACTTTAGTTACTACCCCTACTACATAAACTAAATAATCAGGTTTATTTTTATAAGATATTATATTAATCTTATAAATACAGTCTGATGATTCTTTAGTCTTACCTATATATTCAACAGTTGTAATCACTTTATCTTCTAAATCTTTTACAGATTTTTCTTTGTACACATCAAATTTAACTTTATCTTTACTAATATCTGCAATAGCTTTCCCTATATATTGATCAGGTGTTGTTTGTTCATATAACGTTGTATCATATGTAAATGCAGTTACTAATACTTTCTTTTGAGAATTCTTTACATATAAATCATATTCACCAACTTGTTCTTGTTTATACCCGTGTCTAAATGTGAATGCCACTACATTATCTTTTGTGTTGTAAACGTTACGTTCTGCTTCAATTTTCTTTCGTTCTTCATTTATCTTAGTAATAGATTCAGTATATGAATTATAACCAAAAATAAAAATAACTGAGAAAAATATAATTGGCACTAAATATAAAATAGATTTAAATAATACTTTAGTTTCTTGAGTAACATATTTAATATAAAAATAAGGTATTATTAATACATTAAGACCTAATAATAATATCGTCCATAATATTTTACCTAGTATTTTAATATTTGATTTAGTGTATAAATAATTTAATAAATATATTTCTTCAATAAAAACTATTATACAAAGCAATATAAAAATTAATAACACTACTATAGAACCTAAACTAAAATAAACATTTTCTATTTTTTTTACATCTACCATTATTTTAAAAATTGGATATAAAGATAATATTAAGAATATTAAAATAGATGGTAACATAAATAAAATTTTATTCTTTTTCATAATATCCCTCTCTATGCATATTAATTATACCACAAGATAATAATTTGACAAAAGTATTATTTATGATATAATGTCTCCTGTTGCGAAAAAAAGGAGATGACTAGATGAATACAATTAATATTTTAAAGAAAATAAAAAAGAATATATTACTATTTGGAACTTTAGCTACACTTGGAACATGTTCTTTATACAATACAAATGTATATGCTGATAACAAGCAAATAGTAAAAAGTGAAGAAAAAAGCGATGAAGATACTGCAGTAAATAAAGTAGAATACTATTCAAATGTTTTTGGAATAAAAAAAGAATGTATATATGATATGCTTGATTACATGATTAATGAAAGTGATGAAGATTATAGTAAAATGAATCAAGATGAATTAATAATAACTGCTACTAGAAAAGTATATTATGATCATAATTATTCAAATGATATTAAAAGAACAAATAAAGAATATGAAGTTACTCTATCACCAGAAGAAATGGTAGAAAAATATTCAGAAATATATGGTATTAATAAAGAAGTTGCTTTATCAATAGTATATTGTGAATGTGGATCTGATGTAGATAGTTATAACTATAGAGTTAATAATAATCCAGCAGGATTAGGACCAGATATGTATTTTGAAAATAAAGAAATTGGAATTATATACTTTATTAATCTATTAAAAGAAAGTTATGGATGTAAAAAAGATAGTGGTACTGATTTCTTATATAGTATAGCAAGTACATACTGTGAAATACCTGATCATTGGTTAAGCTTAACTTTACCATTTTATAATAGTTTATGTAACGATTATTATTATAATGTTCCAGAAAAGAAAAAATCTGATATAAATAAAAAAGAAACTTCAAAATTAACAAAAACTTATCAAATGTGTTAAAAAAGAGTTATTTTAAACTCTTTTTTTTAATTTTAATACTTTCAATACTATCTAATTCCTTTATTATAAAATCGGATATTTCTAAACCATTAATGTAATTTATGGAACCATATTGAACTGGTAATTCATCAATTTCTTTATCTTCTAACAAATCAAAATTTGTTAAATCTTTTTCTTCAAATTGAATATTATATCTTTCTATTTGCCAATCTTCATAATAATCCATAGCATCATATAATTTACCTTCACTATATGTACACATATGAGCATGATCTTTCCTTAATGCAAATCTAGAATCTGGAAAATAATGTTTGACTACCTTAGCTAACTCAACACATCCCCCACCCATAAAATAATTAACAGAGTCTACATCAGAATAAATAAAATCAAATTCATTTGATTCCTGAACACTTTCTTTAAATAAAGGAATAATAAATCTTATTAAATCCTTTGCGTTTGATATTTCTAACATATTATGCACACCTTCTTAGTTTTTCATATACTTCTGAAAATCTTTCAATTCCATTTCTTTTTTTATTTATTATATCAGAATATTTAATAACTAGCTTTTTGACTTCATTCTTTGTTTCATTATCATAATAATTAAAATATAGTTTTTCTAAACAAATTAGCGCAATTACATCAGCTAATCTTCTTAAAGGACTTGTTACATGAGAGTATTCATTTAAACCTAATCCTTCATGACCTTTACACTCCACACCATATACTGCTTTTGGATATAAACATTTAATAATATCAATATATCTAATATATGCATTTGAATCATTTTCAAATAATAGTTTATTCTTTAATGAATCTAGCTCGATTATAGTTTTGTTATCAAAAGTATGATTTCTAAAAATAAATGGTAGTTTATTATCTTTAAAATGTTTTGCTACTATATGATTAGTAAATATCATAGCACTTTCAACTGCTTTTTCTCCAGAAGTAGTACCTATAATATTTGTATTTGTAATATTACTTTTATTCCTATTTACCTTTTGATATAATGGATCAACAGAATAATAATTTTGTAATATACCTGATACTAATGATAAATTATCTACAGTTTGTTTTAATTGATCACTGCCATTCATATTTAGAATATAATTAAAATCATCATATGTTAAGTTTCTATTAACTTTAATAATGGTCTTTTTAAAATCATAATTAACTAAGTTCCCATTTTTATCAATTTTAAAATAATATGAAGTTGCTGGTCGATATTTTTTTTCTTTTAAACTAGCTAAATCAGAACCTATCTCCCTTGGAAACATAGGATAAGATTTATCACTCAGATAAATTGAAGTTGTTCTCTTAACTGCTTCTTCAAAGATAATACTATCTTGACCGATTAAATCTAAAGGATCTGCAATATGAACCCCTAAAAGAATACTATCATCATCTAATATTTTTACTGATAAAGAATCATCTATTTCTTCTGTACCTTCACCATCAAAAGAAAGAATATAATCATCTATTATTTTTCTATCTTTGCTCATAGAATATGTATCAATCACTCTTCTTACTTCAGATTTAATCGCTTCGTTAAAAATGGTAGATATATTAAATTTATATTCATTATATGAATCTGTTTGTTCTATTTCTTCACCATTAATTTTTTCTCTTAATGAATTTAGATAGAAACTTTTTCTTTCTTTATCACCATCTAAATTAATAAGTTCTTCTCTTATTCTTTTTAGAATAGTTTGTTTATCTATAATATCAAATCTAAATTCCTTTGAATTAATAATAGAAGTTATTACTTGGTCATAATAATTAATATCATCTATACCATTTATTTCATTATAACTAACAATACTATCTATATATGCATTTGTAACACTAACAATCAAGTTAGTATCATCTTGATCAAAATAATTTACTAAAAAAGGAAATTTGTTTAACGCATCATTAAAAATTGATATATTTTTTAATTCAAAAATAATATAGTTAATTAATTGATATTTTGATCCTTGATACTTATCTATATAATCATATAAAATAGACATTTGAATTAACTCTATATCATTAATAAGTTCTTTAAATAATCTATAATTATGATTAGTTTTTTCTATATCACCCGGTTTTTGTACTAAAAAAGTTTTAATTTGTTGATGAATTACTTTTAACCTATCATCTATGTGACTAATATTACATTTAGGCATATGATTTGGTAATAGTTTAATTATAGTTTTTAAATAATCTAAATTTAAATCTTTATCATATGAAAAAGAAGATAATTCATCTTGAAGTATTTCCAAAAACATATTACTTAATGTACTACTATTATATTTATCTAACTTCTCTAATTTATCTTCTTTTATAAAATTCTTAATTCTTTCTTTTACTTCCATAACCCGCCTACTCCTATTATTATGATTGTACCATAAATTTAAACAAAAAAACAGCTAATTAATTAGCTGTTTCTCTATTACTGCATATATTTAGCAATAATTATTTGTAAAATAAGACTTAAGTTTTTAATAATTATAGAAATTAATTCTATAGTCATAAATAAAAATCCCCTTTTTATATCTATATTATTCTTTTAATTATTCCTTGAAATATAAGCCTATTAAGGGCTTTTTTTCAAAAAACGAGCATTATTTTAGCATAAAACTTAAAATATGTCAAAAAAATCAGCATATTTAAAAAAACAAGTGTATCATCTATGTATCTTATTTTATCTTGGTCATTATTAATATTTAATGCTTTTTCTGATAAAAAAACTTAGGTATAAACCTAAGTTATTCTTAAAATGGTGACCCAGAAGGGATTCGAACCCCTGACCGCCGCCTTAGAAGGGCGTTGCTCTATCCAGCTGAGCTACTGAGCCAACATGTCTTTTTGGAAGACATATAAATAATATCACAAATTAATTAATTTATCAAGTAATTTTTAAATTTCTTTATTATTTACATAAAAATGTATATTACTTACTTCAATACTATCTTTAATAGAATACGAAATGCTATATATAACTTCTTCCAATATTTTGTTATCTTCTTTTGAATTTAATATAGAATTGTCAAAATAAAGTTTAAGATCTTTATCCTCTAAAGTATAACTTATTAATTTCGTATCATAATTTAAATAACTCATTAAATTACTTTCATAAGAACTCTTACTAGATAATTCATCAATTATTATTTTTATCTTATCATCAGTAGAATTAATATACTTTGTAACTGGTATATAATAATTCACATTATTCTCTTTATTTATGTAATATAACGTAACCGAGCTTATATTATTTAATGAATAAATATCAATATTCTTATTTATACCTATATTCCTAGAGTACTCTGTTTTAAAAAAGGCATTTTCTCTTTCATTAATTAATATAACTACATGATTAATATTTGAAATACTTGTCATAGTATAAACAATACACTCAATCATTTTTTCTTTTTCTGTAGTTTTTAATATATCTTCTGAAAAAGATATGGTTATATATTCATTATCTACTTTTATTTTTTGTATTTGTGTTTTTTCAGGAATAATTGATTTAAATCCTGATGGTATTTTACTCTTGTTCTTACTATTTATTATAAGAGAATATAATAAATCTTCAGCCATTCTTTCCTTTTCAATTGATTTTACTGAAATAGTAGTCTTTGAAACATAATTATTCTTATCCAATAAAAATATATCATGATAATTACTTGATGATGCTGCAATAGTATTTAGAGTATATTCTGTTTTGTTAGGAAAAAAATAGAATAAAAACAAAATAAATAATAATAAAGTCATTCTAATTATTTTATTGATAGAACATTTTTTTATCACTAGTTATCACCTATTAAAATATATGAATCAATAATAAAAAAATGAGAAATCTAAATAGAAATCTCATTTAATTTAAGTAATTCTACAACCGCACTGCTTCTTCCCTTTACTCCTAGTTTTTGCATAACATTAGATATATGATTTCTAACAGTTTTTTCACTTATATTTAACTCATTTGCTATATCTTTAGTAGTTAAATTATTTATTAATAATTCAAACACTTCTCTTTCTCTTTTAGTTAGTATGCCTTTATTCATTTTTTCCTCTCTTTCTAATAGGAGGTATATTAATTACTCATAGTATTATATGAAAAAAGAACAAAATTGCTATTGTTCTTTTTCTTTTTCAAATTTAACTGAAATATACTTCTTTTCATCAAAGCTACTTTGTACAAAATTCATTATTTCATTAGCAAGTTTTGGAGTATGATCTTCCTTAACTATTACTACTCTAACTTGATCATCAGTTATTTTAACAAAACTATCTAATTTAAACTTATTTTTAATTTTTAAAGTAATTTCTTCTTCTTGTCCTTTTATAATATTTAAAACTTTTAATTCTTCATATGCATTATTCTTTTCTTCTTTAGTAGTATCTTCTTTATTAATTATTTCTTGTAATTCTTTAGTCTTTTTCTTTTTTTCTTCTTCGTTTTCTACCTTTAAAGTTGCAATAACACTATTACTATTTGTTTCTTTTATTGTAGTCTTAGTTTTCTCTTTTTTTACTGTTTCTATTTCAGTTGGTAACGTAATATAATATACACTTAATACTAATATTAAACTAAATAAAGTTAATGCCCATACACTTTGTTTCTTAATCATATTTATTCCTCCATCGATACTAAAACTTATTATTAAAAATAAATAAATATGACAAAAAAAGATCTATTTAAGATCTTTTTTCTTATTACTACAATATTTTTGTTCTACTTCTTCAAGAGACATATTTCCTATTAATAATGTATATACATCAAACAAGAATTTTCTATTAATATCTCTTTTTTGAGTATTTTTGAAATCCTGAAATGTTTTGCATCGTCTATATTCATCTAATATATTATCTTTATCAAGAACTGCAAAACGCGCTAACTTAACTAGTAAATCTTTATCTAGATTACTAATTTTTTCTATTACTATATTTTTATCATTTTCACCTAATTCATTAAGTACATAATCATCTATAGCAATATCTATTCTTTTAATAATTTTATCTGATAACATATATTACTTTCTAGAAACGTATTTACCATCTTGAGTAGATACAACTATTTCATCACCATTATTTATAAATAATGGAACTTTAACTACTAAACCATTTTCTAATTCAGCGTCTTTTTGAGCATTATTTGTTGTATTACCTTTAACTGCATCTACTGTAGAAGTAACAACATAATCAATTTTATCTGGTAAATTAACACCTATTAATTCATCATTAAAATATACTAATTCAACTTCTAAGTTTTCTTTTAAAAATTTGCTTTCATCTTGAATTTGCTTTCCATTTAATTCTACTTGTTCATAAGTATTCATATCCATAAATACATAATCATCACCAGTAGAATATAAATAAGACATAGGACTCTTAGTAATATTAGCTTTTTCAACTTTAATATTAGTATTAACAGTCTTTTCTAATGTTGTTCCTGCTCTTAAATTTTTTAATTTCATTTTCATAAATGCAGAACCTTTACCTGGTTTAACATGTAAAAAATCTACTATTTGATATAATTGACCATCTAATATAATAGTCATTCCATTTTTAATATCATTAATATCTATCATCATAGTTTTATACCTCCAAACTTTCAATAGCATCTTCTATAATTTTTTTTGATTTATTATATTTTTCTAATTCTTCTTCAGTAAAATTAATCTTCATTGTACCTTTAATACCACTTTTTCCTACAACTGATGGCATACTTATATAAATATCATCTACTGGTGATGAAACATTTAATACTACATTTTCATCATTTATAATAGCTTTAGTAATTTTTAACATACAATTTGCTACACCATAATTAGTAAAACCTTTATAATTAATAATATTGTATGCAGATCTTTTCATCTCATTTTCAATAATATCTAAATCTTCTTTATTTACAGTACTGCTAATTGGGACCATACCAATTGTACTCTTTGACCATACTGCAAAAGAACTATCACCATGTTCACCTAAAACATAAGCATGTATATTTTCAGTACTAATATTAATCTTTTGACTTAATAAATATTTTAATCTTTCAGTATCAAGTAATGTACCTGTTCCTATAACTTTATTATTTTGTATTTTTGAATACTTTCTAACAGCATATGACATTACATCTACAGGATTAGTTGCTACTATAAATATACCATCAAATCCATATTTCATTACTTCAAGAACTATAGATTTTATAACATCTTCGTTTTTTCCTATAAGATCTAATCTTGTTTCACCTTGTTCTTGATTCTTACCTGCTGCAATTACAACAATATCTGCTCCATAGCAGTCCTTATAATCACCTGCAACTACTTGAGTTTTTGACTTTAAAACAGTCGCAGCATGTGACAAATCCATTGCTTCGCCAACTGCTTTATTCCTATCAAGATCAATTAAAATAATTTTATCTACTAGATCTTTAGTATTAACTAATGCTGAAACATAAGCCATACCAACATTACCTAGACCAACCACCACAATCTTTTTCATTTAATCACCTTCAAAAAAAATAAGTACTTTTAACCTTATTTCTTTTCTTTATGTACTGTAGTTTTTTTACAAACAGGACAATATTTATTTAATTCTAAACGATCAGGAGTATTAGTTTTGTTTTTAGAAACAAAATAATTTTCTCTAGATACTTTATTATTTTCTTTACATTCACTGCATTCTAAAGCAACATAACTTCTAGCTTCTTTTTTCTTTGATCCAGCCATACTTCTTGCCTCCTCTTTCTTTAATACTCTATAGATTATATCATATTATTGAAAAAATTCAAACACTTTATTTGCTACTCTTTTACTTATTTTAAAATTTACTGGTGATGAATAATCACTTGTTTCACTATATTTTACGTTTGGTGATAAAATTGTGATGGTAAATTTAGGATTTTCTTTAGGTGCATAACCTATAAATGCTCTTGAAATTGTTTCCTTATCTATAAGACCATCATTATCTGTATCTTTAAAACTTTCAGCAGTTCCAGTCTTACCAGAAGGATCAGGAACATCCCCCATATATCCATAACCAGTTACATTCATAACACTAGAAAAACCATCTCTAATTCGGTTTATATATTTGTCATCTAATTCAACTTTATGTACTAATTTTGGTTCTATTTTAGTCTTTAAATCACCAATTTCTTCATTTTTAGAGCTTTTTCTTATTTCTTTTAATAAATGTAATTGATATCTATTACCTGAAGTTGCTACTGTACTAATATAACTTGCTATTTGAACAGGAGTATAAGTATCATATTGACCAATTGATAAATCAAGTAATAAACCAGAATCTTTCTTAGTACCTGTTACTCCTTCAGATTCAATCGGTAAATCTATATTGGTTTTAACTCCTAATCCATACTCAGAATACATATTTCTATATTTATCAAATGCAGACTCATCTATTTGAAGAGGTCCATTATAGTAATAAGATGCATTTGCAACCCTCATAGAAGTTTTGTATTGATATGAATTAGATGATATTGCAAGCGCTTCTTTGTCATCAATTACTCCTATTCCACTAATCCATGAACATTTTTCTGGAGTATTTTGTATCTTAACACATTCATCAAGCATTCTAGTTCCAATATTTATCGCACCATATTTGTAACCAACAGAAATACTCGCTCCTTTTACTATACTACCAGGTGTAACAGGATTAGTAAGCAGTGCAGGACTATTATCATATATCTTGTATTCACCATTCTTTTCAGTAACATATCTAGAAGAAAATGCTAATATTTCCCCAGTAAATGGATCTGTTACTATAACATGTGAACCATCGTATAAAGATGTATTATAGTCATTTTGTTTTGCATATAAAACTTCTTCATCAATTATTTTTTCTATTTCTTTTTGAAGATTTATATCAATTGTTAAAACAATGTCATTTCCTCTAACTCCATCTTTTAATAATGAATAACTATTATCATCATTTAACTTATATATCGCTTTCTCTCCTTTCAAGATATCTTCATATTGATACTCAATAAAACTAACACCAACTTTATCATTTAATGAATATCCTTTAGATAAATAATGACTTTTTAACTCTTTAGGAATACCAGAAGATGAACTAGATACATTACCCAATATAGTTTTAAAAGTATCACCATATAAATACTTTCTTTCCCATTCTAATTTAACATTAAATCCATTTAATTTACTAATATTAGATGCTACATACGCATACTCTTCTTCTGTAGCGTAAGTCTTTATTATATTTTCATTATAATAATAACCTTTGTTCATTAAATAATATAAGTATGCTTCTTTTTTATCTATATCCTTTAAATTCAAATCACTAATTCTATCTAATCTTATTCTATTTAAATCTCTTTCACTTATTTCTCTTCTTTTATATTTATTTAGTTCCTTTTTTGTTAAATTTTCATTTATTTTATCCGGATTAATAACTAGATAATATTCTTTTAAATTTATTAAATCTAGTTTATCTGAATCAAGATCGATATGATCCTTGATCTCTTTAATAATTCTAATTTGTTCTTTAATGCTAGTACCTTTTTTTCTCTTATAATATATAGTTTTAACTCCGACATTATCTACTAATAAATTATAATTTCTATCATATATTCTCCCTCTTGGAGTTGATGTACTTTTAACTGTATTAATAGTTAAATCATCAATTTTTTTAATATACTTATTCTTATCTATTATTTGAACACTAGTAAGTTCATAGATAAGAATTATAAAACAAAAAATAGTTATTGATAATATTACATATAATCTTTTATTACTATTCTTATCATTTTTATTCATAAAATCACCTATTTTATTTTGGTAATAAATGGTATTAAAAATACATAAAATTTATTGGTGAAGAATATGAATTTAAACTTAATAAAGATGTATATTAATAAAATAAAAAAGAATGATGTAGAATCATTCTTAAACAATAATGAAATAAATGTTAATGAAAATGAACTCGATTATTTATATGATATTTTAAAAAATAAATATACCAATGTATTAGACGAAGATCAAGAAACATTTGATGAAATTAAAAAAAATATATCTAGTTCTAATTTTGATAAATTAATTAAATTATATAACAAATATAAAGATTTGCATTTAAGATAAGTGCAATAGTACTTATTTTTTTTTAGTTTAAGTAATAGAACACTCATAACCTGGGCGGTAAAAAAAAAGACACGTTAGTGCCTAATTTTAATAGTGGTGCAGGTGAAGGGACTTGAACCCCCACCCCGTAAAGGACTAGATCCTAAGTCTAGCGCGTCTGCCAATTTCGCCACACCTGCACAAATAATAAAAAAAGTGGTGGACCCTATAGGACTCGAACCTATGACCGCCCGGTTATGAGCCGGATGCTCTAACCAACTGAGCTAAGGGTCCACGTTTGTAATAATACCATAGATATTAACTTTTTTCAATATCATTTACATATTTTTTTAAAAAAATTCGCTCTGAAGGTTAGAACCTCCGGCATCCATGTGCTATTACGTATATTTTGTTTAGTATACCCACTTTTTTTTCATAAATATTATCCATTTATGAAGAAAATCCCCTTATAAAAAGAAAAAAACTTATAGAATATCTATAAGTTTATTGTAATGCTTTAATTAAATCAGCTTTTTTCATTGAAGTATAACCTTCAATTTTTTTCTTTTTAGCCATTTCTTTTAATTCAGCTACTGTTTTAGAAGATAAATCTTCTTTAGTTTCTTTTTTAGCAGTAGTCTTAGAAGCAGTTTTCTTTTCAGCAGTCTTTGTTTCTGCTTTCTTAGTTGTTGTTTTAGTTTCCTTCTTTTCTTCTTTTACTGTTTCTTTTTTATCTGCTGCTTTTGTTGTTTTTGGTGCTTTAGCTGCTTCTGGCATTTTACCTTCTAAAGCATCTTTAGCAACTTTAACTAAATTTGCAAATGCTTTTTTATCTTCAATAGCCATTTCACTTAACATTTTTCTATTAATAATAATACCAGCTTTATTTAAACCATCAATGAATTTAGAATAACTAATTTCATTTACTCTACATTCAGCATTAATTCTTGTAATCCATAATTTTCTGAAATCTCTTTTCTTTTGTCTTCTATCTCTATATGCATATTGACCAGAATGCATTAATTGTTCTTTTGCAGTTTTATATAATCTATGTTTACTACCAAAATATCCTTTAGCTCTTTTTAATATTTTTTTATGTCTTTGTTTAGTAGTATAACCTGTTTTAACTCTTGCCATAATTTACCTCCTAATTCATTCTATCAAGTAATCTTTTAATTCTTCTATTGTCAGCACTTGATAATCCATGAGCCTTTCTTAATTTTCTCATTCTTTTTGAACTGTATCCTACAGTATTGTGGTTAGCACCTGCTCTTTTATATTTTACAGAACCACTGTTTCTAATATTGAATTTTTTAGCAGTTGCTTTATGTGTTTTTTGTTTAATTTTACCCATAATATTAATTTCCTTCCTTCTTAATTGGTGCAATCATCATATACATACTTCTAGATTCCATAGTAGGTTTCTTCTCAATTACACCATATTCTTTTATAGCTTCAGCTACTCTATTTAGAACGTCTTCACCAAGCTCTGTATGAGCCATTTCTCTACCTCTAAATCTTACTGTTGCTTTAACTTTGTGTCCTTTTTCTAAATATTTAATAGCTTGATTTACTTTTGTATTAAAATCATGCACATCAATATTTACAGAAAATCTAAATTCTTTTAATTCTGCATTATTACTTCTTTGTTTTTTTGAAGCTTCTTTAGCTTTTTTATTTCTTTCATACTTATATTTGTTGTAATCCATTAATTTACATACTGGTTGTTCAGGTTTACCACCCATTTGAACTAAATCAAACCCAGCTGCATTAGCTAAAGTTAATGCATCATCAATACTTTTAACCCCTAATTGTTCACCTGCTGGTCCAATTACAAGAACTTCTTTTGCTTTTATTTGCTCATTAGTAAGCATTTGTTTATCTTTGCCTATTTTCAGCACCTCCATTAAAAAAGTGAATACAAATCTTGTATCCACCTAAAAGCTCTATTATATAAATATAATTTATGGCCTTTTACCTATCACTTATACGTAATCAGGTGAGATACAAAATCTTCTTTCCTTTTCAAACATATCTAATTATACACAAAAAAAAGAAAAAGTAAAGACTTTTTCTATAAATTTCTTCTATTTTTTAAGAAATCTGGTATATCGTATAAATCATCATCACCACTATCAGATGAATCATCTTTTGGTGGTACTTCATTCATATCGATAACTTGTTCAATCATTCTATTATCTAAAGTATCTTCATTTTGATCAAATCCTGTTGCAATAACAGTTACTATTATGTCATCTCCAAGACTTTCATTAATAACTGCTCCAAATATTGTATTAATATCTGTACCTGCAGACTCTCTAATAATTTCTACTGCATCTTCAACTTCAAATAATGAAAGATTAGCACCACCTGTGATATTAATAATAGCATCTGTAGCTCCTCTAATATCTGTTTCAAGTAATGGACTACTAACAGATTGTTTAGCAGCTTCTATAGCTCTATTTTCACCTGTAGCAACACCTATACCAATTAATGCATCACCTTTATTTGCCATAACTGTTTTAACATCGGCAAAGTCTAAGTTAACAAGTCCTGTAACTGCA
>Ga0129307_1000563_pt1 | contig 55000 bp, 54 predicted proteins | sample P1105metagenome_FD_94437 | JGI IMG/M metagenome (GOLD analysis project Ga0129307, IMG submission 94437) | Capybara group fecal microbial communities from Wisconsin, USA - P1105 metagenome | ecosystem: Host-associated > Mammals > Digestive system > Large intestine > Fecal | place: USA: Wisconsin... | reverse complement strand
GGGTCCACCCGGTCCCATGCCGAACCCGGAAGTTAAGCCCTCCAGCGCCGATGGTACTGCGATTTGCTTCGCGGGAGAGTAGGACTTCGCCTGCTTCACTGTTTTTTTTATGCTCGAAATTTTTATCCCCGGCCGATGTGAGGATTCTTGCTTCGACCGGGGATTTTTATATGGAAAGAACGACGACGCTCATGGCCTCGTCGCCTTCGTCTACTGCGTAGTCCTTTATAGTCCTTTTTATTCAACTCAATTTTATGCCCAAACACTCTCAAACACTCTTCACATGATATAATAACGAAGTCTATCCTCTTTTCACAATGCATTTTTGACATCTAAAATCTACGAGGTCCATATGAATAATCAAAAGAAGACTGTTGGACAAATCCTTACACTCCTTGATTCTCTAGCCCCCTTTGCATTGGCCGAAGAATGGGATCACTGCGGTTTGCGTTTGGGGAATTCCAAAACAATTGTTTCTTCCGTTGCTTTCTCACTAAATCCATCTGCTGCGGCCGTTCATTTAGCCGCGCATAGCGGATGTCAGCTTTTAATTACGCATCATCCGCTCCTGTTTCACCCGGCAGATAATTTAATCTGCGATCGCATAGATATCAAAACTGCTCAAGCTGCTTTTTCTTCAGGTATTGACATCATCTCATGTCATACGAATTTTGACTGCTGTATCGATGGAGTTAATCAAACACTGGCTCGTCAGGCAAACATTCAATATCCTGAACCTCTGTTTTCTCTCGCCCGCGTCCGCGAATTTGGCATGGGGGCCATAGGCGCCGTCAGCGAGCAAAATGTAATTCAGTTTTGTGATCAGGTCGCTAAAGCGTGGCATCTTACAGGCTATCGTTATTATGGATGTGAAACGATCGTCAGCAAAGTAGCGCTTTGCGGCGGCGCGGGGGCAGATATCTGGCGGGCTGCTCGTGCAAAAGGTGCTCATCTTTACGTAACTGCTGACATGTCTTATCATGAGTGTCTTGAGGCTGTTGATTCCGGATTGAATTTAATGATTTGCGATCATGGAGAGATGGAAGAATTACCTTTGAAGTTTTTTTCCGAACAGTTTAAACACGTTTCAGGCCTTCCTGTGACATTCATATCGAATGATTCCCTTTCTCATGGTATGGCGCACTGGCGCTCAATGAAAGATTATGTTTGAGATCGAGATTGATGGTTTCTCCGGTCCTCTCGATTTGCTCTGTCACCTGATTGAGCAAAATGAAATAGAAGCCGCACACATAAGCGTTTCAGAAGTGATATCTATATATACTTCCTATCTTGCCAAGAATGCCAGCTTGCCAATTTCATCAATAGCCGATTTCATTTCACAGGCAGCTCATCTAGTCAGACAAAAAACTTTTTCCCTTCTTCCGCGATATGTGCAGAACGATGAAACTTTTCAGGAAGAAATCCTGATTGACGACGATATTCCTGTTGCAGACATGATCGAGAGGTATCGTCCCTATCGAGAAGCAGCATCTTTGCTGTCTGAACTGAAAATACGTGCAGACAGACGTCATTTTCGCCGCGGAGAAGATTTTGATCCATTCTTTGATCTAGGCGACTTATATTCTCTTGCGATGCAATGGCTAGATTTGCTGAATCAAAGAAGTCATCGTAATTTTGAGATCGATGATGACGATTCTTGGCAGGATGATGGACTTCCGGCTGAAATACCAGATGAAGTTCAGGTAGAAAACCGCATGGAGCGGATCTTGGAGCGTCTGGAGATAGCAAAAATTCTTTCCTTACGATCTTTGCTGAAAGAAGAACCTGGACGCGCTTCTCTCGTAGTCAGTCTTCTTGCTTTGCTCGAGTTGTCCCGACGCAATAAAGTAACATTGACGCAAAAGGAGCTTTTTGGAGATGTCCGAATTGCAGCACGATAATGCTTTCGTTCAGCTTGTCCGCAAGATCGAAGCAATCCTTTTTATTGCAACTGACGGTGCGACACCTCAGGAAATCTCACTTGCCGTTGAGAAGCCTGCAGCATCTGTTCGGAAGGTCCTTGAGCAGATGCGCGATGAATATTCTCACCTCCACGGAATAGAAGTCGTTGAACTTGGCGGAAAGTATTTCATGACAAGTGCTGCTGACCTTGACGAGACTTTGGAGAAATTTCGTGCCGCAGATGCCAGCGAGCATGTACGGCTTACCCGTGCTTCGATGGAAACACTGGCGGTGATCGCATACAGCCAACCTGTTACGCGTTCTGAGATAGAAGCCATCCGTGGAGTGAGATGCGATCGTGTCATTGATACCCTGCTCAGTTATGGACTTGTGCGAATTGCCGGGAGGCGCAAAAGTACCGGTTCACCTCTTCTTTATCGGACAAGTCCGCGATTCCTGGAAATCTTTGGACTTGGCTCGATTTCCGATCTGCCGACCGTTGCAGAGCTTGAAGAGCTCAAGCGTCGTTCTGCCGCCGTTTCTGATGTCTCAGAGCCTTTGAGTCCGGATATTCATTCAGAAGATGGGGCTTTTGCCGATGAGACTCAATAAATATCTTGCATTGTGCGGCGTTGGCTCTCGCAGAAAAGTAGAGGAATTCATTTTCGCTGGGCGAGTCATCTGCGGTGGTTATCAGATCACGGAACCTGGATACAACGTTCCAGACGGACAAATCGTGACAGTTGATGACATTGAAGTTCGCCCGGAAAAGAAGATCTATATGGTTCTCCACAAACCACGCGGTTATATCTGCGCTGTTACAGACCGTCACTACCCTGTGATACTTGATCTTCTGCCTCAGGAGTATGACTATTATCGACTATTTCCAGTCGGAAGACTCGATCTCCAGAGTGAAGGGCTTCTTATGCTTACCAACGATGGTGATTTTTCACAGGAGATGATCCATCCGCGTGCCGGGATCACGAAGGAGTACGAAGTCCTGCTCGACAGGATCCCTGATGATCAAGAACTCGATAAGCTGCGCCGCGGCATCGTCTATGAAGGGCGTCCTCTGCGACCAGTTGCCGTTATGCAGCTGAGGCGTGAACCTGAAGGACGTTGGTTCCGCTTTGTTCTTAACGAGGGAATCAAGCGTGAGATCCGTATCATTGCAGAGGGCGCAGGGCTCAAGGTACATGTCCTGTTTCGTCGCAAGATCGGAAAGATGGAACTTCGGCGTCTCAAGTGCGGCAGTGCTCAAGAGTATAGCGCTGATCAGCTTAGGCATATGATTTTTCATGGCGGGATAGTTTAACCTGCCAAAGTTCAAGGAGGCAAAAATGGAAGACTGGACTGGTGTCATTGCAATAGACGGTCCCGCCGGCGCAGGAAAAAGCACTGTTGCGAAAAAAGTTGCATCAGAATTGGGGATACGTTATCTCGATACTGGAGCACTCTATCGTGCATTAGCTTTTTTTCTGGACAGGCTTTCGATCCCTGCGGAGGAGAGTGAAGTTCTCAGTAAGGCGCTCTCTCATGTAGCTGTTGACATTTGCGACAGCAAAGTGCTGCTCAATGATGAGGACGTTTCTTCTTTTATCAGGACTCCGAAAGTCGACAAGATCGCTTCGTTGTATTCTGCATTGCCGACGGTGCGCGAAAAGCTGCTCAGCCTGCAAAGAGAACAGGCGTTAAAAGGCGGCCTTGTCGCGGACGGCCGTGATATGGGGACGGTCGTTTTTCCTTATGCCCCGGTAAAGATCTTCCTCACCGCCCGAGCAGAAGTGCGTGCAAAACGCCGCTTTGACGAACTGACTGAACGAGGATTGAAAGTTGACTATTCAAAAATCCTCGAAGAAATCAAACAGCGTGACGAAGCTGACGCACATAGAGCCATCGCCCCTTTGAAACAGGCAGCCGATGCAGTACTTGTTGATTCTTCTGAAAAGACCATTGATGAAATTGTCGAAGAGATCGTCACGACGGCGAGGAGGACGGTTCATGCTTAGAACGTGTGTATACTGGCTAGCCAAACATCTGTGTTTGATAGCGCTGAAACTGCATAACAAACTTCGAGTCGAAGGACTTGAGAAGATCCCTGCCGAACGGCCTGTTATCGTCGCCGCCAATCACACAAGCAACCTCGATCCTGTCGTTGTCGGGTGTGTTTTTCCGGATCGTCTTCGTCCATTGGGCAAGATCGAATTGTTTCAGATCCATCCGATCTTTACCTGGCTGATGAATAACCTCGGCGTCATCCCTGTGAGCAAGGAAAGCGGAGCAACTGCCGCAGCAGCCCTGAAAAAGTTTCTGGGACTGCTGAAGGACGGTGAAAGCCTGATGATCTTTCCTGAAGGCGCGCGATCGCTCGACGGCAGGCTGAAACCGCTTGAAGGCGGCGTTGCCGTGCTGGCAACCAATGTCGATGCTCCGATCGTTCCTTTGTATGTGGCCGGATCGTTCGAAGCGATGCCTGTTGGTTCAAAGAAAATTACTCGTCACCCCATCGTTGCCCGCTTTGGCGAACCGATCATGCCGTTGCCCAAAGACCAGCGCGGCCCGCTGAAAGAGGAGCGTGAACGGATACGAAATACGCTGCAGAAGGAACTGGAACGTCTCGAAGAAGTGAGCATTGGCTGACCTCGCTGCCGCCTGATTTTAAAGATCCTCTGGCTGAACACCGCAAGGCCGTCCTGATTGGACTTCAGCTTCCCAATCGTGACGATCTCGAATTGCTGCTTGACGAACTTCGTCTGCTTCTCGCAAATCTGAGCGTCGAAACAGTTGCTGTTTCCGTGCAAAAGAAGGATCGCCCCGATCCTGCATATTTGATCGGCTCCGGGAAAGCAGCTGATCTTAAGGTCCTAGCTCAGGCATCCGGAGCCGATCTGATCGTCAGCAATGATATGCTGACTCCAGTTCAGCTCGCGAATTTACGGAAGCAAACTGAATGTGAGATCTGGGACAGGGCACTCGTCATCACAAAGATCTTTGAAAAACGCGCCGTTACGGCTGAAGCCAAACTTCAAGTCGAATTGGCTCGATGCCGGTACGAAATTCCTCACCTTAGAGGTCTCGGCAAGCAGATGTCGAATGCTGGTGCCGGTATCGGTACCCGAGGCCCAGGCGAAACTGAATTTGAACGTCACCGCCGCAAGCTGCAGCAACGTGTCGTAGATATTTCACGCAAGCTGAAAGAGATGCAAAAGCGCCGGGAAAGTCAGAGAAAGCAGAGGCGCCGCAATGGCGTACCTACCGTTGCACTCGTTGGTTATACGAACAGCGGTAAAACCACACTGCTTCAGCGCTTATGCGGGGATAAGAATCTCTATGCAGCTGATCAGCTTTTCGCGACGCTTGATACCGCGGTACGTTCTGTCAGGACACCAAATGGCCGGAGGATCCTTTTTGCAGATACAGTCGGATTTATACGCGAACTTCCGCCGCAGCTGATCGCTGCTTTTCGGACCACTTTGGAAGAAGCAGCGCAGGCTGATATGCTTCTAATCGTCCTGGACATCAACGATCCAGATATCGTGGCGACGTATGACGTGATACAGATGACACTTCGTGATATTGGCGCAGCAGAGCTTCCGAGGGTTATCGTCCTTAATAAGATCGACCGTAGCGGAATTTTTCTGTGTGAACGTGTGAAGGGACTGTTTCGCGGTGAGAATATCCCCGTTTGTGCACTCAGTGCGCTCACAGGCGCTGGTCTTGATGATTTGTGGAAAGTCTTCGACTGGCTTTCGCTCAGACGGGACTGAGGAAAGGTGAAAAAATGCTGTACAGCATGACAGGTTTCAATCGCGTCAGAAAAGAATACGAATGGGGGATCCTGACACTGGAAATATCCAGTGTCAATTCCCGTTATCTAGAACTGAACATTCGTGCAGATCGCGAATTATCAGGATATGAGCCTTTTATACAAAACACGGTGCGCGGCCGGCTGTCGCGAGGTAAAGTCCTCCTTCGTGCGGAAGTCAAATGGGCCGCTGCTTTGATCAGAGATCGGCTCAATACAGAAGTTCTGCGCGATTATTATCAGGATTTGCTCCGGCTCCAGGGAGAAGTTGGAGGTCCAGTCCCGGCTTTGACTGATCTCCTGACTTTGCCCGGGGTATCTGAAAGTTCTCCCCTGCGTGAACGTTCACATGATGATTTGCAGAAAGCTCTTTCTGAACTCCTGGATCAGGCGCTCACTGGTCTGACAGAGATGCGGGCAGCTGAAGGGAAAAATCTTGCTAAAGACATCACAGCCAATCTCGATGCCTATGATGAGCTGATCGCAAAGATCGCCTCCCAATGGCAGGAGATCTCGCAGCAAGTTTTTTCGGATTATCGGGAAAAGATCTCTAAAAATATCGAACAGCTTGGATTTTCCGCAGATCCTGCCCGGCTGGCGCAGGAACTCGTCATCCTTGCGGATAAATGGGATATCGCTGAAGAACTGACACGTTCTTCGAGTCATACTGCTCAGTTCCGCAAATTGCTCGATCAGGGTGGAACCGTTGGTCGAAAGCTTGATTTCCTCGTACAGGAGATGAATCGCGAGATCAACACAATGGGGTCTAAATCGGCGAGCACAGATCTTCGCTGGCTTGTTGTGGACGGCAAAACGCTGCTTGAACGAATTCGCGAGCAGATCCAGAACGTTGAGTAGATCATGCAGAGAACACTTGTTCATGTCGGGTTTGGCAATATGATCGTCGCTGAGCGGATCGTGGCGATCATTCAGCCATCCTCCTCGCCAGTCAAGCGTCTCAAGGAAGAAGCACGGGATGCAGGCCGTCTGATCGATGCGACAAAGGGCAGAAAAACCCGTGCGATCATCGTAACCGACAGCAATCATGTGCTTTTATCAGCGATACAGCCCGAGACGATCGTTAATCGTATTTCTGAAGGAGACAGTTCAGATGACGAAGAAGAATAGAAAAGGGACGCTGTTTGTCTTTTCCGGACCGAGCGGAGCAGGAAAAGGAACGCTCCTGTCGCGTCTTTTCAGCGAGCTGGATGATCTCGGATATTCAGTTTCGTGTACCACCAGGGCTCCGCGGGAAGGCGAACAGGATGGCATCGACTATCATTTTATATCGGATGAAGACTTTAAGCGGCACATTGATTCATGCGATTTCCTGGAATGGGCCAATGTACACAGTCACCGTTACGGTACTCTCAGGTCTGATGTGCAGAAGGCACTTGACCAAGGCAGAGACATCATTCTGGAGATCGACGTTCAGGGTGCACTTCAGGTCAAGGAAAAGATGCCCGAAGCTGTTACGATCTTTGTTGCTCCGCCTTCCCTGCAGATTCTCGAACAGCGTCTTCGCGGCCGTGGAACAGAAGATGAACAGGAACTGCAGCTTCGTCTGAAAAATGCCAGACAGGAAATGGAACAGCAGGAATGGTATGATTTCACCGTGGTCAACGATGACCTCGAAATGGCATCTTCACAGCTGAAGAAATATGTTCAGCTGCATCGACAGGAACTATAAGTCAAGGAGTGAAGACAATGAATTTCTACAATCTTAACAAAATCATGGACAACGTCGACGTGCACAATAAATACCTGCTTACGTCTGTTGTTGCCCGCCGCGCGCTTCAGATCAGCGAGATGAAAGGCAGCAAGGCAGCGCTGGAAAACGGCGATCCGGATCAGAAAGCGATCTCGATGGCACTGGCTGACATGGAAGCAGGTAACGTTGAGGTCCATTTCAAGCACCAGACCGTCGCCGCTGCGATCGAAAGCGAGCTGGAGGGTGAAGCAGGCAGAACAGCTGCATCGGAGGAAGACGGCAAGGAGCTTCCTGCGGAATCTGGACAGGAAGAAGCGGTGCAAGACTGATAGCGTCTCGTTAACGGGACTGCAATGTCGTTACTGAAGGTTCTCGTTCCCGGGCCATGGTGGCATGAACTCAGCTATGAGTGCGTTCTGCCTGTGGCTGCAGGGCAGCGAGTGCTGGTGCCAGTAGGCCGGTCACAAAGGGTTGGCCTTTGTGTCGGTGAAGATGAATATCAGGCTGAAGTGAAGGTTCGCAAAATCGTGGCGATCGTCGACGCTGAACCGGTTCTTCCGACGTCATATATACGAGCTGCTCGCATTACTGCGGGCGCTTTTCTCTGTTCACCTTCCGAAGTCCTGCACAATCTGCTTCCTTCAGGATTCTGGCGCGGTGAAGCATTTCCGTCATATGCTGATGAGTTGCCGTTGACGACGGCGTCAACAACAGATTTTCAGTATCGCTGGGATGATGAAGAACAAAGGCTGTTCTATCGTGACGAGCTCCTCAGGAATAACGATCATGCAGCGCTTGTGCTTTTTTCAGAGCGCGACCAGGCGGTTCGTTTCCATAAGAGTCTGATCGGCCTGATCCCGAAGGAGCGCCTTTTCCTCTGGCCGGCATCAGGTTCTTCGACGGCTGTCAAAGCCTGGCATGCCGTTATAAAGGCAAAACACCCGGTGATTATCGGAGGTCCAGGAGCAGCTTCTGCCCCTGTGCCGAGCGGAGGACTTATCATCATCGATGAGGAAAGCAGCCCTGCCTGGCGGACAAAAAGCGGTCCTGTATTTTCTTTGAGGAGCCTTGCTGCTGCCCGTGCCCGTGAAAGCGCCTGCCGTTTGATTCTGGGCGGAAGGCTTCCTTCTTCGAGAGTGTTTTCAGGATTTGAGCCGAAGGAACAGGGCGATCGTAATGCCCCAGGCCTTTTGCGATTAATCGATTTGAATCAGGCTTCACGTTTGGAGTTCAAAGGACTCAAGTTTCCGCTTCCGCTTTCGGATGTCCTTGTTTCAGAGACGATCAGACATGTCAGTAAGAATCAGATCGTCTTTTGGCTCCTTGACCGTCGCGGCGTAAGCAGTGAAATACATTGTGCCGAATGCGGCCAGTCGGTAATCTGCGATCGCTGCGGCTCTTCACTGACCCTCGAAAAACATGTGATGCGTTGCCCGGTGTGCGGTCATAAGCAGCCGGTGCCATCAGCCTGTCCAAGCTGCGGCGGACGTGTCCTGCAAGGTGCGTCGCCGGGACTCGAGTTGATGCTGCCGATTGCAAGGAATCTCCTGAGTGATCGAACAGTTTGCCTGTGGCATACTGATGATCCTGCCAGGAAAAAAGAAGGTAAAATACGAGCTGCCCAACTGCGCATGAACGGAGGACTTCTGCTGGGATCGCGCCGGGCGCTCAGTCTTCTCGATGAACTTTCACCGGTGCTGATTGCCTGGCTTGATGCAGATGCCGAAGCGCGGCAGCCTCATTATATGTCTCGCTTCAATGCCTATTCCATGCTTCTGGAATCATGCTGCCGCGGCGGGCGGCGCGAAGTGATGCTGCAAAGCAGACGATTTTCACAGCCGTGGATACGCGGGCTTCGAAACGGCTGGCGTGATTTCTGGACTGGCGAACTGCGTGAGCGAAAGGTTTTCGGCTTTCCACCGTATTCGCATCTCGTTGAAATCGAAGTGCCTGCTTCCTGGCAAAAGTGCGAGCAGCTGGCTTTTGAACTGGATGAGGCAGGTTTCTTTACGATGCTTCCAGCTGCCGGAGAGAGAAAACTTTCCGTCTTTACACCACAGATGGCGTCATTGCGTCATTTTCTGGAGAAGTACTTTACGATCAGCCGTTCCCGGCTTGGCTATCCGAAAATAGAGGTCTGGTCTGATTAAGACAGTCAGATCACGAAGGAGTATTTAAATGGCAATAGTATCGATCGTTGGACGTCCGAATGTCGGCAAGTCGTCTCTGTTCAACCGGATCATCGGTGAACGCCGTGCTATCGTCGACGACATGCCCGGCGTGACGCGCGACCGGCTTTACGGACACGTTCAGTGGAAAGAAAAGAGCTTTTATGTCGTCGATACCGGCGGACTGCTGATGAAAGACCGCGACCCGATCATGGAAGGAATGAAAGGGCAGATCTTTCAGGCGATCGAGGAAAGCGACGTCGTTATATTTGTTGTTGACGGCACGCAGGGAATTACCTGGATGGATACCGACGTTGCTCAGGTTCTGCGTTCTTATTCAGCAAAAGTGATCCTTGCCGTCAATAAGATCGATGACTACAGTCATGAAGATGACGTAGCAGAAGCGTACGCCCTCGGTTTTGATACAGTGATCGGTATCAGCGCGCTGCATAACCGCGACATTGATACGCTGCTTGACAAGACGTGCGAACTGCTAGAAGGCACAGATGATCCTGCTGATGCAGACGACGGTATGATCAAAGTAGCTCTTGTCGGCCGTCCTAACGTCGGAAAGTCCAGCATCCTCAACGTCCTGACAGGCAGCGAGCGTTCGCTTGTCAGCGACATCCCCGGCACCACGCGAGACTCTATAGACGCCGTCATTGATTACAAGGGTGAACGCTTCAGGATCGTTGATACCGCAGGGCTGAGACGCAAAAGCCGAATTCGCGATGACATCGAATTTTATTCGACTGTTCGGACGATGGACAGTGTCGATCAATGTGACGTGGCAATTTTTGTGATGGATGCCAGAGAATTGGCAACCGAACAGGATCAGCGTCTCGTCAACGAGATCCTTGCCCGAGGAAAGGGCGTTGTGCTCGTTGTCAATAAGTGGGACCTTCTTCCTAATACGCCTGAAGTGGGGGATGAAGTGCAGACTAAACTGCGCGAGGAATTCCGCTTCGTCCTGCACGCACCGGTACTGTTCACGTCTGCTGTATCCGGGCGCCGACTGCATCGGCTTCTGGATCTGGTCAGTCAGGTGTACAAACGCCGCCAGTCGCGTTTCAGCACGACGGTGCTGAACAGGATCATCAGGGACATGCTTGCGTTTGACAGGCTGCCGACCGACGGCGCCGGCCGGCGGCTGCGCATCTATTACTGCACACAGAGTTCGTCTGTGCCGCCGACTTTTATCTTTTTTGTCAACGATGCTGCGATCGTCACAAAAAGCTTCGAGAACCATCTTTCAAAGAAAATCCGTGAAGCCGGAGATTATGACGGCGTGCCGATCAGGCTTTTTTGGCGATCGAGTCACGGAAATAACGAAAAGTCTTGACCTACGAGCATTTTTGTGTTTAGATAGTTGTGCCTCATGATGGGGCGTTTACTTATCAAGGCTGTATGCCTATTGATAATTTAAGGAGGCAAAAAAATGACGAAGGTTGAACTGATCAATGAAGTAGCTGCGAGCGCGAATGTGACGAAAAAAGCTGCTGCCGATGCTGTTGCCGCGGTCTTTGCGTCGATCGAAAAGGCCCTCGCTGCCGGTGACAAGGTCCAGCTGGTCGGCTTCGGTTCCTTTGAAGTTCGCGAGCGCGCTGCACGTACGGGCAGAGACCCTCGCAACCCCGACAAGGTGATCCAGATCCCCGCGAAGAAGGTCCCCGTGTTCCGTCCTGGCAAAGGACTTAAGGACAAAGTCTGCTAGTCCCTGTTCATATTTGCATAATAAAAAGCTCTGTCCGGAATCGGACAGAGCTTTTTATTATGCGTAAGATCAGGCAGCTGCGCCAGTTTTGACCGAATAAGTTTTCTGGCAGAACAGATAGAGGGCGAGGATCACTGATGAACCGGACATGGATACAACAGGGCTCTTCCACATCGAGGCAAGCCCCGCAACGATGAAGAGCACACGCACCCATACAGGGATCTTGCCGCCGCAGTAGCCGGTGAAGCTGAAGCCGACGCCGAACACAAGCGCAATGCCGCTGAGGATTGAGATGATGTTGTGAAGCCAGTCGAGCTGGAACAGCAGGCCCGTGTCATAGCAGAACGCGAATGGGATGACGAAAGCAAGGAAACCAAGACTGCACGCAGCCCATCCCGTCTTGTTGGGCGAATCTTCAGCGATGGATGCCGCCGCATAAGCAGCGAGAGCCACAGGAGGCGTGATGTTGGAGATGATCGCGTAATAGAACACAAACATGTGAGCCGCCATCGGATCGAACTGAAGCTGACCAAGAGCGGGAACGCTCAGCGATGCCGCAAGAATATACGCGCTCGTTGTAGGCAGCCCCATTCCAAGGATCAGGCAGACAACGGCAATAAGGATCAGCGTCAGAACGGGTACGCCGCCTGATACTGAGAGAACGGCACTGACGATCTTGGGACCGATGCCAGAGAGCGCAACAGCACCGAGAACGAAGCCGGCGGACGCGCATGCAGTGCAGACAACGGGGATGCCCTTCGCACCGTCGTGTATAGCCTTGAGGATGCCAACGGGCCCCATACGGCGCTTGGGGTTGGGAAGCGAGACGAGCCACGCAAGCACGATGCCCCAGGCTGCCGATTTCTGTGCCGTGAAGCCGACAAGAAGGAGGACGATGAGCAGGATGATCGGCGACATCATGTAAATGCGCTTAAGGACGTAAGACTTCTTAGGAAGCTCATCTTCGTTGAGTCCCTTGAGTCCGTCACGCTTTGCCGTAAGATGGATCATGACGAGCACAGCGGCGTAGTAGAGCAGAGCGGGAAGAAGCGCGGCGATAACGACCTTGCTGAACTGTACGTTCAGGAACGAGGCCATGACGAACGCCCCGGCTCCCATGACGGGAGGCATGATCTGACCGCCGGAACTGGCGACCGCTTCGACCGCGCCCGCAAAATAGGGCTTGTAGCCGATGCGCTTCATTAGCGGGATCGTGAACGTTCCGGTGCCGTACACATTGGCAACAGCCGAGCCCGAGATCGAGCCGAAAAGGCAAGAGCTGACGACGGCGATCTTTGCCGGGCCGCCGGCCTGCGTACCGGTGAAGGCCTGAGCGAACTCCATGAAATATTCGCCAACGCCGCTGTTTTCGAGGAATCCGCCGAAGATCAGGAAGATCATGACGATCGTCGCGGAAACACCGAGCGATGATGAATAAATCCCCTCATCGAGCAGGTACATCTCCTCAACGAGCTGCTTGTAGGCTTCCTTGAAGCAGAGCCAGACGTTCTCCGAGATCGAAGCAAGTCCGTTCTGGGTGGCGATATCGGTCATCTGGTAGTACATGCAGTAGCCCATGAACGCCAAAGACACAAGGATGATGGGGAAACCGACAGCGCGGCGCGTGGCCTCGATCAGAGTGAGGATGATGATCGTTCCGAGCACAAGCTGGATCATGGTTACCTCGTCAACGCCTGCCATGCGCTCGACGATTTCATTATAATTGAACATGATATAGAAGCCGGGGACCGTCGAAATGATCGCCAGGAGCCAGTCGTACCAGGCTACAGACGTCCGCGGGCTGCCGTCTTTGCTCTCAAACATGGGATATACGACGTAAACCATGGGCAGAACCCACGTCAGATGGATCGCGCGCTGCAGATACGCCTCAAACGCGCCGAAAATAGCGGTGTAAAGATGGAAAATCCCCATCAGCAGCACATAAAGCCACAGTGCCTTGGAGACAACTCCATCGAGTTTTCTTTTTGTCATATTGAGATCAGCCTCTCAGTTCAGAAGTTGAAGAGCCGCAGAGCGGCAAAATAATTAACAGAGAAGGCAGGCCGTGAGCCTGCCTTCTGTTGTTTGGAACCTGATTGTGACGCAACGATGCAGGCTACTTAGCTGCAACGACATCCTTCCAGTACATTACAGCACCGGGATGGCAGTCAAGGCCCTTCTCGGGAACAGCAGTCTTGGGATCGAGTTCGGCGATGTCCTTCACGCCCTTGGCCAGCATCTCGACATTGGTGTACATCGACTTGCAGAGGTCATAGACAACCTTGTCGTCAAGATCGCCACGGACAACGATGCAGGTGTAGTCGCCAACGACTTTGACAGGTTCAGCACCGGCGGGTACCGACTTGTAGATGCCGGGGTCAACGTTGAACGTCACGGTGCCAATAGCCTCGCCGACCTTATCAAGGGTGGCCTGCTCCATGCCGAGGATGACGACGTCGGTCGTGCTCTCGATCTGCATAACGATCGCGGCGACCTTGCCGACGGAGAAGGCGAAGACGTCAAGGTGGTTGTCGGCGATCAAGTCAGCGCCGCCGGAGTAGGAAGCATATTCAACGCTGCCGCCCCACTCTTTGAACGCCTTGCGGTAGTCGATGCCGAAGCCGGCCTCGAAGATGTTCTTGACGACGAACTCAGAACCGGTGCCGGTCTTCAGAGTCGCGAAGCGGAAGCCGAGCTTCTTGTTGATAAGGTCGTCGACCGTCTTGACACCGTTCTTCTCAGCAAAATCCTTGCGGGCGATGAAGTAGGTGTACTGCGTGTAGAGGTTGGCAAGCAGCTTGGCGTTTTTGACTTCCTTCTTGAACGTGCCAAGGTCGGAGCCCTTCTGGGCCACGGCGACCATCGACGTGTTGGAGAAGCCAAGGTCGCACTTTCTCACGTTGGCGTTGATGATGTTGCCGACAGCGCCGCCGGTGACGCTGGTAGTGGGCATAATCTCCTTGCTCCACAGATCGGCAAGTTCACCACCGAGAGCGAACCAGTTGCCGCCGGGAGGGCCCGCCATAAACTTGAGCTGCGAAGGCGTGTCAGCCAGCGCAGTTCCAGCGATGACTGTGGACATTACAACACAGAGCGCCAGAAACTTTTTCATTTGTACATTCCTCCTGAAAAAATATTAGCTGACAGGGCATTTTCAGACGCAACCGTCACCTTAAATGAATCAGGGAACGTCGAGAAAATTCAGCCCTTTCAACTTTGACAAGTATACTAGTTTTCTCTTGCCTATGTCAAGGAGTGATAATTTATTCGAAAAAATTAAATGTTTTTCGAACAGTACCATTGGACAAAATATCATGTATAATTTGTGAGCCAGACGCCTTCAGCGTCTGCTGCTGGATAGAACGTTAAATGGAGAAAAGATCATGCTGCGTGGAATTGTGTTTGATTTTGACCTGACGCTTGTAGACAGCGCTGTCGGGATATGCGGCAATCTCAACGCGCTGGCGGAGGAAAAAGGACTTCGGCCGCTGGAGATTGATGAAGTTCGCCCTACGATCGGATGGGCGCTTGTCGACGCCATGCGATCGTTCTGGGGCGACGGTCCGGCTGAATCGGAGTGGCTGCCGCGCTATCGCAGCCTTTTTGTCGAGAGGAACTACGCCGGCGTGAGGCCTTTTGCAGAAACCATAGCAGCGCTGGAGCACTTTCAGCAAACGAATATTCCCATGGCGATCGCTACCAACCGTCTCGCGCCCGAAGGGATCGTTCGCGCCGCAGGGCTCGATTCGTATTTTCCGGTCATTGTCGGCATCGAGAACATGAGAGCGAAGCCTGACCCTGCGATCGTGCTTGAGGCTCTGCGACAGCTTAGACTGTCAGCCGAAGAGGGCATTTACGTCGGAGACACCGAGATTGACATGCGCACAGCACTGAATGCCGGCGTGACTGCCATCGGCGTGACAACGGGGAATCATGATGCGGCTGCGCTGAAAAGCAGCGGCGCTAAATTTGTCATTTCATCATTGAGACAATTGCCTGACCTTTGGGAGGATCTTCATGAAAAAGAATAATACACTTTTGAATCCGCTGTTACGCTGGATGGCCGAAGGGCCAATCGAATGGAAACGCTGGAACACGGAGACTCTGAAACGCGCCTGTGAGCTTGACCGGCCTCTTTGTGTCTGTGTCGTCAGCAGCACAAGCCGTTGGAGCTACGCGATGAAAGAGAACTTCGACGAGCCAGAGATCGTCAAAATGCTCAACAACGACTTCATCCCCGTTCTTTGCGATACATCCGCTGCGCCGCACCTGACGCTTGCGGCAAAAGCGATGGCTCAGATCATGCTAGGTCATGCCGGCTGGCCGCTGTTTCTTTTCATGACACCGCAGCGCGAGCCGATCTTTGCGTCATCGTACATGCCCAAACAAAGCGCCGATTCGCGCGTTCCCGGGCTGCTGGACGTTCTGAGACGCATCAAATGGCTCTGGCTGATGAAACGCCCTCAGATCAACGAAGCGGCAAAGAGTTATGCGGTGCAGATGAAGGAGGCTCTATCGCCCTACACTGCGCCAGTACAGAGCAATCTGGCCTCACGAGCAAGCAGTCAGCTTATGGAAGAAGCAGACCGCTCTTATGGCGGCTGGGGAGAAGCTCCGAAGTTCCCTCAGGCGCCAAAGCTCCTTTTATCTGCGTGGCTGTGCCGCACCATGCCAGATGGAGAAAAAGAGCTCCCTTTCCTACGACGGATCGTTGCTGCTATCTGCTGCGGAGGGTTGTATGACCACTTGGGCGGAGGCTTTCATGATTACTGCCGCGATCGTGAGTGGCTCCAGCCATATCTCGGCAAGCACGCAGGCCAGAACACGATATTGCTTGCTGCGCTGCTCGAATGCTGGCGTGTTCTGAAAGACGACGGACTGCTGAATATCATTGAAAGCAGCATTGCCTGGATGCTCAAAACTTTAGATAACGGCGAAGGGCTCTTCTTATCCGGTGAAGATCTTTCGCGCTCTGCTGATGTCGATGCTTACTACCTATGGAAAAAAGATGATGCTGATGCCGTTCTCAAGTCAGACAGCGCGCTGCTCGGCATGTCGCAGGAGGGGAATTATCCGGATCCGCTCACGCGCAAGCCTACAGGAATGAATCTGCCATTCTGGGGAGGCTCCGCAGACGCACACTCCAGTCTCGGCGAAGCCGAAGAGCGGCTGAGAGCAGCGCAGAATGCCCGACCTCTGCCCCCGCTTGAAAACAAGGTACTGCTGCGTGACAACGCCTGCCTGGCTGCGGTTCTGGCACGGGGGGCCAGACTGGCAGAACGTCCGGAATGGCTTACTGCCAGTGAGAAGATCATGACGCAGATCGAAAAACGGATGATCCTTGACGGCTCTCTCGTCAACGCACTCTACGACAGTCAGCCGGAGGGGAGTGCGACGCTCGACGATCTGAGCGCCTTAGTATGGGCTTATATCGAGCTTCACAGAAGTACTGGCAGGCAACATTACCTCGACTCTGCCGTATCCTGGGGAAAGAAATGCGACGAGCTTTTCGGCAGCGACGGTGCCATGCAGCTTACGGCGACCTCCGACCATGAACTGCTCCCCGCGTGGGATGCGGGGGATGATTATATGTTTTCCGGCGCAGCAGTCATGCTGAACAATCTGGTTTCACTCTTCTCGCTGAGCTCAGATGCGTACTGGAAATCGCGTGCAGAGCGGCTGATAGCGGCATTTGGCGGTGCGCTCAACGAGTATCCGGCAGCCTGTGCCGGATTCACGCTGGGAACTCTTCGCCTTTGGCAGTGTACTGGAGCAGAAAAAGAATAGAAAAAGGCCGTGCGGCTGAAAGGGTGCACCATTCCAGCCGCACGGCCTTTTTGTATCAATAAGTCGCGAAAGAGCATACAACATGGTTTAGAAAGAAAAAAGCCGTTCTCCGACGACGGAGAACGGCCAGTTTGGAACTTACAGGGAAATAGCCTCGACGGGGCAGGTGCTGACGCAGGTTCCGCAGTCAACGCAGGTACCCTCATTGACCGTGGATTTGCCGTCGACCATCGAGATCGCGCTGACGGGGCACGCGCCTTCGCAAGCGCCGCAGCCCACGCACACATCCTTGTTAACCTTAGCTGCCATTTGAACGACACCTCCTTGAGTTTTTGAAACTACAATGGAAGTTTACTATAAGTCGCGTCAGAACGCAAGTGTTATTTTGCTGTTAGTCAACGCAAACAGCGAGATTTTACTGTTCCGGCTTGGGCGCGCGTTCGAGAAGACTTCTGACAGCGTCCTTTAACGAAAGTCCGCCGTAGAGAATCTCGTACACGGCATTGGAAATAGGCATCTCGACGTTGAGTTTCTCAGAAAGTTTCTTGATAGCCTTGACCGTATAGATACCTTCCGCAACCTGTCCAAGGGCCTTTGTCGCTTCGTCGAGCGTCTTTCCCTCGCCAAGCATCTCGCCAAGGCGGAAGTTGCGGGAATGTCTGCTGTAGGCAGTCACCATCAGATCACCGACACCTGCGAGGCCGGAGAACGTTTGCGCGTGTCCGCCCAGCGCGACGCCGAGACGAACGATCTCGGACAGTCCGCGGGTGACCATGGCAGCCGTAGCATTATCGCCCATTTCCAAGCTGTGAAGCATTCCTGATGCAACAGCTACGACGTTTTTAACGGCGGCGCCGGTCTCGACTCCGATCACGTCTGAACTTGTGTAGACTCGGAAGGCATCACGGTTGAAAAGATTTTGCCACAGCTGAGCCGCTTTAGGATCGATAGACGCACTGACAACGGCAAGCGGCAGGTTGCGAATGACTTCTTCAGCATGGCTGGGCCCTGAAATGACTGTGAACGAAGCGCCCGGCAGGACTTCTTCGACGATCTGACTGATCAGCTTGAGCGAACTGATTTCAACGCCTTTGGCAGCATTGGCGATTTCGATCTCGGGCTTGTAAAAGGGCTTGAGCTGCTGCAGCGTGCCGCGAAGAAACTGCGTCGGCGTGACGAAGAGCCAGTAATCGGAAAAGCGTGCGGCCTCTTCAATGGATTCAGTTGCCGAAATCAGCGGCGAAAGTTCAAACTCAGGCAGATAAACAGGGTTGTAGTGTTTCGTGTTGATAGCAGGGGCAAGTTCCTTTTCAAAGCACCAGATGCAGACTTCATGTCCGCTCCTGGCCAGGCTCTGAGAGAGGGCAGTCCCCCAGGTGCCCGCTCCGAATACAGCGATTTTGCTCATTGAACGCTCCTCCTCTGAACTTACGCTTCAGTCCGAAGCAGTTTTTCTGCTTTTTTGCGCTCCGTCATATCAAGGATCGTCTTGCGGATGCGGACTTCTTTGGGCGTCGCTTCGACGAGTTCATCATCGGCGATCCACTCAAGAGCGCGATCAAGGATAACGGTGCGCGGCACGTCCAGGTGCGTCGCCAGTTCTTTCGTAGACGAGCGATAATTCGTCATTGCTTTTCTCTTGGTCGGATTGCAGGGGATGTCATTGGGGCGCGAATGCTCACCGACGACTTGACCGGCGTAGACTTCCGTGCCAGGCCCAATGAAGAGGACTCCGCGCTCCTGGAGGTTTTCCAGCTGATAGCTTGTTGCTGCGCCGGTGTCCATGCTGACCATAGAACCGCGGTTGCGGCTGACGACTTCTCCGCGCCACAGGTCATAGCCGCGGAAACGTGACGACATGATCCCAAGGCCGCGGGTATCGGTCAGGAAGGTGTTGCGGTAGCCGAGGAGCCCTCGGGTAGGAATGTCGAATTCCATGCGGACGATGCCCGTCGACAGGTTGTTCATGCTCAGCGTCTCTGCCTTGCGGGCAGCAAGTTTTTCGATGACGACGCCCTGGTAGGCTTCGGGAACGTCAACGATCAGCTGTTCCATGGGTTCGAGCAGATGTCCTGATTCGTCTGTCTTCGTGATGACTTCAGGACGCGAGACACACAGCTCAGAGCCTTCGCGGATCATCTGTTCGACAAGGATCGCCATCTGAAGTTCGCCGCGACCGGAGACTTTCAGACCGTCAGGACGTCCGAGGTCTTCTACCTTAAGAGCGACATTCGTCTGACATTCACGTTCAAGGCGTGCCTTCAGCTGGCGCAGCGTCAGCGGGGTGCCGTCACGACCGGCAAAGGGGCTGTTATTGACAAGGAAGAACATCGAGACCGTCGGCTCTTCGATGTCGAGAGGATGAAGCGTTTCGCCGTTGAGCTCTTCTGAGGCCATTGTATCGCCGATCCTGATCGTCTTCGGGCCGGAGAGCCAGACGATATCGCCGGCAAAAACTTCATCAACTTCGACTCGATCAAGCCCGCGGGTCACCCAAAGGTGGACGGCCTTTTCGTGATTGGCAGAAACAGTGTTCCAGCCTTTTTCACGATCGTTTTCGTCGATCCAGCGGGTCGAACTGTGCACGAACGTGTCGTTCTTATGAAGCGTTCCCGAAAGAACTCGGCCGCAGCCGATCTGACCGACGTAGTCGTTCCAGGCCAGGGTGCTGACCTGCATGAGGAACGGCTTGTCGGAATTTGAAGGGGGCGGCGGAACTCGGTCGACGATAGTCTGGAACAGCGCGTCCATGCCCTCGTGAGGATCTTTGTCAAGATCCCTGACCAGCCAGCCGGCCAGCCCCGAACCGTAAAGCACAGGGAAATCGGCCTGTTCGTCGGTCGCTCCAAGCTCGATGAACAAATCAAACGTTTTTTCGAGCGCGACATAGGGCGCAGCGGCAGGGCGGTCGACCTTGTTGATAATAACGATCGGCTTCAGGCCCATTGCCAGTGCCCGCGAGAGAACGTAGCGTGTCTGCGGCATGGGACCTTCGTTGGCGTCGACCAAGAGAAGGACACTGTCGACCATCGAAAGCACGCGCTCGACTTCGCCGGAAAAGTCGGCGTGGCCAGGCGTGTCGATGATGTTGATCAGGTAGCCGTTCCACTCAACCGTGCAGTGCTTGGACGTGATCGTGATGCCGCGTTCACGTTCAAGTTCGCCGCTGTCCATGACGCGCTCGGCAACCTGCGCGTTTTCACGGAACGTGTGAGCGCCGCGGAAGATCGAATCGATCAGGGTCGTCTTGCCGTGATCGATGTGAGCCACGATCGCCAGATTTCTGATTTTGTCAACTGAGTACATGATGAAAACTCCTTACTGCTTAGGGATGATCAGGCTGAATACTTTCTTCAAAGCAAGAATAATACAGCATTTTTGCCCGAAGTACAAGAAAAAAGTGCGGCACATAAAAAAGGAACGCCGGAAAAGGACGGCGTTCCTCATCAGATCAATGGAACTCTGTGACGAGATAGTAGGCGACGATCAAAAGCGAAGCGCCGCAGATGAAGTCGAACATCGCCTTTCCCGGGCGTCCTCCGCGGCGAAACGCGATCCCCAGGATGAAAAAGGCAATTGCGCAGAAGCAGAGGATCAGCGGGGCAAACGTTGATGCAAACATGACACAGCCAACTCCTTATTGTTTTATAGTATGCGAGCTTTCATGAGGCTTAATAAGATCATAGAATTCCTGGCTGTCGCTTTTTGCAGAAGCGGCTTCAGCCTTGGCGTTTTTTTTGCGTTTATCGAGATTGATAGACACGCCCAGGCCGACTCCGCTGTGCATCGGGCGAATTTTGGCGCTTTCCGCTTCGAGTCCCAGCCACTTAAACGGTTCTTCTACAACGTCAAGGACTTTTTTGTCGATCTGTTTCAGTGTCCTTCCGGCTCCGTCGGCAAAACGCTGCATTCCTGGAGACAGCGTGATGCCTTCGCGCTTTCTCTTGTTCAAGTCGACTTTCTCAGGGATTCCGTCCTTCTTATCGAATCCCGAATCAGTGGTGCCGTATTTATCTCCTATTCCCTTGAAATTCCTGACCGTTCGTGCTGTGCTGGAATGTTTTTTTTCCTGACGAGGATCGTTCGAGACAGTTGCGGATACAACAGGGACTCTGCTGGGATCCGGCTTGATCGCTGTGACTTCGGCAGAGGCAGCAGTGCAAATAAGGATATTCCAAGCTACTGCTGCAGTCGATAATATAATGTAATTCACCGTACAGTGACGCATCTTGGCACATCCTTTCCTGTCTCTGTATACGTATACGAAGGCTTGTCTATTCGTCAAAAAGACTTTTACTTGAGAAGACGGGATCGCACGTCAGGTTCATGCCGAGCTTGCGAAATCCGCCTTCGTCGCCGGGAACAGGAATGTGCGAAAGGTGACACTCGCAGTTCCTCAGATTTTTGAGCTGTTCTACAGCTGCGGCAGCGGCAGGATTAGAAGCGGCGCTGATACTGAGAGCGAGCATGGTCTCTTCAAGGTTGAGCGCCAGCTTATTTTCGGCCAGGATCTCCTTTTTAAAACTGGAAAGTGACTGAAGAATGTTCGCCGGAAGGAGATCGATGCTGTCGGGAATGTGCGCGAGAACTTTAGCCGCGTTGAGGACAACGCTTGATGCAGAATGAAGCAGGGGAGAGTTCTTACCGGTGATGATCGTTCCGTCCGGCAGTTCGATCGCGGCACCCGTAAAAATGCCTGCGTCGCCCTTCCCTCGTGCCTGGCCTTCTTTCACAGCTTCGCGGGCGGGGATGACGACACGCCTGTACTCAGGAAGAAGATCCATTTCCTTCATGATCAGGCCGATCCGCTGCAGGCATTCTTCATCTGATTGTCCAAGTGCGACTTCGCAAGAGGTGCGGAAATAGCGTCGGATGATCTCCTGGCATGAAGCTTCACGGACGACCTCATCATCGACAATGCCGCAGGCAATGCGATTCACACCCATATCAGTGGGGGATTTATAGCCCGCATCTCCGCCAGTGATCCTCTGAAGGATCCGCTTCAGAATAGGAAATGCTTCAAGATCGCGGTTATAATTGACCGTTTTTTCATCATAGGCTTCGAGATGGAAATGATCGATCAAATTCACATCGCCAAGGTCAGCGGTCGCGGCTTCATAAGCGCGGTTCAGGGGGTGACGGAGCGGAAGGTTCCAGACTGGGAAGCTCTCGTACTTCGCATACCCGGAATGAATGCCGCGGCGGTAATCGTGGTAGATCTGCGAGAGACAGGTCGCAAGCTTTCCGCTTCCGGGCCCCGGGGCCGTAACGACGACGATCGGTTTTGTGGTGGGGATGTAGTCATTTCGGCCGTATCCCTCTTCGCTGACTATCGTATCGACATCGGTGGGATAGCCTTTGGTCGCATAGTGAGTAAAAACGGGGATACCGCGATTTTCAAGCCGATGCCGGAAGTTCTGAACAGTCGCCTGTCCTTCAAAACGCGTAATAACCACACCGGCGATCTTCAGGCCGCGGCTTGTGAATTCGTCGATCAGACGGAGGACTTCAGAATCATACGTCGTGCCGAAATCAGCGCGGATCTTCTTACGCTCGACATCACCAGCATACAGGCAAATGATGACTTCAGCCTGATCACGGAACATCTGCAGGAGCCGCATCTTCACGTTGGGATCGAAGCCTGGCAGGCAGCGTGCAGCATGGTAGTCAAAAATGAGCTTGCCGCCGAATTCAAGATACAGCTTCTGGCCGTTCTGCTTGACTCTCTCAGTGATGGCTGCGGTCTGTTCTTTCAGATATTTCTCGTTGTCAAATCCGATCTTGAAAGTCATGCGACGGCAACCTACTGATTTCTGCCGCAGCAGAACTTGTACTTCTTGCCGCTGCCGCACGGACAGGGATCGTTGCGGCCGACTTTGGGCGTAGCGCGAACGTAGGTTTCGGGCACGACCTGACCGTCAACAAAGAACCAGTTCCCGTTGATCTTTTTAAAATACGATTTCTCGTGGTGCTCGATCTTCTTGCCTTCGAGCTCAAAACTGGCTACGAACTCGACCATGCCTTCAGAATCGTTCGGGCCGCCGGCGATCGTATTGCGGATTTCAATGCCAAGCCAGTGAGCAGAGCGGGACCATTCTTCGGTTGCCTCTTTGCTGACGTTCTCGCGCGTTTCAGGGTCGTGGCTCGAAATGATAAAATCAATGTCACCAGTCGTGTAAGCGACGTAACGGGCCTTCATCAGTTCGACAGCGGTCTGTGCGCGACGGTCGCCCTTGATCACGGGCATGCAGCAAAGTTCGAGTTCGCGGTTGGAACCGCAGGGGCAAAGAGGCATAAATAAAACTCCTTTCAATTTTTCTGCTTTGATTCTGCAGACGTGTACAACAATATCTAAAAGCTTCGCTGATTATAGCACTTTGCGGCGAAGTGTGAAATCGTGCCGTTAAATTTGCGTGCTGCCAAATTGATACTATACAGTCAACCTGTTACAATGAGACTGTGCAATAAAGCAATTTCAGCTTGTATCGACAGAGGAGAATGAAATGATCGACGTTGCAGCAGCAATCATTTATGATAAGCAGGGGCGGATGCTGATCTGCCAACGAATGGACGCAGGTGAATGCGCCGGTCTCTGGGAATTTCCCGGCGGAAAGCGGGAGCACGGAGAATCGATGGCGCAATGTCTTGTCCGTGAGTGTCGGGAGGAACTTGGAGTTGTTCTCGACATTGGCACGCTGTATGAGGAGTTCGTGTATTCCTACCCGGCCAAAACGATCCATTTTTGTTTCTATAAAGCCAGTATAGCATCAGGCCAGATCAGCATCAACGTGCACAGCGAGGTCAAATGGGTATTGCCTTCTCAACTGGCGGCATATCATTTCTGTCCGGCTGATGAAAAACTGGTCGCGCGTCTGGCTTCAGAACAGTGTTGATACGGTAAAAAAAAAATACCGCTTTGTCGCTGCTGACAAAGCGGTACTTTTGTATCATCGAATCTTCGCTAGCTGCGCGATGTTTATTCTTTTCCGCAGAGGCGTTCAAGCGTGCCGCACAGCACTCCGTATCCGATCGGCAGGCATTTCTCGTCAAAATCGAAACGGCTGTTGTGGTGTCCAGCACTTGTTGCCGCACCAAGTCCGATGTAGGTCGATTTCCCTCCGTGGTCCTGGACGCGTTTCATCATCCAGCAGGCGTCATCGCTGCCAGCCATCAGGTGATCGGGCAGCGCTTCTGTCACGCCTTCGACCTGGCGGGCCGCGTCACAGACGATTTTCGTCAGCTCCTCATCACTGTGGGTCGTATTTGCCTCTCCCTGTTTGAAGATCTCGACAGAGCAGTCGTACATCATTGCGGCTCCGTTAAGGACCTGCACAGCTCGTTCGTAGACATAATTAAGGATCTTCTCTGTCGCTCCGCGTGTTTCGATTTTCATCAGCGCGTTCGGAGGAACGACATTGCGGCCTTCTCCTGCCTGGAGCACGCCGACGTTGATCCGGCTTGGCCCGTCATGATGGTGGGCAATCGCGTGAAGATTCAGCGCTGCTGATGCGGCAGCTAGAAGCGCATTTTTGCCTTCATTAGGCTCGCCTCCGGCATGTGCGCCCTTGCCAGTAAATTTTGCGTCGATCTTAGTCGTGCAGAGAAATCCGTGCGTACCTCCGTATACAGTCCCTGTCGGAACGCCAAGTCCCAGATGCAATGCGATGAAGTAATCGACGTCGTCGAGCAGCCCTGCCTGGGTCATTGCATGACCGCCTCTGACGCCTTCTTCGGCGGGCTGGAACATGAAACGGATCGTCCCGCGGAAAGAATCTTTGTGTTCCGCAACGTATTCGGCCACGGCAAGCCCTAGAGACATGTGTCCGTCATGTCCGCAGGCGTGCATCCAGCCGGGATTTTCAGAACGGAAGCCAAGTTTTACGGGCAGATGTTCAGAGTTATCGGTCTCTTGTGTATCGACACAGTCGATGTCAAAGCGCATTGCAACAACTGGACCTTTGTTGCCAGTTTTCAATTCGGCAGTCAGACCGGTGCAGGCAGTGATCCTGTTCAGCCATTCTTTATCGGCGCCTTCACGCAGAGCACGAGCTTTTTCCTTGTCGACATCCACATTCCGCCCCATCACATTTTCAGGTTTTAAAAATGCGTCTGCCAGCTGAACTTCGTAGCCAAGGCTGTCCATGATCTGCGCGATCCTGGCAGTCGTACGGAATTCACACCAGCCGCTTTCAGGATAACGATGAAAATCGCGGCGTCTTTCGATCATGCGTTCGAGGCGGTCTTGCGAGATCTTACTGTTCATTTGTTCAATCCCTCCAGATCTGATTCGAGCAAAGTCAGGGCCATAGAGGCAAGATAACGGACGCCGTAGGGGAGGCAGGTCGGGTCAGGTATGAATTTATCGTTGTGAAGTGCCGGCATGTCTTCAGGAGTGGTCCCTTCGGGACGGCAGCCCAGCCATGCAAAAGCAGCGGGGACTTTGAGCGTATAGAATGAAAAGTCCTCGCCAATGGGAGCAACGGGCAGATCAGGCATCACTCCGGCATCGCCGAGCACGCCGCGGATGACTTCGCGGCCGATGTTTACAAGCTGAGGATTGTTCATCGTGGGCGGGAAGCCTGTCTGATAATCGATCTCGGCCGTGCAGCCGTAGGCAGCCGCGGTGTTGGTGATAGCGCGCCTGATCCATTGGGGAAGCTTTTCATGATCGCTGGTGTCGAAACTTCGTACCGTGCCGTCGAGTTCAACTTTGTCGGGAACAATGTTGTAGCGGTCGCCGCCGTGGATCGTTCCGACCGTGATGACAGCGGTATTGCGCGGACAAAGATTGCGAGAGATGATCGGCTGAAGCGACATCACGACAGCCGAAGCGGCAACGATGGCGTCAACTCCGAGATCAGGCATTGAGCCATGGCTTGCTACTCCTTTGATCGTTGCGCGAAGATGATCGGACGAAGCTGAAACGGCACCAGCCTGAAGGCCGATCGTGCCCGTCGCCAGCGTAGGCCAGACGTGAAGGGCGATAATAGCATCGACCTTCGGATTTTCAAGCACGCCGTCGCGGATCATCCCAGGCGCGCCGCCAGTCGGCGTCATTTCTTCAGACGGCTGAAAAATGAATTTGAGCGTGCCCTTGATCTGGTCTTTCATCTCGCATAGAACACTGACGGCACCCAGCAGCATCGATGTGTGCGCATCATGTCCGCAGGCGTGCATCACGCCGGGATTCTGAGAAGCAAAAGGACAGCCCGTGTTTTCGGTGATGCTCAGCGCATCCATATCAGCACGCAAGGCAATGCAGTGGCCTGGCTGCGAGCCTTTCAGCAGCGCGACGACGCCGTGTCCGCCAACATTGCGCCTGATCCCGTCAAGGGGGAGCTTGGACAGGGCTTCATAAACGTATGCGGCAGTCTGCTCTTCATGATAGCTGAGTTCCGGGTGAGCATGGATATGGCGGTAATGCGCCATGTACGACTCACGATATTTCTTCTCTAATTCCGCGATTTTCTGGTTCATGCTGCGACCTCCTTAAAAATTTATGACGATTTGTGGTAGAATCTTGCTTAAAGCGCCTTCATATTGTTGAAAAAAGCTGTGTAGCAGTCAGTCAAAGCTACAAAATCAGCTTTGCTCGCAATCTCAAAAGGCGAGTGCATCGAAAGCAACGCCGGACCAATGTCGATAATATCGGCTCCGAGACGGGCGATATATTTGGCGAGCGTGCCGCCGCCAGCTTTGTCGATTCGGCCAAATGAGCCGACCTGCCAGGGGACCGACTGCGCGTCAAGCACCTTGACGACTGCGGACATCATTTCTCCGCGAGCTTCGCTGGCTTCGTATTTACCACCTGAACCAGACGATTTCATGATGACCACGCCGTTGCCGCATAACGGCTGCTGATCGCGCACATATGAAGATTCGTACAAGGGGTTGCATCCGGCGGTCACGTCGGCACTCACAGCCAAGGTTCCCGCTATAGCTCTGCGCAGCGTGAGAGCATCCACAGGTTCGTTTTCTGCGCGAAGCAGTTCGAGCATGAAAAGTTCAAACAGTGCACCATCGGCTCCGGCGACGCCGTCACTGCCAATCTCTTCCTTATCCATGACCATATGGATAACAGTACGCTCGGGAATTTTTTCAGCCTGTAAAAATGCAAACCACGAAGCAGCTGCGCAGATGTGGTCGTCGAGAGCGTAGGAGCCGATGAGCGATCTGTCAAATCCCAATTCACGGGCGGGCCCCGCCGGGACGAAAGTCAAGTCAGCAGAAACAAGCTTTTTTTCGTCAAGTCCCCATTGGCGGCTGAGGAGCTTTTTGAGTGATTCTATGCTAATATGCTCATGTGCGTCGTCATTCTGCGGCGATGTTTCCGAACCGACGAGCGTGTCAAGATTTTCTCCGTCAACAGCCTCTTTGGCGGTCCGTTTAGACATTTCTGAGTCTACATGGATCGCCAGATCGGGGATCGTGAAGACTGGGTCTTCTTTTTTCTCGCCCAGTCCTAAAAACTGGGTGTTGCCGCTGCCGTCGTAAAGTTCGCCGTGCAGTGCCAGCGGTATATTGACCCACTGATATTTTTTGATACCGCCGTAATAGTGGCAGTCAAAAAAGGCGAGGTCTTCTTTTTCGTACAGAGGGCGCTCTTTGATGTCGATGCGAGGAGCGTCGCCGTGAGAGATGATGACGTTCACTCCTTCAGTGACTGATTTTTTGCCGATCCTCGCGACCGCGACGGCCCGGTTTTTCCAGTTCATATACACGACATCACCGGCGCAGACGCCTGAACAGTCAGTTACTGAACGTGCCCCGGCCTTTTTCAGGCTCACGCAGGTCGTACGGACGATCTCTCGTTCAGTTTTGTTTTCTGTGAGAAAATCCATCAGGTCTTGCGATAGCGTGTTCATCCGTGGATCGTCACCGTATTTTGACCAGCTTTTGCCGCTTTTTTCACGCATGATGAAGCTCCTTCCAGTTTGTTGAACATCCCCGTATAAAATGGGAGTGGCTATAGTATAACTTTAAAAGCAGAAGTCGGCCAGTGTTTTTTTTGATTTTAGCCGGGACAGAGGTATTGATATGTTTATTACAATTGAGGGTATCGACGGTTCGGGAAAATCGACGCTCGCGCAGCGGGCTGTCGCTCTTCTTGAGAAGGCCGGACGCAAAACGCTGTGGACACGAGAGCCGGGCGGATGGGAGCATGGAGACCTGATCCGTTCTCTTTTGCTGAATGGAACGCTGAAAAATGACCTTACAGAGATTATGCTTTTTCTGGCTGATCGATGCGAACACGTAAAGCAAGTGATCGAACCTGCGCTTCATGAAGGTCTCTGTGTTGTCTGCGAGAGATACTGCGACTCTACACGAGCTTATCAGTGCTGGGGCAGAGGAATCGAGCGCTCCAAGCTAGAAGCTCTTATGGAATGGTGTCAGTTTCCTGAGCCCGACTTGACGATCTGGCTAGACGTCTCCGTCAATACCGCCTGCGAACGGATCATGGCCCGCGGAAGAGCCGATCGGATCGAAAGTGAAACACTCGACTTCCATCGCAGGGTATCTGAAGGGTTCCGTGCGCTTTCGGCGGAATATGCCGACCGTTTTGTACAGCTCTCCTCAGAAAAAAGTCCGGATGAGCTGGAGCTCGAACTGAAGAAAATCTTTGCTGACAGAGGAATCATATGAGCCAGGTCAAAGAACTGCTTCAACAAAACGAACTGTGGAACGATCTTATCGCGACATTCCACAGCGGAACAGTTCCCGGTGCCGTCGGGATCGAAACACGACCGATCTGGCAGGAAGAGATCATGAGAATTTTTGCATCACACATCCTCTGTGAAAACGGAACTGCGTGCGGGCAGTGCCGTTCATGCCGTTCATGGGTCGATGGCGTTCATCCTGACCTGCTGATAGCAGGCGCCCCGGACGCACCAGCTCCCGTTGACGAGTGCCGCCGCAAAAGCGCTGATCTGCCCATGTCACCTGTCATTGCGCCAAGGCGGCTTCTCGTTTTTTACGGTCCGGAGAAAATGAGTCCCGGCGCTGTCAACAGCTTGCTGAAAATAACCGAGGAACCTCCCGATCACGGTCACATTTTATACCTGATGAGCAAGGCAAATATACTTTCTACTTTGCGAAGTCGGTTATGGATGTTATCATTATTGCTGGAGGAAAGTTTCGCTCCGTTAGAACCGCCTCGCGGTCAGAAAAGCTGGCTCCGATGGCTGAGCGAAAATGAAAAAAAAGACGCGAATGACTGGTACGCAGCAGCCTACGGTTATGCTGCATGGCTTTGCAGACACGGAGAGACAGAACAAGCGGCCCAGCTGCAGCAGCTTGCTGAAACTGCCCTGACAACGCATCTCTCCTCTGCGATGTGGTCTGACCTTTTGTTTCTCTTACTGAGAGGAGAGTATCCTTTTGAGCATGTATTTGACGATTTTCGGCAAGCCCCGCTACCTGGGGCTGGTTTTAGCCGAAGACGGAACGACCTTTGAAAAAGGCGAGCAGATCCTCGTTGAAAGTTCCCGCGGAACGGAGATCGCCGTTGTAGCAGGCGAAATCACTGAACGGCAGGAAGGGCTGTACCGTTCGATCGATAACCGCCAGGAGGGGCAGTCCAGCAGCGACTCAGGGCTTCAGAATGTCAATTATCTGAGCCGTATCGATGAGGCTGACTTGGCACGTGAACGAGAAAACCGCGACGACGAAGACAGCGCTTTGGTTACAGCCCGGCAAGTCCTCAGCCGTCATGCCCTTGACATGAAACTGGTCGATGTCGAGTTTATGCACGATCGAAAAAAACTGTTTCTCTATTTTACCTCAGAGCAGAGAGTCGATTTTCGGGCTTATGTCCGCGATTTGGCACGTGAATTTCGCACCCGTATCGAACTGAGACAGATTGGAGTTCGAGACGAATCGAAGGTCGTCAAGGGACTTGGCGCATGCGGACGTGTGTGCTGCTGCAGCTACTGGCTTCAGCGGTTCATGCCGATCGGTATTAAGATGGTAAAAGAGCAGAATCTGGCTCTGAACCCTACAAAAATTTCCGGTCTGTGCGGCCGTCTGATGTGCTGCATGAGTTTTGAGCAGGATAATTATCGTGAGCTGTGGAAAAAACTTCCCGCGCATGGTGCGAAAATAAAGACTGAGCAGGGAACGTGGATCCTGACGGGCGTTGACCTGGCGTCAAAATCGTGTACTGTCCACGGTCCGACCGGCAATATCTCAGTGCCAGTCGAGCTTTATCAAAAGTTCAAAGAGACGATCCTTGCCGGAGGAAGCTGGGAGGGCATACAGACTCAGATTAAAAAGCCGGGAACGGCACCTGTGCCTCTTCAAGAGGGCAGAGAGCCATCCTTGTCAGACAGGAACGACCGGTGCGAAAATTGCCGGCAGTGCCCTGTTGTTACGGCTGAGCAGGAGATCGTGCCGCCGAATGCGGAATCAGCTCCCCGCAGCCTCCGCGAAGGCACTGATGCTCATCGCCGCCATGAACGAAATAATGAATCCGGTCCTGTTCGCAAAAATAAACATACGAACAGACCGAAAGCGGAAGTTAGAGTACAGAATGATGAACAACACGACGAGGAGCCTAAAACACGCGAGCACAGCAGACGCAGTCACGGCCCCAAACGCCTTCAGCCTCATCCGGAGGATGACACGCGTAATGCCTCTGCGGAAGATAAGATAGACCGTCAACGAGCCCAGCGCCGACGTTTCCCACGCCGTGAAGACAGAAAAAATCCTCCCGCTGAAAAGCGAAACGAATACGGACAGCAGAAAACGCAGGAGATACACTCATGAGCTTCCTCTCAAGGCTTAAAGAAAAACTCAGCGGTGTTCGGCAAAAGTGGAGTGCTGGCATTACCAGACTGTTCGGCGGCAAAATAGACGAGGAGTTCTGGATAGATCTGGAAGACCTACTGATCTCGGGTGACGTCGGATTGGATACGACCGAGGGACTGATCCGCGAGATGAAAGACTACTACAGTCATAATCGCTGCGACGGGCCGGCTCTTCTCGAACATTTTCGCGAACTGCTGACCAAAAGGCTGCTCTCGGTCCCGAATATGGGCAAGCCATTGCAATGCGGTGAGAATGGACTGTCCGTGATCCTGATGGTCGGTGTCAACGGCAGCGGCAAAACAACGACGACCGGAAAACTGGCCTGGCTGTACAAAAAAGAGGGCAAAAACGTGATCGTCGCGGCAGCAGATACGTTCCGCGCTGCTGCGGTTGATCAGCTCCAGGTTTGGGGCGAGCGTGCCGGTATCAGAGTTGTAGCGCAGAAACAGGGCAGTGATTCTGCCGCCGTAGTTTTTGATGCGATAAGCGCTGCAAAGTCTTCGCATGCTGATGTGCTGATCGTTGATACCGCCGGCCGCCTCCAGTCCAAGCATAATCTCATGGGAGAACTTGGCAAGATCTACAGAATAGCTGAGCGTGAAGTCAGGCGTGAACAGATCGAGAGCATTATCGTTCTCGACTCGGTCATTGGCCAGAACGCTTACCGTCAAGCGGAGGTTTTCAACGAGGTTGCGCGCCTTACTGGCGTCATTATGGCAAAATACGACAACACAGCAAAAGGCGGCATTGTACTTTCGGTTGCAGATAAACTGAAACTGCCGATCCGCTACATAGGCCTCGGTGAAAAAGCAGAAGATCTCAGGCTCTTTGACGCTGCAGATTTTGTCAGTGCGCTTTTTTCTGAAAACGAGAAACAAGAAATTTAATATGGAGGTTCCCTGAACAATGATCGCACGCTATGAAACAAAAGAAATGAAAGAAATCTGGTCTCTGGAAAACCAGTACCGCAGCTGGGAGATCGTCGAACTTGCAGTTTGTCATGCATGGGCCAAAGACGGGGTCATTCCGCCGGAAGCGATGAAAAAGATCGACGAAAAAAGCGGTTTTGACGCCGATGAGATCCTCAGGATCGAAGCTGAGGTGAAGCATGACATGATCGCCTTTGACACGAATATGGCAGATCATGTCGGTCCTGAAGGCCGCTATATCCATCTCGGACTGACAAGCAGCGATGTTGAAGACACTGCGAGCGCCCTGCGGCTGAAGCAGTCTCTGGAGATCATCATCAGTGAATTGGATATTTTTATGAAAGATGTCATGGCACAGGCGCAGAAATATAAATACACGCCTTCGGTGGCCCGCAGCCATGGCGTGCACGCAGAACCGATCACGTTTGGACTGAAGATCCTCAACTGGTATTCAGAGCTGATGCGTGATCGCAGACGCCTGGAGCTGGCTCTCGAGGAGATTTCCTACGGCAAGATTTCGGGTGCAGTCGGCACCTATGCGCACTGCCCGCCTCACATTGAAGCCTCTGTCTGTGAAGAGCTTGGTTTGAAGCCTGATTCCGTCTCGACGCAGATCATTCAGCGTGATCGCCATTCTGTCGTCATGTTTGCACTTGCCAGCCTCGGTGAGGCTATGGAACGTATCGCTACTGAGATCCGTCATTTGCAGCGCACGGAAGTCCGCGAAGCACTCGAACCCTTTGGAAAGAAGCAAAAAGGCTCATCGGCGATGCCTCACAAGAGGAATCCCATCCAGTGTGAAAAGATCTGCGGCATGGCCCGAATGCTTCGTTCCTATACTGTCGTAGCGCAGGAGAACGTTGCCCTGTGGCATGAGCGTGACATCAGCCATTCATGCACCGAGCGAATCATCTGGCCAGATGGTTTTAATCTCTGCCATTATATGATCAGAACTCTTGACCGTGTCGTCAGAGATCTTGATGTTTCTGTAGAAAAATTAAAAGAAAACCTTGAAATTACGGGCGGACTCGTTTATAGTCAGAGAGTGCTCCTGGAACTTGTCGAAAAGTTTAATATGAAGCGCGAGGATGCGTATCTTGCCGTCCAGAGAAACGCGATGAAAACATGGGCCGGCGAAGGTCATTTCCTTGATCTTCTCTGCGCAGACGAACTTATCAAGGGCAAGATCGATCGCGAGGCTCTCGCACAGCTTTTCACGAACGATTATTATTTTAGATTTGTCGACGAAATTTTCGCTCGGTTTCAGTAAATACTGAATATAGATCACTTGGAGGTCGTTCAACATGGAAAGTCTTTTCAGCAATGTCCGTTTACCGGATCGTAATCTGGCCCTCGAGTTCTGCCGCGGTACCGAAGCCGCAGCTATGGCTGCTGGCCGTCTGATGGGCCGTGGAGACAAAAACGCCGCTGATGGCGCAGCTGTCAACGCAATGCGCTACATGCTCAACACCGTCGACATGGACGGCGTTGTCGTCATCGGTGAAGGCGAGAAAGATGAAGCTCCGATGCTCTTCAACGGCGAGCACCTGGGCACCGGCGGGCACACCTCGGTTGACATTGCTGTCGATCCCATCGACGGTACGCGTCTGACTGCCTACGGCGCCAGCGGTGCGATCAGCGTTGTTGCAGTTGCTCCGCGTGGTTCCATGTTCAATCCCAAAACAGTTTTCTACATGAACAAGCTCGTCGTTGGCCCAGACTGCAAAGACGTGATCGACATCGAAGCGCCTGTAGCAGAAAATATCCGCCGTGTGGCCCAGGCCCGTAACAAGTCTGTAGGAGACGTGACGGTCGTCGTCCTTGACCGTCCCCGTCATGAGAATCTGATTTCTGAGATCAGAGCAGCCGGCGCCCGCATCAAGATGATCATGGACGGCGACATCGCTGGCGCGCTTCTGACGTGCAAGCTAGAGCGCGGCGCTGACATGCTGATGGGCATCGGAGGAACCCCCGAAGCCGTCATTACGGCCTGCGCTATCAAGGCAATGGGCGGCAATATGCAGGGCAAGCTCTGGGCCAAAGATGAGGAACAGCGCGTTAAAGGGCTTGACGCTGGTATGGATTTCAACAAAGTCCTTACCATTGATGACCTTGTTGCCAGCGATGACGTTTTCTTCGCTGCTACGGGAATCACCGACGGAGACTTCCTCAAAGGCGTTCGCTACGAAGGTGCCCGCATTTATACCAGCTCTCTCGTCATGCGCTCCAAGAGCGGCACGGTCCGCTATATCGACGCCGTTCACAGTCTTCATAAACTCGACGCCATTTCTGGCATCGACTACAAAGCTTAATAACGTGCCCTATAAAACAACTGCCGTCCCTTTGCAAGACGGCAGTTGTTTTTTTTGAGCAGAAAAAAATTGACAATTACAAATTTGACGGTAAAATTGCCTGAGTTACAGAAAAGTTGTTTCGTGAACAACGGACGTTCTGTAAATGAAATCGACATCATATGCTGTTTATCGCTAAGTTTCTAAATTGGAGCTACTGCCAGGACGCTTTAACGAAGTATCTTGAAGATGCATAAGAGAAACTAGTTTGAAGGGATGTGGAGCGCTTGTTGAGGGTTTTGAGTCCGACAGAACAGCGTAGCCTGACCGTAGACGCTCAGGCTCTGATTTATAAGTATCGCAGTCATAAGTGGCTTTCGCCCAAACTCTTTGAGGAATTGATCACAGAAGTCGTCACCATCGCTCGAATGCGGCAAGTCCCCGCCGACGGCGAGTTGGTGGACGCCGTTCTGCATAATTTGGGGGACGTCTTGCCGGGTGATTTCCTTATGGATTCAGAGGAAAATGAGAGCGAGCAGAGCAGACCGCTCAGCTGAAAAACGAAGGGGTGCATGAATGCCGATTAAATCAAAAAAGTCAACAACGACTGCCAAAAAAACGGCAGCCGTCAAAAAGACCGTAAAGCGGACGACAAAGACAAAAGCTGCATCTGCACGCACAACAAAAACAAAGCCAATTTCTTCTGCGGGAAAGACTCTCATCGTCGTCGAATCTCCTACGAAAGCGAAGACTCTGACGAAGATTTTAGGCAGCAAATACGTCGTAAAGGCAAGCGTCGGACATATTGTCGACTTGCCCAAAAGCCGCATGGCCATTGATATAGAGAATAATTTTACTCCCGAGTATATCCTCGTCAAGGGAAAAGCTGCGATAAAAAAAGAATTGCAGACTGCTGCGCAAAGTGCCGATAAAGTTCTGCTTGCAGCCGACCCTGACCGGGAAGGGGAGGCGATCGCCTGGCATGTTGCAGAACTGTTGGGCGTTGATCCCGCCGAAGACTGCCGAATCCGTTTTCATGAGATTACTGCGGATGCAGTTAAAACCGCTGTCATGGAACCAGGTCCCATCGATATGAACAGGGTCGATGCCCAGCAAGCACGCCGTGTGCTTGATCGTCTTGTCGGCTACACGCTCAGCCCCCTGCTCTGGAAAAAGATCAGGAGAGGACTTTCGGCAGGACGGGTACAGTCTGTAGCCCTTGCTATTCTCTGCGCGCGGGAGAAAGAGATCGAGGATTTTGTCCCCAAAGATTACTGGAACATCTACGTTGATGCTTCTTCCGAAGATGGCCGCAAATATCGTTTGCATGTAGAAAAAGAGAAAGATGTCAGTCTGATCAGTGAAGGAAAAACACTGGCGATCGATACGCCGGCTAAAGTTAAACGTATTGAAAAAACTCTGAAGAGCTCTCCCCTTATCGTTTCGTCTTTTCTTGCAAAATCAAATGCTCGAAAGCAGCCTCTGCCTTTTAAAACGAGCACATTACAGCAGATCGCGGCCAGCAAGCTTGGCTTTTCCCCGCGCAGGACCATGGGGATTGCGCAGAGTCTCTTTGAGGGAGTTTCCGTCCCCGGACACGGTACTGTCGGACTTATCACATATATGCGTACAGATAGCCTGAGAATGGCGCCAGAGGCGATAAAACAGGTTCGATCAGTCATCCATGACACATGGGGGGAGAAGTACCTCCCGGCCAAAGCTGTGGTCTATCAGGCAGGTGCCAATGCCCAGGACGCTCATGAAGCGATCCGACCCACAAATTTCATGCTGACACCGCAGTCTTTGAAAGATTCCCTGACTTCAGAGCAATATCGCCTCTACGACCTCATCTGGAGACGCAGTGTCGCATCACAGATGTCGCCGGCCGTGATTGACCTGGCAACACTTGACTGCACTTGCGGCGACTACGGTCTCCGCGCACAGGGGAGTGCCGTAAAGTTCGATGGCTGGGGAGCTGTTTGGGATCTTGATATGAAAGATACAATGATCCCTCCGGCGCGCAAGGGGGAGCCGCTGAACGTTGATGCCGTTCAGTCTGAAAAAGAACAGACCAAGCCTCCTGCCCGTTATACTGAATCGACACTGATCAAAACTCTTGAAGATGATGGTATTGGACGCCCTTCAACCTATGCGACGATCGTCGAAACACTTTATGATCGTGCGTACGTTGTCAGAGAAGATGGACGCAAACTGAAGCCGAGTCAGCTTGGCCGTACAGTTGATCAATTTCTTCTTGCTCATTTCGACGGAAAATCATCTTCTCCGATTGTTGATGTTGGTTTTACATCGTCAATGGAGAGTTCTTTAGATCAGGTGGAATCAGGTCAGATCAACTGGGTAGAGCTCGTTGCGCGCTTTTGGAAACCTTTTACCGAGGCAATCGCAGAGGCAGAAACAGCTCCTTCAGTTCCTCCGCCCCCACCAGAACTGACAGGAGAAATGTGTCCTCTGTGCGGAAAACCGCTCGTCAAAAAGCATGGCCGTTTTGGAGATTTTATCGGGTGTTCCGGTTTTCCGGAATGTCATTTTATCCAGCCCGTTCAGAAAAAGATCGGCGTCTCCTGCCCAAAGTGCGGCGCGGAACATGGCGGAGAAGTCGTTCAGCGTAAAAGCAAGAAAGGACGTACCTTTTTCGGCTGTTCCCGCTATCCTGACTGCGACTTTGTATCATGGAACAGACCGGCTGCAGAAAAGTGCCCGATTTGCGGGAGTCTGATGGAGTTTGTCGGAAGATCACGAACACCGGTCTGCACCAAATGCGGACATAAGGGGGAAGTCTAGTGGAACAGGTCACGATCATCGGCGGAGGGCTTGCCGGTTCTGAAGCGGCGTGGCAGCTTTTGAAACGCGGTATTTCAGTTCGGATGATAGAAATGCGCCCGGTCGTGAAAAGCCCGGCTCACCAGACTGACAAATTCGGAGAGCTTGTTTGCAGCAATTCCCTCGGTTCTGACGCTCCTGATTCAGCTGCTGGCCTGTTAAAAGAAGAACTTCGTTTACTTGACAGTCTTATCATGAAGGCTGCTGATCAATGCACAGTACCAGCTGGCAAGGCTCTGGCTGTTGATCGCGAAGGCTTTTCACAATTTATTACCGATCAGCTTTCTGCATGTTCAAATTTTGCCATTGAACGCCGAGAACAGACTGAACTTCCAGATGGTCCATGTATCCTCGCAAGCGGTCCCCTGACGTCACAAAAGCTGGCGGCAAATTTGCAAAATCGGCTGGGCAACGGTTACCTTTACTTTTTCGATGCTGTAGCTCCGGTCATAGAACTTGATTCTGTCAATATGGACATAGCATATCGCAAAGACCGTTATGCAGAAACAGAAGGCGGCGACTACATAAACTGCCCGATGGATGCAGAGCAGTATGCTCGTTTCTACGAAGCACTTGTTACAGCAGAAAGAGCGCCACTGCATGATTTCGAGGGAGATGCAAAATATTTTGAAGGGTGCATGCCCGTAGAGGTCATCGCTTCCAGAGGAAAAGATACGCTCCGCTTCGGCCCGCTGCGCCCTGTAGGCCTCAATGATCCTCGCTCAGGGAAACGTCCCTACGCTGTCGTTCAGATCAGGCAGGATAACAAGGAAGGCACACTGTACAACATAGTCGGTTTTCAGACCAATCTTCGCTGGGGAGAGCAGAAGCGAGTTTTTCGCATGATCCCAGGCCTGGAAAACGCCGAGTTCGTTCGTATGGGTGTGATGCATAGAAATATATATGTCGACGCCCCTCGCAGCCTTGACGGTTTTCTGCGTCCTCAGGGATGTTCATCGCTCTTTCTTGCAGGACAGATCACCGGTGTAGAAGGCTACATCGAGAGTACATCTATGGGAGCGGTCGCCGCTCTTAATATGTGTGCTGTGCTGAACGGACTCTCTTTGCCGGAGTGGCCCTCCGAAACAGCTATCGGAGCTCTTCTGAACCGATTGAAAGACGATACGAACCCCAAATTCTCGCCCACAAATGCAAACATGGGGATCTTTCCGCCGCTTGAAGAGAATATCAAAAGCAGAAAGGAACGCAACCAAAAGATCCTCGATCGCGGGAGAGAGAGCTTCCGGCAGTTTCGGCAGAGTCGGTCAGATCTGTTCTGAGGGGCCGTGGAGCAGGGATAAAATAAGTTGATGATTTTTTCAGAATTCTATGTTATTATTGCAGAAAATTAGACAATACTGTTCTAAAAATAATGTTCTGAAAAAAGGAATGAGTGGTTCCCGTGTCAGAGATTTCCTTCAACACTCAGATCGATTCTTTTCTTGGGTATCTGCGCAACAATAAAAGCAGTTCAGACAATACAGTAACGAATTATGCGGTAGATCTGGCTCAGTTTGCAAATTATGCTGAGGCTCAGGGAATGGATGTTGCAAATGTGACAACGCAGTCGATAAGAGCCTATCTTCGTTCGCTTTCAGGTTTCGGCTATGCCAGCTCTTCGATTGCGCGAAAATTGTCGGCGATAAAAGCATTTGAACTCTATCTTCTGGAACGGCGTCTGATCGGCGCAGATCCCGCCGCAGCCGTGCGCAGTCCTCGCATACCTGAGCGGCTGCCCCGCGCGATATCCAGAGAAGCGATGGGACGTCTGATAGATGAGGCGTGGAAGATTCCTCCCTGTCAGCGCAATGGAACGATCCTGGAAGTGCTTTACGGGTGCGGCCTCCGCGTTGCTGAGCTTGTCTCTTTAAAATGGGAAGATATTGACTTAGAAGAACGTTGGCTGAAAGTCTGCGGCAAAGGCGACAAGGAGCGCCTCGTACCTTTCGGTCGATATGCGCAGGAAGCCTTAAAGAACTGGCATGACGTATGCGGTGCCGACTCGCAGTATGTTTTTCCTGGAAAAGAGCATGGCAGCATCACGGTGAGAACTGTTCATCGTCTTGTGGTTCAGGCCGCTAGACAGGCCGGCCTTGAGAACGTAACACCGCATTCTGTCAGACACAGTTTTGCGACCCATATGCTCGAAGGCGGGGCAGCTTTGAATGTCCTCCAGGAACTGCTGGGCCACGAAAGTCTTCTCACAACACAGAAATATTTGAAGATCACGCCGGGCCACCTGCGAGACAGTTATATGGCCGCACATCCGCGCACAGGAGATAAGGAGTAGACACAAAATGATTCAGGATTACACATTTCATGGCACGACGATCGTCTGTGTACGCAGAAACGGACAGGTAGCCATGGGCGGCGACGGGCAGATGACGCTTGGAAATCAGATCATTAAATCCGGCACGAAAAAGGTCAGAAAACTCCATAACGGTAAAGTTATTGCCGGCTTTGCAGGGGCTACTGCAGACGCAATGACTTTGATGGAGCTTTTTGAGAAAAAGCTTTCCGAGTACAGCGGCAATCTGATGCGCGCAGCCTTTGAACTTGCGAAGATGTGGCGAACTGACAGGATGCTTCAAAAGCTTGAAGCAATGCTGCTCGTGGCCGATAAAGAACACACGATTCTTATAAGCGGCGTAGGCGATGTCATAGAACCTGAAAATGACGTAGCATCCATAGGATCTGGCTCAGGTTTTGCGCTTGCAGCTGCCAGGGCTTATATGGATGTATCGGATCTTGGCGCCGATGAGATTGTGCGCCGTTCGCTTCTCATCGCATCAGACATTTGTATTTATACCGATAACATCCTGACTGTTGAGGTCCTGTAAGATGCTCTCTGAAAAGATGAAAAACCTTATTCCTTCGGCCGTTGTTCAATATCTTGATAGATACATCGTCGGACAGGAAAAAGCCAAAAAAGCCGTTGCTGTCGCGCTTCGCAACAGGCTGCGCCGGTTGAAGCTTCCTCCGGAACTTGCTAAGGAAATTGCCCCTAAAAATATTCTTATGGTGGGACCTACTGGCGTGGGCAAGACTGAGATTGCCCGCAGACTTGCTGAACTTGTCAGTGCTCCTTTTGTAAAAGTCGAGGCAACGAAGTTTACTGAAGTCGGATACGTTGGGCGAGATGTCGAGTCGATGATCCGCGACCTCGTCGAAAACTCTGTACAGATGGTAAAGCAAAGAATGCTCGAAGAAGTTCAGGCACCTGCATTGGATCATGCTCGTGAACGACTCGTCGATTATCTATTGCCCGTCAAAAAAAATTCCCCGTCTGCAGGAATTCCGACACTTCTGAGCTTCCTGAAAAACGAGGAAAAAGAAAATTCAACTGCCACCGAAGAACCGCCTCAGCAGGATGCTGCCGTACGTGCCAGCACACGAGAACGGATGCTGAATATGCTCAAGGGGGGGAAACTTGACGAACGCGAAGTTGAAATTGACGTGCAGGAAAACAGCAGTCCGTTTACTTCATTTGGAAACGGAGAGATATCAGGCGTCGGGATCAACGTATCGGAACTTTTGGGCGGCATGATGCCGAAGAAAACAGCAAAACGCCGCATGAAGGTCAAGGAAGCTCTCCGCGTGCTTCAGGCAGAAGAAGCCGAAAAATTGATCGACATGGATGCGGCAACTCATGAGGCCTTGGAAAAAGCTCAGCAGGAGGGGATTGTTTTCATCGATGAAATCGATAAGACCGTTTCCCGAGGACGTTCGGGCGGTCCCGATGTCAGCAGAGACGGTGTGCAGAGGGACCTTTTGCCGATTGTTGAGGGGTGCGCAGTCAGCACTAAGTACGGGCAGGTCAAGACTGACCACATCTTTTTCATTGCAGCCGGTGCCTTCCACGAATCCAAGCCGTCTGATCTTGTCCCCGAACTGCAAGGGAGACTGCCTATTCGTGTTGAGCTGCAGCCTCTCGGCAAGGACGAACTGAAAAGGATCTTAACAGAGCCTGAGCACAGCCTCATTCGACAGTCAGAAGCATTGTTGGGCACAGAGGATGTAACACTGGATTTTCAGGAAAGCGCCATTGAAGAGATCGCATTTATGGCCGAAAAAATGAATCTAGAAATGGAGAACATCGGAGCTCGGCGTCTTCACACGATCATGGAACAGCTCCTCGAAAATATCAGTTTTTCCGCACCAGAACATCAGGGAGAGAAATTTGTAATCGACAAAACATTTGTGGATTCACGGCTCGAAAACCTGATCGAAGACCGTGATTTGCGTCATTATCTCCTATAATACCAAGCCCCGTGAAAGGAGTTACACAGAGTGAAAAGAAATTATATGAAAAACGCTTTCCACCAAGAAGTGACGGCGGACGATAATCCGGAGATGCAAAACCTTCTGGAAAAAACTCGTCAGGTCAGCTTGGCTATGCAGGGACGCAGAGATGGAGGACGCCCCGACTACAATAAACTTGCACGTATCCTCTGTGAGTTTTCAACTGCGAACGTTTATGTCCTGGATCATGAAGGACAGATCCTTGGGTATGCCTGGGTGCATGAATACCACAGCGATGAAATTGCTTCATTTATCGAACAGGGGTATATGCCTGAACCTTTTGTCCAAAGACTGGCCCAGCAGAGAGAAACCGTTTTGAGCAGGGCTGACGGTCATCTTTTCGATGATCAGTCCGAACAGAGCGGTGACAAAACAGCATTATATGTGCCGATTTATGGAGCTTCTGAGCGCCTGGGCACGCTTGTACTCGCGCGTTTTGCCAGTGACTTCGCCACACGTGATTTGGTGCTGGCAGAATACCTGGCCACACTCGTTGGTCTTGAAATCCTGCACGATCGTTCCCGACAGATTGAAGAACTGGCGCGCGAACGACTTGTCGTTAATATGGCTATGAAAGCGCTTTCATATTCCGAGATTGACGCAGTGACTCATATCATTACAAAACTCAAAGAACTCTCGGCGGAAAAGACCGGCTTGTATCACAGAGAGGCAGTGGAGTGTGAGGGCGTCGTTATCGCGAGCAAAATCGCCGACCAGGTCGGCGTGACACGCAGCGTGATCGTCAATGCCTTAAGAAAACTTGAAAGCGCCGGGATTATAGAAAGTCGCAGCCTCGGGATGAAGGGGACGTTTATCAAAGTTCTTAGCCCTCTGTTTGTTGAAGAGCTTGGCGCACGTTTCAAACATTCTGAGTAGCAGTGAAAGGTTTTCAACGATTTTTACCGCTTCAAAAAAATTCGCTCTGGAAAGCCGAAACGATTTGAGATAAAATACACGCGATTATTCCACATTCGCGGAGGTCGTTTTTTATGAAAATGACACGCCTTTTCTCTCGGGGAGCTCGCTTATTCGTTTTCGTCTCCTCTCTGCTGATTGGCTGTACCTCTTCTCCTGCGCTGGCGGTCAAGCATGAGAAGATACATGAAACACTGCATGTGAAGCAGCACCGGGCAAAAATGGACGCTGCGGCCTATATCTTTCGTTATTACAACAGAAATCTGAGTGAGGATAAGGCGAAAGAATATGCAAAGTATGTCATGGAGGCAGCGCACAGGTATTCGATAGAACCGTCATTGATCACTGCTATCATCATTAAAGAATCAACAGCCAAGGTCAATGCACGTTCTCGATATGCCGTCGGATTGATGCAGGTGTACTGGCAGCTCCATAAGAAAACCATAGGCGCTCAGTTCCCGCATATTCGTACCGAGAAAATCCTCATGGAACCACGAAATAATATTATGGTCGGCACCTGGCTCTTTTCGCAGTACATGTTGAGCTGCAAAGGCGATGTGACAAAAGCATTGCGTCGTTACCTGGGATCAAAAGCGACGCAGTATGTAGCTCTTGTCAATAAATATCGCGGACATTTTTCCAAGAGGATGAATTTCAATCTTCAGCATGCTTCAAAACGTTCTGCCTAGTAGCTTTTAAAAGCAGAATCGTATATAATACCCTTAACTAATTTTTTACGATACGGAGGAGTTTAACATGAGCAAGTTAGTCAATGACGTTTATCTTTCCGGTGTGATTCATTTTCTGAAGGGCGAGAGCTATGGAGAGAGCCGTCTGGGAAAGTATTTTGAGTTTTCTCTCAAGCGTCAGTACGCCGATACGGATGGATGCGACCGCGTAGATTATCTGCGTATGCGCGTCTTTGATCCTGCAATTCAGGAATGGATCGCCAAACAGGAAGAAGGCGCTCCTGTTTGGATCGCCGGAGAACTCCGCTCGTCCCTCGGCAGCGGCAGAATTTACGTCATGGTCTCCAAGATTCAGGCTCTGAACCAGCTGTAAGCAAAGAACTTACTCCAAGAAGGAAGTCCACATTATGCCCAATTTGGCAACAGGCGATGTCGTAACCGGAATCGTGGAGCAGATAATGCCCTATGGCGCTTTTGTCAGATTGCAGAACGGCCAGAAGGCAATGATTCACATTTCTCAGCTTTCACACAAGTTTATCAAAAGCGTTGACGCTGTTTTGCAGCCTCAGCAGGAGATCAAAGCAAAAGTCGTAAAAATCGATGAACGTGGAAGGATCGACCTCTCTTTAAAAGCGATGGAGGAGCCTCCAGCTTTTTCTGCGCCGAGAACTCCCCGTTTTGTACCATCAGGCGGAAGCAGCGCTTCAACAGGCAATAGCGATGATTTCGAAAAAAAATTATCCAGTTTTATGAAAGTCAGCGAAGAAAAAAATTCTTTACTGATGAACGCCAAAAATGGGAAAAGTGGACGTCCTCCTCGTCGAAAGGGCGCGCGCCCCTAAATGAAGCTGTATAGTGATTGCCGGGAGGTTCTGACGGGCCTCTCGGCCTTTTCATACAAAGACAGAATTGTTGTCACCAGACAGATGGAACGTCACGTATTTGATCATGGTTTGGTCATCTCCGTCTCGTGCCGATGCCGGTGGGGGTATCCGCAAACACTATTATGCAAACCCTTTTTTAAAGGCATTCCGTTTCCGACCCTCTTTTGGCTTACGTGCCCTTATCTCTCAAAATTATGCGGGGCCATAGAATCTGCAGGGGGAGTCGGGGATTTAGAGAATTTCCTTAAGAGTCACAAAAGCGCCTACACCGTATATAACTCGCTTTATGCTTCTGTTCGACAGCAATGTCTTAATCAAACTGAGAAGCATTTTCTTCGAATGTATCGTCCAAAGATTCTGCGTGTGCTTACTCAAAGCGGGATCGGGGGTATACGGCAAAGTGACGCGGTTACTGCCAAATGTCTGCATTTGCAAACAGCGACGTTTTTAAGTCTGTACGGGCATCCTGCTGCTAACTGGCTCAAGAAGCGTCTCAAGGCATTTTGCTGTAATAACGAGCAATGTCGTTGAGATAAGTATGAGTAAATACTGAATAATTCACGCTTGACGAATTGCGTATTAGAGTGTAGAATACCTCTTGTTCGCGGGTCGTTAGCTCAGTTGGCAGAGCAACGGACTTTTAATCCGTGGGTCGAGGGTTCGACCCCCTCACGACCCACCATCGTACGCGGTCCCATAGTCTAGTGGCCTAGGACATCGCCCTTTCAAGGCGAGCACCTGAGTTCGAATCTCAGTGGGACCGCCATTTCTATGCCGGTGTAGCTCAGTTGGTAGAGCAGCGCACTCGTAATGCGCAGGTCTCCAGTCCGAATCTGGACACCGGCTCCAGCTCGAAAGTTAAAGAAGCGCAAAGCCAGGTAAATCAAGGCTTTGCGCTTCTTTCGTTTTTCGCCAGAAGAGGAAAAAAGAGCCTTTTTTGTCCCCATTTTGTACTCGTGTACAAATTGATGAGAGCGACGAGAATCATGGTGTACAAAATTGTCGTTGCTCAGACATTAAGGCAGGGAAAGTACTTTCCCCGTAGAGAAATCACTTTCCTCGTTTGTTTCTAATCGCTCGTGTAATATCGCCTCGTCTTGAAATGATTTTCATCTTAATAGGAGGCAGCGATGTCTAAAATGAAACGTCTGGCGTCATTGACGCCTCAGAACGAAAAATAGAACTAAAAGGTCTCTTACGTGAAAACAATAAAAATGTGTAAGAATAACCGATTATTCCCTATAAAAATGTGATTACTGCTTGCGAAGAGAGAAGCCTCCAATTATAATCGAAGTGAGTATATGATCGAGATACACGTAAAGAGGAGGCGTATTGATGAAGCGTCTTATCATGAAAAAACTGCAAGAGTGGAAACACTCTCCCTTCCGTAAGCCTCTGATCCTCAAGGGCGTTCGACAGGTGGGGAAAACCTGGCTCTTGAAAGAGTTTGGCAAGCAGTGTTATGACAACGCAGCTTACTTTAATTTTGACGAAAATCCAGAGTATCGACAGTTTTTTACGACGACAAAAGATGTGAAGCGCATTCTTCCCAACCTCATGATGGCAAGCGGCGTCAAGATTGAGCCTGAAAAGACGCTTATCGTCTTTGATGAAGTGCAGGACAGCCCGGAAGTCATCAATGCCATGAAATATTTTTGCGAGAACGCGCCTGAGTATCATGTTGCATGTGCAGGCTCTCTTCTCGGCATTACTTTAGCAAAACCTTCTTCTTTTCCAGTCGGCAAAGTGAATTTCATGCAGATTGATCCCATGACCTTCACAGAGTTTCTGCTTGCCAATGGAGACGGGAATCTTGCAGAATACCTTGATACTGTCGAAACGTTAGAGCCGGTCGCAGACGCCTTTTACAACCCTCTTTATGAGAAGCTGAAAATGTACTACGTCACCGGAGGAATGCCTGAGTCTGTTTTGATGTGGACGGAGGCGCATGATGTCGGCGCGATGCAGGAGGTCCTTTCCAATATTCTCGGCGCTTATGAACGTGATTTCACCAAACACCCAGACACACATGAATTCCCGAAGCTCTCACTCGTCTGGAAGTCCATTCCCTCTCAACTTGCCCGAGAAAACAAAAAATTTCTCTACAACGTCGTCAAAGAAGGTGCAAGGGCACGGGAATACGAAGATGCATTACAATGGCTGGTTGACGCAAGACTTGTTCATAAGGTCTACCGCTGCAAAGCGCCCGGGTTGCCGCTCTCTGCCTATGACGATCTTGCTGCATTCAAGCTCTATCTTGTTGACGTCGGACTTCTTCGTCGATTGTCGCTCCTTGCTCCTACGGCTTTTGGAGAAGGCAACCGTCTGTTCACTGAGTTTAAGGGGGCTCTTACCGAGAATTACGTTCTTCAAACGCTTCTGACTCAGTATGAAGCATCTCCGCGTTACTGGAGCCAGAATAATCCGCCTTATGAGGTCGATTTTCTGATCCAGCGCGAGAATGACATCTTTCCTGTTGAGGTTAAAGCCGAGACCAACACGAAGAGCAAAAGCCTGAAAAAGTACAAGGAGCTATATCCTGAAACTGTAAAACTACGTATCAGGTTCTCTCTGGACAACCTGAAACTCGACGACGATCTACTGAATATTCCGCTGTTCATGGCAGATCAGTGTGATCGGCTGATTGAGTTGGCGCTGAGGGAAAATTCTTTATCAAAATGAGAGGAGTAAAAAGTCTCTTAACACGATTGAATGGTTAATAGCTCTTTTAAAATTGCTCTTAAACCTACATATAAATTGTCATATTTTAGAGTAAGGCTGTGCTGAAAAGGCACGGCCATTTTCTTATATTTAACAGAGGTTCTTTAGGTAGCCTGTTTCTGCTTTAAATTTATCAAAATGTTATTTAAAGCGCTCTTGAATATTTTTAATAAGCGGCTATAATGAACATATAAAATGCATTATTGATATATTATCTCTACAAAGTGGGGGATATGCATGAAAAAAATTGCGCTCATAGGGTGTGGTGCTCTCGGATCTATTGTTGCTCACGGTATTGTTGAGCAACTTGCTGACAATTACACTTTGACCGGAGTTCTCGACGTAATACCTGAAGCTGTTGAGAAACTGGCGCAAGCCGTTCACGTAAAAGCCTGTCACTCTTTGGAAGAGCTCATTGCGGATGATCCTGAACTTGTACTGGAAGTCGCAGGGATCCCCGCTGTTAGAGCACATGGTCTCAACGTGCTGAATTCTGGGCGCGATCTCCTGATAATTTCTATTGGTTCTCTAGCAGATACAGAGTTGAAGAACCAGCTTGTCTCAGCAGCTAAGGCAAACGGAAGGAAGATTTATCTCGTCAATGGAGCTCTCGGCGGCTTGGACATCATGCAGACGATGGCAATGATGGGGCCGACGAAAGCATCTATAGAGAGCTCAAAATCCCCAAAGAGTCTTAACGGTGCTCCTTATCTGAACGGTAAGGAACTTCCAACTGACAAGGAAACAAAAGCATTCGTCGGCAGTGTTACAGATGCCATTGCAGGGTTCCCCAAAAACGTCAACGTTGCCGTCGCAGCGTGCCTTGCTTCTCAGTGCCCTGAAATTGCAGTTTCAATCAAGAGCGTTCCTGGATTGAAAGAAAACCAGCATAGTGTCCATCTGGAAAACACTCTTGTTACCGCAGACATTACAATTCGCTCACGTCCAGACCCAGAGAATCCGAAATCAAGTACATCGGCTGCATGGAGCGTGATTGCGCTCCTTAAAAATCTGGCTTCGCCCGTATTTATCTATTAATAACGGCTGGCCGTAAAACTGTCAAAGAAAGAGGGAGAGGAGATGCTGGATCAGAAACTGATCGAACAGGAGTATGGATACCTCAAGGACGTGATATTCCTGAATGTATCCTCAGTAGTAATGCCGCCTGAACGTGTCAAAACTGCATATCGTAACTTCATGGACGATTATGTAGCGAATTATGGTGCTGACGTTGTTGGCAAAGCTTGGGACATTGTAGCTGAAACCCGCCCTAAGGTTCAGAAACTGATTAACGCAGCCGAGTCGCATGAGATTGCCTTTGTGAAGAATACGGCAGAAGGCGTTTCCGAGCTCGCTATGGGACTGGAAATGCAGCCAGGAGATAATGTCGTCATTGCAGATCAGGAACATCAATCGACACTTTTCCCTTGGATCAATGCTCACGAAAGGCGAGGCATCGAGCTGAAAGTCATCAAATCAGAGGATCGCGAGATCCCTATGAAGGCCATGATCGATGCTATCGATTACAAAACTAAAGTCCTGATGGTCTCGTCCGTACAATTTTCAACAGGCTTTGCGGCAGACCTCAAACTTCTCGGTCAAGCCTGTCGCGAGAAGGGTGTGATTTTTGCAGTTGACGGTATTCAGTCACTGGGACGCCTAAAGCTCGATGTGAGAGATTTCTGCATCGATTATCTGGCAGCAGGCAGTAACAAAGGTCTGCTTGGCACGCTGGGGGCAGGAATTGTGTATTGCTCTGACAGTATCGTCAATCGCATTGTTCCCAGCATCGTCGGATATCAGAGCACCGTCAGCCACGTCGCGCCCCCGTCAATAACAACAGAGTTCGATCACCTGGAGTGGTATCCTCATGCACGCCGTTTTGAGTCAGGAAACCTGAGCTATAATTGTATCCTGGCAATCTCCAAGGGCATTGATCTGCTTCTTGAGCTGGGAATTGAGAATATAGACGAACATATTCGTTCACTTGAAAAAGATTTGCGGGCACAGATTGCTGATTTGAAACTGCATGTCGTACAGGCAAAAGACCCCAAACATTGGGGTGGCATGGTATGTGTCTATTATCCTCCGAAGCATGAGGAAGACGTAGTTAGGATTCTCGGCAAATACAAGATCTACGCAACGATGCGCGGCGGTTACATGCGCTTCGGTCTCAATTTCTACAACACACATGAGCAAATGAAGACGCTTTCCAAAGCGCTTCATGAAATTGATCAGATTCAGGCGTAACGCAGGCAAAACATTTGAAAGGGAAGGGTGATCGTTTATGTTCAAGAAGTACATGCAGATTCCGCTTTTTACCAAGCTCCTCGCCGCTCTTGTTCTTGGTGCTGCTGCTGGCCTCTTCTTAGGCAAGGATATTCTAGTCATCAAGCCTTTGGGCACTATCTTCCTGAACCTGTTGAAGATGGCTGCACTTCCTTTGATCGTCTTCAACCTGATTGCTGGTATCTCATCTCTTGACGATCCTAAGATGTTCGGTCGCGTTGGTCTCAAGATCATGATTTATTACACGCTCACGACCGTCGTTGCCATTCTGGTCGGTTTAGGAGCTGGCTATCTGTTCCAGCCGGGGACCGGATTCGTCCTTCAGGGCAGCTATGATAAAGCAATCCAGACAGTGCCCTCGCTTGGTAGTACGATCATCGGTCTGATCCCAGGTAATATTGTGGAAGCCCTTGCCAAAGGTCGTTTTGATCAGATTGTCGTCTTCTCGGCTATTATCGGCGTTGCCGTTCTTTTCCTTAAGCCCGAAGACAAAGCCAAGGCTCACGATACGTTCCGCGTGATGTCCAATCTGTTCAACAAAGTCATTGGCGGTATCATGGTTTACGCTCCGATCGGCGTCTTTTCGCTGATGGGCTGCACTGCCGGCACATACGGCACTCAGCTCGGCGGATTCCTTGCCAAGTATTTAGGTGCCTCCTACGCAGCTATTCTCATTCATCTGTGCGTGTATTTCGTCCTGTTGGCAATCTTCGCTCAGATGGGACCTGTGACGTTCCTTCGCGGAGCTTCTAACCTCATCGTGACTGGACTGAGTACATCTTCAAGCCTTGCCTGCATCCCAGTCAATCTTGACTGCGCTGACAAGCTTAAGGCCCCTCGTTCGATCTCATCGTTTACTATTTCGCTGGGCTCGCAGATCAACAAGGACGGCAACGGCATGATGCTCGCTATCACGTTCCTCTTTGCTGCGCAGGCCGTCAATGCTCCGCTTTCAACTGCAATGCTCGTCCGGGCAATTATTCTTTCTCTGATTCTGACGACAGGTGCTGGTGGTGTTCCTGGCGGCGGTATCGTTACGATTGCTATCGTCATTGATGCATTCGGCCTGCCACTCGAAGTTGCTGGCATCGTTTCTGGCATCTTCGCCCTTATCGACATGGGGTACACCACGATGAACTGCCTTGGAGACCTTGTTGGTACGATCATCGTTTCTAAGTCTGAAGGCAAACTCGGTGTAGAGAATCCTATGGAGTCGTAAATGACGTTTTGACGCGAATTCAATTTAATGAGCAACATAACATATAAGGGCAAATAACATAAATTTCCCGTATTGTCGTGGTAAACGACGTGCGGGAAATTTTTTAATGGTACGTTATTGTGTCTTTTTTTCTTGCTATTCTCTCTAGCCATGATAGAATTAACTGTAGTCCGTATTGTGTTTATTTGCAGGTATGTTTCCCAATTGCCCAATTACGGACCGAGCGGCGTTTGATGGTTTTGTGATATTTCATATTTTAGGGGAGGTTGAATTATGTTCAAAAAGGCAGTTTCGTTTCTCATCGTCATGGGGCTTTTAGGTTCTGTAGCAATAGCGGCTCCAGACATCGTAACTCGCGACGTTTATGCTGAGCATGGAATGGTCTCTGCGGCTCATGAACTTGCTTCAAAAGCTGGTGTCGAGATATTGCAGAAGGGCGGCAACGCCATCGACGCCGCTATTGCCACGTCGTTTGCCCTCAGCGTCGTAGAAGGTCATTTCACGGGAATTGGCGGCGGTGGCTTCATGACGATCCGCGATGCTAAAACCGGACATGTCACCTTCCTTGATTACCGTGAAGAGGCTCCTGGTGCAGCAACGAAAGACATGTATGCCTCAGAGCAGGCCAAAAAAGAAAAATGGAAGTCATTCGGCGGCAAATCTGCCGGCGTCCCTGGCTGGGTAGCTGGCATGTTCTACGCACTCGAAAAATACGGTACGATGAGCATGGCCGAAGTTATCGCTCCCGCAGTGCGTCTTGCGGAAGAAGGCTGGACGGTTGAACCTAATCAGGCGAAATGGTATGAGGAGATGAGTCTTCCCGTCGTAGACTTTTACGAGACAAAGGATCTTCCTTTCTTCAACGGAGAACTGCCTTATGCTGTCGGCGAACACATGAAGCGTCCTGATCTGGCAAAGACTTACAGGCTTCTTGCTGAAAAAGGCCCCAAGGCTTTTTATGATGGCGAGATCGGCGAAGCGTTCGTTAAAGAAGTTCAGCGACTTGGCGGTATCATGACGATGGATGATCTCCGTGCTTATAAACTTGAAGAGCGCGTTCCTGCCGAGGGTGTCTACCGCGGCTATCACATCTATTCAGCGCCTCCTGCGTCAAGTGGCGGTACCCACGTTGTTGAAGCTCTTAACATCCTCGAAAACTTCCCGATGAAGGATTATGCGCCTGATTCAGTTGAGCGTCAGCACATCACTGCCGAAGCAATCCGCCTGATGTTCGCAGATCGCGAGAAGTACATGGCTGATACCAAGTACACGAAGGTCCCGCTCAAAGGATTGACCAGCAAAGAGTACGCGAAGACTCGCGCTGAGCGAATCAATATGAAATCAGTCATGAGCCAGACTGCTCCTGGCGACCCTTGGGCCTTCGAGCCTGCTGAAAAGACAGCGTATGTTGCTGGTCAGGACGGACTCGGTTCGAGCACTTCTCATTTCTCAGTCGCTGACGCGGCGGGCAATATCGTTGCTTGCACTAATACGCACAACTATGCGGCTGGTTTTGTTCCTGGCTATGGAATCGTCATCAATAACGAAATGGATGACTTTTCTTCTGATCCCAACAGCGTAAATGCGCCTGAGCCCGGCAAGAGACCTCTTTCCTGCATGATGCCCAGCATTATCCTGACACCTGACGGAAAGCCGTTTATGACTGTCGGCAGCGCTGGCGGATGGCGTATCCTCTGCACGGTTCTTCAAATCATCACCAACGTCATCGACTACGACATGACAATGTCTCAGGCTATTAACTATCCTCGTCTGTACACCTACAGCTATGGAGAGAAACCTGCTGCATATATCGTCGAAGACAAAATGCCCGCTGCAACCGTTGAGGGCATGAAGACACTTGGCGAAAAAATTGACGTTCGCGAATATGGAGATTACTTTGGCACCTCTCAAGGCATTCTCTATAAGGATGGAAAACTGAACGGCGGTGCGGACTGCCGTCGTCTTGGTGTGCCTGTAGGATTCTAGAATTAACTCATTTCAAAAAGGAGCAGCCTCATTCAAAAGAGGCAGCTCCTTTTATTGCCGCCCAATAAACGTAAGGTGGTAAATATCGTTATGCTGATCGTTTAACTTTTTCAGTATTAGCGCGTAAATATCCGTACTTAATCATTGTGTGGAAGACTTATTGCATATTTGAACTTGTACATTTTGATTTGATTCGATATAATGAACGAGCATTTATTTTTTGAGGGAGTGTGAATTACTTGAAACGTTTTGTTATGGCAATTCTGCTGGTTTCAGCTTTTGTGAGCACCGCTTTTGCAACAGCCTTGACGAAGGATACGCTCAAAATTGGCACCGAAAGCACGTATCCTCCGTATGAGTTCCGCGGCAAAGACGGGTCTTTGCAGGGATATGAGATTGAATTGGCAGAAGCGGTTGCCGCAAAGATCGGAAAAAAGATTGAATGGATCGATATGGCTTTTGATGGCCTGATTCCTGCCCTTTTGACTGGAAAACTTGATGTGGTCGCAGCTGGACTCAGCACTACACCCGAGAGACAGAAGAAGGTTGCATTTACCCTACCGGTCGGAAAGTCCTTGTGTGGATTCCTGACCCGTCCTGACAGCAATATCAAAGATGTTGAGGATTTGAAGGGCAAAATTCTTGCGCTTCAGCTTGGCAGCTACTATGAGAAATACGCACATTCGCTTGAGGGAGTGACCGTTAAGCTCTACCAGAAGAACGATGATTGCGTCCGTGAAGTAGCGCTTGGCCGCGCAGATGCGGTGATGCTTGATAGCGCGGTATCAAAGGAACTGCTTCAGGCCAAGGACTTTAAAGGTAAAGTTGTCATCGCTTTTGAAAAGATGATCCACAAATACCCCAGAGCAATGGCAGTATCAAAGAACGATCCTGAACTGCTTGCAGCTATCAATGATGCAATGCAGAAAATGACAGACAGCGGAGAGATGAAAGCTCTGAACGACAAGTGGTTCTAATAGGGGCTTTTTAAGCATGAAGGGCCGTGAACCTCGGATGTGCCTTGTGTTCACGGTCCTTTTCTTTTATACGGAGGCGTGAATGGATAATAAATTAGCCGTAAAACTCGGCTTTATAGGGTATGGTGAAGCTGCGTATTGCATGTCACGCGGATTATGCAATGAAGGACTTAACAATATGAAAGCCTTCGATGTGGCTCTTTGCACCGACAATCCTTACAAGGAAACTGTTGAGCAAAGGTTAAAATCGGTAACCGGGATCATAAAATGCACAAGTGCTTCGGAGGTCCTTCACGATTGCAACATTGTAGTAATTGCAGTTCCTGCAAAATTCACGGAATCGACAGCCGAAGCCCTTCTTCCTTATGTGCAGAAAGGGCAGCTTTTTGCAGATGTCACCACTGCATTGCCTGACGTTAAAAATAGACTATCTAAAAAATTCCAAGAACACGGAGCCGATTATGTAGATTCGGCAATGCTGGGGGCGCTTGCTGTTTCGGGACATAAGGTGCCAATACTGGCTTCAGGAAATGGGGCACAGCGCTGGTGCGACGCTATGACGCCGTGGGGGATGAGGATCAAGGTTTTTGGGGCAGAGGTTGGCGATGCTTCCAGAATGAAACTTGTCCGCAGCGTTTTTATGAAAGGCCTAGAAGCACTCATCGTTGAATCACTTGCTTTTGCACATAAATGCCACTTAGAAGAGCAATTCATACAGTCTGTAAGCAAGGATATGAATGAAGAGAAATTTGAAGATCTCATCTATGAGTTTGCTTCATCAGACCTTCTTCATTCAGAACGACGTGGTTTTGAACTTGGAAAAGCTATGGAACTGATGAAGGCAGAGGATATGGTCCCGCTGGTTGCTGCTGGTGCCAAAGCAAGGATGGAAAAAACAACGCAGTACGGGTTTAAGGAACAACTTCAGGGAAAATGCCCCGATACACTCTCTGAAGTCTATCAGTTGTTCGACAGCAAGAATTATCTGTAAGCGAGGAGATCCCCATGGGTGAAGTAGGCAACCGTGTATTTACTGAATTTCGGCGTCCTTCATGCGAACTCTTGGAGAAGTTCAGAGGAATCCCGTCAAGCAACATTAATGACACTATGAATCGATTGTTTTGTATGCATGAGTACATTCAGCTCATGACCCCCAATGCAGTGCAGCTTTTAGGCCCTGCTTTTACAGTAAAGGTTCCAATTGGAGATAACCTTTATTTCCACAAAGCACTTGATATGGCACTTCCTGGAGATGTTCTAGTCATTGATGCTGGTAGCGGCGTCAACAGATCTATCGCAGGAGAAATCATGCTTCGCCTCGCACAGGACAAAGGATTTGCCGGAGTTATTATTGACGGTTGTATCCGTGATAGAGAAGGGATACAACATCTTTCAATGCCAGTATACGCAAGGGGAGTAACTCCGCAGGGGCCTTATAAGAATGGCCCCGGAGAAATCAATACTCCTGTCTCGTGTGGAGGCCAGGTCATCTTTCCTGGAGATCTTTTAGTTGGAGATGCGGACGGAATCGTTGTAATTCATCCTAATGACGCGCCTCAGATTGCAGAAAAAGCCAGATTTAAAAAAGAGGATGAGGACAACCTCTTTGAACAAATGCGAAAGGACCCAACGTGTTACATCAAAGACCATGTAGCAGAAACAGAAAGCTATATGGACGGGAAAAAAGTAGATATAATAACAGGCAAGTTTACTTTTTAGAAATCAAATACGTGCCCCCAAAGGCCTCTGAGGAAAATACCAATTTGCTCAGAGGCCTTATTTTTACTGGAGTTCGGCAATAATCATTTATTTCAATTACTCTAAAATATGCGATAAGCAAGTACTAGACATTAAAACAGCGTTATGTTAGACTTATAGTAGACCAACAGAATGTATGCTAGAGATGGAGGGTGAAATCATATGAAGGTGCAGCTGACGCGGAGCGACATTATCGAGCATAACGCAATCGCTGATTTATCAAGGCGTCTTGTAACGAGGCCTGCGAGCACCTTCATTATCAACCTTGAAGGATTTGGTCTGCTCATTGTTGACCGAGCCGCAGTG